>Ga0335070_10000850_pt1 | contig 34977 bp, 26 predicted proteins | sample Lox_Sample_13_FD_206722 | JGI IMG/M metagenome (GOLD analysis project Ga0335070, IMG submission 206722) | Soil microbial communities from Loxahatchee National Wildlife Refuge, Florida, United States - Lox_Sample_1.3 | ecosystem: Environmental > Terrestrial > Soil > Wetlands | place: USA... | reverse complement strand
ACCGATAGCTCTGGTCACAAGGTGTACGTCAACGACGCTATACCCGCTGCTACACCGAAGAAAGGCTCGACCGTATCCGTGCCTCGGAGCCGGCTGGTTTACTGGAGCACAACTCAGCGTCGTTGGAAGCCTGTGCCGTCGGCGAATGTTCGGGCAGCGCGCTCGGCGGCAGCCGAGGTCAACCAATACCTGGGTTCTAGCGATGCGTCGTCTTTGGGCAATGGAGTGGCAGTGTTTTCCCGCGGACGGCCGTTCACCCAGGCCGAAGTGGATGCCGCCATCGATCAGGCGGCGGGGCGGCACAATGTAGATCCGAACCTGGTGCGGGCGGTAATCAAAGTGGAATCAAACTTCAACCCCAACGCCGTTTCCCGCAAAGGAGCGATGGGGCTGATGCAGCTGATGCCCCAGACTGCGCGGCAGCTCAAGGTTTCCAATCCTTTTGATCCGCAACAGAACGTCGATGCCGGTGTGCGCCATCTAAAGAGCCTGATGGAAAGCTACGGTGGCGACATCAAACTGAGCCTGGCGGCGTACAACGCAGGCCAAGGCGCGGTGGCGCGCAGCGCTGGAGTGCCCCATTTCCGGGAAACGCGGAACTATGTGCAGAGAATCACCGAGCTATACAACGGTGGCTCTGATCCCGGGTCTCATGTTCTGGGGAATCCGGTGCACGATCCGGTGCGGGTACAGCGAGATTCCCGGGGAGTGTTGTACATCAGCAACACTGATTGAGGATTTGGCATCCCTTGATCTGTGGGTGACGCATAAAAGCGATTACGGACTGTAACTTGAGGACCCTAAGCCCAGGTCATCGCACGTGGCAATGGAGTGCGGCTTTCTTCGCGCTTTTGTTTCTGGTTGTGCCCACCTTCGCGCGCGTTCACAAATCAGAATCCTGGGCGAACTCCCAGTTCGCTTCTGCCGAGAGCCTGCGTCAGACGCTGAACCAAACTCCTGCGGAACAGCGCACGCGCCGCCAATATCAGCGCGTGATCGACGCCTACCGGCGGGTGTACTTCGGCGCACCGGCATCGGCCAAAGCAGACCCCAGCGCGGCCGCCGTTGCCGAGTTGATGGTGGTGATGGGACGCCAGTTCAATGACGATGGAGTTCTACGCACGGCCATTAAGCAGTATGAGTTCCTGCGGCGCGAGTATCCCGGCAGTAAGTCGCGGTTCGAGGCATTGTTCGCGATCGGAGAGATTTACCGGAACGATCTGAATCAGCCAGCCCGGTCGAAAGAAGTGTTTGAAGAGTTCCTGCGGCGCTATCCCCGGCATCGCCTGGCGGAACAGGCGCGCCAGGCCCTTGCCCAGCCCGTGCAGCAGGCCACCGCAAAAACAAACGACAGTCCCAAGCTCGAGGTACCCGCCCAAGCTTCCATTGCTGCCGATCCGTCTCAGCCAAGCGACGCCAACTCCCAGCAGGATCAGGACTCGGACTCCGATGTTACGGAACCCAAGCCTGCACGAGTAACGGCCGTGAGATTTTGGTCGACACCCGACTACACTCGAGTAGCCATCGATCTGGATCAGGAAGCCAAGTTCCAATCGCAGCGCCTGGAAAGTCCTGGTCGCGTCTTCTTTGATTTGTTCGACACCAAACTTGCATCCTCACTCGCCGGCAAAACATTCGATGTGGACGACGGCTTTCTGAAGAAGATTCGGGTGGGGCAATATCAGCCGGGAAAGACGCGCGTTGTTCTGGAGGTGGACAGCATTTCCGATTACGATGCCTTCCTGCTATCGAATCCTAGACGGTTGATCATCGATATCCGTGCGCGGCAGATGACGAAGGTGGCGGTGAAGGATGCCCGGCCTGAACAGACCGCGGTTCCCGCAGCAACCAAACCACGCGTGCTGGCAGCCAAAGCGGATGTTCCGTCGTCTGTACCCATCCGCGGGGACGCATCCGACATAGCGCCCGATACGGTGCGAGTGGTCAAACCCACCAGCACGCAACCTAATTCGACGACAACGAAGAAAGTCGTGGAAGCAGATGACGACGATGACGCGGCATCGCCCGCAGCATCACAGACTTTGCCCTCCGGACCGGCGCAGACACCACCGAGCGTCGCGATCACATCAAGCAAATCGAGAGGCACATCACGCCAAGGGCAAAAGGCAACCGCACTTAGCCCCGGCGTCCGCGAGGCGCAGCCGACGGCCAATGGTGACCGCTCCCTCATCCGGGCGCTGGGACTGAAGATTGGCAGAATCGTCATTGATCCCGGCCACGGTGGTCACGACACCGGCACGATTGGGCCCAATGGCCTGGAAGAAAAAGAATTGGTACTCGATGTCTCCCGCCGCTTGGGCAAGCTGCTGCAAACCCGGCTTGGGGCGGAGGTGGTCTTTACGCGCACGGACGATACTTTTATTCCCTTGGAAACCCGAACCGTCGTCGCCAACCGGGAACAAGCTGACCTGTTTGTCTCGGTTCACGCCAACTCCAGCCGCGACCCCGACGCGCGTGGCGTAGAGACCTACTATCTGAACTTCACCTCTTCCGCAGACGCGCTCGAGGTTGCGGCCCGCGAGAATGCCGTCTCCGACAAATCAATTCACGAACTGCAGGACCTGGTAAAGAAGATCGCGCTTAAGGAAAAGATCGAGGAGTCGCACGAGTTCGCTTCCGATGTGCAACAGGCATTGCACAGTGGACTCGCGAAGAAGAACCCGGGCCTGCGCGACCGCGGAGTGAAGAAGGCGCCGTTTATCGTGCTGATCGGCGCCAATATGCCCTCCATCCTGGCCGAGATTTCCTTCGTCAGCAACCCCGGCGACGAGCGGCGGCTAAAGACTCCTGATTATCGTCAGCGCATCGCTGAGGCGCTTTTCCGGGGGATCTCGAAGTACGTCAGTGGCCTAAGCGGAGTCAGAGTAGCCAGCAAGGTCGACAAGACGGAAGAACAGCAGAAACCGTGAGTTCCGACCTCCCTGCCTGGAAACTTTCCTACCCTGCCTGTAGTCTAATTGTGTAGAGCTCGGGAGTATGGGTTTGTCTGTCTCTATGCGGCTTCCTAGACCAATTGCCGGGTTCCTTGTTGCGCTCTGTCTCGCAGCTACCGCCCATGCTGCAGATTCATCCCAGGCGAGGAATTCAGCCATTCCTCCTCTTCTACCCAAGCAGTTCGCAGGCTGGCAGGCAGCAGGCAACGTGCAGAAGAGTGGCGATCCAACTGCCGCTGATCCCGTCAACGCCTCCCTACTAAAGGAGTACGGTTTCACCGATTGCGAGAACGCCGCCTACGTACGCGACGATGGCCGCAAGCTTTCCCTCAAGGCCGCGCGATTCGCGGACGCCAGCGGGGCCTATGGCGCATTCACCTACTACAAGATGCCGCAGATGCTGATCGAGAAGATCGGTGATCGTGCCGCTTCTCTCAACGAGCGCGTTTTGTTCTATCGCGGGAATATTGTGGTGGATGCCGCGTTTGAGAAACTGACCGCCATGTCGGCGGCAGACTTGCGCGAGTTGGCCAACATCTTGCCCCTTCCTTCCGGCAATTCGGGAAAGCTGCCTCCGTTGACCGACTATCTTCCTCGCCAGTCTTACGTGAATAACTCGGTCAAGTACGTAATGGGACCGATCGGGCTGCAAAAAGTCAGCGCGCCGCTCTCCGCACAGTTCGTGGACTTCGATGCCGGCGCCGAGGTCGTGCTCGGCAACTATGAGACGTCGGGTGGCGAAGCGACGCTGATGCTCATCAACTATCCTACGAACCAGATCGCCGCTGAGCACCTGCGTCGCATTGACGCAGCCCACGCGCCGAACAAGACCCAAGACGCAGCAGCTCCCGCTATCATGGACATCGGTCCCCTGTTCACGCGCCGCACTGGTCCCATCGTCGTAGTGGCGTCGGGTCCGATCTCGCAAAGCGAAGCCAAATCGCTTTTGTCATCGGTGAATTACGACGCCGATGTCACGTGGAATGAAAACACCTTTTTCACCAAGCGCGACAACATCGGGAATTTGGTTTGGAACGCCTTGCTGCTCTGCGGCATCCTGATGGGATTCGCGTTGGTGATCGGCGTGGCCTTCGGAGGCGTGCGCATCGTGGTCAGCCGGCTATTTCCACATCGAATCTTCGACCGGCCCGACCAGGCCGAATTCATCTCCCTTCACCTGGAAGAGAACCCGCCCGAACCGGCAAATTCTGGCGTAAGTGGCTCAATAAAAGCGATTTAAGGCAATTCTCCGCGCTTCGGTGACAAAACGGGTAACTTTCCGCCCATGTTGACTTTTTTCATAACTAATTGAAAATAAAGGTATTTATTTGCCAAAAATTCCTTGACACGCTTCTTTTTCGGCTCATAAGATTTCGCCAGAAAGTTTTGACGGGTTAAACCTCCGTTGGAACTATTCTCCCTTGAAAGAGAAGGCCGCCCACGTTGCCGGGTGGCCTTTTCGTTTGCGCCCGAATTGTTTTTCCGGAGTACACTGCGCGGGAACCGATTCGAGCTTCTTCTCGTACCTCTGATTGCACCACGGACCTCGAGGAGCGCTTTATGTTCTGCGACGGATGCGGTACAGCATTGCAACCTAATCAGAGTTTTTGTGCTCAATGCGGCAAGCAGGTAATCGGACCGGTTGTAGCGATGCAATTGCAACGGGGCCGTGTGCGCGAGCATGTCCGCTTGCTTGGAATTTTGTGGCTTGCGCTTTCGGCGTTCGGGATGCTGAGCGGAATGATTCTGTTCATCGTCGCCAACACGATTTTTATGGCGAACTTTCCGGGTGGCCCGCCGCCGGAAATGAAAGCGTTTCTACACACGTTGCTGAGTTTCCTGGCTGTCGCGATCGTAGTGAAAGCTCTGGCCGGATTCGCCGCCGGCTGGGGTTTGCTGCAGCGTGAGCGCTGGGCGCGGGTGCTGGCCCTGGTGGTAGGCTTCCTGGCCTTGTTTAATGTGCCGCTTGGGACGGCTCTCGGGGTGTACACCCTTTGGGTGCTGCTGCCGGCGCAGTCGGAAACCGAGTACGAAGCGGAATCACGGACCACGGTGGCCGCATAGAAATCCCGTGGCCTAGCACGACGCCACACACCGCGCCGCTGCTTTACGCCTCTAATCCGTCCGTTTAGAATCGAAGACAGGCCGACGTAGCTCAGTTGGTAGAGCAGCCGATTCGTAATCGGCAGGTCATCGGTTCAAGTCCGATCGTCGGCTCCATCCTCACGCCTGCCGAAAATTCCCCCGAATCTGAATTGCTTTGTCGTGTACGCTGACAGCCTTTAATGCTGCACCGGCGGAGGCGGGCTGGAGATCTTTCCCGCCAGGTCGTCCGCTTTTTCGTGCAGCTCGCGCACCTTGGCGAATTCCTTCTGGGATTCGGCCGGCCTTCCCATCTCTTTGAATACCTGTCCCAGGCGGTAATGGGCGTCAGGTTCCGTGGGATCAAGTTCGGCGGCACGTTGCAGCACCTTTACGGCATCCTCGTATCGCTTCTGTTGCGAGAGAATGGTGCCCAAGTCGAGATAGGCGAGACGAATGTCGCCTTTCAGCCGAACCGCGTTTCGCAGCAAGGAAAGCGCAGCTTCCGGATTGTCCTGCTTCATTTCAATGTCACCCAAATAAGTCATCGACTGGGCGTGGTTGGGATCGATCGACAGCTCTTTTCGGAATTCGCTCTTGGCCTCGTCGTATTGGTGAGATTTCCAGTACAGGAAGCCGAGGCCGAAATGCAAGTTGGGCTCGTTGGGCGAGACTGCGGCAGCCGCCTGAAACTCGGCAATCGCCTCGGGCGTCTTGCCCAAACCGTCCAGAGCCTGGCCGAGCAGCATATGGGCGGCGGCTGAGTCCGGACTTTGCTGCAGGATCTTGCGAAACTCCTCCATAGCGCAGTCGTATTTCTTGGTCCGCAGGCAGCAGTCCGCGAGCAGACGGTGGAGTTCGGTACTGTTGGGATCAGCTTCTGCCGCCACGGCAAGGTGTCTGTAAGCCTCGGCAAAACGCTGTGTGCCGTAGTAGCTCAACCCTAGAAGGGTTCGGGCTTGCATGCTGCCAGGATCCGCCGACAATGCTGCCTTGAGAGGAGGAATGGCGGCCTGAAGGTGGCCCTGCTTGAATTCCGCCAGTCCCAGGTTAAGCTGCAGGCCCGGCAACTTTGGATTCAACGCGAGCGCCTTCTTGTAGACCGGCACGGCTTCGCTGTACTTGGTCTGCTTGGCCAGGACCACCCCCAAACTGGCGAAAGCAACGGCATCCTGCGGCTTTTGCCGGACAATGGCACGCCACGCTTCCGTCGCCTCGGCCAGCTTCCCCTGATTCTCGAGGGCGAGTGCGTCTGACGGTCTGTAGGTCTGCGCACCGGCCATGACCGGCAGAAATATGGCCGCGGCAAGAGTGAGTTTCCAGTTCCCCATGTTCGAGATCGGATTCGCGCAACGCAGGTTCTCAGTTCCGGTGAAGCCCCCTTCCAGATAATAGCAGCCAGCCAGTGCGTCGCGCCTGCGGCCTCATCGCAATGCAGTTGGCCTAAAAGAAAAGCCCCGCTCGCATTTGCTACGAGCGGGGCGAGTGATGAATCTTCCGAAACCGCCTAGAAGATTATCTTGCCACCAAGTTGGATGGTTCTCGGGTCGTAAGCGCCTGTGATCATCCCGAAGTTGGTTGAACCTTGGGACCCACTGATGCCACCACCGATACCAGAGCCGCCCAGTTGCAGGTGGTTAAAGGTGTTGAAGGTCTCCGCCCGCAGCTCGAATTTCAGCCTTTCGGTGAAGGTGAAATTCTTGAAGAGCGACAGGTTCCAGTTGTCGCGGCCGGGGCCGTACACCGCGTTGTGCGGCATCGTTCCCCACAGTCCAGCACCTGGTGTTGAGAAGACCGACGGATCGAACCACTGGAAGCCGTACTTGCCGGTGGTTCCGATCTGTCTGTACTCCTTCGGATAGGAGATCTTTCCGTTCAGGTCCGGACGGTTGCCAGTGTTGGGAATGACGCTGGAGATGTTGTTGCCACCCACGGTGATGTTGAACGGGGCGCCGGTTTGCATGGCAATGATGCCCGACACCTGCCAACCACCGAGCGTGGACTTCAACGCTCTCGAGCCGTTCTTGAACAGCGGCAGATCGTAAACGAAGTTCACGAAAGCCACCGATCTGCGGTCAAGGAACGACGGTCCGCTGTCATACTTCCACCCAGCATAGGGGTTGCTGAGGTTGTTGAGGTCGAATCCGTTGCCATCGCTGGAAGCGGAATCATAAGCCTTCGAGTAGGTGTAACCGAACTGCAGCTGGAGCCCGTGCATACGTGAGCGCAGGTCCACCTGTAGCCCGTTGTAATGCCCTTCGGCTACGTTCTCGGCCAATCTGATGTCGCGGAAACCGAGATACGGAACGCTAGCGTTATACGTGCTGCTGTTGCCCTGCAGCGCCGCCAGTTGGGATTGAGCCGGAAGGTCGATCTGGCGGAACTGGCTCTGATCCCGGTTCTGGATGCCGACGTAGGACACCGACAAGACTGATCCAGTACCCAGCGATTGCTGCATGCCGATGCTGTACTGGTAGCTCCTCGGTGGATCGTAGGCCTTCCGATTGAGACCCGTGATGCTGCCCACGGTGATGGGTAGCGGGGGCGTGGTGATGGTGCTACCGCTGGTAACGCCGGTGTGCGGATTCGAGAGCAGAACGTCGTTGAACCCGGCATTGGCACTGAAAGGAACGTTGGTGCCGCCGTTGTACACGTCGTTGCCCTGGATGCGCTCGTACATCAAGCCGAAACCGCCACGTATCACGGTCTTGCCCTGGCCGGTGAGGTCATAGGCAAAGCCGAGGCGAGGACCAAAGGCCTTCCAATAGTTGTCCACCAGGCCCTTGGGAATCCCATTCTTGCCGTCGATCCCGATTCCGTTAAGGTAGAACTGATACCCTGCCAGAATTGGATTCGGGCTTGATCCCAGACCTGGGCTAGTCGGGGAGATGGTACTGGGGTTGCACCCGGTCCCAATAGGTGTCGTATTGCATAACGGATCGGTAAACAGAGCTTTATTCGCCGGGTTATACAGATCCGGATAGAAGTTCGAGAAGCGCTGATTGGCTTCGTAGGTGTGCGGAATGCCGTCCCAGCGCAACCCCAGGTTCAGGGTGAGCCGGTTGTTTACGCGCCAGTTGTCCTGCAAATACAGCGCCCAGGATACGTTGTTCCAGTGCCCAGCATCCTTGACTGCTGCTTCGCTATAACCCTGCGCGTAGCCCAGCAGGTAGTCGCCGAAGCTGCTCCCGGTGTATTTGCCATTGAACGTGAAGCTTCCCTGGGTGGAGGCGAACAGATCCTGAATCTTCTTGTAAAGCGCCCAGCTGGCTCCAAACTTCAGCTGGTGAGCTCCCTTGGTCCAGGAAATGTCGTCGCGGAGTTGGTAGTCGTCAGCTTTGTTGTTCCACGGCACCCAGTTGACGGTGTAGTTGGGACCATTGGTTACGTTGATATTCGGGGCGCGGTTCAGGTCGTTCGGACCGGTGAAGATGCGGTTGAACGTGAACCCCGAAGGAGCCGCAAACACGCCAACGGGAGTGATATTGATGCGGTTGCCGTTGTAGTTGAATGCGGTCTCGTTCAGCAGGGTCGGGTTGATGATGTAGGTCGCGTGGACCACGGCACTGTAGGAGGGGTTACCGAACGTGCTCCCGATGGTGGGAACGTTGTCGCCGCTCCAGATGGTGGTGCCGAAGCCTTGCGTGACCTGCTCAGATACCCAGTGACCGAAAACGGAAAACTTGTCACTGAACTGGTGGTCAACCCTGGCGATCTCTTCCCGTACCTTGGTCGGCGCGTTCGCGCCGCCCAGGAACTGCCCGCCGCTGGTCGGTGCCGGGAAGATGCCGGCGCCAAGCAGCGATTGCGCGTTGGCGTCGAGCAACGCAGTCGGGATCGCGCTGCTGGGGAACGCAACAAAGTGCGGGTTGTTGGCGATGGTTTTGGTCTTGTCAACGGCGCAAGACCCACCCGCCGAAGTGCTGAAGGTGGTGATGCCGGCGTTGTTGAAGCGCGTTTGCTGAGCCGCAGACAGTTGATCCGAACAAGGAACGTGGAAGCCCGAGTTCGGGACCACGCCGTCCGATGCGCTCAGGTCAGCGGGCAGGTGATTGATAAAGTTGCCGCCATAAGTGTCGGTGAAAGGAACGGTAGTATTGAGGCTGCCGCCCTGAATCAGGCTGCGCCATTCCATGTTATAGAAGAAGAAAGTCGGCTTGCTCTTCCAGAAAGGCGCTTGCCCGCTGGCGTTGAAGCCATAGGTATGGAAACGCAGCATGCGAGGCGTGGTGGTGCCTGCGGGGTGGGTAAAGTCGCGCGCGTCGAAAGCGTCATTGCGGGCGAATTCCCAGGCCGAAGCATGGAACGTCTTGCTTCCGGACTTGAGCACTGTGGTCAAGGTTCCGGCGGAAGAGAGACCATACTCGGCGCTGTAGTTCGAGGTCAGCGTGCGGAATTCCGCGACCGAATCCATAGAGGGCATAACAGTGACGCCAGTGCCTCCACGATCCAGGTTTTCGCTGCCATCGATCAGCATCAGGTTGTGGCCCACGCGGTTGCCGTTAAAGCTGACCGAGTTGTTCCCGCCGACCGGGGTCGGGACCTGGAAGTCCGGCTGAATGCTGGACGCTCCAGGCGTCAGGTTGTAGAGGGTCAGTAAGCTGCGCCCGTTGGTAGCGAGCTGCGTGACCTGTGTGCCGGTGATTAAGCTGCTGACCTCGCCGGTCTCGGTTTGAACCGCGACGGCTCCGGCTTCTACAGTGACGCTTTCCTGCCTGGTTCCGACCTGCATCTGAAAGTCGATGCGGTCGCGGTCCCCTACGTTCAGGACGATGCCCTTCTGCTCGCTCACCTTGAAACCTGACCCTTCTGCGCGGACGGTGTAGTGTCCGATGGGAAGGTTGGGAGCGACATACTGGCCAACGTCGTTGGTGGTCATATTACGTACTAGACCAGTGTCCGTGTTGGTAATCGCAATGGCGACGTTAGGCACAGCCGCACCCGTCGGGTCCGTCACTGTTCCTACGATGGTCGCTTCCTGTGCGAACGCTTGGGCCGCAAATAATCCCAAGAGAATGCAGAAGAGGAGCGCGACACGGCGCACGGTAATGCTTCTCGTAGCCGGGACAACATTCTCGGCGTACGTGGACGAGAGTTTCATTGCCTGCCTCCGGAACAAAGATTTCCGTTTGCGACTCAACGGTCGAGCCGCTATAGGTTCGTTAGCGTTCACGAAGACCAGCTTTTATCGTTACCGGATAGTGACTGTCAAGCAAAAAAATCGATTTCCTAAGTCCGCCTGTACTCTTACCGCCGCCCGCAAATTCAATTACCAGCCTAATTTCTTTGCCCGCTGTTTGCGTACTGGGCGCAGCTTTACGATCGACGTCATGGTCTCCGAGGTCAGCCACGGCTACAACGCCGATAAGAGACAATTCGCTATCGCCCGAGCTGGGCTTTAAGGTTACGCAAGACCTTCTGGTCTCAGGGGAGCCGTTCACCGCGTTGTTTGCATTCAACGACATTTGCGCCATCGGCGCCATCCGCGCGCTCCGCGAATTCGGATTGCGTGTGCCACAGGATGTTTCCGTCGTCGGCTTTGATGACATCGAGAGTGCGGCGGCAACACGCTCTGCAACACCACTAGCCAACACGACCTTCCCTGCGCCCCCGACCTCCTCTTAATTAATGCGTGAGCCGTAACCTTGACGCCTATAATTCACTGTGCTACAAGCGAGGCGTCTAAACCGATTTAGCAAACTAGGCTGCGCCCGCTACGCAAGGCTCCGTTGCTGCAGGGGAAGACGTGTGCGGTGCGCAGAGTTTGCTGGACAGTCTCCAAGCGACAAAATGGAAGAATCATTATTACTAATCTACTGTGAGATTCCGCCGGAGTCCGTCTTCATTTCCCGCCTTAGTTCTTCATTCTTCGATTCACTCTTGCCGCACACCGGGAAATGCGGAATGAGGTCTGGCTTGTCTGATGACAGGAAAGCACATGAAAAAGACAAAGCCGTCTGCCCGCCGTAGACCTGGAAGTTCAAAAGCTAAGATGCCGCCTTATCAGAATCCCGCGCTGCCCGCGGCAAAGCGGGTCAGGGACCTTCTGTCTCGTATGACGTTGGAGGAGAAAGCCGCGCAGATGCTCTGCATCTGGCAGAAGAAGCCGCAGACACTGGTGGATGCCGACGGCAACTTCGACCTGGCGAAGGCCAAAGAGTCTTTCAAAGACGGCCACGGGCTCGGCCAGGTAGGCCGTCCAAGCGATGCCGGCAAAGGTCTGAACGCCCGCAAAATGGCGGAGACTACCAATGCCATTCAGAAGTTTTTTATCGAGAACTCGCGGCTGGGGATTCCAGTAGTTTTCCACGAGGAATGCCTGCACGGGCACGCGGCGGTGGACGGAACCAGCTTCCCACAGCCAATTGCGCTGGCCTCAACATTCAATCCCGAGCTTATTGAATCCATTTTCACCGTCACCGCCTTGGAAGCACGGTCGCGCGGGGCGCACCAGGCGCTCACGCCCGTTGTCGATGTAGCCCGCGATCCGCGCTGGGGACGCTGCGAAGAGACCTACGGCGAAGATCCGTTCCTAGTCTCACGCATGGGGATTGCGGCGGTCCGCGGATTTCAGGGCGACGCCACATTCCGCGACAAGACCCGCATGATCGCAACTTTGAAGCATTGCGTCGGGCACGGGCAGCCCGAGTCGGGCATGAACTGCGCGCCGGCTAATGTCTCCCTGCGAGTGTTGCGGGAAACTTTCCTGTTTACCTTCAAGGAAGCCTTGCAGAAGGGCGGCGCCATCAGCGTGATGCCCTCGTACAACGAAGTGGATGGCGTGCCATCGCACGCGAGCAAGTGGCTGCTGAAAGATGTCCTGCAAAAGGAATTCGGCTTCAAGGGCTACTACGTCTCCGACTACTTCGCGATTTGGGAACTCGGATATCGTCCGGACACTCACGGACACTTTGTGGCGGCGGATAAGAAAGAATCCACTAAACTCGCTGTGGAAGCAGGCGTGAATATCGAGTTGCCCGATCCTGACTGCTACTTGGACCTGGTGGACTTGGTCAAGAAACGTGTCCTCAAAGAATCGCAACTCGATGAACTCGTCGCTCCCATGCTCTTATGGAAGTTCAAGCTCGGCCTGTTTGATGATCCCTACGTGGATCCGGCGGTAGCCGAGCGGGTTGTAGGTTGCGATGGTCACGTCAAGCTTGCCCGTCAGTCGGCTTGCGAGGTCATCACCCTGCTAAAGAATGAAGGCGGGCTGGCTCCGCTCGATCTGAGCAAGTACAAGGCTATTGCTGTCATCGGCCCCAACGCCGACCGTACTCTGCTTGGCGGGTACATGGGTGTTCCCAAACACGAAGTGAGGGTGCTAGAAGGCATCAAGAAGTACGTCGGAAACCGCGCCAAGGTGCTCTACAGTGAAGGCTGCAAAATCACCATCGGCGGCAACTGGAACCAGGATGCTGTGGTTCTCAGCAATCCCGAAGAAGATCGAAAGCAGATTGCTGAGGCGGTTGAAGTAGCCAAGCAGGCCGATGTCATCATCCTGGCAATCGGCGGAAACGAGCAGACTTCGCGCGAAGCCTGGATGCTGAACCACATGGGCGACCGCGCCAGCCTTGACCTGATCGGAAGGCAGGAAGAATTGGTCAAGGCAATGCTCGCGACCGGCAAACCGGTGATCGCGCTTCTTTATCACGGACGGCCGAACTCTATTAACTATCTCGTGGAGAATGTCCCGGTCATCTTTGAGTGTTGGTACTTGGGACAGGAGAATGGCCATGCAGTCGCCGACGTGCTGTTCGGAGATGTGAACCCCAGCGGCAAGCTGCCAATCACGGTTCCACGCTCGGTGGGACATCTGCCGGTGTTCTACAACTACAAGCCATCTGCCCGGCGCGGATATCTCTTTGCCGATGTCTCGCCCTTGTACGCTTTCGGTTACGGTTTAAGCTACACGACGTTTGCCATCCAGAACGTTCGGCTCGAAAAGAAGACGATCCGGGCGAACGGTTCAACGCGTGTGATGGCCGACGTAACCAACACCGGCAAACGCGAAGGGGCCGAAGTCGTGCAGATGTACATCCGCGACGCCGTCAGCTCAGTCACCCGGCCGGTCAAGGAACTGAAGGGCTTCCAGAAAGTCACGCTGCGCCCTGGCGAAAAGAAGACGGTCTCATTTGAAATCACTCCGGAGTCGCTCGCCTTCTACGACGTGAATATGAAATATGTCGTCGAGCCGGGAGAGTTCTTCATTATGGTCGGCAATTCGTCGCGTGACGAGGACCTCACGAAAATCACGCTTACCGTAACGAAATAAGTGACGGCACGAGCAACGAGGCAGATATGATCCAAAAACTTTCGGTTGGTGAAAAGACTGGCTACGCCCTGGGTGACATGGCCGCCAACTTTGTCTTCCAGGCCATGCTGGCCTTGCAGCTGGACTACTACACCCATACCTTCGGTCTAACCGCGGCCCAGGCTGGAACACTTTTCCTCGTCGTCGGGCTGGGAGTCGCGTGTTTCAATCCCGTGATGGGAGTCATCGCGGACCGGACCACGAGCAGGTGGGGCAAGTTCCGTCCGTGGCTGCTCTGGACGGCCGTGCCCTTTGGGATCATTAGTATCCTGACATTCACCACTCCGCAGCTAAGCCCGGGCGCCAAGCTCATCTACGCTTGGATTACCTACATCCTTCTGCGCGTGATCTACACGGTCAACAACGTGCCCTACGCGTCCTTGACAGCGGTCATGACCCAGGACCCTGACGAGCGCACCAGCATCTCGTCGTACCGTCAGATCGCAGCGAACAGCGCTGGATTCATCGTGCAGAGCCTTGCCGTTCCTATGGTGGCGTTTCTTGGGCGCGGTAATGATGCTCGAGGCTACCAGTTGACCATGGGCGCTTTGTCCGTGCTCAGTATCGTCTTTTTTGTGATCACGTTCTTCGTGACGAAAGAGCGCATCCAGCCCGATCCGCAGCAAGAGACTTCGCTCGGGCAGGACCTCTCGGACCTGTTCAGCAGCCAGCCCTGGGTTGTACTGTTCCTCGCGACCTTGTTCTATTTCGCCGCGATTTTGGTGCGCGGCAATGTCATGCTGCCGTACTTCAGGTATGTCGCTGGGAATGCGACCCTTTTTGCCTGGTTCAACGGCTTCGGCTTAGCATCGTTGCTCTTGGGGGTAGCCTTCTCGACCGCCGTTTCCGTCCGAGTGGGCAAGCGGCAGCTCTTCATCGCCAGTATGGTCCTGACGGGGATCTTCGCTGCGGCGCTGTATGTGATCCCGCCGCACGCCACTAACATCATCATCGCCGTGGAAGTCCTTCGCCAGTTCTCGTTCGGGCTGTCGGGCCCGATCCTGTGGGCGATGATGGGCGACGTCGCTGATTATGGCGAATGGAAGACGGGGCGCCGTGCCACCGGCACCGTGACTGGCGGCATTGTTTTCGCATTATGGGCGGGTCTGGCGCTCGGCGGAGCCATCGCTGGATGGTTGCTCTCTGCTTACGGGCTGGTATCTCAATCTGACGTGCAGACGGTAGGAGCGCAGAGAGGCATCCTGCTGACGGCAAGCATTTACGCCAGCCTCTTCTTCTTCGCCGTGGCAGCTTGCCTTTTCTTTTATCCGCTGAGTCGCGAGAAGACTCAATCGATAGCCAACGATCTCACCGAGCGCCGCAAGCGGGCGCCCGCCGCTGCCGGTGCACAATAGGAAGTCTGATGCGCAAACTCTTGTGTGTTGCAGTCATATCGCTTGCACTGGCGGTCATCGGAACCGCGCAGAACCAACCCAGCCTTAAGGACGCTTACAAGAATTGTTTTCTGGTCGGCGCGGCAGTGAACGAAGCACAATTTTCCGAACGCGACGCCCGCGGCGCCGCCATCGTTAAGGCGCAGTTCAATTCGATTTCTCCAGAAAACGTCTTGAAGTGGGAAGTGGTCCACCCCGAACTCAACAAGTACGACTTCGACGCCGCCGACCGATATGTCGCTTTCGGCGAGCAGAACCACATGTTCATCATCGGCCACACTCTGGTGTGGCACAACCAGACACCCAAATGGGGTTTTCAGGACAAAAATGGGAAGCCGTTGAGCCGCAAAGCGCTGTTGAAGCGCATGCGCGAACACATCCACAAAGTGGTAGGCCGCTACAAAGGCCGGATCAACGGCTGGGATGTGGTGAATGAAGCTGTCGACGAAGACGGCACGCTACGTCAGTCTCCTTGGCTGAAAATCATCGGAGAAGATTACATTGCCAAGGCCTTTAAATATGCCCATGAGGCCGACCCGAAAGCCGAGCTCTACTACAACGACTATTCGTTGGAGAACGAACCCAAGCGCAGCGGCGCCCTGAATCTGATTCGGAAGCTGAAGGAGAAAGGCGTCCCGGTCACGGGTGTTGGATTGCAGGGACACAACAACCTGGAGTGGCCCACTCTCGAGCAGGAAGACGCCACGATTACGGCCTTCGCGAAACTCGGCGTCAAGGTAATGATCACGGAGCTCGACATCGATGTGCTCCCTCCGGCCACGCAAAACCAGGGGGCGGACGTCACGCTGAGCGTCGAAGCTCAGGCCAAGTTGAATCCTTACGTCAACGGTTTGCCCGATTCGGTCCAGCAGGCGCTGGCCAAGCGATATGCAGATCTCCTTGCCATGTACTTAAAGCATCGCAATGTCGTGACGCGTGTGACATTGTGGGGTGTGACCGATGGAGATTCCTGGCGGAATTACTGGCCGATACGAGGAAGGACCAGTTATCCGCTCTTGTTCGATCGCGCCGGTCAGCCTAAGCCGGCATTCGACGCCGTGATTCAGGTCGCCAGACAACCCCCACCAGTGGCGAAATAGGCCTCCGTCGGGGACTTACCAAGAGCATAGGGCACTTGCGGTTGTCCCCAGCACGGTGAGCAGGAACCGAATACACTAGACCTGATCAAGCCGCGGCCGTCGTGTTGCCGCATGCAATGCCCAATGGACAGCGCGACGTTCCAGTCATGAAGAAAAGGAAGTTGCTATGTGCGATTGCCGCGGTGTTGTTGCCACTGGTGTTGCAGGCACAGGCACCCAGCAACTCCGCTGCACCGAATCTCAAAGCCCAAGGTGAGCCCCAGCGTGCCGCCGCGAAATCTGCCGCCGATAGTCCCATCCACTTCGCCTACCATCCCATCGATTTTCAGCTCGATAGTTGCGAGACACCCGAGCGCCATGCTCCGGAAACCATGGAGGGTGGCGTCGCGGTCTTTGACTATAACAACGACGGCAAGCTGGACATTTTTTTCACCAACGGGGCTGACGTCAATACGCTGCGCAAGTCGTCCCCGAAATACTCCAATCGCCTATTCGAAAACGACGGCAAAGGAAACTTCACCGATGTCACGGAAAAGGCGGGACTCGCGGGCACGGGATACGACACCGGTGTTGCTATCGGCGACTACGATAACGACGGATACCAGGATATTTTTGTCGGCGGCGTGTATCGCAATACGCTCTACCACAACAACGGAAACGGCACCTTCACGGACGTGACGGCCAAGGCCGGATTGAATAAGCCCGATCCGGAATTCGGACCCCTGTGGTCGGTGGGCGGCGTTTGGATGGACGTGAATAACGATGGCCTGCTGGACCTGGTAGTTGTTAATTACTTGAAGTGGGACGGCAAACATGAGCCGGAGTGCGTTGTGGACGGCCATCGCGACTACTGTCATCCAAAGATGTACAAACCAACCCCCAACCAGCTGTTCATCAATAACGGGGATGGAACTTTCCGGGACGCTTCCGTGGAATCGAACCTGGGCGCATATCCCGGGAAGGGTATGGGAGGGGCCCCAGCGGACTTCGACCTCGACGGCGAGATGGACCTTTTTGTAACCAACGACAAGCAGTTCAACTTTCTTTTTCGGAACAAAGGTGGGGGGAAGTTCGCGGAAATTGGGTTTGATGCCAATGTCGCATTGCGCGAAGACGGCGTGTTCATTTCCGGAATGGGGGCCGACTTCCGGGACTTGGATAACGACGGCTATCCCGACATTTGCCTGGTCGCTCTCGACAATGAAACGTTCCCCATTTACCGCAACACGGGAAAAGGAACTTTCGTCGAGGTAACCGAATCGAGTGGCATGACCGCGCTCAGCCTGAAAATGGCAGGTTATTCGCCCACGGTCGCGGATTTCGACAACGATGGTTGGAAAGACATCTTTGTTTCGCGCGGACACGTGCAATCCCTCTTGTCCGCGCCTCGCCTTATGATCGAGCAGCCGAACACCGTGTTTCGCAACCTGGGAGGCATGAAGTTCGCGGCCTTGACGGAGGAGGCAGGGCTGACTTCGCGTCCGCCGTCGCGACACCGGGGATCAGCCATCGGCGACCTCAACGGCGATGGACGCATGGATGTGGTGGTGAGCGCAATCAATGCTCCGGCCGAGATTTGGATGAACGACAGTCCCGGTACAAATCACTGGCTGGAGCTCAGACTGCAGGGAACAAAGAGCAACCGGGACGGCATCGGCGCGCGGATCAAAGTGGTGACCAAAAGCGGGGCGCAATACAACCACAAGTCCACAGCCGCAGGTTACGCGTCGTCGAGTGCAGGTCCGGTTCACTTTGGACTGGGATCGAACGCCACGGTTGATCTGGTCGAGATTCGCTGGCCGTCGGGCATCGTGCAGCAGCTGCGAGACGTGGCGGTTGACCGCATTCTGTTGGTCAAGGAACCGCTACAGTAAGAAATCAAGACGGCGCCTCTCCCCAATCGCGCTGTCGCGTGACGCCGCAGAGATACCGTTCCCAATGTGGTCGGGCGCATTTTGCACCAAGAATGGTGCGCCGCGAAAAGGTCTTGGATTCGCGCCAGGGATGGTTTATCTTGGCCGACACGAAAGCGGGAACCGGGGACGCAACGGACCAGGAGTGACCCCCAATTACGGCGAAATGTGAGACGAATTCGCTGTGCTTGAGGCTCGGACCAGCCAAACTTCTCATGTGAGGTTGGGCCGCTCCCATTTGGGGAAACGCTAGGGTCGGTCGCAGAAGTCTTCGAAGGTTCCGAGGGAGCACCGGGCCATGAGATTCCTGTTGTACCCACCCATCCTTCTCGCAGTTGTCCTGCTATGCCTCTGCCTCACTTTGCTTCCGATTCCCTTGTGCGCGGCTGGGCCTGCATCAGGAACACAATCTGCGGACACGACAGCGTTCCACTCGGGCGAAGTCTTCGTCCCGGGCCCTTTGCGCTCCTTTCTGCGCATGGCCGGAATCAGCCAGGGTGTCTCCCAGGAAGAAGTGTTGCCTCTCTTGGCGCACAACGTCTTCTCCATCGGCTATCAGACCGGAAGGCCGACCGAATTCCTGGTCCTTCTGCGCCGGTATGTGCGCCAAGCGGGAGAGCTCTCCGCCCTCGCGGGCCCGGACAATGTAATTCGAGTTTCCAACTGCGACGAGGCCACGCCTCTGCTTCGCGTCCTGGGGTACCGGGTCCGGCAAGACTGCGGACAAAGCACGGCTGCGCTGGCGACATCTGACCCTGAAAGGGCCTTCCTCACCATTGACTCCGGGTTCCCTCTGCCTGAATTGGAGCGAACACTCCAGGGTGGCGCGTCTTTTGTTTATCCCTTCCCTACGTCCCGCCTCCCGGTTCTGTTCACGCCGGCCGCCTGGACAAGTGTGAGCCGCGAAGATCGTAAAGCGTCTGGAGATTTGGTCGAAACGCTGACGTACAACCCAGCCCTGGCCCGTCTTTACTGGGCGCTCTCCAAGACTGATGCCGAGACTAGAGTCGCGCTGCAACAGTCTCTGGGCCTGGAAAAACTGCTGCCGCTGGCCTCGGTGCTCGATTTCTACGGCAGCCATCTTTGTATTCGATCCGGCCGCGTGATCGTGCCGGGAGGGCCCGCCGCGGAGATTGCCTGGAAGAATCTGGTGGGAGCGGGCCCGGAATCTCCGCGGGACTTTGTGCCTCGGTTGCTGGCCAAGGACCGGGGTTGGCTGGGCGCATATTTTGATGCGCTCTCACGCACCAGCCACGCTCAGCAGGCACACTTCACCGAAGAGCAGCGCTTGAAGCGCCTGTATCAGGCCTTCCGGGCGCCGGAAACACCGTCTGACGCAGCCGAACACTCGTTCCGGCCGGCTCCCGGCCTGCTCCTGCTTCTGACCCGCCTTCGCTGGGAACCGAACGGCGACCCTTACATCCCAGGCGATCTGGACACGTGGAAGCAGATCCTTCGTCAAAAGTCCGAGTACAAAGCTGCGCGCGACTGGGGCAGACGTGCCCAGCATTGGGACCGGCCGGAACAGATGCTGGAAGCCCTGTTCGCCTTTTCGCGACTGGCGACCGATACGGGGCCGCTGCAGTCCTATCTGATGATGAGCGAACTCGACGGCAGAAGGCCGCCAGAGAAGCGGCTGTCTCGCAAAACCGTGCTTCTGCTGGCCGAGAACTATACGCAGTTCAGTGATTGGTATCTGATCTTTTCTGAGTTTCCCGACTTGAATGATGAGTCCATGGCCCGTTTCGTCAACGTGGCTCGCGCCGTGGACAAGTTGCCGAACCGTACCCTGCGCGGAAACGCCATGGGGATTCTCCAGGCCAATGTGGGGCTCTGGCAGATTCTGGCGCGCCAGGAACAAATTGCAAATGCCCATCTGAACGATTCCTGGCAGGGAGTCGTAGGAGCTTTCGCCAATGTGTCCTCGCCAAGCCAGCTGTTCGACGCGGGCCGGAGGTCGTTGCGGGAGTTGTCTCTCGCGGCAACCGGCAAACCCGATTGTTCGGAAGACGAATTCGTCGATCTGCTGGCAGGGCCGCGCCAGGCGAGTCCGGAAGGGCAACGGATGCACCAGTCGGTGGCGAGCGGAATCCGCGCTGTGCTAGATGGCCAGCGCCTGGTCTCCATCGACACGCTGCTGGCGTTGGGCAATGGTCTGAATGCGATGGAGCGGGGTATTCCGGCAGGTGAGGGCCTAATCCGACTGGCCGGAGAACTCCGGGAGTTCGAGATGCCGCGCCCCATCTTCACTAGCAGCGAGAGGACCCAGTGGGCAGCGGGAATCTACAACAACCGCCACACCGACTCGCAGATGCGAACGGATTTGGCGCGGGTAATCAAAGGGCCGAGTTCGCGCGTACAACTAGATGAGGCACGCGGCCAACTTGCTCCCTTCCTCAGGGATACCTTGGTGGGGTTGAACTACGCGTACTACGAGCCGCCAGGGGCGCAGGTTCTGCATCACAACCCGCTGTTTGTTCGCTCCCACGACTTTGCGGGAGAGACAGTCCAGGGCGTGGAGCGCCTGTGGCAGGCTCCGCACCTGTTCGGTGAGGGTGCTCCAGCGGGTGGCGGCGCGCACCTGGTCGGTTCCCTGGCAGATTTGCCATATGTCCTAGCAGTGGTGGAACAGGACTTCATCGTTCCACAAAACGTTCAGGCTTTGATTTGGAGGGAATTGGTGCCCGGTCTTCTGGTGAGCGCGACCCTGCCACGCTGGTGGAACGTGAGCCCAAACGAGCTTCATGCTGTCACGCTGTATCAGCGTGCCGGAGAGGAACTGCTGGCGGCTTCGGTGGAGAACGAAGAGTTGCGCGGAAAAGTATTGAGCATTTTGTCCGATCGCATCGACCCGCAAGGGGTGGAGCAAGTGGAGAAAGCTCTGCATGCTAAGCGACTCGCTGAGATCTTGCCCCAAGTTTCACCTGCAGATACTTTCTATCTGGCAACTGAGTTCCGTCGCCGATTCCCCGGCGAGACGGTGTTGGGGGGCACATCGGCGCAGGAACTCGAAAGTTTATCTCGGAAATATCCGCCAGAGGTCGGTTGGGAACGGCTGTCGGAAGACTTCGGCGTGCCCCATCCGATCCTGACGCAGACTTATGCTCGCGAGCTGTTGAATGTCCGGCCCTTCCCCGCCTTCGATGGATATTCCAGTCGTTTGCTGGCGGAAACCTGGGATTCCAGCAACCTGTACTGGGCTCGCTTGGCGGATGAAATGGGTTACTCACCGGTGGAACTCAATCATCTGGTTCCCGAGTTGACCCGGCGCATGATCGAACGGGTTTTCGCGACGGACTTCGAGGATTGGCCGGCTTTGCTGCGCGCGATGCATGAAACGGGAGAAGAATTTCGAAACGGCAAGGTTGCGTTGGCTCCGACTACGGGCGCTGCCGCTCGGCCCTAGCTTGTATTTCGGCCCTAGCTTGTATTTCAGAGAGTTTTCAGCCCGGGCACTCTCCGGAAGGTGCAGACGGGCACAACGGGAAGGTTATGGCAAAGCGAGGTTTGTTACTTCTGTGGTTGTCTGTGGGTGTGGTTCTGGGCTACGCCACGTCGGCGATGGCGCAGGAGGAGGAACCGCGCATTCACGTCGTGGTGGATTTGGTTCAGCTGAATGTCGCGGTCACAGACAGCAAAGGAAACTACATTACCGGGCTGCGGCCTCAGGACTTTGCCATCACTGAAGATGGCATCCCACAAAAGCTCGCCACCTTCGGAGAAGGCAACGAGGCGACTCGCATTCTGCTGAGCTCTCCTCCGTCCGAACCCCAGACGCCGCCCACCCAGCAAGCACGTGAGTCGGGTGGATCCTCGCAGTCTCTCGGATCGCAAACATTGGGTGTTTTGGTGGCAGGCGCTAACGTGTTCATTCTGTTTGACACCAGCAATTACATGTACCGCGGGTTCGTCTTCGCACAGGACGCGATCGCCGATTTCGTCCGCTCTCTCGAAAGAGCTGACAAAGTCGCGTTCTATTCCTACAGCCGGGACCTTTCGCGTGCCGCTCCCTTGACTTCCGACCGCGCGCAGATTCTGCGTGGCGTGCGGACGACGGTCGCCGGAGACGATGCTGCGCTCTACAACTGCCTGCTGCTGACGGTGAAGGATGCAGCCCAGTACACGGGAAGAAAAGTCGTCGTGGTCTTCTCGAATGGGCCGGACAATGCGAGCATGGTCCCCCCGGAGGATGTTGCCGAACTGGCCCAATCCACTGGAACTGCCATTTACATGATCAGCACCCAGCAGGCCCGGTTGGAGCCAGTCTCCACTGCGGTGTTTGAACGCATGACCAAGGCCACTGGCGGCAAAGCTTATTTCGCTAAGAACTGGAGAGAGGAGAAGCAGGCCTTTGCCTCGATCCGTGATGACCTAGCGCATCTCTATTCGCTCAGTTATTACCCGCAGGCAAATCCCAACCGTGGCTGGCGTTCGATCAAAGTGAATCTCGTCGGCGAGCACCTGAAGAAGTATCGCATCCGAACGCGTGACGGTTACCGTCTGCAGCCCACTCGGTTCGCGCCGGAAAGCAACACTGCTTCTGCATCGGGGCCGGTCACGCAACCGTCACAGTAACGGTTCGAGGCGGAAGCCGGAGAGAACTCAGCTCTCTGTGGCCAAACGCGGGCACTAACTGTGAGCTCGCCGCTTCGGTTCGTGACGGACGCTGCGTCCCTCAACCAGGTGAAATAGCTCTTCGCCCAGATTCTTGGCGTGGTCTCCTGCCCGCTCGAAGGCCTGCGCCATCAGCAGCACTGCGGTGCTGTACTCGCGAGGGCGTGCGTCGCGGCTCTCCAGATGACGCCGGAACATGCCGCGGCAGACCTGATCGATCTGAGAGTCGGTCTGGAGCACCCATTGGGCTGGCTCCAGATCACGCCGCACAAACCCGCCATGTACGGCTTCCAGCATCTTTTCCAAGGTGGACGCCATGTCGACCAGATCGCGTGCGTCCTGCTTCGCGACCTTTGTACTAAGGCCCTGCAGCCGTTGCGTTACCGACCAAGTCAGGTCTCCGATCCTTTCCAGATCGATGATGAATTTGAGGCACGCGAGAAGCTGGCGCGCTTCTTCTTCGCTCACTTGTGTGATTGCCGAGGTAATCTCTTCATCGACCCGGCGCTCCATCCGGTCGAGTTCCTTCTCGCAGTCTTTCACAGCGACGAAGGCCATATTGGAGGAGTTCTCGATGTAGTCGCGCAGATTAAAGGCCGAGTCCTTGGCCACCAGGCAGGCCTGCTGGATCAGCTGAGTTAGTTCCCTGCCGGATTCCGGGATCTCGCGGCTCGTGACCTTGCGCTTCATGGAATGGTTGAACTGGTGAGTCCATGATAGCGCCGGAAGATTCCAATCCCATCCTTGCCCATGTAGCGTTCCAACACGGCGGGGCTGGTCTTGCGCAGGTCGACCAGTACCAGGCCGTCGAGGACATCGGAAAATTGCCGGTCCACGTTGAAGCTGACAATTCGCCCTCCCAGCTTGGCATAGTGCTTCAGCAGAATGGGCAAACCTTTGCCGTCGGTTTCGATGTCGGCAATGGGCAGTTCCTGCAGATCGGCAGCGCAGCCGCACTCGGGTTGGGTTTCCGGCTTTCGCCAGCGTGGGCGGAAGGGATGGCGCGGGGTGACGAGCCGGGCGATCTCGGTGTCTTGTTCTCGTTGGCGGAAGAAACGCACGATCAGCTCGCGTGATGCGCGGTTGTAGCGGCTGCTTATGCTGACCGCGCCGAACAATGTCGCGAATTCCGGACGTGCCACAAGCAAGCGGCCGATCCCTTTCCACAACATATGCAGCGGCGCAAATTGGCGCTGATATTCCGGCCGGACAAAGGAACGCCCCAGCTCCAGAGCGGGGCCAAGTTGGCTGAAGACCCCTGAGTCAAAGCGGAAAAGGGTGTTGGTGTAGAGGCCGCCTACTCCAAAACGCGGCAGGATTTCGGTAGTGAGGCCGAGGCGGTAGGCACCGACCACTTCGCTATTCGTCTTGCTCCACAGCACAACATGCCGGTAGTGACGGTCGAACCGGTCGAGGTCAGTGCGCTTGCCCGTTCCCTCTCCGGAAGCGCGGAATGTGACCTCGCGCAGGCGTCCCAGTTCCTGCATGACCTTCGGAATCTCGTGCGCTTCGGCGACATACACGCGGAACTCCCGGTTCTCCTCGACACAGCGCTCGGCAGGAAGGCGCTGCAAGTCGTCCAGCAAAGAACGCCGCGACGGAGCTTCGGCGATGGGTTCCTGTCTCTTGGCCGGCCACACGGATTTCAGGGCGGGAGGAAGATGCCAGGCGGAGGATCCGCGCTCCGCGAGAAGATAAGTGCGCCAACGCAGGTAGTTCACCGCATCCCGGTCGGAACGGGCGTGTTGGATGATCTCCGTGGGTATCGGACTACCGATGCAGACGTCCACCTTGCGATCCGTCTGCTGCAGAAACTCGTTCAGCAGCCACACGGTGCGCAGCTTGGGATGCAACAGGCCCACGGCCTGGAAGGGCACGCTGTTTCGCCCGCGAAAGAAGACAGGCAAGGCTGCCGCGTCAGTCATGCGAGCCAAGCGGGCGGCGGCCGGGTTCCATTCTGGATCGATAACCTCCAGCTGTTTAACGTGAAGGTGCGAAACCTCTCCCGCAGGGAACATCGCCAGCATGCCGCCATTCTGTAACCAGGCAATCGCCCGCTTCAGGGCGCGGCGGTTGGCGGGCAAAGAATCCGGGCTGTCGAAGGGATCAACAAAAATGCAGTGTTCGTGAAGTTCGGGAATACCTTCCAAAAGGAAGTTGGTGACGATTTTCACGTCGCTGCGCACCCGGTACAACAGAGCGCCGAGAACCGCGCCATCGAGGATGCCAAACGGATGGTTGGCCGTGACCACCACCGGCCCGCTCGTGGGGATGCGCAACATATCGCAATCGGAGATCTCGAACTCCACATTCATCTCCGTGAGTACGTTCTCCATGATCGAGTGGTTGATGGGTTGCTGAGCGCGACGATATAGCTCGCGAACGCGCTCCATGGGCATCAGGTGATGCAGCAAACCGCGAAAGGGAAAAAGCTCTGGACTCTGTGGCGGCGATCCGGTCTGGCTCTGACCGGCGATAGAACCAGCAATGGGCATGCTCTCTGACTACCGGAAGGTCGTTTCAACAATGTGAAGCCAAGGTTAAAAGAATGTGACTGGGGGATTACGTGGGTAACGGGTATGACGAGCGAAAAGCTTGTCCCGGGCAGGATTTGGGTGAGTCGAAGGCCGCGAGACCATGCCTTCTTTGGAGCTAGTTCTCCAGGCCTTCATTTGACGATTACGCGATGACCAGTCCGTCCTCGGGCGTAGGGATTCGCTGGGCTCGTGGAAAATGACCAGCCCTTCCTGCAGTGAACCTGCATCCGCTTTGCACATTTGCACCACACGGGCTGCGGGTTACCAAGCAAGATTCCTTTCGGCCCTGATTTCCACTTGCTATCACAGCTTCGGGTTCCGATAATACTCAAAGAACGTACCTATAAACGTGCACCGATACGGTCGGACAGATCTGCTTCGGATTCTTCGGCTGACGGCGCGTCAGTTGGCAGCATGGGAAAAAGCTGGACTGGTAGCCGTGGCGGAGAGTTATTCCTTTTTTGACCTCCTGCAAATCAAGAAGGTTCGGGATTTGTGCTCCCGCAAAGTGCGCCCGGCAGTGATCCGGCAGTCTCTCGAAGCCATGCAGAAGCAGGTTGCCGGGATGGAAAACCCGCTGCTCGAGGCTACTGCCTTCACCACCGGACACCGCATCGCCTTCCGCCACGAGGGCAAGCTGCTGGAACCAATTGCCGGACAGTTCATGTTCGACTTTGCCCCGGAGGAGAAAGTCGTAACCAGCACGCCGATTCCGGCGCCGCGACCGGAGACTCCGCCATCGGATGCGGCTGAGTTGTTCGCGCGAGGCATTGCGCTGGAAGATGATCCCAGTCAACAAGGGCAGGCGATCGCAACTTACCAGAAGGTGGTCGAATTGGACCCCGGTCATGCGGCCGCACACATCAACCTCGGAACGCTCTACTACAACAAGCAAGATTACGGTCTCGCCGAGAAGCACTATCGTGCTGCGATTGAAATCGATTCGCGTTACGCGTTAGCGTACTTCGATCTTGCCAACGTGCTGGACGAGACCGGGCGCGTCGGGGAGGCCATCCAAACCTACAAGACTGCTCTGCAGCTCGCACCCACCTACGCCGACGCACACTACAACCTGGCGTTGGCTTACGAGAAGATGAAAGAGCAGCGCAAAGCCCTGAAGCACTGGCGTTCCTATGTAAAACTGGACGCCGTCGGTCCGTGGGCAACCCACGCGCGAAACCAGATTCAGCGCATTTTGAAAGCTGACGGGCTGAAGCTTGTGTACAGTGGAAAGCAGATTGGTGGCGACCCAACCTAGGGTTCTCTTCTCCAGCCGGAGTGTCATTTCTTGCGAAATCTCCTGCAAGACTTGCGGTATGTACTGAAGGCAACATGGGAGGAGGAGTCCAATCGCGGCCAGCGAATCCGGCGACTTGCCTACTTGGTGACTTGGCAACTCTGGAAACGGCTCGTGCGCCCGCCGATTCAACTGCGACTCTTCAATGGCATGTCGTTTCTGGCCTATCCAGACTGCGATATGTCTTCGGCCGCGGTCTATTACCGGATACCAGATTCCAGAGACATTCTTTTCCTGCGTGCTCACGTTCACGGTGGGACGCTCATTGACGTGGGAGCGAATGTCGGCCTTATCGCGTTGCTCTTGGCAGACAAGGTCGATCACGCACTGTTGTTCGAACCCAATCCCGTTGCGGCTGCCCGCGCCCGCGCAAACCTCGCAATTAATGGACTGCAGTTTGAGGTCAACGAACTGGCACTTTCAGATACCACTGGAACGGTCGAGTTCGAAGATGCGGGTGGGGCCAGCACTTGCAATCGAATAGTGGCAGGGATCGCCACCAACCTGCCGACGCGAAAGGTTCAGTGCACGGAGTTCGACCGCTTCTTGGGAGTCCGGCAGCTCTCTCGTCCCATCACCGTCGTGAAGATCGATGTAGAAGGCCACGAAAACCAGGTTCTACGCGGGATGGCTCAATGCCTGAAGCACCATCGGCCGCGCCTGGTGATGTTCGAATACCTTCAGCGCACCGATCTGCAGGAGACTTTTCGCATATTCGAGTCGGCGGGTTATTTGGTTCTGCAACTATCCGGCAATGGACCTCAGTTGGCCACGCCGCAAGCAGCACCACTGCAAAACCTGTTTGCCTGTCCGCGAGAGCTGCTCCAGGAATTCGTCACAGAAGACCCTCCAGAATCGGCACGTGAGGAAGTTCGGATCGCCGGTTAGCACGAAGCCGATCCCTCCCCCAGTTTCAGCAAAATGTTAAAATTTGCCGTTTGGGTGCCAGCTGTGGGGTGTCCATGCCTATGCCCGAGACCACATTGGTGTCTGCTCCTCTGCCCCTAACCAATCTCACCGATGACGAAGTCCTTTTTCGCGATAACGTGCGCCAGTTTGCCGAAGACCGTGTCCGCCCGTTGTCCAAAGAGATGGACGAAAGGGGCGCCTTTAGCAAGGGATTGATCGGGGAATTCTTTCAGCTGGGGCTGATGGGAATTGAGGTGCCTGAGCAGTATGGCGGTGGGGGCGGAAAGTTCTTCGAAGCCATTCTGGCGGTGGAGGAACTCTCACGGGTGGACGCTTCAGCCGGCGTCATTGTGGATGTTCAGAACACGCTGGTCAACAATGCGCTGCTGCGCTGGGCCACAGAGGAGCAGAAGGGGCGTTACCTGCCGCGAATGGCGTCCGACACCTGCGGCGCTTATGCGCTGAGTGAAGCCGGATCGGGATCCGATGCATTCGCTCTGCAAACGAAAGCCGAGCTTCGCGGTGGCGATTATGTTCTGAACGGCCGCAAGCTCTGGATCACCAACGGCAAGGAAGCTGGTCTTTTCGTGCTTTTTGCCACGGTAGATCCGGCAGCGGGATACAAGGGCATTACTGCATTTCTCGTCGAGAAGAGCCTCCCCGGCTTTACGGTCGGCAAGAAGGAAGACAAGCTCGGCATTCGTGCTTCCTCGACATGCGAGTTGATCCTCGAGGACTGCCGTGTGCCCAAAGAAAACGTGCTGGGAGAGGTCGGCAAGGGATACAAGATTGCCATCGAGACATTGAATGAAGGCCGCATCGGAATTGGCGCGCAGATGGCCGGCGTCGCCCGAGGCGCGTGGGAGTATGCCGCCAAGTATGCGCAGGAGAGAAAGCAGTTCGGAAAGACGATTGCTCATTTTCAGGGAATCCAGTTTCAAATTGCGCAGATGGCAACCGAGATCGAGGCGGCACGTCTGATGGTCTACAACGCCGCGCGCATGAAGGATGCGGATATCCCCTTCGTCAAAGAAGCAGCCATGGCCAAACTCTTCTGTTCGCAGGTGGCCGAAAGAGTAACGTCGCTGGCTGTTGAAATCTACGGCGGATACGGCTTTACCAAGGACTACCCGGTCGAGAAGTACTGGCGCGATGCCAAGATCGGCAAGATCTACGAGGGCACATCAAACATGCAGTTGATGACGATCGCCAAGCTGGTGCTGGGCGGGAGGTAGCCCTCACCGCCCAGGCCTGATGCGGCAAAAGCCGCACCGGACGCGGAATTCCGTCCTATCCTCGCAAGGCACCCTGGTAACACCACCTTGGTTACCCATTAAGTGCAGCGAGTTGCACGTCACCCGCCGGAGGGGGACGGTCCGGAAAGTATTAACCCACACGAACCCAAAGGCTTACGATTGCCTTACTACTTGGCGTTCAAGCTGCACTCATGCGAACGTCGCTTCTGTGGCAGACGATGGGGTGTAAGTTGACAACACTTCTGACCGAGCAACCAATCGAGGCTCCAAAACCCAGGACGCTGTTCCCGACCCTGGTGGTGTTGTTCCTTCTTTCCTACGGCCTTTTGACCCTACTGGTCGTGGAACAGAATCGAACCATCCAAGCGCAACGTTCCCTGATCAGTCAGATGTTCGACGACACCGTGCAGCTGGCACACATTCGACGCATGCAGAAGCAGCAACCGGCAGCCCAGGCCCAAGCTCCGGCAAGTCCCCGTTCCCAGGCGCAAACTCCGTCGGCCCAGGTTCCTCCGCGAGAGAACGCCAAGGATAAAGCGAAATCGAACAAGCAGGTTCCGCAAAAGCTTCCTAAGAATGCGGACGACGCTTCAGACGGACGTAGAGTATCGGTCTCGATTTAGCTTGGAATGACATTTGGGCCGGAAAAGCCCATGAAAGCACTGGCGACTCTAGCGCTATTGCTGTCTCTCCCAGGTTCTCACATCACCCTGCCCCCGCGGGCTCCCGTGGGGCGCATTCAGCAACACACCGCGCGCCGTGGCGGACGTTGGTACCTCGCGGAAAACGGCCACGCCGTATTCTGTTACGGCCCGGTCATGCTCGTGCCCAATGCGCAAAACGGCTTGCAGCGGGTTGCAACGTTCTGCGCAGGGGAGAAGGCCATGGTTCCCCTCAAGGACTAGCCTTTCGTCCACACTCCCAAGCTGCGCAGCATCGGGGAATCCGATACATTGGTTCCCATGCCCAAGTTTGAGCGCCACATCTTCATCTGTGGAAACCAGCGTCCGCCCGGCCACCCTCGCGGCTGTTGCGATCCAGAGGCCAAGGCAGAGCTGCAGAAGTTGTTCAAGCAGAAGTTGGCGGAGCGCGGATTGAAAGGAAGAGTGCGCGCGAATCAAGCCGGCTGTCTTGACCAGTGCGAGCACGGACCGAACTTGGTTGTTTACCCAGACGCTGTGTGGTACGGAAGAGTAACCTTGGCCGACGTGGACGAGATCATCGAGTCTCACATCATCGGCGGCAAACCTGTCGAGCGGCTGGTCATTCCAGACGCCTGTCTGAACACGGAGAGCTGCGAACATAAACCAAAAAATGGATAGCTTCTCTGAACGAATCATTCGCCGGTGAAGTGCTGCTAATATCGAAAACACATGCCTAAGGTCACGCTCTTCATTCCATGCTTCGTCGATCAGCTGACCCCTCAGGTTGGTTTGGACATGGCCAGGGTTCTGCGCAGCAGCGGATACAACCTCGAGTACCCCAAAGAGCAAACCTGCTGCGGCCAGCCCGCGTTCAACTCTGGTTATTGGAAAGAAGCGCAGCCGGTTGCCGAACGCTTTGTTCAGGTGTTTCGGTCGGCTGATCTTGTCGTCTGCCCATCGGGTTCCTGCACGACTATGGTGCGCAACTTTTATCCGGAATTGCTGGCTGGAACAACGTGGCACGGCGAAGCGGTAAAACTGGGCGAGCGCGTCTTTGAGTTTGCCGAATTCCTGGTGAAGGTAGCGAAACGCACAGACGTTGGCGCTGCCTTCCCTCACCGCGTTGCTTACCATGATGCCTGCCATGCCCTACGCGAACTGCGTTTGAAACAGGAACCGCGCGAGTTGCTACGCCACGTGCGCGGCCTCAAGCTGGTTGAGATGCCGTATAGCGAGGATTGCTGTGGCTTCGGCGGAACCTTCGCCACCAAGTTCCCCATGATTTCGGCGGGCATGGGAGACACGAAAGCCGGAAACGCGGAAGCCGCCGGAGCCGAGTTCCTGACATCGACCGATCCCAGCTGTCTGATGCACATTGATGGCATTCTTCGCCGGAAGAAATCACCGGTGCAAACGATTCATCTGGCCAGCATTCTGGCCGCGCAGGAATCTGCCGGTTCTTCAGCTCAGGAGAGCAGCCGATGAGTGGCGCCGCGCGGGAGTTCCTCCGGAGTGCAGCGGTCAAGTCCGCGGACCTGACCCATCGCCAGGTCATCCGCCGTGCGATCGATACCTACAACACCGCCGTAGCCCGCGGGAAGGACCGGTTTCTCGATTGGGACGCGGCGAGGGGCAAAACTCAGGCAATTAAGTGGGAAGCGGTCAACCACCTGGACCGGTACCTTCTGCAATTCGAACGGCGGGTGAAAGAGCGCGGTGGTCAGGTGTGCTGGGCTGAAAACGCTGAGCAGGCGCGGCGGTACATTGTCGATCTGGCCGTCCGGCACGGCGTCAAGACGGTGGTGAAATCAAAGTCGATGGTGGCGGAGGAAATTCATCTGACACCAGCACTCGAGGAGAAAGATGTCCAGGTATGGGAGACCGACCTCGGCGAATTTATTGTTCAGCTGCGCAACGAGCCTCCGTATCACATCGTTACGCCTGCGATGCACCTCACCCGCCGCGACATTGCCGATCTATTCAAGGAAAAGCTAGGGAACATAGAGACGGAAGATCCGCAATTGCTGGTAGCGGCCGCGCGGGTTGCGCTCCGGCGAGCCTTCTTTTCCGCCGAGATGGGAATCAGCGGGGCAAATTTCCTGGTAGCCGATGCAGGTATGGTGGCCATCACCACCAATGAAGGCAACGCGCGCCTTGGAACAGCTCTTCCCAAGGTCCATGTGGCCATTGCCGGGATTGAAAAGGTTATTCCGCGGCTTTCGGATCTCGCGGTGTTGTGGCCGACGCTGGCCACGGCAGGAACCGGCCAGGCCATCACCTGCTACAACACCCTGGTCGGCGGACCTCGGACCGGCGGCGAGACCGATGGCCCCGAGGAGTTTCACGTTGTCCTTCTCGACAACGGGCGTAGCGAGTTGTTGGCGGACGCCGAGCAGCGTGAAGTCCTGCATTGCATCCGCTGTGGCGCGTGCCTGAATGCCTGTCCGGTGTTTCGCACGATTGGTGGGCATACGTATGGCACAACCTACCAAGGTCCCATTGGCAGCGTGCTCACGCCGCACCTGCGGGGAATCCACCAGTTTCAGCACTTGTCTTCGGCCTCGTCGCTGTGCGGCGCTTGCACCGATGCTTGCCCGGTGAGGATTGACCTCCATCATCACCTCCTGCAGAACCGCCGGAATGCGGTTAACGCCCAGGCGCGTCCCTGGACGGAACGGCTGGGCTTCCGGCTTTGGCGCTGGACAATGCTGCATCCACGCTGGTTCGGGGGCACAGCCTGGCTCGGCCGCAAGACCATGAGCGCGATGTACGCGATCGGCCTGGAGGGGACGGTGCTCGATCCTCTGCGCCCGTGGACCCGGAACCACGCCGCGCCGCCCGTTCCCAAGCGGTCCTTCCGTTCGCTTTGGAGGTCCCGTGGAGCGAACTGAGAATTCCAGCCGGGAACGCATCTTGCAGCGAATTCGTTCTGCCCTCACCGCGAGCGTGACGAAAGCACCGGAGCAAACTGCCGCCGAAATCTTTTCGCCAGTGTCGAACCAGCTCGAACGCTTTCAAGCCGAGTGCGCGAACAACAATACCGAGGTGATCGTCACTGACGATGCAAGCGGCACGGCCGCCGCGATCGTCAAGGTCTTGGGATCGCTCGCTCCTGGCGAGGCATTCTTGCAGGATGCGCCAGCGTTAAGGCACCTCGCGGCAAACTGGCCGACGGAGCGCGTGCTTCGTTGGTCGAGCGAGGGGAGGCTGGCCGAATCTTCTCAGGTCACGATTACACTGGCTGATTGGCTGGTCGCTCAGACAGGATCGATTTTCGTCTCTTCTGCCTGTGGCGGACGGGCAGCGTCGGTTGCTGCTCCGGTCCACATCGTAGTGGCACATGAAACCCAGTTGGTGCCGGACCTGGCCGTCCTCTTCACCCAAGTGAATGAGCGTGGCACAGCGGTGAACCACTCGATGCTGTGCCTGATCACCGGGTCCAGCCGCACAGCCGACATCGAGAAAATCCTGGTGCTTGGCGCTCACGGACCGAAAAGACTCGTTGTCGTTTTGCAGCGCGGGGGCGCCCAGCTTCCGTAGTCAAGAGCCGTTGTTCCGCTTACGTGCGGTTGCGCCGTCGGAGACTCACTCGTCCACGTACTCCACGCCGAGCTCCTTAAGTTTGGCGCGAAGCCCGTAAAAGTCGATGCCCAATTCGCCGGCGCGGAGCTTCTCGCGCGACGCTTGTTCTTTGGCGAGGCGTGCCTGCCCGGCTTTGACAATCTCGGCGCAGTGTTCTCTTGGCACCACCACTACTCCGTCCAAGTCAGCCACGATCACGTCGCCCGGGCGCACCAGCACGCCGGCGCAAACTACCGGGATATTCACCGATCCCGCCGTAGCTTTGACGGTCCCCTGGGCGCAAATTGCCTTCGACCAAACGGGAAAATTCATGGTTGTCAGATCGGCGACGTCGCGTACGCCGGCATCGATCACCAATCCGGCAACGCCGTGCGCCTGCAGGGAGGTTGCCAGCAGCTCTCCGAACATGCCATCGGTTGATTCGGACGTAACCGCAACCACCAGCACGTCGCCCGGCTTACAGACTTCAACGGCGGCGTGGATCATCAAGTTGTCGCCAGGTTGGGAACTCACGGTTACGGCGGGGGCCGCCAACTTCGCCGAGGGGTAGATGGGCCGCATATAAGGCCGCATCAGGCCGGTGCGTCCCTGCGCTTCATGAATCGTGGCCACGCCTAGTTCGCCCAGGGCTGTGACCAGGGCGGGGACGGGTCGCGCGATACGACGAACGATTTTATGTTTCATGAAAGGTCCGCCGTCACCTGCGGATAAAAGCGCTGGTAGGCTTCGGCGTACTTGATGTCGCGCCGCCCGGAATTGCGCACGGCCTGCACCCCGCGCCGCTTCGCCAAGTCCGTGTAGTACTCCCACAAATGTTCCTGCGCCTGCATCGATTCCATCGCCTTACGCTTCCGCTCCCAAACAGAGGTGATATCCAGCAGTACTTGCGGCTTGAAGTTGCACTGCTCCGGCTGGTGCGGTTCAAACATGAACAGCGGAGGCGCTCCCAGCTTCTTGCCTTCGAGCGGCGAACCGGCAGCCTGCGCATAAATGCGGGCATCCACCGTTACCTTGTGCGCGGTGGGGTGATCGGTGTTGTAGGGATCGTTGGAGGAGTGGGTAAGAATCAACTCCGGCTGGGCCAGCCGGAATTCCTTGGTGATCTCGTTGACCAACTCATCGGTGACCCGGATAGGATAATCCCCCGAGTCGAAGAACCGTATCTCTGCCCCCAGAATGTCGGCTGCCCGGCGGGACTCGTCCTCGCGCTCTTTCTTCACCTTCTCGACGGTCATGCGAGCCATCTTCCACAGCCGTTCCGACTCGCCGCGCTCGCCATACGACAGGCATAAGATGCGAACCCGGAAGCCGCGGCCGGCGTATAGGGCAATCGCTCCACCAGCACGCCAGACAAAATCGGCCGCATGCGCGCTGATAACGATGACAGATTTCTTGTCGCTCATTGTGTTCGAAAAATCTCTTGCGGAAAACCCCGACGCCCCTCTCCCGCGCGAGAGTATACCCGAGAAGGCTGGCAGGGCTCCATTACCTTGCCTCGCAGATCACCCCTAAGCTATGCGGTTTCAGTCAGTTGGCAGGTTACCGGCACAGGGCACCTCGGTAACGTTGACCGCCCGTCACCATCCTGACATCCTCACGCCACATGCGTCCGAAACAGAAACCCTGCAGTTCCACCCGCCCGCCCCGAATTCGCGTCCCCAACAACGAGCGAGCGCTATTCACCGTCGACAGCCAGAAGTTCGTAGGCGTAGTTCAGCGGCTGTCTGTTACCGGGGGCTCCGCCATCCTTTCCAAGGGTCCCATCGCTCACGGAACGTTTGGGGAGATGGCCTTGACCACGGTGTTCGGAAAAGTCACTGCCCACATTGAGTTCTTGCAGACAGGGGCCGACGGCGTACCGCTGGCTCAGGCGTTTCGTTTCCTCGCTATGGACGAGGTGAGCCGCAAGCGGTTCACAAGCGCCGCCAAGCAGATGGAGGAAGCAGGCTTCAGCGACGCAAAGGACACCGCACAGGGCGGCCTCGCTTCCGAAAGCCTGAGCAAACTCTGGGGCAGTGTCCGCACTCTTTCTGCCCACCTCGCGCCCAGCCGAAGGTCCTGAGCAGCTGCCACTTAGGCACAGCCTTGCAAGAAATCACATTTTAGCGGACGCTCCATCCTTTCGCGCCTTTAGAAGGGTGGGAAACGGAATCGATCTTTGACCTCATTCGGAGCTTACGGAAATGTAGGTCGTAACTTGCATCTCCAACAGAATGGCACGCGCTGATTACGAGCGTAACTTGTTGGGGTGACCCCAACACTTCACACTTCTGTGAAGTAAGTTTGCTTGGAGGATCCATGTCGTCAGAGATGCAGTTGGCCGAAGAGAATGGGCTAGGTGAGAAACTTGATAAATTGCTCACCCTAATACCTCCGGATGG
>Ga0335070_10000849_pt1 | contig 35068 bp, 24 predicted proteins | sample Lox_Sample_13_FD_206722 | JGI IMG/M metagenome (GOLD analysis project Ga0335070, IMG submission 206722) | Soil microbial communities from Loxahatchee National Wildlife Refuge, Florida, United States - Lox_Sample_1.3 | ecosystem: Environmental > Terrestrial > Soil > Wetlands | place: USA... | reverse complement strand
GTCGGGACGGCGGGATTCGAACCCGCGACCCCTTGAACCCCATTCAAGTGCGCTACCAGGCTGCGCCACGTCCCGACCGGGTCACTTCAGAAGGGTGATGATGGTCTCCAGCTCGCGGCGGGTGCTCTTGAGCACGCGCCGGAGGCTTTCTACTTGGTTCGCCGCCTTGGTGTCAAGCTTGGCCGCCTTCGGCGCCCGCTCGGTGAGCTCCTCCGCAAGACGCTTCTTGGCGCCCGCGACGGTGAAGCGCTCCTCGTACAGGAGCTGCTTGATCCGGAGGATGAGCTGCACGTCCGCCTTGGTGTACGTCCGCTGTCCGCCGGCGCCCTTCGCGGGCGACAGCTCGGAGAACTCGGTCTCCCAGTAGCGCAGCACGAACGGCTTCACGCCGGCGATCTCGCACACCTCGCCGATCTTGAACTCGTCCTTGTCGGGGATCAGCGCCTCACTCGGCATGCGATTCCTCCTCGGGGATCAGGGTCAAGCGGAACTGCAGCGTGAGCCGCTTGCCTCCCGTCCACATGGCCGGGACGGGGACCTCGAGTTCGAGCTCCCGCACCTCGCCCACCTGCGCCAGGGCGCGGGGGACGATGCGCTGCACGATCGCGTGGCCCGCCTCGTCCGAGAGGCTGGCCGTGACCTCGGGCTGGACGTGCGGCGTGGGCGCCGCCGCGGGTGCCTCCTCCGCCGCGGCCGGGAGCTCCTCGGCCGGCCCGGCCTCCGCCACCGGCTCGGGCGCCGCGGCGACCTCCGCCTCGAACGCCGGCGCCGAGGCGACCTCGGGCGCGACCTCCTCGGCGGGCGCAGGCGGCGCGGGCGGAGGGGCCACCTCGAACACGTCCGCTCCCGGCGCCTCCTGGATCCCGAACGCCGCTTCAAACGGGTCGGAGAGCAGCGCGGCCTCCTCGAATGCGGGTGCGGGCGGCGCGCCCATGAAGATCTTGCCCGTCACGGCAGGCATCGACCCGTCCCCGCGGAAGATGTCGCCGCCCTCGGGGAACGCCGAGAAGACGGGCGCCTGCGGCGGAGCCGAGACCGCCTCGGGCGGCAGCGGCAGAGGGGCGATCGGCTCCGGTGGAGGAGGCGGCTCCGGCAGCGACTCGAGCGGCTCGGGCGCGGCCGGAGGGAGGTCGGGCGGTGCTGCGAACGTATAGATCTGCGCTCCCGGCGGCTGCGGCGGCGGCGCCGGCCGGGGCGGCGGCACGCTCGGCGTCGGCGCCCCGAGCGAGAGGTCGCGGGACGAGAGGCCGAACGTCGGGACCGGCGGGGAGTAGACGCGCGGCTTCGGCGGCGCGGGTGGAGCCGGAGGAGGCGCGTCCGCCGGCGGCGGCGCCACGAGCACCGGGGCGTCGAACGCCCCGGGGAACTCGTCGAGCGACGCCGGTGGCATCGGCTCGAGGACGCCCTGGGCCTCCTCCACGGGCATGCGGAAGCGGTCGCGCAGAGACCGCGCCACGAGCTTGACGACGCCCTGCAGCGTCTCCTCGACGCCGATGCCGGTGCTCGCGACCGCCTCGTAGAACGGGGCGTTGAACTCGTTGAGCAGCTGGTCGAGGTCCTCGACGCTGAGCAGGTCCTTGAGGTCGCGCTTGTTGTACTGGAGGACGTGCGGCACGTCGGCGGGGTTGAGCCCCTGGAGCGCCAGGTTCTCCTTCAGGTTCTCCCACGACTCGCGGTTGGCTCGCAGCAGCTCGCGCTGCGAGTCGGCGACGAACACGAGCGCGTCCACCCCGCGCAGCACGACCTGGCGGGTCGCGTTGTAGTGGACCTGGCCGGGCACCGTGTACAGCTGCACGCGCATCCGCATGCCGCGCAAGGTGCCGGCGTCCACCGGGAGGAAATCGAAGAAGATCGTCCGGTCGCCGCCGGCGGGGACGACGAGGAGCTCGCCCCGGACCTCGGGCGGGTAGCCGTCGTAGAGGGTGCGGAGGTTGGTGGTCTTGCCGCCCAGCGGCGGGCCGTAGTAAACGACCTTAGTGATGATCTCACGTGCTCGCGGTCGAAATTGAACCATCACCCGCCCCGGTCACTTTTCCCTTGTATTCTAAACCGGATCGGGGTGCCTGCCAACGGGAACGCCTCTCGCACCGAGTTTTCCAGGTACCTGAGGTACGAGAAGTGCAGCTTCCCCGTGCCGCTCACGAACAGCACGAACCGCGGCGGACCGGAGCCGGCCTGCGTCGCGTAGAACAGCCGCGGAGGCCGCTTCCCCGCGGGCGGAGGCTGCCTCTCCCACGCGGCGCGCAGCACGCGGTTGAGCTCCCCGGTCCCGACCCTCGTACGGAACGCCTCGCCCACCTCGAGCGCCGCGGGGAGGACGTGGGGCACGCCCATTCCCGTGAGCGCCGACACAAAGACGGTCGGAGTGTCCTTGAGGAACTTGAGCCGGTGCAGGACCTGCTCCTTGAGGCGGCGGCGCGCCTCGCGGTCCTCGCCGACGACGAGGTCCGCCTTGTTGACCACGACGACGACGCCGCGCCCCGCCTCCGCGACGTACCCCGCGACGTGCGTGTCCTGCGCGGTCAGCCCCTCGCCCGCGTCCACGAGCAGGAGGCACACCTCGGCGCGCTCGATCGCGCGGCGCGCCATCAGCACCGAGAGCACCTCGGGGCCCTCGTCGGTGCGCCCCTTGCGGCGGATCCCCGCGGTGTCGATGAGGCGCACGGTGCGCGGGCCGCACGCGACGATGGTGTCCACCGCGTCGCGCGTCGTGCCCGGCACCTCCGAGACGAGCACCCGCTCCTCGCCCAGGAGGCGGTTGAGGAGCGACGACTTCCCGACGTTCGGCCGCCCCACGATCGCGACCGAGAGCGCCGGACGCTCGGGCTCGCCCTCGTCCGCCGGCGGCGGGAGCACCTTCTCGAGCTCGTCCCACAGCTCCCCGATCCCCCGGCCGTGCTCCGCCGAGATCGCGACCACCGGGAAGCCGAGGCGGGCGAACTCCGCCTCGCCGTGCGCGGCGTCGCGCCGGTCCTCCTTGTTGACCGCCACCACGACGGGGCGCCCGGCGCGGTGGAGCTCCGCCGCGATCTCCGAGTCCACCGGCACCAGCCCCTGCGAGCCGTCCACGAGGAGCACGACCGCGTCCGCCTCGGCGACCGCGGTCAGCGCCTGCTCCCGCACCATCGCCGGGATCGCGGCCTCGCTCTCGGGCTCGAACCCGCCCGTGTCCACCAGCACGACGACGCCGCCGACCGGGCGCGGCGCGTCGGCCGCCACGCGGTCGCGCGTCATCCCGGCGATGTCGTGGGTGATGGCGCGGCGCGAGCGGGCGAGGCGGTTGAAGAGCGTCGACTTGCCCACGTTGGGGCGGCCCACGATCGCGACCGTGGGGGGCATGGCTAGCGCGCCCTGAAGACGGTCGACCTCGGGCCGTGGACCGCGAACGGTGCGAGGCACGCGGAGCGGAACGCGCGGAACAGGCCGACGTGCTCGGCCTGCGTGAGGTTCTCGGGGTGCCACTGGACGCCGAGGACGAAGCGGCTGGTGCGGCGGAGCTTGACCGCCTCGACGACGCCGTCGGGGGCGGTCAGGACCACGTCGAGCGGCTCGGCGACGCGTCCGATCCCCTGCCGGTGGCGGGAGTTGACCTCGAACTCGTCCGGGCACCCGTCGAGCCAGCGGCCGCCGCCGAGGCCGGACTTCCGGACGGGGTGCGCGAGGTGGTCCTTGGGCTCCGACACGTAGTGCCCGGGCTTACCCGCCCGGTCGAGGTCCTGGACCACCGTGCCGCCCAGCGCCACGTTCAGGACCTGACAGCCGTAGCACACGGCCAGGACCGGCCACCCCTCCTGCTCGGCCCGCTCGAGCATCGCGAGGTCGAGAGCGTCGCGGGGAGCGTCGAGGTGCAGCTCCGCGGCCCTCTCGGGAGCGGCTCCGTACCGGGCCGGCTCGACGTCGGGACCGCCGGTCAGCAGGAGGCCGGCGAACACCGAGTCCGGGGTCGCGATCTCGGCCGCGGTGGATGGCGTCACGAACACGAGCTCGGAGGGGTCTCCGCCCGCGCGCGCCCACGCCGCGTCGAACCGCGCCACCTCGAACGGCCGGTTGTCGCTCCGCGTGACAACGATCTGCACGCGATCATTTTACGCCATGCCCGGGGCGCGGCGCAGCGCCCCGCTGTCCAGCCGCTGGACGGATTGCGCGGACATATGCTCGGAGTGCACACCGGGCAGCTCGCGGGCCGCTCACGTGCCTGGCCGCCGACGACGGCGTTCCGGAGTCGGTGATCCTCGCGAGCGGGGCAGCGGCGTGGTTGCTCCTTGCCGCGCTGACCGCCGCGACCGGCGCCGCGCTCGTTGCGGCCGGGTCGCCCGCTGATAGTTGATCGCGGCCGCCGAGTCTGTGAGCCTGGGAACGTGACGTGTCGCCTCGCGCCGGCGGCCGCGGCACGATCGGCCATGCTCCGGGAGGAGGTGGCGGCCGCCCGTGATGGCCCGACGCCTTCGTGCCCATCGCCTTGACTCGGGGGTTCCGCGGCCCTACCCTCGCCGCCGCTGCCTGCAGCTCACGTACGTGCCCGAGGCCGGCAACGGCTCCCGCGCACGGTTCGGGAGCGGGAGCCTTCACATGACCGCAGGCGTCGAGACTCGCGACACCGTCGTGCTGGATGTCCAGGCGGCGGCGGAGGACCATGTGATCGGCGCCCTGCGCCGTCTGCGATGCTCCATCGTGCGAAGGACCTCCGAACCCGGGGAGGTGTCGCCGATCGAGGCGTGGAAGGTCACCGAGCACATCCTCATGCACGTCCGCGGAGCCGTGACCCCCGACGAGCCTCCCCCGCTCACGCCGAGAGAGCGCGACGAGTTTCGACGACTCGCGGCGCGGGCGAACGCGGAGCCGTGGATCGCCGAGGTCGCGCTCGGCAACAACCTCGAACTCGTGCGCCTGGACTGGTGGCCGATGGAGTCTCGAGAGCCGCGCGAGTGACACGGTCCCGAGCCGGCCGGGAGGCGTTCTCCGGCCGTGATGCGAAACGTCGAGCGGCCCCGGCTACACGGACCACCGGCGCCGGTTGGGCCCACCCGCCCTGACCACGCCCCGGTCGACCATGGTCCTGCCGCCACAGGTTGGGGATGTTGCGCCATAGCTCCGCGACTCAGCGGAGATGCCCACCTTGAAAACAAACGAGTTCCGGTCCACCGACGGAGCACGAGGATGGCGCGCCGGTTGCACAGGGCTGAGGCGGGATCGTGGCGGCACAGGCCGGCCAGCCGGCAGCGCCCGCCGAGGAGGTGCAAGGTGGTGCCAAGAACTTCTATCACGACCGACCGACTGCTGGCGGGGGCCCCGCCGTCTCTCCCCACCGCGGTGATGCTGACGGACCTGCGAGCCCGGTTGGAGCGGCAGCGACCCCACAGCGAGCCTGACCCCCTGGTCGCGCTGCTGTTCAGCCTCGCGTTCGTTGCGCTCGGTGTGGTGCTCGCTTCCGTAGGGGTCTAGCGGCACCGCGGACGTGCGCCATGGCGACGAGACACTCGGAACGGGCCGACGAATTCAGGCTCGAGCCCGCGCGACTGAAGCCGATCTCCCTGGCCTCGGCTAACGTGCGCGCAGGCGGCGACCGGCGACACGCACGGTTCAACGTCAACCCATGGCTGGTGCTCGCGCTGCTCGTGCTGCTGGTCGTGCTCGTGCTCTGAAGGCGATCCGACGCGGGTTCCGCCCCCCGCGCAGGCGGCCGCCTCGCGCCGGGCGATGCCGCACGTCACCCGCTCACGATTCCTTCCGCCCGAGGCCGAGGAATTCGGGGAAGTGCCGTCCGATCGCCCGCACGAGCTCCTCTGGCTCCAGCGGCTTCTCAAGGTACTCTTCGACCGCGAACTGCCGGAGAGCCTCTGTCTTGAACCGGTTGCTCTTGTAGACCGCGGTGATGATGAAGATCACCGGCCTGTAGTCCGGCGCCTCCGCCCGGAGCTTCTCGATGACCTCGAAACCCGACACGACCGGCATGAGGGCATCGAGAACGGCGAGCTGCGGGCGCTTCGACTTGAGGAGATGCAGCGCCTCGCTGCCGTTGCACGCCTCGAGCACCTCGAGCCCGTGAGCCCGCAGCACCTCGGTCATCAGGGCTCGGAACACCCTGCTGTCGTCGGCAAGCAGGACCTGCTTGAGCGACATCTGGCCCCCTTTCGAATCTACCGTCGCGCCCCGGCCGTGCCGGGCTCCAGCCCAGCCCCTCACCGGCTGCCGCCACCGCCTCCTCCCTCGTCGCCCCGGCCGATCATCGCCGCGAACGCCTCCACTACCGCACCGTCCCAGGAGCCGCGCTTCGTCTCCGCCCGGAGCACCTCGAGCGCCTCCGCGGTGCTCAACGCCTTCCGGTACGGGCGCTCGTTGGTCAGCGCGTCGTAGACGTCGGCCACCTGGAACACCCGTGCGAGCAGCGGCACGTCATCACCTCTCAGGTGGTCCGGGTAGCCGGATCCGTCCTGGCGCTCGTGGTGATGCCGGATTATGGGCAGGGTGGACCGAAGCGACCGCAGCCCCTGGCAGATCTCGACGCCGATCTCGACGTGTGACCGCATGATCTCCCACTCCGCCGCGTCGAGCTTCCCGGGCTTCAGCAGGACGGCGTCGGGGATTCCGATCTTCCCGATGTCGTGGAGGTATCCGGCGCGGCGCAGCGCCTTCACCTCGTCGGCGCTCAGGCCGAGATGCTCGCCGAGGCGCGCGGCCAGGCGCGAGAGGCGGTCGCAGTGGTCCCCGGTACCCTCGTCGCGCGCCTCGACGCTCCGTGCGACCGCGAACACCATCTTCTCCGCGTCGTCGAGGTCCTGGACCGCGCGTCGGAACTCGACGAGGTTGCGGACCCGCACCTCGAGCTCGACGAGGTCGAACGGCTTGTTGAGGAAGTCGGAGGCGCCGACCTTGAGGCCGGCGAGACGCGCCTCCCGGGAATCGAGGCCCGTCAGGAAGACCACGGGGATGAGGTTCGTCTCCTCGTCGGCCTTGAGCCGGCGACACACCTCGTAGCCGTCCATCCCTGGCATTACGACGTCCAGGAGGATCACGTCCGGGAGGCGCACGCGTGCGATTCCGAGAGCCGACTCCCCGTCGAGCGCCTGCCAAACGTCGAAGCCGAGGGGTCGGAGCGCCTCCCCCATCGCCTCGAGGCTCCCGGGCTGGTCGTCCACGATCAACACCTTGCCGCCCCCGCGGCTCACCACGCCACACCGTCCCCGAGAACCTCGAGGCGAGGACGCCGGCCGGTCTCTCCGTTCCTCGGCGGCTTGGCGGTCACCCGGGTCGCTCTCGGGGAGCAGGCGCCGGGGTCAGGCCGAGCGCTCATCCAACACCCCCCTCATCTCGCGTGCCAGCGTCGCCATGTCGAACGGCTTCTCGAGGAACCGGACACTCTCGAGCGGACGTCCCAGGCGGCGTGCTTCGTTCACCGTGTACCCCGAGATCAGCACCACCTTCAGCGCCGGCCAGCGCTCCCTGAGCCCCTGTGCGAGGTCGGTTCCGGCCGCTCCCGGCAGCATGACGTCAGTCACGAGGACGTCGAACGCCGGATCCGGGGGCAACAGGCCCGCCATCTCGCCGCTCGCGACCGCAGTGACGTCGTACCGCAGCATCCGCAGCATCTCGCTCAACCCCTCGCGGGCCGCAGTCTCGTCCTCGACCAGTAGCACCCTCTCCCCCCGACCTGGAGCCGGCACGGCCGCGGGCAGCGCGGCGGCTTGGCCCGTGGCGGGTGCGCCGTCGTGGACTGCGGCCGGGAGCTCGACCCAGAACGTCGTCCCCGCTCCCTCGCCGCTCTCGAACCGGATCCGTCCTCGATGTCGGGTCACGATGTCCCGCGCAACCGTGAGGCCGAGACCGCTCGACCGGGCGGGGTCCTTCGTGGTGAAGAACGGCTCGAACACGCGGTCCCGGATGGGCATGGGGATGCCCGCTCCCGTGTCGCGCACCTCGAGCCACACGTGGCCGTCAGGCGCCCGACCCGTTCGGAGGGCGAGGCGGCCACCGTCCGGCATCGCGGCCGCGGCGTTTGTCGCGAGGTTCATCACGACGTGGCCCAGCTGCTCCGAATCTCCGAGGACCGCGAGCGCATCCGCCTCGCTCTCCTGTTCGATCGCGATGTTCGCAGGGAGCATCGTGCGCAGCACCTCGGCCTCCTTCGCCACGACCGCGGCGAGGTCGAGGGGCTCGACACGCGGCCCGACGCGGCGCGACAACAGGGTGAGATGCCGGGTAAGGGTGGCACCCTGGAGCGCGCGTTCCTCGAGCGACCGCGCGGCCGCCGCGACGCGGTCGGGAGAGGCGGACCGGATCTTCAGCACCTCGACAAGACTCAGGATCGCCTGCAGGAGGTTGTTGAAGTCGTGAGCAACGCCGCTCGCGAGACGACCGACCGCGTCCATCTTCTGCGCGTCCACGAGCCGGGCTTGCATCCGATTGCGTTCGGTGGTGTCCGCAGCCACCAGAACGGCATCGGTCACCTTGCCGTCCGCCCCGAACACCGGGGCCACGGACAGCATCAGCTCGATCGGGCGTCCGTCGCGACGCCGGTAGACTACGTCGGCCGTTTGGACCTTCTCCCCCCGCGCCACGCGCGCGAGGATCTCTCGAAAGGCAGGCTCGGCCTCGTGCGGGACGGCCGCGAAGCGGTGCCCGACCGCTTGGGCCTCGCTCCAGCCGAACCAACTCTCCGCAGTCCGGTTCCACAGACGGACCAGCCCCTCGCGCGACAGGCCGACGATCGCGAACGGCGCCGCCTCGATGAGCGCGTGCTGGGCGCGGTTGGCCTCTCGCAACGCGGCGTCCGCATTGGCCCTGTCGGTCGTATCTTGGCGGAAGACCGCCAGCGTCGCCACGCCGCCACGCCCGTCGGCGATGGGGCAGATCCTGTAGTCGTACACGCGCGCCCCGGCGCTCGCCTCGAAACGGACGGTACGGCCGGTTCGCGCCGCCACGTCACAGTGCGATCTCACGAGCTCGCCCTCGTCGTGAGTCAACAGATCGGAGATCGGCTGGCCGAGCACCTCACCGAGCGGCCTGTGGAGGTCGTACCCGGCTGCGGTGTTCGCGATCAGGACGTAGCCGTCGGGGCCAACCAGAAACACGTCGTCCGGGTCGGTGTCGAGAATCGTCCGAAGCGTCGCCTCGCTCTCCGCGAGCGCTTCCTCCATCCTGATGCGTTCCGAGAGATCGGATACGACGGCCATGGAGCAGACAGGACTGCCGTCGCTCCCTCGGACGAGGCTGGCTGAAAGGTGGCTCGCGAACACGGAGCCGTCGTGCCGGCGAGCCATCAACTCGCCCGACCACGCCCCCCGGTCGCGAAGCGCCGCCATCGCCGTCTCGGCGGCGTCGCGGGCCTGCCACAGAGAGCCGAACGACTCTCCCATAAGGCCGCCGGCGTCGGAGCAACCCCACATCGCCACGAACGACCGGTTCGCATAGGTCACGGTGCCCGCCTCGTCGCAGAGCGCGATCCCGCTCGCCGACAGCTCGATCGCCGCGTCCTTGAGCCTGAGCGCGTCCAGCAGCGTCCGCTGTGTCGTGACGTCCCGGATCAGCATCACCGCCGCGGCGACCTCACCGTCGGTCCAGACCGGGGCGCGCCGGATCTCGAACGTCGTCGCCGTCCCGCCGAGTCCGACCGTCTCCTCGGTGACGACCGCGCTCCCGGTCGCGAAGACCGCCTTGAGGTCCTCCAGCACGAGCGGTGAGAGAAACGCCAGTGTCTCGGCCACCGGGCTCCCGACCGGGCACGGCAGGCCTCTCAGGCGCTCATTCCAGCGCTGGAAGGTCCGGTTGCACGACACAACGCGCAGATCCCGGTCCACGACCACGATCGGGTCGTCGAGTGCATCGAGCGTCGCGGCGCCGAGCTCGTTCACGTCGGCCATCTCTCACCCTCTCGCGGCGAACCGGCCCGAGCGCACAGACCCAACGCAGCACCCAGGTTCGAGCGTGTCAACGTCGCGGCGGCCGTCGTTCTGCCCGGCGCCGAGCAGCTCGCGTGCGTCCATGGCTTCATCCCCCCTCATCGAGCGCCGTCCGAACCTCATGTGCCAACGTCTTCATGTCGAACGGTTTCTGCAGGAACCTCGCCGACCCTCCGGCCGCCGCAGCCCGAAGCGCCACATCCTCCGTGTAGCCGGACATCAGGACCACCCGGAGCTCGGGCCAGCGGGCGCCGAGCGCCTCCGCGAGAGCGCCTCCGTGGATGCCCGGCAGCTTGACATCGGTCAGCAGCAGATCGTAGGCCCCGCCCTCGGCTGCGGCGATCGCGTCCTCCCCGCTCCCGAACCCGTCCGCGCGGTAGCCGAGAAGCCCGAGGGCCTCCACCAGGCCGGCCCGGGCGTCGGGCTGGTCCTCTACGACAAGGACCCGTTCGCCGCGTCCCCCCACCGGCTCGACGCTGCGGCCCGGCGATCCGGCGTCCGAGCTGTCGGTCTCATCGACGGCGAGTGTGGGCAGGACGACGCGAAACCTGCTGCCGCGATCCACCTGCGACGACACCTCTATCCGCCCGCCGAGCCCGGCTACGATTCCATGCGTCACCGCAAGGCCGAGACCGGTACCCCCGCGCTTCGTCGTAAAGAACGGTTCGAACAACCGCGGGCGGAGGTCGTCCGGGATTCCCGTCCCGGTGTCCTCGACCTCGAGCCACGCCATCCCGTCCCCGTCGCTCCCCGTTCGAACCGTCAGGCGCCCGCCGCGGGGCATCGCGTCGGCACCGTTGACGACGAGGTTCACAAGCACCTGCTCGAGCTGGCCGCGGTCGCCCTCGACGGCCAGCCTCCCGCCTCCCACGTCCAGCACGAGGGTCACTTCGGCCGGGACCAAGCTCGCGAGCAGCCCCTCACAGCCGGCCACGATCTCGCTGATGTCGTTCGGCTCGGGCCTCGAAACGCTCTGCTGCGAGAAGAGGAGCAGCTGCCGCGTGTGTCCAGCCGCCCTCTTGATCACGTCCTCCAGGCGCCCCATCGCGACCTCGAACGCCGCGCCGTCCGAACGCCGCGCGCGGAGCGCCTGGGCCGTCGCCAGCATCGCCTGGAGGTCGTTGTTGAACTCGTGCGCGACGCCGCCCGCGAGGACGCCGACGGCTTCGAGCCTCTGCGCCTCCCTGAGGTGAGCCTCGAGCGCCAGCTGCTCCGTGATGTCCCGCCCGACCCCCTGGATCTCGGCCGGGAGGCCGTCGGCACCGAAGATCGCATGGTACGTCCAGGCGAGCGTGCGCTTTCCGCGGTCGGCGGTTTCGTACTCCGTCCTCAATGTCCCGACGGGGTCCGCAGGGGTGAGGGAGCCGATTCTCGTCCGCATGTCGGCCGCGAGCGGCGCCGGAAGAGCGTCGAACACGCTCTTTCCGACGGCGGACCTGCGTGCCGGCCCGAAGTACCGCACGTACGCCTCGTTAAGGAACGTCACCTCGCCGTCGGGACGGAACCGGCAGATCATCTCCGTCTGGTCCTCGACCACGGCGCGGTACCGCGCCTCGCTCCGAGCGAGCTCGTCCTGAGCCTGACGGCGCTCGACGGCGGCAGCGACCTCGTGCGACACGAACGTCAGCAGGTCGAGCTCCCGCTGCCCGTAGCGGCTGCCCCCTGCGTAACTCTGCACCGCGAGCACGCCGATGACGCGCCCGCCGGTCAGGAGGGGAACGCCGAGCCAGTCGATCGAGTCCGCTCCGACAGAATCCACCTCGCCTCGGCGGATCAGCGCCTCGAACCTCGCGGTGCCGACGAACTGGGGTGCGCGCGTACGGATGACGAACTCCGTCAGGCCGCGGCAGGACTTCCGAGGAGCCGGAGTGACGTCGAACTCATCTACGAAGTACGGGAACCATACGGTGTCGCTCTCGCCTTCGTACAGCGCGCAGTAGAAGTTGGCGGCGTCCATCAGCCGTCGAACGCCGGCGTGCACTGCCGCGAGCAACTCGTGAAGGCTCTGGCTCTCGTTGCTGGCACGCGCAATCTCGAACATCGCGGTCTCGAGCTCCTCGGCCATCCTCCGGTCGGTGATGTCCCGCATGATGGCTGTGAAAAAGACGTCCTCGCCGGCTCTCCAGCGTGCGATCGAAAGCTCGAGCGGAAACTCGGCGCCGCTCTTCCTGAGGCCCGCCTGCTCGACCGTCGTTCCGCCGACCCTGAACTCATCGCTGTCTCCAGCACGCGTGAGCCCGCGCGTGTGGGCGTCCCGAAAGCGCTCCGGCGCCAACGCGGACACCGCCATCCCGACTGCCTCGTCGCTCGTGTAGCCGAAGATGCGCTCCGCCGCGCGGTTCCACGCCACGATCACCCCGCGCCCGTCCGAGGTGACGATCGCGTCATTTGCCGACTCGATGATGGCGCGCAGCTTCGCCTCGGCAGCGCGCAGGTCGCGGTTCGCGCTCTCGGTTTGGGCGTGGTGCCGGTCCCTCGCCCGCACGTAGAGCGTCAACAACCACGTGAACGCCACGCTCCCCGCGAGGACCGCTCGCCCCCGCCACGCCAGGTGCGGCGACGTCGAAGCAGACTCCGCGAGCTCGACCACCGCGAACAGGCCCAGCGAGACCGCCAGGCCGACACTGAGGGCAACGGCCGCGGAGACCGAACGCCCGAGGCGGCTACCGGCCGCCTGCAGTCCCGCCATGAGCGCTGCACCGATCAGGACGAACGCGATTCCGGTCGGGAGCGCGACGGGAACGACCGCGCCGCCGTACAGCAGCGGCGCAGCCAAGAGGTAACCCATCGAGATCACGATCCCGCTCGCGAGCACCAAACCCGAGCAGACCAACGAGGCCGCGAACAGCGGCACGCGGCGCTCCCCCCCCGCGGCGACGACCGCCAGGGCAGCCGCAGCCGACAGCAACAGAGCCGAGGTGACGGGGGACATCGGCACGAGGATGGCGTGCCGCACCGATCCGGGAGCGACAGGCGCGGTCGGCACCACGCCGACGGCCATGCCCCAGTTGACCCACACGACGATCGACACGACCAACGCCACGCTGACGAGCGCGACGACTCGGCTCGCCTGGCGTCGGGGCCACCGCGCCGAGGTGACCAGCGCGCCTCCGAGTACCGCGAACGCGAGCGCGGTCGTGGGCGCGATCGGCACGTACATCGGCGCCACCCGAGTGAGGAGGTCGAGGCGCAGGGTCCAGCCCAGCAGTGTGGCGAGCCCGAGCGCCCCCGCGCCGATGGACAGGGCCTGCGCCCACAGCGTACTCCACCGCTCGAACGGGAGGTCACGCCCCATCGGCTCACGCGTCGAGCGCCGCCCGGACTTCGCGGGCGAGCGTCGCCATGTCGAACGGCTTCTGCAGGAAGTGGACCACCCCGGAGCCCACACCGGTGCGTACCGCCTCATCCTCGGCGTATCCCGACATCAGGATGACCTTGAGCGAGGGCCAGCGGTCCTTGAGCCCAGTCGCCAGCGCGGGACCGGCCACTCCAGGGAGCATCAAGTCCGTAAGAAGAAGGTCGAAGGCCGGAGTGTCGGGGAGCGTCCCGGCCTCCTCGCCGCTCCCCAGCGCCACCACCTCGTACCCGAGGCTCGCCAGGATCTCCCGCAGCCCCTCACGTGCGATCGCCTCGTCCTCGACGACCAGGATTCGTTCGCCGCGGCCCAGCGGAAGGTCCGGCAACGGTGGCGCCGCCTCCTCCACCGGCGAGAACTCCCCCGATCCTCCTCGTGGAAGGGTGATCCTAAACGTCGTCCCCTCGCCAACCGTGCTCTCGACCTCGATCCGCCCCCCGTGCTGCGTGACGATCCCGTGCACGACCGAGAGTCCCAGGCCGGTCCCCTTACCCGATTCCTTCGTGGTGAAGAACGGGTCGAAGATCCGGTCCCGGATCTCGGCCGCGATGCCGTGGCCTGTGTCGCTCACCGTGAGCCAGACCGTCTCCTGGTCGTCGACGCCAGTCCGGATCGTGAGCCTCCCGCCGTCCGCCATCGCGTCCGAGGCGTTGACGGTGAGGTTCATCAGTACCTGGTCGAGCTGGCCGCGGTCCGCCTCGATCGGCAGCGCTCTCGGGGCCAATTCGAGGCCGAGGGCGATGTTCGCCCGTACCAGGCGCTGGAGCATCTTGCTGGCGTCGCGCACGGCCTCGTTGAGGTCGAGCCGCTCGGGTTTGACCGTCTCGCGCCGCGAGAACAGCAGCAGTTGGCGGGTGAGCGACGCGCCGCGGTTCACCTGCTGCTCGAGCTCCTTGCTGAGCGCCGTCACCTTGGAAGGGCTCGTCGCCTGACTCCGGAGCAGCTGGACCTGGCTGATCAGCGCCTGCAGCAGGTTGTTGAAGTCGTGCGCGATCCCGCCCGCGAGCCTCCCGATCGCTTCCATCTTCTGAGCCTGGGTGAGCTGTTGCCGGAGCTCAACCTCGTGCGTGACGTCGCGCTTGACCGCCACGAAGTTGATGATCTTGCCACTCTCGTCCCGGACCGGCGAGATCGACATCTCCTCCTCGTACAGCCCTCCGTCCTTGCGTCGGTTGGTGAGCCGCCCCATCCACACCGAGCCGCTCGAGATCGTGGCCCACATCTCGGCGTAGAAGCTCGGCGGCTGCTTCCCGCTCTTGAGGATGCTCGTGTTCGCGCCGATCGCCTCGTCTCCCCGGTACCCCGTGATCCACTCGAACGCCGGGTTGACGTACCGGATCGTCCCGTCGCGATCGGTGATCACGACCGCCTCGCCGGTCTGCTCGATGGCGGCTGCGAGACGCCTTCTCTCCACCTCCACGCGCTTCTGCTGCGTGACGTCCCGGTTGGTGCTGAGGATCGCCGGCCTCCCTCCGAACTCGACGACCGCCGCGTTCACCTGGAGGTGAATCTGTGTGCCGTCCCGGCGGAGGTGGACGGTCTCGAACCCCTGCAGGACCTTACTGCCCATGACCTCTCTGATGCGCCTCTCGCCGCGGGACACGTCGGTCGAAAGTCTCTTGAGGCTTGTCCCGACGAGCTCCTCGCGCGAGTAGCCGTACAGCTCGCACGCCTTCCGGTTCACATCGAGGATCGTCTCTGTCTCTGGGTCGAACACCACGATCGAGTCGTTGGCGCTCTCGAACAGCCGCCTGTACTGCTCCTCGCTGCGCCGGAGCGCCTCCAGGGCGGCGCGCTCCGCCGTGACGTCCTCGACGGAGCCCTCGTAGTAGAGGATCGTCCCATCCACATCGCGGACCGGGTGGGCGTTCTCACGGACGTAGAGCCGGTGGCCGTCCTTGGTCTTCCAGATCGCCTCGAACCCCCTTAGCTCACCCTCGCGATCCACAGCCTCCTTGAAGTGCCCTCGTGGATACTCGGGCTCGAACCCGTCATCTTCGAGGTTTCGCAACTGCAGCTCCTCGAGCGACCCGTACCCGAGCATCCGGAGAAGTGCGGGGTTGGCCAGCAGGATCCGCCCGTCCGGCGTCGTCCGGTAGATCCCGATCGGCGATTGCTGGAACAGAGTCCGGTACCGCTCCTCGCTGTCGCGCAGCGCGGCCTCGGCACGCCTGCGCTCGGTGATATCGCGCGTGATGCCGAGCACCACACTGGCACGTCCGCCCTCGTCGCTCAGGACACTCGCGACGATCTCTGTCGGCACGACGCCGCCGTCCTTCGCGGGCTGCTCGACCTCGAGGATGTTTGTCCGGCTCGTCTCGTCCCCTGCCGCGAGCGCCGCGACTGTTGCAGCGAGCCGGGCCTCAACACGACGGCGGGAGTCCGGGGTGAGCGCCGCCTCGAACGGCTGCGCTATGACCTCCTCCGCCGTGAAGCCGCGGAGCTTCTGAACGGATGGGCTCATGTAGGTGAACCGCCGAGTGGCGAGGTCGAGCGTCCAGATCACGTCGGCGGTGTTCTCCGCGATCAGGCGGTAGCGCGCCTCGCTCTCGCGCAAGCGCTCCTCTGTCCGCCGCCTGTCCGTGATGTCCCTGATGGCGCCCAGCATCAGCGCCCTCCCAGCGATTTTCAACCTGCTGACGGAGTAAAGAACCCAGAACGTCTCTCCGCTCTTGCGCCGCGCCTTGACCTCCCAGTTGGAGGCGCGGCCGTCGGCCCGCAGCCGTGCGAGCAGCTCGTCCCGCGATTCCGGCTCTGCCCACATCCCCAGCTCGAGCGAAGTCCGGCCAATTACCTCGTCCCTGGTGTAGCCGTACAGCTCGAGAAAGCGCTCGTTGGCCTCTACAAGACGGCCTTCAGCCTCCGTGACGAGGACGAAGGCGTCGGCTCCGGTCTGGAAGGTGGTCCGGAAGAGCACTTCGCTTTCAGTGAGCGCCTCCTCCGCTCTCACCCGGGCGGTCATGTCCGCGATGAACCCCTCAAGAGCAACCAGCTGGCCGTCGGCGTCGAAGACGCCGCCCCCGCGCTCCCAGACCCACCTCACCCCGGCGTCGGCGTGCGTGATGCGGTACGTCATCTCGAACGGCTCGCGCCGCGCGACGGCGGCCTGGACCGCCTCCCACACCGCGTCGCGGTCGTCCTCCAAGATCAGCTCGCTGAACGTCGGCCGTCCCCGAAGGATGTCGGATGGTGACCACCCTATAAGGGCTGCGCACCCCTCGCTCACGAACTCCATCGGCCACCCCGGTGCGTTCCCGCACCTGTACGCCATTCCCGGCAGGTTGGCCATGAGCGTTGCGAGCCGCCGCTCGCTTTCGCGGAGATCCTCCTCTCCACGCTTGCGTTCGGTGATGTCCCGCTGCACGCCGATGAAGCGCCGCGGCTTGCCGTCCGCCGTGCGCTCGACGACGCGGCCGCGGTCGTGGACCCAGACCCACTCCCCGGTCTTGGTCCGCAGCCGGTGCTCGCTCTCGTAGAACGGCGTCTCGCCGACGATGTGGCGCTCCACGTCGCGCAGCGCCCCGGCGAGGTCGTCGGGGTGAACGCGGTCGAGCCAGGGGTCGGTCTCCGCCGCGAGATCAGCGACCGTGTACCCGACCAGCTCGGCCCAGCGCTCGCTCAGCGTCAGCTTCCCCGTCTCGAGGTCGGCGTCCCACAGGCCGAGCCCGGCACTTTCGAGCGCGAGGCCGAGACGTTCCTCGCTCTCGCGGAGCGCTCGTTCCGCGGTCTTGCGCTCCGTGATGTCGCGGATGTACCCGCCGAGCCCCACCGAGCCGTCCGCCAGTGGCACAGGGAACTTCCTCGTCTCGAACGTGCGCCCGAAGGCCGACTCCTCGGTGACCACGGCCCGAGCGTCATGCAGCGCCACGATGTCGCTTTCACGGCAGGCGCGCGCCATGCCTTCCGGCATCAACTCGAGGTCGTCGTATCCAACGATGTCGTTGAGCGGGCGTCCCAGCATCGCGGCGTAGGCAGGGTTCGCCATCACGGTCCTAAGCGTGGAGTCCTTCACGAATGCGCCGTCGGCGCTGGCCTCCAGGAACGCACGCAGGAGCGCCTCGCTGCGTCCGAGCGCCTCCTGCGCCCTCCGCTCCTCCGAGCGCGCCGAGGCGAGATCGAGGGCACCCTGAACGGCGAGAGGAAGGCGCGTCAGCCTGTCCTTGAGGATGTAGTCCCACGCGCCCGCCTTCATGCACTCGACGGCAGTCTCCTCGTTGAGCGAGCCGGTCGCGATGATGAACGGCGCCTGCGGGATGCGCTCCCTGGCGATAGCGAGAGCGGCCATGCCGTCAAACGCGGGCAAGCGGTAGTCCGAGACGATGACGTCGGGATGGTCTTCCTCGATCGCCGCCACGAACTCCTCCCGTGTCTCGACCCGACGGGACGTGAACTCCAGACCGGCCCTACGAAGCTCACGCTCGGCCAGCTCGGTGTCGGCCGGGACATCCTCCACGAACAGGATGCGGAGCGGCTCTTGCACGTGCGTTCCTCACCTCGGCGGCTGGTTGAGCAGCACCCAGTAAAGCCCGACCTTTGCCATCGCGTCCACGAAGTGCTCGAATTCCACCGGTTTGACGATGTACGAGTTCACCCCCAGCCGGTATGCCTCCTTGACGTCGGGCTCCTCGCGCGACGACGTCACGACGACCACCGGAACGCCGCGGAGCCGGCCATCGGCGCGGATCCTGCGCAAGACGTCGAGGCCCGACAGCTTTGGCAGCTTCAGGTCGAGCAGGACGACTCTCGGCGTCCCCCCGTCGGGGCGAGTGCTGTGCTTCCCCATCCCGAACAGGTAGTCGAGCGCCTCCTCGCCGTCCTCGACCACGGTGACGGGGTTCGCGAGGTTGGCGCGCCGGAGCGCGCGCAGCGTGAGCTCGGCGTCCGTCGGGTTGTCCTCGACGACCAGGATGTCGCACGGGTCTGCGTTCATGACCTCTCCTCTGCGGCGGCCGGGAGGGTGAAAGTGAACTCCGCGCCCTCCCCAACCGCCCCCTGTGCGGACGTGGTCCCCCCGTGGCGGCTCACTATCCGCCGGACGAGCGCGAGGCCAACGCCGGTGCCGGGAAACTCGCGCGCGCTGTGGAGCCGCTGGAACACTCCGAACAGCTTGTCCACGTACGCCATGTTGAAACCCACGCCGTTGTCCCTGACGTGATACCGAACCATGCCGTCTTCGCGCGTGGCGAAGACCCGCACGACCGGGCGTTCCCTCGCCGCGGCGAACTTCACCGCGTTGCCGAGCAGGTTGAGCCACACCTGCTGGACGAGCGCCGCGTCTCCCGTTGCGGCGGGGAGGTCGGCGATCTCGAACTCGTACCGGTCCCACTCCTCCTCGCGAACCACCTCCCCGAGAACGACCTTCACGAGCCTCTGCATCTCGATGCGAGCACCACTGAGTTCGGTCCGTCCTGCGCGGGAGAAGGCGAGCAGATCCTCGATCAGCTGCGCCATCCTCTGCGTACTGTCCCTGATCACCCTGATTAGGCGCTGGCCTTCCGCGTCGAGGTGGGCCCCGTAATCGTCCTGGAGGATCCGGGAGAACCCGTCTATTGCGCGCAGCGGTGCGCGGAGGTCGTGCGACACCGAGTATGAGAAGGCCTCCAGCTCCCTGTTCGCCGCGGAGAGGCTCTCCGTTCGCTCGTGAACCCGGTCTTCGAGATCCTTGAGCAGCCCGACGTTCTCGATCGCCCTCGCCGCGGCGTCCGCCAGGGTCTGGACGAGCTGAACCTCCATGTCGGTCGCGACGTGACTCGACGCCCAGTACGTTCCGATCGCGCCGAGCGGATCCTCGGTCCGGATGGGGACCATCGCGAGGCTCTTCACGAACGTCGGCCGGTACGCATCCACGGGGATCCGCCCGTCGACGTAGATGTCCGGCACCACGGCGGGCGTCTTGTTCAGCATCGCCCAGCCGCTGATGCACGTGGTGAGCGGGAAGCTCTGTCCCTTCCAGAGCGGGCCGATGGCGTCCTCGTCCACGTACCGACAGTACCCGCTCTCGCGGAGGACGAACGTCGCTCCATCGGAGCCGACGAGCCGGCGGGCGGACCTTCGAACCACCGCGGCGACGTCGTCGAGGCTGCGTGCCGAGGCGAGCGCCTGAACGGCCTCGATCAGATCCTGGAGCCGCTCGTTGACGGTGGCGACCTCGTCCTGACGGGCGCGCAACTCCTCTTCCGCCCGCTTCCGATCGGTGATGTCAACGCCCATCGCGAGCAGGTAGGGAGACCCACCGGCCCTGATGCGCTCGCGTGAGACCAGCTGGACTCTCGTGCCGCTCCGCCGTGTCGGGAGCGCGACCTCGACATCGTGCACGGACCCCCTCGCCTCTAGCTCCTCGAGGATCCGGCCGTAGGTGGCGGCATCGTAGATACCCAGCTCCATGACTGTACGGCCGACTGCCTCCTCGCGCGCGAAGCCGAAGACCTGACACCACGCGTCGTTGACCGCCAGCGTACGATCCGTCTCCATGTCCACGATCGTCAGCCACGCCGGGTTGTTGTTGAACGCCGTGGCGAACAGCTCCTGGCTCTCGCGGAGCGCGGCCTCGGTGCGCTTGCGCTCGGTCACCACGTCGAACACCGCCACGAAGTGCTCCCTCGCGGGGCTGTAGACCGAGATCGAGAACCACATCGACAGCGACGGGACGAACGTCTCCAGCTTGGCGGGCTCACCGGTAAGAGCCACCCTGCCGTACACGTCGAACAGGTCGGCGTTCGATTCGCGGATGCCTGGGATGATCTCCGTGACCCTTCTGCCGATCACGTCCTTCAGCCCGGTAAGCGATTCGAACGCCGCATTCACGTCGAGATAGACGAAGTCCACGGGCACCCCGTCTTCGAACACCATCCTGCAGTGGGCGTAGCCCTCGAGCATGTTGGTGAAGAGGAACCGGTAGCGCTCCTCGCTCGCGGCCAGGCGCTGCAGGCCCTGCCTGTGCGCGATCCCTACGGCCAGGTTGTCGGCGAGCCGCTCGAGCAGGGCGATGCGGCCAGGAGTGAAGAGGTCGGGCCGCGGGTCGTTGACCTGCACCAGTCCGAGCGGGACCTCGCCCACGCGCAGCGCGACGAGCGCAACGGATTCGTACCCCTCGCCGTTGCACCGGTTCCGCGTCCGCGCCTGACGGTCGGCCTCCGTGGTCGTCGCCAGGAGCCTCGTCGTGGAGTTGGTCCAGAAGGTCCCCCGTGCCGTGAAGAAGGGCTTCGCTGGATCGAACCTCTCCGAGATCACGTTGCCGCACATGCACTCGAGAACAGGGTTCCCGTGCGAGTCACGGCGGACGCGGCCATCCGGTGCCCTCGAGCACAGCGACGATTCGGCCTCCACGAACTCGGCCGGGAACCCCCTCGTCTCGAAGTACGGGAAGTCGTCGCCCTCGCGAAGGCGAACGCCGACGGCCTCGCACCCCAGCCAGTCGCGCAGCAGGAGCGTCACCTCCCGGATCAGCTCCGGGAGAGTGTCGGCCGAGTTCAGGACGCGCAGCAGGTGCATCGTGACCTCGCGCTCCTGCTCCGTCTGCCGCCGCTCCGTGATGTCCTCGATCGTCGCGACCGTGCGCAGGGGGTTGCCCTCCCCGTCGCGGATCACCGTCATGTTGATGTTGACCCACGCAACGGTGCCGTCCTTGCGGAGGTAGCGCTTCTCGAGGCGGTAGTTCGGGACCTTTCCGCGCACGACTCGCTGGAACGCGTCCCAATCGGCCTGCCGGTCGTCGGGGTGAGTGATCTCGGGCACTCGCATCGCGAGCAGCTCGTCGGCCGCGTAGCCGGTGATCTCACACATCCTCCGGTTTACCCGCAGCCACCGGCCCGTCGTGGTGTCGGCCTGTGCCATCCCGACCGACGCGGTCTCGAACATCGCCCGGAACTGCGCCTCGCTCTGCCGGAGTGCTGCCGCGGCTTCCCGGTGCGCCGTGATGTCACGGACCGTCGCGATCAGGTAGCGCTCCCCGTTGACCTCCGAGTGCCGGGAGCTCACCTCGACCGGGAACTCGGAGCCGTCGTGCCGGCAGTGGACGGTCTCGACGATCATCCCGTCGCGCCGGAGCGCATCCGCGAACACCGCGGGCGCCGCCTCGCGCTCCCCGGGCGCGCGCAGGTCCCCTACCGTGAGGTGCCGCAGGCCATCCTGGGAGTAGCCGTACATCTCCTCGGCCCGCCGGTTTGCCTGCACGACACGCCCGTCCATCGCGATCACGAACGCCGCGTCGTTCGCGTTGTGGACCAGCTCGGCGAGCCGGTGCTGCTCCGCCGTGATCGCATCGCGCACGATCGCGCGGTGTCGCTGCCGCATTCCGAATCCGAGGCCCGTCACCGCGGCGGCGAGCGCCAGCCAGATCGCCGCGGCGCCCGCCAACCAGCGTCGGAACCCGCGGACGATTTCCGACCGGTCCACCTTCGTCACGAGGCCCCACGGGGCGTTGCGAAGATGCCTGGCCGCAGCCAGAGCCGGCTCGCCCCGGTAGTCCGTGTACTCGGCGACCTCCTGGCGACCGGCCAGCGCCGCGGCCGCAGCGAGCCCCGCCGCAGGCAGTGGCCGGCGCAGGGTGAGGGGCGCATCGGCGCGGTGCCGGAGAGGGGAGAGGAACACCGCGTCGCTGCCATCCTGGCGCACCAACACGGTCTCAGCCGTCGAGGACGGAGCGGGCTCGTGCCGCAGGAACGGGTAGAGCCAGGCGACCGGGTCGGCCTCGAGCACGACCACTCCCACCGGCGCTCCTCCCGCGGCCCCCTCGACCGGGGCCGCGAACTGCACCAGCGGCTGTCCATCGCCGTGCCGGTGGAGATCTGCCAGCGGCCTCGACGCGGCGAGACATCGCGCGGCCAGCGCGCGACATCCTGGCCCGAACTCCCGGGCTGCCCCCGCGCCGGCCAGCACGCACCCCGTGCGGTCGATCAGCGCCGCGAGCCTGTACCCGCTGACCGCGATCTCGACGTTGAGCAAGTTGCCGACGTGCTCGCGCGCTCCGCGGGATTCGGCCGCCCCGACGGTCCCCAGTGGGGCGCCCGCGAGCGCCACCACCGTCGGAAAGTCCGCGACCCTCGCCGCGTTGCTGAGGTTGTCACCGAGCCAGCGGTCGATCGCGCTGCTGCGGTCGTCGGCCATCGCGGCGAGCCTGACGCGCCACACCTCCGTGTCCTGGCGCAGCTCTCGACGGGCCAGGACGCCGAGAAGCACGGCGCCGCCGAGCACCAGAAGGGGTCCCAGGAGGCCCACAACGTGCCACCGCGAGACGACGCCGGGGTTGGATGCCGGCGCAGCCTCCCTCGGCCGCCGCCCTAGACCCAGCCGCCGGGTCCCTACCGTCGACGCGGACGAGGGCGAGCTCTCCGCCGTGTCGCACGCCGCCGGAGTCCGGCCGGCGCGCGGTTGCGTTCGTGGCATTTCCGCATCTCTCCCCCAGGCGCGAAACGAACAGCCGATGCCTGCCGGGGGTATCTTGCCTTCCAGCGGGGAACACGTCTGTCGGGGGACCACGACACTCCGTGTGAGGCCGGTGTAAGGAGGGGGGCAGACGACCAGAGCTGGGCGCGCCTACTTCGGCGGGGTCAGCCCGTGCTCGAGCGCGAACCTCACGAGCTGCGTGTGGCCCTCGACGCCGAGCTTCCGCATCAGGCGGGAGCGGTACGTCTCCACGGTCTTCGTGGACAGGCCGAGCGCCCGACCGATCTCCGCGCTCGTTCGACCCTCGGCGACCAGCTGGACGACCTGGCGCTCGCGTAGCGAGAGGCGTTCGAGAGGGCTCTTGGCTCCGGCATCGGCGCGCGCGCGCAGGTAGTCCTGGACGACCCCGCCGGCGATGAGCGGACTCACGTAGCGGCGCCCGCGTCCAACCTCCCGGATCGCCTCGACCACCTCGCGCCCGACGGATTCCTTGACCAGGTAGCCTCGTGCCCCCGCCCGAAACGCCTCGAACACGTACTCGGTGGAGGCGTGCGCGGAGAGGATGATGACGTGCGGCGGCGCGTCGCCGTTCGTGATCAAGCGTGTGGCGTCGAGGCCATTCAGCTCCGGCATCAGGATATCCATGAGGACGATGTCCGGCCGCAGCGACTTCGCAAGGTCCACGGCCTCGCGACCGGTCGCCGCTTCACCGACGACTTCGGCGTCCGGCAGCGCCCCCAGGATCAAGCGGAGGCCTTCACGAAGGACGGCATGGTCGTCCACGATCAGGACGCGCATGGGCCCACCCTCACCTCGGCACCTCGGCGGCGACGCGTGAGCCGGCACCCGGAGACGGGTCCACCCTGTCGGACCCATCCGCTGCGCCCCTGCTCCCATCCAGTCCCGGCAAGCCGCCTCTCGGCTCACCGGTTGCGTTTCGCATTGCCGTCACCTCGCTCCCGATCCCGTTGTCCGCGACCTTCATCTCGAACGCGCCGCGCGTCGCACTCGGAAGGATCGGCACGCGCGCCAGACGCGCGCGGCGCCGGGTTCCTAAGCGCCTCCCGTGCGAGGACCGACGAGAATGATCGCGACCGCCGGCGTGTTGCTCTCGATTCAGGCCTGGGCGCATCACCGCGCGAACCCTGCGTCGTGCGCGCAACCGATTCGACCCGCCCCGGGCAGATACGCGACGTGGGCGGCAATCGCCGTAACCGGCAGCTGGCCTGCCCGGCGCCCGCGCGGAGTCGTACTGGTCGAGTCATCGTTCTCGCTCCCGGCCTTGCCTCGCCGGCGTCGCGGGAGGAGCTACTTCAACTGGGAAACGCGCCGCACGTCCGAATCCATCCCTGGCGAGACACCGAGTCGTAACGGTGCTCCAGAGGCGCATTCTGAGACCGAGTCTCCGGATTCCCGGTCGGAATGCGGAAACGGCGGGCCGCGCTATACCGTTTCGGTAGAAGTCAGCCGATGGCGAGCGACCCTCTTCGAGTACTCGTGGTGGACGACGATGCGGGGATCCGGCACACGCTGCGGCAGGTGCTGGACGAAGCCGGGATGACCGCGCTCGACGTTCCGGACGCGGCGGGCGCCCTGGTGGCCATACGAAGCAAGGCGCCGGACGTGATGCTGCTCGACATCCGCCTCCCAGACCTCGACGGTGCCGAGGTGCTGCGCAAGGCACGGCAGATCAGCCCGGACCTACCGGTCATCATCCTCACCGGCCACGGGAGCATCGAGGATGCCGTGGAGCGGGTGAAGGAGGGCGCGTTCTGGTACCTCACCAAGCCGTGCGGCCAGCGCGAGATCCTCGCAGTCGTCGGAAAGGCGGCACGCGAGGTGCGGCGCACGCGCGCCCAGCAGCAGCCGCTGGAGGCGCGTTTCTCGTTGCTCGAGATGATGGGCACGGGCGACAAGGTGGTGTCCCTCGCGCGCGAGATCGGCCGCGTCGCGCCCACCGACTTCTCCGTCGTGATCATCGGCGAGACCGGGACCGGGAAGGAGCTGGTCGCGCGGGCGATCCACCTTCAGAGCCGGCGCGCCGAGTCCGAGTTCGTCGCGATCGACAGCGGTGCGATCCCGGAGACGCTGATCGAGAACGAGCTGTTCGGGCACGAGCGCGGCGCCTTCACCGGCGCCGACCGCACCCAGCCGGGGAAGCTCGAACTCGCGTCTGGCGGAACTCTGTTCCTCGACGAGATCGGTAACCTCCCGCTCACAATGCAGGCGAAGCTTCTGCGCGTCCTCCAGGAGAAACGGTGCTTCCGCATCGCGGGCACCGCGCCGATCTCGGTGGACGTGCGCGTCGTTGTCGCGACCAACCAGCCGCTCGACGTGTTCTCGCCCGCCTCGACGTTCCGCTCCGACCTGTACCACCGCCTCTCGGAGTACGTGATCCGCGTCCCCGCGCTGCGCGACCGCAAGGAGGACATCCCGTTCCTGGCGGATCGCTTCCTGCGCGCGACGAACGACGAGCTGGGAAAGCAGGTCCAGGGTTTCTCTCCCGCCGCGCTCGACGCGCTCGTGGCCTACAACTGGCCCGGCAACGTCAGGGAGTTGCGCAACTGGGTGCGCCGCGCAGTCCTTGTCGCGGACGAGGCCGTCGAGCCGTCCCACCTCCCGGGTGCTGCGCTCGCTCTCGAACTCGCCGCCGCCGGACCGGCGGGCGGACCCGCGCCCGGGGGACTTCCGCTCAAGGACGCGCTCCGCATGCACACCGAGGAGGTCGAGCGCCGCGCGCTCCGCGAGGCGCTGGCCGCAGCGGGCGGCAACAAGGCGAAGGCTGCCCGCCAGCTCGGGATCGACTACAAGACGCTGTACAACAAGCTCAAGAAGTACGGGATCGCGGTGGAGTGAGGCGAGCGGAGAGCAGGAGATCGACGGGGAGCGGCCATCCGCCGGCGTCCCGCAACCGCCTCTCCGTGCTGCGACCGTCGGCTTCTCGTCCTCTGGACGCGTGTCGCCCTGACCCGAGGTTGTCCATCTCTTCCAGTCCGCGCACCTGAACCCAGGACCATGGCGACGCCGCCATATTCTTGTGGATCGAGCGTCCGCCTGGTTTCTTTCCTTCAAACCGGAACACGCTGACCAGAGTCATCTTGCATCGCTACCCCACCGCGAAGCGAGGGTGGCCCCCGCCTTGCCCTTCCTTCGGCCGAGCGCGGATCCGGAGCGCACTTCGACTCGGAGGCGGAAACCCGGATGCCTGGCTCGGAAAGGGGGCAAGGAACCATGACAACCACACTCAACACCTCCAGGGCCAACCAGGCGGGGGGGCGGCGCTTCCGGCTCGGCGGTCTCCGGGCACTCGCACTGGCCGCCGTCGTTGCGTTGTTCGGCAACGCGTGCGCCACGGTGACGAGGTCGTCCTCGTCCGGCGAAGTCGGCGAGCATACCTGGTCCTCGAAGGACCGCACGCTCGCGGCAGCCCTGATCGCCAGCCACATCGTGGACGTCGGACAGACGATGGGGGCTCTCAAGAGCGGCCTGAGCGAGGGAAACCCGCTCTACGGGAGCCACCCCTCACTCGGCAGGATGGTGGCGACCAAGCTCGCTGCCACCGGTCTCACGCTCTGGGCGGCCAACAGGTTCCCCGCCCTGCGAACCCGAATCCTGACCACGAACCTGGTGCTCCAAGTTGGGATCGTCGGGCTCAACGCCCGCTACGTCGGACTGAAGATGTCCTTCTAGGCGACCGCACACGCGGCCGCGTTCGCTGTCCGGATGTCATTCCAGGCGGAACCCCCCGGTTCCGCCCCCTTTTTTCCGGCGGCCTCCCTGCGGTTGATCATTGCCTCCGAGTCTGTGAGACTGGGCGCGTGGCGTGTCGCCTCGCGCCGGCCGGCGCGGCACGATCGGGCGCGGCGGCGCGACCTGCCGTTCGGCGGGCGTGACCGCCGCGCGACGTCCGAGAGGAGCCCAGCGATGAGAACCCCCCGTCTACCGCGCCGTCTCTCCCCGCCGATCCTGCTCCTGGCCGCCGTGGCCGTCGGCGGCTGCGCCTCCGTCGCGGCGAAAGGCGAGCCGCCGCTCGAGGTGATCGACGCCCACGTCCACACCAACTTCGACAACAAGTTCTACGACGTGGGGAAGGTGATGCACTCGAAGGTCGAGCTCGCGACCGAGATGAAGCGCAACCACGTGGTGGGCGCGGTCTCGATGAACCATGCGGGCGACCCGTACGAGGACCTCTCCGACCTCAACGTGGTCCACTGCGCCGGGATCGCGGGGACGTACGACGCCGCGCGCCTCGAGAACGGCCTCGCCACCCGCCGCTACCGCTGCATCAAGATCTACCTCGGGTACGTCCACCAGTACGCGTCCGACCCGGCGTACGAGCCCGCGTACAAGCTGGCCGAGACGTACCACGTACCGGTCGTGTTCCACACCGGCGATACCGACTCCCCGCGCGCGAAGCTCAAGTACGCCGACCCGCTCACCGTGGACGAGGTGGCGGTCGACCACCCGAAGGTGACGTTCGTGCTCGCGCACGCCGGGAACCCATGGATCGAGTCGGCTGCGGAGGTCGCTTACAAGAACCCGAACGTCGTCCTCGACGGCTCGGCGTTCCTCATCGGCGACCTCAAGACCGTGCCGCCGGAGCAGCTCGAGACGTACCTCGTGCGCCCCGTGCGCTGGATCTTCAACTACGTCGGCGACCCCACGAAGCTCATGTTCGGGACCGACTGGCCGCTCACCGACATTGGTCCGTACCTCGAGGCGTTCAAGCGGGCGATCCCGCGCGAGAACTGGAAGGCGGTGTTCCACGACAATGCGGTGCGCGTGTACGGTTTCGACGCCGCACGCGGAACGGAGTGAACGAGGAGCCCCGATGAGTGCACTGACGAGATCCCTGCCGACGATCTTCCTCGCCGTGCTGCCCTCCACCCTGGCGGCGCAGCCCGGCGCACCGGCGTTCCCCGCCGACCACCGCCAGCTCACGCGGACGGTCTCGTACGACGAGATGGCCGCGTTCCTCGCGGGCGTGGACGGGAAGGGGCCGATCCGCGTCTCGGTCGAGGGCACGACCGCGCAGGGGAGGTCGGTATACCTGGTCCACGCGAGCCGCGGCGCGGCGGCGGCGTTCCGGATCCTCTTCTACGCACAGCAGCACGGCGACGAGCCCGCGGGCAAGAACGCCCTCCTCTACATGATCCGCGACATCGCGGCCAACCCCGGGCCCCTGCCGGCCGACGTGGACCTCTGGATCATGCCGATGATGAACCCGGACGGCGGCGAGGCCGGCACGCGGCGCAACAGCGCCAAGGCCGACCTCAACCGGGACCACATCGTGCTGGAGCAGCCCGAGACGCAGGCGCTCCACCGCGTCGCGCGCCGCATCCGGCCGCACCTCGCGGTGGACTGCCACGAGTTCACGCGCGACTCCGACGAGCGCCGCGAGCGCGGGTGGATCGCCTACCCCGACATCACGATGGACGGCGTAGACAATCCGCTGTTCGACCCGGCGGTGATCGCGGCCTCGGAGCGCTGGGTCGACGAGTCGGAGGCCCCAGAGACCGCGGCCGGTCACCCGTTCCTGCGCTACACGGTCGGCGGGATGCCGCCCGACGAGGAGCAGCGCCACTCCGCTCCCGACATCGACGGCGGCCTCAACGCGATCGGGATGTACGGCGGGCTCTCGTTCATCATCGAGTCGGCGGTGATGCGCGGCGCGGCCGCCCCCTCCGGCGACCTCGCCCGGAGGGTGGACGCGTACCTCGTGCTGCTGTGGCGTTTCGTGAACGGCGACGGCCACCGGCAGGAGGACCTCGCCGCGGTCGAGCGCGCCCGCACGCGGCCGCTGCCTCCGTTCATCCCGACCAACTACCTCTGGGTCAACCCCGGCATGACGGTCACCGAGTTCCCGGTCGTCGAGGCCGCGACCGGGCGCGTGCTGAGGGTGCCGACCGCGAACATGATGACGGTGATGGCGGTCAAGACCGCGGTCCCGACCCCGCTCGGTTACGCCGTCGAGCCGCGCGCGGCCGCGGAGTTCAGGCTGCTCCTCGAGCGTCAGGGGATCCCCTACGAAGAGCTGGCCGCCGCGCGGCGCGTGCGAGCCGAGGCGTGCACCCTGCTCCGGATCGAGGACGAGTTCGACGACGTGTACTCCCGGTACGAGGGGCGTGCGATCGTGCGGCGCGAGCCGGCCGCCGAACGCGACCTGCCGGCGGGGTCGCTGTGGGTGCCGCTCGAGGGCGAGGCCGCGGTCCGGGCGGCGCTCGTGCTCGAGCCCGCGGCGATGTACGGTCCGTACCAGTACCCGCGCTTCCGCGCCCTGACCAAGCCGGCCTCGCCGCTGCCGGTCGTGCGCGTCGTCCGGTAGCCGCGCGGCCCCACGCTGCACCGCCCCGCCGGGCCGCACCCGGCGGTGTTACGCTGTGCGGAAAAAGGGGGCACCCCTCCGTGGCGCCTGAGCTCGACCTGAAGACGCTGGCAGTCGCCGCGACTCTCGTGGACGCGGCGCTGTGCGCGGCGCTCGTGCTGTTCTGGCGCACGCAGAAGACGTACGCCGGGTTCGGGCACTGGGTGGCGTCCCAGAGCGTCGCGTTGTTCGTGTACCTGCTCGTCGTGGTCCGGGGACCGACCCCGGCACGGCTGCCGACGATAGCGCTGAGCGGGCTGATGGTGGCGGGCGCGGCGCTGCGCTCGCGCGCCATCCTGCTGTTCTTCGACCGCGTACGCGGAGTGCTCGCGGACGTCGTCGCCGGAGCCGCCGTCCTCGCGGCAGTGTTCTGGCTCGCCTACGTCGCGGACTCGCCGGGCGGGCGGGCGCTCGCCACCGGCGTGTGCGTCGCGTTCGTGATGTGCCGCGCAGCCGCCGGCCTGGCGCCGTCCGTTCGGACACACGGCCTGCCGGCCGCGCTCGCGATCGCGTTCCTCGTCACGTGGCCCGCCGTCCTGCTCGCGCTCGTGGCGAAGTGGATGATGTCGTCTCCCGGCCGAGCGCTGTTCGTGCTCTCCGGCGAGATGAAGACGTTCTTCCTGTTCCTGATAGTCCACGACGTGGCGATCACGATCTTCTTCCTCATGCTCAACGCGCGCCGGCTCGCGGCGGAGCTCGTGGCGACCCAGTCCGCGCTCGAGCGGCTGGCGGTGACGGACGCGCTCACCGGCCTCCCCAACAGGCGGAGGCTCGACGAGCGGCTTGCCATGGAGTGGCAGCGCCGCCGCCGGTCCCACGCCCCGCTCTCACTCCTCGTCATCGACATCGACCACTTCAAGGCGTACAACGACCGCCACGGCCATCTCGAGGGCGACGACTGCCTGGTCCGCCTCGCCGGCGCGATGCATGCCGTCCTGCGCGAGGGGGTCGATCTCCTGTGCCGCCTCGGCGGCGAGGAGTTCGTCGCGGTCCTCCCCGGCTCCGGCCCCGAGGAGGCGGGCGCGGTCGCCGAGCGGGTGCGCCGCCAGGTCGAGGCGTTCGCCGTTCCGCACGGCGCCTCCGAGACCTCCCCGGTCGTCACCGTGAGCGTCGGGTGGGCCTCGACGGGGTCGGGCGAGCAGTGCGAGGGACCCGATGCGCTCCTCGCGCTCGCGGACGCCGCCCTCTACCGCGCCAAGCGCGAGGGCCGGAACCGGGTCGCGCCGCACGTGCCGTCGCCCGCGTTCTCGTTCTGACGCGCCGGCGCGGGCGCCCAACGCGCTTTCGCCCGTCCCGCCGCTGCGCTACGCTGCCGCAATGTACACCCCTCTCCGAGCCGCGGTCGCTGCGCCGTGCCTCGTCGCCTGCCTCGGGAGCCTCGCAACCGCGCGGCTCGCGGCAACGCAGCCGGCCGTCCAGGAGTTCGTCGCGCCGGAAGCCGGGAGAACCCTGCCGCCGCCCCTCGCCGCCGCCGTGGCGGGTCTGGCCGCTCCTTCCCTCGCCGCACACGTCCGGTACCTCGCCTCGCCCGCGCTCGAGGGGCGCGGCCTCGGCAGCCGCGGGCTCGACGCCGCGGCCGAGTACGCCGCCGCGTCGCTCGCTCACGCGGGTATACCGCCGCTCGCGTCGGGATACTTCCAGACGGTCCCGCTGCGCGAGATCTCCGGCCTCGGCGGCCGCGTGACCGTCGAGCGTGCGCTCGCGGGCGCGAGGTCGAGCCGCACCTTCGCGTCCGGGGTCGACTGCCTCTTCGACGAGCAGGCGCCGCGGACGCTCGACGCGCCCGTGGTGTTCGCGGGGTACGGCGTCCGCGAGCCGGGGCTCGGCCGTGACGACTACCGCGGTCTCGACGTGCGGGGCAGAATCGTGCTCGTCCTCGCGGGTGTGCCCGCCGGCAACGCCTGGCAGAAGCCGGAGCTCCTCACACGCTACGCGTCGGCCGACGAGGACGAGCGCTGGGAGGTCAAGGTCGAGACGGCGCACGCGCTCGGGGCGATCGCGGTCCTGGGCGTAGAGGGAGACGAGTTCGCGGCCCGCGACCTCGCCAAGGCCCCGCGGGAGACCCGGTTCTTCCTGCCGTACGACGAGACGGGCGCCGACGCGGCCGCTCCGCTCGTGCGGGTGTCGGCCGCGGTCGCCGACGCACTTCTCGCGGCCGCGGGTCTCGATCACGCCTCCGCCCGATCCGCGACGCCCCGCCTGATCCCCGGCGTCACGGCTGCGGTCCAGGTCACGGGGAACGAGACGCTCGCGGCGAGCCGCAACGTGGTCGGCGTGCTCTCCGGCTCCGACAGCACGCTGCGGGGCGACGCGATCGTGCTGGGTGCCCACATCGACCACCTCGGGAGGGTCGGCGACACGGTGTACCCGGGCGCAGACGACAACGCGTCGGGCACCTCTGCGCTGATCGAGATCGCGAGGGCGCTCGCCGCGATGCCGGCGAGGCCCAAGCGCACCGTCGTGATCGCGTTCTGGACCGGCGAGGAAGAGGGAAAGCTCGGATCCGGGTACTACGTGCGCCACCCACTCTGGCCCCTCGCCCGCACCGCCGCGTACCTCAACCTCGACATGATCGGCCACCCGTGGTCGATGGAGGAGATCAGGAAGCTCGTCGCTGAGTCCGCCCTGCCCGACGGCGACGCGTTCCTCGCCAAGGTGAAGCCCGCCGACTTCGTCGAGCCCGGCCTACCCGCGGGTGCGCCCGAGCTCGACGAGGCGCTCCGCTCGGCCGCGGGCGCCGCCGGGCTCGCTCTCCACTTCGACCGTACCGACGGCCTGCACGGCGGCAGCGACTACCGCGAGTTCGCGCGCGCCCACGTCCCGTTCGTCAGGTTCTTCGGGAACTTCTTCCCCGCGTACCACCAGCCCGGCGACACCGCCGACGCGCTCGACGCAACGCAGGTGCAGCGAGTCGCGCGCCTCGCGCTCGCGACCGCCTGGCTGCTCGCCGAGCGCCCGGCGCGGTGACGAGGCGAGCGCGCAGGGTCGCTCCGTAAATTATTGTAAAGTTTACACTTCTTGACACTTTTCGGGAATCGTCCCGCCGGAGGGCCCGTTGCTCTGAACGGTCTGGGTGGCTCCCGCGCGCGAGCTCGGCGGGGGCCGGGCGACGTGAACCGGCGGTTCGGACCCAGCAGGGAGGCAGATATGAGGAGACTCGCGTTGGTGGCAGCGATCGCGTGCGCAGCCGCGCTCACGCTGGCCGGCAGTGTTGCCGTTGCCGTCGAGCCCATCGGGTCGGAGGAGATGGAGGTGGACATCCCGTTCGCCTTCGTCGCGAACCAGAAGGCGATGACGGCCGGCGTGTACCACATCGGCCTGTCCGGGAACCACGACAACCGCGTCATTGTCGAGGGGACCGAAGACGAGGGGGCGGTGGTGGTCCCGGTGCTCGAGCGGCTCGCGGACCTCGGGACGAAGGAACCGACGCTGGTGTTCGACAAGGTCGACGGCAAGTTCATCCTGTCCGAGGCGCACTACCCCGGCATGGACGGGTTCCTCGTCGGCATCGCGGGAGGCAGCGAGAGCCACCATGTGCTCAAGGGCAAGAAGCACGCCAGGAGCTAGCCTTCGGGGCGACGGCGGAGGGGCTCTGGCGGTTGGTTTCGTGAGCGTTGCAGGCTGCGGGGCGTGCCGGCGCCGGGCCGGCGCATGCCCGCTCTGCGTTCGTAGCCGTGGCGCGCCCCGGGAGCGCTGGCCGCACGCTGCGACGGTCCGGGAGGTGGGCGCCGCGCTACCGAGCGACGCCGGCGAGCTCCAGCATGAACGCGTACTTCAACGCCGTGAGCCGGTACTTCTCCAGGCGGCCCGAGGCGCCGCTGTGACCCGACGCCATGTTGGTGACGAGCAGCAGCGGGTTCGAGTCGGTCTTTGTCGCGCGCAGCTTTGCGACCCACTTGGCCGGGTTCCAGTAGGCGACCTGGGTGTCGTTGAACGCCCCGGTGACGAGCAGCGCGGGGTACGCCTGAGCCTTGACGTTGTCGTACGGCGAGTACGAGCGCAGGTACTCGTAGTCCGCGCTGCGCCTGGGATCGCCCCACTCCTCGTACTCGACCGTCACCAGCGGCAGGCCGGGGTCGAGGCTGTCGGTGACGACGTCGGTCCACGGCACCTCAGCGACGATTCCGCGGAACAGGTCGGGGCGCCAGTTCGCGACGACGGCCATCAGCATCCCGCCGGCGGAGAGGCCGTTGGCGAACAGGCGGTCGCGGCTCGTGTAGCGCTGGGCGACCAGGTACTCGGCGCACGCGATGAAGTCGGAGAACGTGTTCCTCTTGCGCTGGAGCCTGCCGTCCTCGTACCACGCGCGCCCCAGCTCTGCTCCGCCGCGGACGTGGGCGATCGCCACGACGAAGCCGCGGTCGAGCAGGCTGAACCGTTCGGGCAGGAAGTCCGGCTTGTAGACGCGGCTGTTGCCGTAGGCGCCGTACCCCTGCAGGAGGAGCGGGGCGGAGCCGTCGAGCCGGATCCCCTTGGCACACACGAGCGAGATCGGCACACGCTTCCCGTCCGCCGCCGGCGCCTCGAGCCGGCGGACCTCGTACCGCCGCGGGTCGAACGAGCCTCCGACCTCGTCGCGCCGCACGAGCGTCTTCGCTCCCGTGGCCAGCTCGACGTCGTACGTCGTGGCCGGCACGACCGGCGACGAGTACCGGATGCGGAACGAGCGGCTGAGGTACCTCGTACGCCGCGTCGTCGAACGCGACGGTGCGCTCGCTCCGGTCGGCGAGCGAGACGATCCGGAAGCGCGGAAGACCTCGGACCCTCTCGGCGAGGACCAGGTACCCACGGAAGACGCCGAACCCCTCGAGCAGCGCCCCGTCGCGCGGGGGAGCCGCCTCGACCCACGCCCCCGCGCTCGTCCGGCCGGGGGCCGCCTCCATCAGCCTGTAGTCGGGGGCGCCGAGGTTGGTCCGGACCCAGAACCGGCCCCCGGCGTGCTCGACCCAGTACCGGAGCCCCGGCGTGCGCGCCTGGAACACCTCGAGCGGAGCGTTCGGCTCGGCGGACTCCACGTAGCGCCACTCCGACGACGTTTCGCTCGCGCTCTCGACCAGCACCACGGCTCGCGACTTCGAGAGGGAGAGCGAAACCTCGAACGTCGGGTCGTCCTCCTGGAACACGACCGCGTCGGACGCCGCGGCCGAGCCGACGGCGTGGCGGACGACGCGGTAGGTCCGGAGCGAGGTGTCGCGCGTAGTGTAGAAGAACGTCCGGCCGTCGGCGGCCCAGGCGATCTCCCCCGCGGTGCCCGCGATCGCGTCCGGCAGCAGCGTCCCGTCCCTCAGGTTGCGAACGCGGATCGTGTACAGCCGGTCGCCGCGGGTGTCCACGCCGAACGCCGCAAGCACGTTGTCCGGGCTGACGGCGACGTCGGAGAGCTTGCACACCGCACTGCCGCCCGAGAGCGCGTTGACGTCGAGCACGACTTCCTCGGGCGCGCCGCCGGGCGCCTTCCGGCGGCAGTGGATCGCGTACTCCTTGCCGGGCTCGAACCGGGTCCAGTACAGGTACCCGTTGTCCTCCACGGGCGGGGTCGAGCTCTCGGGCTTGATCCGCCCGGTGATCTCCGCGAACAGCTCGGCCTGGAGCGACTCGGTCGGCTTCATCACTGCAGCGGCGTACGCGTTTTCCGCCTCGAGGTACGCCCTGACCTTCGGGTCGCCGCGATCGCGCATCCAGTCGTAGTCGTCGACGCGAACGTCGCCGTGCGCCTCGAGCCGCTTCGGGATCCTCGCTGCGACCGGCGCAACGGGCGCGGGCGGGGCCGCCGGCACGGCGACCGCCGCCGGGCCTGGCAGGGCCGACGTCGCCCGTCCGGCGCCGAGCGCCGACAGCAGGACGAGGGCGAGCAGCACCTCCGTGCCCACCACGCTCCGGCGCGCCCTCATCTCGTCGTGCCCTCCGCGGCCGCGGGCCCCCGGGGACCCGCGCCTAGAACTTCACTTCCGCGTACCACCCCTTGTTGACGATCGTCGTCGCGTACGGCTGCGACAGCGTCTGTACGCGCTCGATCATCTCCTTCGCCCTGGCGGCGCTCGCGAGTCGCGGGACGCCGTAGAGCGGGCC
>Ga0335070_10000848_pt1 | contig 35117 bp, 32 predicted proteins | sample Lox_Sample_13_FD_206722 | JGI IMG/M metagenome (GOLD analysis project Ga0335070, IMG submission 206722) | Soil microbial communities from Loxahatchee National Wildlife Refuge, Florida, United States - Lox_Sample_1.3 | ecosystem: Environmental > Terrestrial > Soil > Wetlands | place: USA... | reverse complement strand
ATGAGGGCCGCGTTGGTCGCGGGATCGTCTTGTGGAGCGGTGAATGCGGCGATGGTTCCCGTCTCCACCGTGAACGGAGCCACGGCGGCAATGACGCGTGCTTGCAGATCGAGCAGCTCGGGCGTCGGCCTCGCCACGATGCCCGCGACGCCCACCGCGCCCGCCGGGGCGTAGTAGTACTTGAACGCCTCGAGCTTCATGCCGATCACGTTCGCGCCCGCGAAGACCTTGCCCACGGCGGAATACAGCGCTTCGAGGTCCGCCGTGCGCACGAAGCGCTGCACCAGCGTGATGTGCGGGCGGTGCGTGGCATCGAGGGCGAAGCCCTTCGGGTAGGCCTTCAGCAAGCGCGCGTTGTTCGCTTCGGCATGCCGGAGCATCTCGGCGTCGGGCTCGAGCAGCACGTCGATGGCGGTCACGCCGCTCTGCGGGAGAGGGTCGGCTGCGCGTGCGATGCTCGTCGTGAAAGCCACCGCCGCGACGAACGCCGCGACGAGGAGGTTCTGGGTCCGTGTGGACTTCATGGTCTTGCCCTGGATGGCGACGCTTCATTTGTTCATGGGCGCCGCAGAGGGAGGTTCTGACGCGGTTCTCCGTTGCATCCAGTTGCCGATCCATCGGCTGACGACCGCGAAGAAGAGCCCGGTCGAAAGCCCGCACATGAGAATGCCCGTCAATGACTCGAGCGGTGCGAGCATCCGCCACGGCCTGGGCAACACGAGATCGCCGTAGCCGACGGTCGTATAGGTGACTCCGGAGAAGTAGAACGCAGGCTCGGCATCGGGCAGGCAGCCCTGCCAGAGATAGAACAGCCCCCAGACCGAAATCTCGATCAAGTGGATCAGAACCAGCCAGCACGTCAGGCCGATCACCAGGCCGGTGACGCGCGGGAAACCCGACTTGTCCAGGGCTCGCGACCGCATCAAGGCCCGGAGCAGCGCGTCGAACCCGACGGCATGGATGACCACGGTGACCACCACCAGACCACCCGCCATGAGAATTTCTATGAGCATGGACGCTTGGTCTGGCCCATCAGGCGGGTCCATTCGTTATTCGCCTCGCGCGCGGCGGAGGTTCGAGCATCGTAGCGTCTGGCTCCGGCAGCACGTCGATCGTTGACCGGGGTCTACTCGAGCGCGAAGACCCGATTCCAATCGCTCTTCATGCTGACGACGGTCCAGCCCCGCTGCTTCGCCTCCGCGTCGAGCGCCGGCGTGAAGGCGCCCAGCTTGGTGTCCGGCAGCCCGCGTGCCGGACCATAGGCGTATTCGCGCGCCGCATCGTCGTGCAGGATCAGGAGCTCGAAGCGTGCGCCGCTGCCGCTCTGCGTGTACTCGAGCATCTGCTGGTCGCCCGTGGAGTTGCCGAACGCCATCACGGGCCGCCGACCGATGTGCCGGTTGATGCCGACGGGCTTACCGCCCTTGTCGTCGTTGAAGTTCAGCTTCGGCAGGCGCACGAGCACCGGCTTGCCGTCGCGGATCTCGAACTTCGTCTCGATGCTGCTGCCGACGACCTGCTCGGGCGGGATGCCGTAGACCTGCTCCGCCCACGGGCGCATGAACTCGATACCGCCGCCGGAGACGATGAAGGTCTTGAAGCCGTTCGCGCGCAGGTAGGCGAGCAGCTCGAGCATGGGCTGGTAGACCATCTCGGTGAAGAGCCGGCCCGTCTTCGGATGCTTCGCGGTGGCGATCCAGTCCTTCACGATCTGCTCGAACTCCACCGTGGTCATGCCCGCGTGCGTGGCCATGACGATCTCGAGCAGCGCGCGGTCGCCCCCCGCGAGCGCGGTCCTCAGATCGCCTCTGAGCAGCGAGGCGAACGGCTCCTTCGTCTTCCACTCGGGGTGCTGAGGCGCGAGCGCCTTCACGCGGTCGAGCACGAAGTAGAGCTGGACGGGGAGCGGCTGCTCGCACCACAGCGTGCCGTCGTTGTCGAAGGTCGCGATGCGCTCGGGCACCGGCACGAAGTCGGGCGAGCCGGGCCTCGCGACCTTCTCGACGAAGGCGACGATCGCCTGTTTCGGCCCGGTGTCGTTCCAGGACGGGAGCGGATCGGCGGCGCGCGCCGCCGTCGCGAACGCACCGAGCAGTGCGAACGCGACGGCGGCGGAGGCGAGTCGTCGAGCCGTTCTCGCGGCCTACTTCCCGCCTCCGGCTTCCTGAAGGTTGTGCAGCACTTCGTCCATGTTGAAGGTCGCCGCCTTCTGCCGCGGCGGATACTCCTTGAACGTCGCCAGGAACTGACCCACGTACTGCTGCGCGGGGACCAGCAAGAAGACGTGATCCATCAGCCAGTCGTAGTAGGTGTTCGACGTGACGTTCGCCTTCTCGTACGGGTCCGTGCGCAGATTGAAGATCAGCGGAACCCGCAGGTTGGTGAACGGGTTCGCCCAGAGGAGCAGCGTTCCCTGGGCGCGCTGCTCCAGGAACACCAGCTTCCAGTTGTCGTAGCGCAGCCCGGTCAGCTGCTGGTCGTCGTTGATGTAGAAGAACGACTCGCGCGGGCCCTTCGGCACCTGCCCGGTCAGGTAGGGGACGAGGTTGTCGCCGTCGAGGTGAACCTTGTAGGTGGTGCCTCCGGCCTTGTAGCCCTTGAGCAGCTCGTCCTTCAGCTGGGAGTCACCCGCCATGGCCACGAACGTCGGCAGCCAGTCGAGGTGGGAGACGATCTCGTTCGAAACGCTGCCCGGCTGGATCTTGCCCGGCCAGCGCACCATGGCGGGAACCCGGTAGGCGCCTTCCCAGTTCGTGTTCTTCTCGCTGCGGAACGGCGTCATCGCGCCGTCGGGCCACGAGTTCATGTGCGGACCGTTGTCCGTCGAGTACATGACGAACGTGTTGTTCGCGATGCCCAGGTCGTCGAGCGCCTTCAGGACCTGACCCACGTTCTTGTCGTGGTCGATCATCGTGTCGTGGTAGGGGCTCTGCCAGCGCCCGGCCTGGCCCAGGCTCTCCGGTTTGGTGTGGGTGCGGAGGTGCATGTGGGTGAAGTTGACCCACAGGAAGACGGGCTTGCCGGCCTTGTTCTGGCGCTGGAGGAAGTCGACGGCCCGCGCGGCGATGTCGTCGTCGATGGTCTCCATCCGCTTCCTGGTCAGCGGACCGGTGTCCTTGCACACCTGCTTGCCGACCCTGCCGAAGCGCGGGTCGACGGTCGCGTCGTCCGTGCTCGAAGCCTTGCAGTCCAGCACGCCGCGCGGACCGAACTTCTCGCGGAAGTTCGGGAATTCCGGGGCCTTCGGATAGTCCGCCAGCTCCGGCTCTTCCTCGGCGTTCAGGTGGTAGAGGTTTCCGTAGAACTCGTCGAAGCCGTGCACCGTGGGCAGATACTCGTTGCGGTCGCCGAGGTGGTTCTTGCCGAACTGACCCGTGGCATAGCCGCGCGCCTTCAGCAGGTCGGCGATCGTCGGGTCTTCCTTCTGCAGCCCGACCGCAGCCCCCGGCATGCCGACCTTGGTCAAGCCCGTGCGCAGGCCGGACTGGCCGGTGATGAACGACGCCCGGCCGGCGGTGCAGCTCTGCTCGCCGTAGTAGTCCGTGAAGAGCATGCCTTCCTTGGCGATGCGATCGATGTTCGGCGTGCGGAAGCCCATCAGGCCCATCGAGTAGGCGCTGACGTCGGTCTGGCCGGTGTCGTCGCCCCAGATGATGACGATGTTCGGCTTCTTCTCCTGGGCAGCTGCGGGGAAGGCGGCGCTGCACACGGCGACCAACGCCGCGAGCATGCCGAGCGATTGCACGAGTCGTTTCATTGGCGTCTCTCCAATCCAGTCATCCGGGCGATTCACGCACTCGGCTCGACCCGCCACGCGAGGTGCGGGGGGACGTTGCGAAGGCTCGCGCCTCTGCGGCGCAGATCGCCCAACGCGGCGAGCCCGTCCTCGTCCGCGGAGCGGAGGTTCTCGAGCTCCAGGCAGACGCGGCTCGGGTCGTCCCCGATCGCCTGCTCGAGCTCACCCACCTCGGCGGCCGTGAGCCGACCCTCCACCGAGATTCGGCGAGGCGCTCGATCGTCCAGGACCGTGATCCGAACCGTCACGTGCCAGCGCCATTGCGAGCGCCGTGCCGGGAGCTTTCAGCGGCCAGGACTCCGTTCCGGGGCGTTCGCGGCGACGCACCCGTCGCGGGTCGCGAAATGTCGCGAGCGCTCGCGAAATGTCACGAGCGCGCCGGTCGAGATGGCGCGGTGGGTCGAACGATGCCGAGCTTCCGGAGCCTCGAACGCAGCGTGCTCGGGTTCAGCCCGAGGCAATCGGCGGCGTTGCCGCGCCCCGTGATGCGCCACTCGCAGCGCTCCAACACCTGCAGGAGGTGGCTGCGCTCGGCCTCGTCGGCGCGCTCGGACTTCTCGGGCAACGCGGTCTGGGACGCGATGAAGGCGTCGAGCTGCAGGTCCTCGCCCGGCGAGAGGATCAGGGCGCGCTCGATCACGTTGCCGAGCTCGCGGATGTTCCCCGGCCACGGATAGCGACACAGCGCCTGCATCGCGCTCTCCGGCACGCGCCGGACGCGCCGGTTCAGCTCGTGCCGCCGGCGGTGGATCAGCTCCCACGTCAGCAGCGGAATGTCCTCGGGTCGCTCGCGAAGCGGCGGGAGGGTGATGGGGAAGGTCGAGAGCCGGTAGTAGAGATCCGCGCGGAAGCTCCCGCCGCGCACCGCGCTTTCGAGCGGACGGTTGCTGGCGGTGATCAGGCGCACATCGACCTTGCGCGAGCGAACCGCACCCACGCGCTCGAACTCGCCGTTCTCGAGCACGCGCAGCAGCTTGGCTTGCGTCTCGGGCGCGAGCTCGCCGACCTCGTCCAGAAAGAGCGTACCGCCGTCCGCCAGCTCGAAGCGACCCGCTCTCGCCGAGGTGGCCCCGGTGAACGCTCCCTTCTCGTGCCCGAACAGCTCGCTCTCCACCAGCGACGAGGGAAGCGCCGCGCAGTTCACCGTGATCAGCGGCGCGTCGGCTCGCTTGCTGCGCGTGTGGATCGCGCGCGCCAGCAACTCCTTGCCCGTGCCCGTCTCGCCGAGCAGGAGCACGGTCGTCGAGGTGGGCGCGACCTCCGCCGCCAGCTCGAGAACGCGCTGGAGGGCGAGGCTCTTGCCCACGATCTGCTCGAAGCCCACGCTCGCACCCGCGACGTCACGAAGGTACGCGTTCTCGGCTTCGAGCCGCCGCTGCAGCTCGCGCACCTCGCGCTCCAGATTCCGGCGGTGGAGCGCGTTCGCGAGGATCCCTCCGATCAGCTGGATGCGCCCGATCTCCTCTTCCGTGAACGAGCGCTCCTTCTCCGCCATCGCCGTGGCCAGAGCGCAGACCCAGTGTCCGTCGAGCTGGAGTGGCACGACGACGTGCCCGCACATTCCGAGGGCGGCGGCTTCCGCGCGCTCTGCGTTGGCCTCGGCAGGAAGCTCGCCGAGGATGTTTCGGAAGTTCAGCACGGTCCCCGCGCGAATCTGCGCGTAGTACCAGGGAACGTCTCGTCCGACCGAACGAAAGAGCGGCGCCGGCGCGAAGCCGGGACGCGCCCAGGAGTGCGTCAGGGCGATGGTTGCATCATCGGGGCGAAGCTCGAGAAGGCTGGCTCGATCGGTCTTGAGGAACCGAGCGAGCGCCTCCAGCGCCGCGTCGATCTCCGCGTCCACCCGGTCGAAAGCCAACCCTGCGAAGCGCGCCGACAGGTCCGCGAGCAAGCTCTCGAAGGATTCGGCGTTTCGCACCTCCACAGGATAGGCGGCCGGTGGAGACATCTCGAATCCGATCATCTGCAGATCACGGGCGGAGCGCCCAACGGCGGCTTGCGAGACTCGCCGGGCTTCAGTGCCTCCGAGGAGACGAACTTCTGCTCGGGCTTGATGCCGAGGAAGTTGTAGACGTAGTAGAGCTTGTGATCCTTGATGAACAACGCGTGTCCGCCGAAGCGCGAGCCGTGGGCGAAGACGACGCCGCCGGCATCCGCATCGGTGATCTCGACGTTCGCGAGGATCTTGTATGAGCGGTTGCGCACATCGACGGCGACGCCTTCCGGAACCGGAGCTGTATCCGGGTAGTAGACGTAGCGGTCACGCTTCGGTTCAGCCGAGGGACGCTCGACTCCCAAGATTTCCGCGGCAGAGCGGTCATCGAGCGGCAATGCCAGATTGATCCTTGCTTCCTCGAACCACGCCTTCTTCAGCGCCTCCAGCTTCTCGGGATACTGCTTCGCTAGGTCGGTCGATTCCGAACGGTCCACATCCGTGCGGTAGAGCTGCCACTGGTCCTGGTCGAAATGGCCCTTGCCGGTAAACGGGGCATGCACCGCGGCCGCCAGCCAGCCGTCCTCCCACATCCCACGGGTACCGAGCATGGTGTAGAACTGGCGCTTCTTGTGCGTCGGCGCATCCGGTGTCGCGTCGAACGTGTACTTCATCGACACGCCGGAGAGTCATCGACACGCCGGAGAGCGGAAACTGCTCTACGCCGCGGTAGAGCTTGGGCATCTGGACGCCGACGATATCGAGGAGCGTCGGTACGATGTCGACCGAATGGTGGTACTGGTTGCGGATCGCTCGCTCGAACTTGAGCCGAGCCAGCACGTTCGGATCATCAAATTCGGGCCGACCGCTCGATCGAGCGCTGCGCGCCGCTCAGAGACGGGGCAGGGGACCCTCCCGCGCGAGTCGTTGCCCGCAGTTCGCGCAGTAGGTGCTTCCTGCACGGCGAGCCGAGGCGTGCCTCTCCGGGAGACATCGTCCGATGGGGATGCGCGCGTTGACGGTCCGGCCGCAGTTCGGACAGCAGCGCACCGTCACGTTCGTTCGCGCGTGATTGTCGTTGGGGCAGGGCTCCAGCCGCCGCAATGGATCGACCTCCGTCGGCTTCGATGCCGCGAGCTACAGGCCGCGGCCGCGGGATTCGCCTGTACGACGAGGGTTCTTCGGCCAGCGCTGCGACCCGCTCCCGCGCGATGCAGCGTGCTCAGTATACGCAATACGCTAAATATTTCAAGCAGTCTCGACGATCTGGTTGATCGATCGAGCACACACCGGCGGATACTCCGCGGTGTGTGAAGCCCGGAGGAACGGCGCGCAGGGATTCGAGCTTCGTCGGGCGCCCTCTCGACCTCGGCGTACTGTTGTCCGATCTGCGAACGGCCAGGGGCCTCTCGCCGCGCGAAGCCGAAGAGGCACGGGCAGCGCGCTGTCGAACGCCCGGTCTATCTTCAGAAACACTTCGAAGAGACGCGCATCGAGGTTCTGCGCGGCGCCGTCGGGCACGCTGCGCGCCCACGTCGCTCGGGGTTTGCAGCGGCGGCGACTTCCTCGAGCCGAGGTGCTAGGGTCCGCGTCAAGGCCACTCGAACCGACCACGCCGCTCCCCTTTCGAGCCGAGCTGCATCGTCCTCGAGTAGTTCTGCTCCCGGCCCATGAGGGTCGGAGCTCACAAGGATCGCTGGCGGTTTCGCGCTCGGAACTTCCGAGCAGAGATCGCCCGATCGAAGCTCCGCGTTGCGAACGCGAGGCGGAGCAAACAGGACAATCCATTGGGCAAGAAACTCTACGTCGGCAATCTCTCCTTCTCCAACACCGAAGCGGATCTCAAGGAGCTCTTCGGGCGTCATGGTCAGGTCGAGTCCGTGAACGTGATCATGGACCGTGAAACCGGCCGTCCGCGCGGCTTCGCGTTCGTGGAGATGGCGGAGGGAAGCGCCGCTCAGGATGCGATCCGCGCCCTCGACGGCACGGACTTCGGAGGTCGCACCATCAAGGTGAACGAGGCTCAGGACCGGCAGCGCAGCGGCGGCCGCTACTAGCGGGCAGAGGCAGACCACACCTGAAGCGCGGGGCGGGTCTGGCTCGTCCCGCGCGTTCGCGTCCTCGGCGGCGTCAGCGCCCTCACGGACGCGATTGCCGCAGGCGCCACCGCGCGTGATGCGGAAGCTCCCGCACGATCAAGGGCCGAGTCGGCCGGTACCGCCAGGCTTGCCCCGCGCGCTTCGGGGCGTGTTCGCAAGCGCCGGCTTCCCGGCTCGAGCGAGGCGCTGGCGGCTGAGCTCCGCGAGCTGCTCGTGCGACCAGGCGGCGCGGAGCACGGTGAGGAGCTGACATTCGAGGATCTCCCAGGTCCAGCTGTAGATGGCGTCTGCCGACTTCGCCGTCAGCGGCTTGGTACACATGCGCTCGCGCCTTCCCCAGAGCAGGACGTAGGGACGCTCCTCTTCCTGAGCGACGCGAAGCTCGGCGGCCATGGTTACCGAGTTCTCTGCGTGCTCACCGCAGATGACGATGACCTGGTCCGCTTCGCGGATCGCGCGACGTAGCGCTCCGTCCGATTCGGGCGCGGGACGGCCGCTCGAGTGCGCCGTGATCTCGAATCGACAACTCTGCTTCGAGGCCTTCTCGGCGAGCAGCTCGAAGAGGTCGCCGTCCGAGTCCCGGTCGTAGCTCACGAAGACGCGAATCCTGTCACTGCCGATCGAGGCGACTTCCGGATTCGACATCATCTCCCCCCGCCCGCGCTCGCGCTTCGCATGGCTCGGTGCGGCGGTTCGGCGGGCGGCCCCTCGTTGTCGAGCTGGTCGCTCCCGCCGAAATCGTCGTAGTTGCGACATTCTCGTTCGTAGGCGGCGGAGGCATTGTCCGCGTAGCTGAACGCGAAGCGCGTGTAGCTGCCGTCGCCGTGAACCACGCACCCGAGCTTCGGCGCATCGACCGGGAGTAGTCCCCGACGCTGCACGCACCAGGCCGCCCTGGCAGAGGAGCCCGCGTGCGCTTCGTGGCCGGGCATGCCCACCCACTCGTGCAGGCGACGCCTCACGTCGACGTCCGAGCGTCCCACGTAGAACACCGCGAACGCGTCGCCATCCATGTAGCCGAGGGCGTAGTTGCCCGGCGAGGTGCGCGACAGCACCGCGTCGATGGACGAGGCGTCGAGCGGATAGGACCCGTGCATCTCGAGCAGCCGCATCGTTCGGAACCTCGCCGTACACGAGGGACAGACCGAGAGCGGGTGCCCCGCAGGATGCATGCCTCCGCACCAGAAGCAGGCAGCGCGCTGCCACGCGAGCCGCCGGACTTCCGAGCGGCCGCCCGATTCCAGCGGCGTGGTTCCTTGCATGGAGCCTCCTTCGCGCTCGTCCGCAGCCGATCCGGTGCGGCCGCTCATGATAGGCAATTTGCTAAGTATTTCAAGCAGCGAGCTCGTTCGCTTGAACGCTCGAGCGGGCCGGCGGATACTCGACCCGTGCGGAACGGAAATCGACGATCCAGGCGCAAGAGCTCCGGCTTCGTCGGGCGTCCTCTCGAGCTCGGCGCGCTGCTCGCTGATTTGCGCACGGCCAAGGGCATGTCGCTGCGCGACGTGGAGGAGGCGACGGGCGACGCGGTCTCGAACGCCTACCTGAGTCAGCTCGAGAACGGAAGGATCCAGAAGCCGTCGCCGAACGTGCTCCACCGCCTGGCCGAGGTCTACGGCGTCCCTTACGAGGCGTTGATGGAGAAGGCTGGTTACCTGCTGCCGTCGGCCGCCAAGGAGAGCGGACCTCGCAGGAGGCTGGCCGCATTCGCCATCGACGATCTGACCGCCGAAGAAGAAGAAGAGCTGCTCAAGTATCTGGCCTTCCTACGCTCACGCGGTCCGCGCTGATCGAGCGACGTTCCATGACCTCCGTGCACGCGATCACCTCGTGCGAGGGCGCTCGAGGAGCCCGTCGGGCATCCGAGATCGCGCCCCGCGAATGTCGGATCAAGGGCCAGGCCGCAGAAGTTGCACCGAGCTGCGCACCCGTGATCCCGACACATCCTCGTCATACGACGAGCCCGATCTGCCGATCTGATCTCGTCCTCCATCTCGCGAGCCGCATCGCCAGCGCGCGCACCCGCTCGTCGATCTACCGGTCGCGCAGGAACTCCCGCAAGGCGCGGTCGCGCCAGCTTCCCGCGCTGAACTTGTCGTGGAAGGGCGCGTAGCGCGGCGGCGCCGCGGGCTCGGGCCGGTCGCCCATCACCGTGACGCGCTGGATCACGCGCTCGCCTTCGAAGTCGTTCAGCACGTGGTGCTGCGTGCAGCGGTTGTCCCACATCGCGATCGTGCCCTCGCTCCAGCGGTAGCGCACGCTGAAGCGATCGCGCGTCGCGTGGCGCGTCAGGTAGCGCAGCAGCGCGTCGCTCTCCTCGTCGGAGAGCTCGACGATGCGGCGCGTGAAGTGCTCGTTCACGAACAGCGACTTGCGACCCGTGACGGGATGGACGCGCACGACCGGATGGATCGCCCGGCGCTCCGGGTGGTAATGCGGGCTCGCGTCGTGCAGCGCGGAGAGGCCCTCGCACAGATCCTTGAGGGGCTGCGAGAGCTCCTCGTAGGCCTTGTACATGTTGGCCCACAGCGTGTCGCCGCCCACGGCGGGACACTTCTTCATGTGCAGGATCGCGAACACCGAGGGCTCGGCCTGGCAGGTGAGATCGCTGTGCCACTCGTCGGCGACCGCGCCCGCTCCGCTCTCGGCGCGCAGCTCGAAGAACTCGGGGCGCTCCGCGTCCATCGCCAGGTTCGGGTGGCCCTCGAGCTTGCCGAAGAGGCGCCCGAACGCGATGTGCTCGTCGGGCGTCAGGTGCTGGTCGGGGAAGAACAGCACCAGGTGCTCGGCGATCAGCGCGAGGATCGCGTCGGCATCGGCCGGGCCCGCCTCGCGGAGCTCGATGCCGCGGATCTCCGCGCCGAGCGATCCGGACAGCGGCGTCACCTCGAGCCGGGGCCGGGAATCGGGTGCGCTGGCCATGTCGGTTCCTCCGCAGGATGGAGCGTCGAGCCATTCTACCCGTCCTCGCCGAAGGGCGGGTTCGCGGAGTCGGCGTCCATCGACCGCTTGCTCGAAAGGGGCATTCCAGCCGTCGCCGTGCCGGGCCGTCCGCCGCCCGGCGGCGGTCTGCCGGCCCCCGGAGCGAATGCGCTGCGAATCGGCGCAACTTTCTCCGCGCCGCCTGGTTCAGGTGGGGTACAAGCGACGGTGATCGCGAGGGACGACATGAAGGACCGCGTTGCGTGGGGACCTCGTCGAATCGGGCTTCGATCCAGCCTGGTGTCCGGCCTGCTCGGGTCGCTGCTGCTGGTCGTGGCCCCGCGCGCGCTGGCGGCGCCGCCCTTCCTCGCCTTCGAGAGCGGGCCCGTGCGGCCGATGGCGCTCTCGCCCGACGGAAGAGAGCTCTACGCGGTCAATACTCCGGACGGCTACCTCGAGGTCTTCACGGTGGACGAGAACGGCCTCACGTTCTCCCGCTCGATTCCGGTGGGGCTCGAGCCGGTCGCCGTGGCCGTCCGCTCCGCAACCGAAGTATGGGTGGTGAACCACCTGTCCGACAGCGTGAGCATCGTGAGTCCCGCCGCCGGGATCGTCACGCGCACCCTGCTCGTCGGCGACGAGCCCCGCGACATCGTCTTCGCGGGTCCCGCGAACGCGCGCGCGTTCATCACGACGGCCCACCGCGGCCAGCAGCGGACCCATCCCTCGATCGCCTCCGTGCCCGGTGCCGGCGACCCGCAGCTCACGACCGAGGGGATCGGCCGCGCCGACGTCTGGGTCTTCGACGCGAACGCGCTCGGAAACACCGTCGGCGGTACCCCGATCCGCATCGTGACCGTCTTCGGCGACACGCCTCGCGCCCTGGCGCGCTCCACCGATGGCTCCACGGTCTACGTCGCGATCTTCCACTCGGGCAACCGCACGGCGGCGATCAACGCGGGCTTCGTCTGCGACGGCTTCAGCGAGACGACGCCCTGCACGATCGGCGGCGTCGTGACCGCGCCCGGCGGCGTGCCCGGCCCGAGCCAGAACGTCGAAGGCTTCCCCGCGCCCGAGGTCGGTCTCATCGCGAAGCAGGACGCGGCGGGAGTCTGGCGCGACGTTCTCGGGCGCAACTGGAGCACCTTCGTCCGCTTCAACCTGCCCGATCTCGACGTCTTCGAGATCGACGCGGCTGCGCTCTCGCAGACCGCCTCCCATGCGGGCGTCGGCACCACGCTGTTCAACATGGCCGTCAACCCGGTGAGCGGCAAAGTGTACGTCTCCAATACCGACTCCCAGAACCTCACGCGGTTCGAGGGCCCCGGCATCACCGGGGGATCGACCGTCCAGGGCCATCTCGCCGAGGCGCGCATCACGGTGATCTCCGGGGCGAGCGTCCTGCCGCGCCATCTCAACAAGCACCTCGACTACTCGGTCCTTGCCGGCAATCCCTCGTTCGATCCGACCGCCCGGGAGCACAGCCTCGCGATCCCGCTCGAGATGGCGGTGAGCGCCGACGGCGCGACGCTGTACGTCGCCGCGTTCGGATCGAGCAAGGTGGGCGTGTTTCCCACGGCCGCCCTCGAGGCGGACAGCTTCGATCCCACGACGCTCAGCGCGGGCTACATCGACGTGAGCGGCGGAGGTCCTGCCGGGCTCGTGCTCGACGAGGCCCACGACCGGCTCTTCGTCTACACGCGCTTCGACAACGGCATCTCGATGGTCGACCTCGCCACCCGGCAGGAGACCCACCACTGGCAATTCCCCGACCAGGAGCCCTTCGAGATCGTCGACGGCCGGCCCTTCCTCTACGACGCACGGCTCAGCTCGGGCAACGGCGAGGCCTCGTGCGCTTCGTGTCACATCTTCGGCGACTCCGACCAGCTCGGCTGGGACCTCGGCAACCCGGACGACGTCGTCAAGTCCAACCCGATGGTGATCGCGTTCGCTCCGAACCCGCCGCCGCCGGGCTTGAACGGCGTCGGCCAGACGAACGTGTTCCATCCCATGAAGGGCCCGATGACGACCCAGACGCTGCGCGGGCTGCGCAACGACGGCGCGATGCACTGGCGCGGCGACCGCTCGAACGGCTTCTTCGGGAGCGATCCCGTCGACGAGGACCTGTCGTTCCGCAACTTCATCGTCGCCTTCGAGGGCCTGCTCGGTCGCGACGCGCCGTTCCCCGAAGCCGACATGCAGCGCTTCGCCGACTTCGCGCTCTCGCTGGTGCTGCCGCCCAACCCGGTCCGGCCGCTCGACAACCAGCTCCCTTCCGACGCCGCCGCGGGCCGGTCCTTCTTCTTCCAGAACGCGGTCGACGGCACGCGCACCCGCGAGAACTGTCACCGCGTCGACGCGAGCCAGGGCTTCTTCGGCACCGGTACCTTCGCGACCTTCGAAGGCAGCTCGCAGATCTTCAAGGTGCCCCACCTGCGCAACGTCTACACCAAAATCGGTATGTTCGGCTTCTTGAGCGCGGCGGGCGGCGGCTTCCAGAACACGGGGCCTCAGATCCGCGGCTTCGGGTTCTCGCACGACGGATCGGTCGATACGCTCTTCCGGTTCGTGAGCGGTGCGGTCTTCAACTTCCCGTCCGACACCGAGCGCCGGCAGATGGAGGCCTTCCTGCTGCAGATGGACGAGGATCTCGCCCCGATCGTGGGCCAGCAGGTGACGCTCGACGCGACCAATGCCGTAGTGGCCGCGCCCCGCATCGACCTGCTCGAGCAGCGCGCCGCCGCGCCGTTCACGTCGCTGCTGCTGGGGGGAACGACGACCGAGTGCGAGCTGGTCGTGAAAGGGCGGACGGGCGGCACTCCCCACGGATGGCTGCGGCTGCCGAACGGACTCTTCCAGCGGGACGACGACCCTGCCCGGACCGCGCTGATCGACGACGCGACGTTGCGAGGGCTCGCCGCAGCCGAGGGGCCGCTCACCTACACCTGCGTGGCCCCGGGCTCCGGGGTACGGGTGGCGATCGATCGCGACCTCGACGGCGTGCTCGACGGTCTCGACAACTGCCCGGGCAACGTGAACCCCGACCAGACCGACACGGACGAGGACGGGCTCGGCGATCCGTGCGATCCGACGCCGTTGCCCGAGCCCGACGTCGTCGCCGGCCTGCTGGCGGGCGTCGTCCTGCTCTCGAGACTCGACCGCCGCCGGCGATCCCGGAGAAGGTGAAGACCGCGTCGCGCTGCGCGCCAGGTCGAGGCGCTGCGGCGCGACACGCGAGAGAGTACGCCGGCCCTCGAGCGCGCCGGCCGCGCCTGCTTCGCGGAGTGGCTCGCGAGAGTCGGGCTCCAGGGTCCCGGGCGTCGTCGGGAGCCGAGCCTTGGTAGTATGAGACCGGAGGTCGCCCGGGTGGAGGAGCCGATCGGCGAGGCGTCTTGGTTGGAGCGCGGGGCGCTGCAGCAGCTGCTCGACGAGCTCTCGTCGCGCGGCTTCGAGACGCTCGGGCCGGTGGTGCGCGAAGGCGCCGTGTTCCTCGAGCCGGTGAAGCGCATCGAGGACCTGCCCGTCGGCTGGCGCGACGAGCAGACGCCCGGCCGCTACCGGTTGTCGCACAGCGGTGGCGAGCGGGTCTTCGACGTGCTGCACGGGCATGCGGGCCTCAAGCGCCTGAGCTTCGCCCCGCGGGAGGAGCTCCTCCAGATCGACACGCAAGGGGTCGGTCGCCCCTTCACCGCGCGCCCGACTCTGCCCGAGCCGGCCAGGATCGCCGTGATCGGCGCGCGTGCCTGCGATCTCGCGGGCCTCCGCGTCCACGACCGCGTGTTCCTGCACGATCGCTACCCGGATCCCTACTACGCGACGCGGCGAGGCGGCCTGTTCCTCGTGGCCGTGAGCTGCACGCGCTCGGTCTCCACCTGTTTCTGCACGTCGATGGAGACGGGTCCGGAAGCGAGATCCGGATTCGACCTCGCGCTGACGGAGCTCGAGGGCGGATTCGTGGCACGGGCCGGAAGCCCGGCCGGGGCGGAGGTCCTCGAGGCGCTCCCGCGCCGGCCCGCGCCGGCCGAGCACCTCCTCGAGGAGCGGCGAGCCCTCGATGCGTGTGCCGCCTCGATGCAGCGGCGGCTCGAGACGAAGGACCTCCCCGGCCTGCTGTACGAGAACCTGGATCACCCGCGCTGGGACGATGTCGCCGAACGCTGCCTGTCCTGCGGCAACTGCACGATGGTCTGTCCGACCTGCTTCTGTCACGACGAGCGCGACGAGCCCGCGCTCGACGCGAGCGGAGCGGTGCGCGTGCGCGAATGGGATTCCTGCTTCAGCCGCGAGCACGCCCAGATCCACGGCATGAACTTCCGGCCGCACACGCGAGAGCGCTATCGGCAATGGCTCGTGCACAAGTTCGCGAGCTGGATCGACCAGTTCGGGACCTCCGGCTGCGTCGGTTGCGGTCGCTGCATCACCTGGTGCCCGGTCGGCATCGACCCGACCGAGGAGATCGCCGCCATTCGGGGTCCCGGCGAATGACGTTCGCCGGCGACACCTCGGCCCGGCTGCTCGTGCCGGAGCCCGCGGAGATCGTCGAGAAGCGGTCCTTCGGACCCCAGATCCACGTCTTCCGCCTGCGACTCTGCGACCCCACTGCACGCGCGCGCTTCGACTTCCAGCAGGGGCAGTTCAACATGGTCTCCGTGCCCGGCGTCGGCGAGGTCGCGCTCTCGATCTCCTCGGATCCCAACGACCTCGACCTCGAGCACACGATCCGCATCGTGGGCCGCACCACGCGCGTGATCGAGACCCTCGGCGTGGGCGACATCCTCGGCCTGCGAGGTCCGTACGGCTCCGCCTGGCCCCTCCTGGAGGCGCGCTGGAAGGACGTGCTCGTCGTGACGGGAGGCCTCGGCTGTGCGCCGGTGACCGGGGCCATCGAGTACATGTTCCGGCGCCGAGCGAACTACGGGCAGATCATCGTCATCCACGGCGTGAAGAAGCCGAGCGACCTGATCCACCGCGAGCGCTTCGAGGCGTGGCGGCGCGAGCCCGGAACGCAGGTGCTGCTCACCACCGACCAGCCCGACCGCACCTGGCACGATCGCCTCGGGGTCGTCACCGAGCTCTTCAGCGAGGTCCAGATCGATCCCCGCCGCACCATCGTGTTCATGTGCGGCCCGGAGGTCATGATGCGCTACGCCGTGCGCATTCTCCGAGAGCGCGGCGTCTCGATGGACCGCGTCTTCGTCTCGCTCGAGCGCAACATGAAGTGCGCCGTCGGGCTCTGCGGGCACTGCCAGTTCGGAACCGAGTTCGTCTGCAAGGACGGCCCCATCTTTCCCTACTCGCGCATCGCGCGGTTCTTCAACGTGAGTGGCCTGTGAGCGAGCGGCCGAAGCTCGGCGTGTTCAAGTTCTCCTCCTGCGATGGCTGTCAGGTGGCGATCCTGAACCTCGACGAGGCCCTGCTGGCCCTGAGCGAGCGCGTCGAGATCGCGTTCTTCCTGGAGGCCTCGAGCCGCGTCGATCCCGGACCCTACGACGTGTCGCTCGTCGAGGGGAGCATCGCGACAGCGGCGGACGCCGAGCGCATCGCGAAGGTGCGGGAGGCGTCGCGGACGCTGGTCGCGATCGGTGCCTGCGCGACGAGCGGGGGGATCCAGGCCCTGCGCAACGTCGCCGACGTCGAGCAGTGGAAGCGGCAGGTATACCCGCGGCCCGAGTGGATCGGCGCACTGGCGCGCTCGACCCGCATCGCCGAGCACGTGAAGGTCGATGCGGAGATCGAGGGCTGCCCGGTCAACAAGGCCCAGGTCCTGCGCGTGGTCCTGCGCGCGCTGCTCGGGGCCGCGTCCGATCTTCCCGGCGCGAGCGTATGCATGGAGTGCAAGCGGAAGGGCCACGCGTGCGTCGTCGTGACCCGGGGATTGCCGTGCATGGGTCCTGTGACTCGCGGCGGCTGCGGCGCGCTCTGCCCGGGCCTGGGGCGCGATTGCTATGCGTGCTTCGGACCGTCGGACGACCCCAATCCCGAGGCGCTCGTCGAGGACTGGCTCGGGCGGGGGCTCTCGCGACGAGACGCGGCACTGCGACTGCGGGGCGTCACGGGCTGGCGGCGCGAATTCCGGGAAGTGGCCGATCGCCTGGAGGGACGCCGCCGTGACTGAGCGGAGAACGATCGAGGTGGGCGCCCTGGCCCGCGTCGAGGGCGAGGGCGCGCTCCACCTGACGATCGACGGCGACCGGGTGAGCGAGCTGCGCCTCGAGATCTACGAGCCTCCGCGCTTCTTCGAGTCGTTTCTCTGCGGTCGGCGTGCGGCGGAGCTTCCCGATCTCGTGGCCCGCATCTGCGGGATCTGCCCCGTCGCCTACCAGATGAGCGCGGTCCACGCGCTCGAGCAGATCTTCGGCGTGCGCATCGATCCGACGATCCGCGCGCTCCGGCGGCTCTACTACGCCGGCGAGTGGATGGAGAGCCACCTGCTGCACATGATGTTCCTCGCCGCTCCCGACTATCTGGGGCTCGACGACGCGATCGCGATCGCGAAGCGCCACCGGCCCGAGGTCGACCGGGCGCTGCGCGTGCGGGCGCTCGGCAATCGCATCCTCGCGCTCCTGGGCGCGCGTTCCGTGAATCCAGTCGGCGTCGTGATCGGAGGGTTCGCGCGCCTTCCGAGCCGGCGCGAGCTCACCGAGCTGGGGGATGCGCTCCGCCGCGCGCGTGGGGATGCGGAGGCGCTGCTGCGCTGGTTCGGCGAGCTACCCGTCCCGACGCGTTCGCAGGACGTGGAGCTCGTCGCCCTGCGCCATCCGGCCGAGTATCCGATGAACGAGGGACGCATCGTCTCCTCTCGCGGCCTCGACGTCGCGCCGTCCGAGTTCGACGAGGCGTTCCAGGAGACGCAGGTGGCGCACTCGACCGCCCTGCACTGCCACATCCGGGGCCGCGGCTCGTACCAGGTGGGGCCGCTCGCCCGGGTGCTCCTCAATCGGGGGAAGCTCTCGGCCGTCGCGAGCGCCGCGTTCGAGACGCTGGCGGCCCGCTTCGAGCGGCCCGACCCCGCCGCGTCGGTCTTCGCGCGGGGCATCGAGGTGCTTCAGGCGATCGACGAAGCCCTCGTCGCGATCGATGCCGTCGACCTGGCCGAGGCGACCACTCCGAGCTGGGAGCCGCGTGCAGGGCAGGCGGCCTGGGCCACCGAAGCGCCGCGGGGCGTCCTCTGGATGGAGATTGCCACGGACGCGTCGGGGCACGTGACGAAGATCCGCATCGTGCCGCCCACCTCCCAGAACCAGGCCCGGATCGAGGACGACCTGCGTGCGCTCGTGCCCGGGCTGCTGCGCGGATCCGACGAGGAGGTGCGCCGCACCTGCGAGGCCGCGATCCGCGACTACGATCCGTGCATCTCGTGCGCTACGCACTTCTTGACGCTTCACATCGAGCGAAGGGGAGCGCCGTGCGGATCCGCGTAGTCGGCGTCGGCTCGAGCCACGGCGACGATGCGGCCGGGCCGCTCGTCGCCCGGCGCCTCGCCGGAGAGGCGACGTTGCCCCCCGGCGTCGAGGCGCTCGTCTGTGAGCGCCCTCTCGATCTGCTCGAGCTGCTCGACGGAATCGACGGCGCGGTCCTCGTCGACGCCACGAGGTCCGGCCGACGGCCGGGCACCGTGCACGAGCCCGCCGCAGAGGAGCTGGTCGAAGCGCGGCCGGTCTCGACCCACCACCTCGGGGTTCGGGAGATCCTCGCGATGGCGAAGGTGCTCGAGCGAGCGCCCGATCGCCTCGCCCTCATCGGGATCGAGGCGGCGTGCGTCGAGGGAAGCGCCGTGTCCGCGCCGGTCCAGGCTGCCCTCGCCGACGCGGCCGAGCGCGCGCGGGAGCGCTGCCAGGCCTGGCTCGCCGGCGCAGCCCCGCGTCGGCGCGGAGAGCGCGAGCATGCATGAGGCCCGACTGTGCCTGTCGATCCTTCGGCTGGCCGAGGAGGCGCTGGCCCGCGATGGCGGCGGGCGGATCGTTCACGTGGAGCTCGAGGTCGGCGAGCACTCCGGCGTGGCGCCGGAGGCGCTGGCCGCGGCCTTTCCGATCTGTGCGCGCGGGACGCCCGCCGAAGGCGCCACGCTGCACTGGCGCCCCACTCCGGGACGGGAGCTCGTCCTGCGCGCGATGGAGGTGACGTGATGTGCGGGATCTGTGGCTGCGATCGACTGGAAGCGCCGCCGCACCTGGCGGCGCATGCCGGCAGCGAGACCCGGCGACTCGAGGTCGAGCGATCCCTCCTGGCCGACAACGACTGGCACGCAGAGCACCTGAAGGAGCACCTCGCCGCCCGAGGCATCGAGGCGATCGGGCTCCTCGGTGGCCCGGGTGCGGGCAAGACCGCGCTGCTCGAGGCGACGTTCGCGCGCCTCGGCGAGGCCGTCCGCTGCGAGGCCGTCGTCGAGGGCGACTGCGCAAGCGATCTCGATGCGCAGCGGATCGCAGCCGCGGGCGCGCGCGCGGCCCAGGTCGCCACGGGGAGCCTCTGTCACCTCGACGCGCACCTGGTCGAGCACGCGCTCGAGACCCTGACATTGGACGGGGTCACGCGACTCTGGATCGAGAACGTCGGGAATCTCGTCTGCCCGGCGCCCTTCCGCTGCGGTGAGTCCCGGCGCGCGCTGCTGATCTCGACCCCGGAAGGAGACGACAAGCCCGCGAAGTATCCCGCCGCCGTGGCGGCTGTCGATCTGCTGCTGATCACGAAGGTCGATCTCCTGCCCCACGTCCGCTTCGACGTCGAGCGCTGCGTGGCGGCGGCCCACCGCGTCAAGCCCGGCCTCCCGAGCCTCTGCATCTCCGCGCAACGCGGCGATGGAATGGAGGAGTGGATGGAGTGGCTGCGCACGGGGTCGCGCTGACGTGTGCCTCGCGGTTCCCGGACGCATCCTCGACGTGGGCGACGAACACGGCCTGCGGACGGCGCGGGTCGACTTCGGGGGCGTCCGCAAGTCCGTCTGCGTGGAGACCGTTCCCGAGGCGGGCGCGGGCGATTGGGTCCTGGTTCACGCCGGCTTCGCCCTCCAGGTGCTCGACGAGGTCGCCGCGCGAGAGGTCCTGGCGTGGGTACACGGGGACGGCTCGCGACCATGAGGTTCGTCGACGAGTACCGCGATCCGGAGAGGATCCTGCGCGCCGCCGCCGAGGTGAAGCGCCGAGCGACCCGGGCCTGGCGGATCATGGAGGTGTGCGGAGGTCAGACGCACACCATCCTGGCGAGCGGCCTCGATCAGCTTCTCGAAGGCAGCGTCGAGCTGCTCCACGGACCGGGCTGTCCGGTCTGCGTGACGTCCGTCGAGACTCTCGACCGCGCGCTCGCCCTGGCCGCGCGCAGTGACGTGACCCTCGTGAGCTTCGGCGACATGCTCCGCGTGCCCGGCAGCCACGGCGATCTGTTCGGCGCCCGCGCGCGCGGGGCGGACGTGCGCGTGGTCTATTCGCCGCTGGATGCGCTGGAGCTCGCGGTGAAGCGTCCGCAACGCGAGATCGTGTTCCTCGCAGTGGGTTTCGAGACGACGGCTCCCGCGGTGGCGAGCGCCATCCAGAGCGCGCGCAAGCGCGACGTCGCGAACTTCTCGGTGCTGGTGGCGCACGTGCGCGTGCCGCCGGCGCTGATCGCGATTCGCTCCTCGCCCGACTGCCGCGTCGACGCCTTCCTCGCCGCCGGACACGTCTGCACCGTGATGGGAACGAGCGAGTACGAGCCGATCGCCCGGGAGCTCTCGCTCCCCATCGTCGTCACGGGCTTCGAGCCGCTCGACCTGCTCCAGGGCACCGCGCTGGCCGTGGAGCAGCTCGAGCGCGGCGAAGCGCGGGTCGACATCCAATACCGCCGCGCCGTGCGGCCCGAGGGCAACGTCCACGCGCGAGCGCTGGTGCGGGAGATCTTCGAGGTCGTGGATCGTCCCTGGCGCGGGATCGGCGTGGTCCCGGGCGGAGGTCTCGCGCTCTCGCCGTCCTACGCCGACTTCGACGCCGAGCTGCGCTTCCCGGAGCGGGCGGCGTCGGCCCCGCAGGAGCCCGGGGTCTGTCGCGCGGGCGACGTGTTGCGAGGGGCGCTGCGCCCGCCGGAGTGCGCGGCCTTCGGCAGGAGCTGCACACCGGAGCGTCCGCTCGGCGCTCCGATGGTCTCGTCGGAGGGCGCCTGCGCGGCGTACTTCCGCTACCGCCTGGCGGATGTCAGTTCGGAGGGCGCGCCGTGAGCCGCAAGCTCGACGTCCGCGCGCTGGCGAACCCGAGCTGTCCGGCGCCGCTCGCTTCGGATCGCGTCGTCCTCGCACACGGCGCGGGTGCGGGCGCCTCGGCTCGCCTGCTCGAGGCCTGCGTGTTCCCGCACCTCGACAACCCCTGGCTCCGGGAACGACACGACGGGGCCGTTCTCGACCTGGGCACGTCCCGCCTGGCGTTCACCACCGACACGTTCGTCGTATCGCCTCTCGAGTTCCCAGGCGGCGACATCGGCAGTCTGGCCGTCCACGGGACGATCAACGATCTCGCCATGTGCGGCGCGCGCCCCCTGGCCCTCTCCTGCGCGGTCGTGCTCGAAGAGGGTCTTCCCCTCGAGACTTTCGAGCGGGTGATGCGCGGGCTCGCGGAGGCGGCCCGCCGGGTCGACGTCCCCGTCGTGACGGGCGACACCAAGGTCGTCGAGCGCGGCAAGGGAGACGGCATCTTCATCAACACGAGCGGCGTCGGGCTCGTGGCCGCGGGGCGCGACCTTCGCCCCGGCCGCGTCGCGCCGGGCGACGCCATCCTCGTCTCGGGTCCCGTCGGGTGCCACGGCGCCGCGGTGCTCTCCGTGCGCGAGGGGCTCGCCTTCGAATCGGAGATCCGAAGCGACTCCGAACCGCTGCACGATCTCGTCGAGGCGCTGCTCGAGGCCGTGCCGACCATGTCGTGCCTGCGCGACCCGTCGCGCGGCGGCGTGGCCGCGGTGCTGCACGAGATCGCCAGGGGAGCCGGTGCGGAGATCGAGTTCGAGGACGCCCGCGTCCCCGTGACCGACGCGGTGCGCTCGGCCTGTGAGCTGCTGGGCCTCGATCCGCTGTCGCTCGCCTGCGAGGGCCGCCTCGTGGCCTTCGTGGCCGAGTCCGAGGTCGGCGCGGCGCTCGAGTCGCTGCGATCCCACCCGAAGGGGCGCGCCGCCGTGCGAATCGGAACGGTCCGCACCGGTCGGCCCCGGGTCGTGGTGCGCACCGCTCTCGGAACGCGCCGTCTGCTGCCGCTGCCCGCCGGCGATCCCCTGCCCCGGATCTGTTGATGCGGGAGATCGTGCGGCGCGAGGTTCGCGTCCGGGGCGTCGTGCAGGGCGTCGGCTTCCGGCCCTGGGCGGCCCGGATCGCGGCGGCGCTCGACCTCACAGGAGAGGTCCAGAACACGCCCTGGGGCGTGCGCGTGGCACTCGAAGGGCGAGCGGACTCCGTCGAGCGTTGGCTCTGCGCGTTGCGCGACCGCCCTCCCGACGGTGCGCACGTCGAGGCGATCGACGTGCGAGACGTCCCGTGTTGCGGCGGCCGCGGCTTCGCGATCGCGCGCAGCGCCGCGGCGCCGGCGGCGTCGACGCGGGTTCCGCCGGACCGAGCCGTATGCGCCGCCTGCCTCGACGATCTCTTCGACCCCGAGAACCGCCGCTACCGCTATCCGTTCACCCACTGCGCCGGCTGCGGCCCGCGCGCCTCGATCCTGCGCGACCTTCCCTTCGACCGGGAGCGCACCGCCCTCGCGCCCTTCGTGCCGTGCGCAACCTGCGAGCGCGAGTACGCCGACGCGGCGGACCGCCGCTTCCATGCCGAGTCGATCGCCTGCCCCGCTTGCGGGCCCCGGCTCCACGCCCATGACTGCGCGGGGCGCGCGATCGCAGGAGACGCCGTCGAGGCAGCGGCCGCCTGCTTGCGCGAAGGCGGCATCGTCGCCCTGAAGGGCTACGGCGGCTTCCATCTCGTGTGCGACGCCACCCGGCCCGACGCGGTCGCGAGGCTCCGCAAGAGCAAGCTGCGACCGACGAAGCCCTTCGCTCTCCTGGTCCCCGACCTCGCTGTCGCTCGGGCGCTCGTGGAGCTGCGACCCGCGGACGAAGCCTGGCTCTGCGGGCCCGCCCGTGCGGTCGTCCTCGCGCCGCGGCGCCCGGGACGCCGTGCGGACGCCCTCGCGGCCGCCGCGGCGCCTCGCAGCCGCGACCTGGGACTGATCCTCCCGGTAGCGCCCGTGCACTGGCTGCTGCTCTACGCGTCCGGCACCCGGCCGGGCGAGGACCCGCCGCGATTCGAGGCGTTGATCTTCACGTCCGCGAATCGGAGCGAGGCTCCCACGCTCCACGACGATGCAGACGCGCGGGCGCTGCTCGGTGAGCTGGCCGACCTCGTCCTCGGGCACGACCGGGCCGTGACTCGACCGAGTGACGACACGGTGGTGCGTCATGCGGGCGACGCTCCGATCCCCATCCGCCTGTCCCGCTCTACGACGCCCCGTCCGATTCGCATGGTCCACAGCTGCCGCGAGAGGCCCGTCGTCCTCGCGGTCGGTGGAGACCTCAAGGCCGCGCCTGCGGTCCTCGTCCGGGGGGAGATCGTGCTCGGCGAACACGTCGGCGATCTCGCCCACGTGGATGCGGCCGACGCGCTCGAGCGCCGCGCGATCAGCCTGTGCCGCCTGCTCGGCGCGAGACCCGAGGTCGTGGCGCACGATCGGCACCCGGATTACGTCGGGACGGCGATCGCCGAGCGGCTCGCAGAGCAGCTCGGCGCGCGGCGCGTCGCGGTCCAACACCATCATGCGCATGCGGCTGCCTGCCTGGTCGAGAGCGGCCTCGCCGGCCCGGCACTCGCACTCGTCCTCGATGGCGGGGGCTTCGGACCCGAGGGCACGGTGTGGGGTGGCGAGCTCCTTCAGGTCGACTTCACCGGCGCCCAGCGCCTCGCGCACCTGGAGCAGGTGCCGCTGCCAGGCGGCGATGCCGCCATCCGCGAGCCCTGGCGGATGGCGTGGGCGTGGCTGCGCCGAGCGTTTCCGGCGGGCGACGCGCCCCCTCTCCCGTGGCACGAGCGCCGCGACGGCGCGGCGCTCGCCGTGGTCGCGCGCGCGGCCAGACGGGGAATCGCGAGCCCGCTCACCTCCTCCTGCGGCCGGCTCTTCGATGCGATGGCATCTCTGGTCGATCTCGGTGACACCGCGAGCCACGAGGGCGAGCTGGCCGCGGCGTTGGAATGCCTCGCCGAGGAGTGCGGCACGGGGGCCATTGCGCTCGACCCGTCGGACTCGTCGGGCCCCGTCATTCCCGTCGGTCCTCTTGTTCGCCACCTCGTCGTGCAGCTCTCGCAGGGCGTGCCGCGCCACGTCGTGGCGTCGGCCTTCCACGCGACGCTCGCCGAGCGACTCGCCCAGGCCGCCTTCGCCGCATCTCGCGCGACGGGGTCGAAGCACGTGCTCCTCAGCGGAGGGTGCCTCCAGAACCGCGTGCTTCGCAGGGAGCTCCTGGCGCGGCTGGGAGCGCGCGGTCTCGAGGCCCACATCCACCGGTCGCTGCCCCCGAACGATGGGGGACTCGCGGTGGGGCAGGCGGCGGTCGCGGGCTCCCTCGTCGACGCCCGGAGCCGAGCTTCGTCGACCCCGGTCTCTGGTGTAGGCTCGTGCCCATGAAGCGAAGAAAGCTGGGCCGCAGCGGCCTCTCGGTGTCCGAGCAGGGGCTCGGCTGCATGGGGATGTCGGAGTTCTACGGCGCGGGCGACGAGGCCGAGTCGATCGCGACCCTCCATCGCGCGCTCGAGCTCGGCATCGATTTCCTCGACACCTCCGACGCGTACGGCCCGTACAAGAACGAGGAGCTGCTCGCGCGCGCGCTGAAGGGCCGGCGCGACCGCGTGGTCCTGGCGACGAAGTTCGGCATCGTGCGCGATCCGAAGAACCCGCTCGTGCGCGGGATCAACGGCAAGCCCGAGTACGTCCGGGCCAGCGTCGAGGGAAGCCTGCGCCGGCTCGGCACCGACCGCATCGATCTCTACTACCAGCACCGCGTCGACCCGGCGACGCCGATCGAGGACACCGTCGGCGCGATGGCAGAGCTCGTGAAGCAGGGCAAGGTGCGCTTCCTCGGCCTCTCCGAGGCAGGCATCGAGACGCTCCGCCGCGCCTCGGCCGTTCACCCGATCAGCGCGCTCCAGACCGAGTACTCGCTGTGGAGCCGGGATCCCGAGGACGGCATTCTCGCCACGTGCCGCGAGCTGGGCATCGGCTTCGTCGCCTACAGTCCGCTCGGGCGGGGATTCCTCACGGGGCAGATCAAACGCTTCGAGGACCTCGCGGCCGACGACTACCGCCGTTTCTCGCCGCGCTTCCAGGGTGAGAACTTCGAGAAGAACCTCGCGCTGGTGAGGCGCGTCGAGGCGATCGCGCGGGAGAAGCGCTGCACGCCGGGACAGCTCGCTCTGGCGTGGGTCCTCGCGCAAGGAGACGACGTGGTTCCCATCCCGGGGACCAAGCGCCGCACCTACCTGGAGGAGAACGCGGCCGCGAGCGAGATCGCGCTCTCGAAGGCGGATCTCGCGCGACTCGCCGAAGTCGCTCCGCGCGGCGTCGCCGCCGGCGAGCGCTACCCCGCCGCGATGATGGCGTCGGTGAATCGCTAGCCGCCCGGCCTGCGCGGAGCCGCCGCTCGGCGCAGGCCGGCTCACGGGCGAGCCTCTTTCGAGGCAGCCGACTGCGCACCGAAGAGGTCGGATGCCGCGAGGTCCTGCAGCCCGTGCGCTCCCGGCGGCAGCGCGGGAACCGCCCGCGCGGCTGCGAGCATGACTTCGGCCGTGATGGCGACCGGATCGAAGCGAGCCTCGAACAGGAGGCGTTGGTGCGCGGCACCCCCCGCCTCGCCCCATCGCTCCAACACGATTCCGTGTCCTTCCTCTTCCAGCCGGGCCACGCTCTCCACCGGCAGCACCACGGTCTCTTCGCCGAGGAACAGAGGATCCGCGCGCAGCGCCGCGCTCACGCGCTCGGGCTCGGCACCCGGCTCGAGCTCGACGTAGACGTAGCGCTTCTCGGACCCGCCGGAGCCGTGCAGCTCCGCGCAGAGGGCATCCCGCACGCCCGGAACGTCACGCGCCGCGGTCGTGTGGTGGAGACTCACGGCGGCGCGCGGGCGAGCGTTCGTGTGACCCTTCGGCACGAGCAGCGCGAACCAGCCCTGGAGCAGGGAGAGCATGCCGGGATCCCAGCCCGCTCCCACCACCGCGGGACGGTGATGGCGCGTCGCCTCGCGGTGGATCGCATCCCGATGCTGCTGGAACGCCAGGCCGTGGAACTCGCCGGACTCGACGACGGCGACTCCTCGGGAGAGGATCTGCGTCGCGACGTCCAGGACTCGCTCCCGAGGCACACACACGAGAGCGACGTCCACGTCCGCCAGCTCGCCTGCCTCGCAGCACCTCACCGAGCGGGGGATTCCTCGAGGCAGCGGCGCGGAGAGCTGCTCGGGGCGCCGTACGATCGCTTCGAGAGTCAGGTCTCGGGCCGCCTCGAGGGATCGCGCGCAGGCCGTGCCCACGCGCCCGAGGCCGACGAGCGCGACTCGCTGGCGCCCCGGCCGGCGCCTTTGCTGGTTCGACCCGTCGGTCCTCATCCGAATCAGAACGCGAAGAGGCGGTACCAGCGCTTCTCGCGGAAGCAGGACGCGGGATCGGTCTCGGTCGCCGGGAGCTCCTTTCCTGTCGCGAAGGCTTCGAGGTCGCGGTTCATCCAGCGCGCGATCTCCTGCAGGCCGCGAGTGACCGCCTCGCCGAAGGGCGCGCCGCCCTCGGCGAGCCAGGTCGCGGCGTCCTGCTTCTCGGACGTGTAGCGGTACTTGCAGGTCTTCTGCTCGGGCTCCTCACCGGGGGGCGTCCATGCCTGCACCATCGTGGCGCGGAGGCGCACCGTGAGCCGCTTCTTCCAGTGCTGGCCCAGATCGAACTCGTCGAGCCGCGCGGTCACGACGCCCTCGGCGTGGGCGTCGTCGGTCTGCTTCTCCGCCGGGATCGCCGCCTGCACGGCAGTCAGCAGGTCGTCGCCGAAGTTGCGGCCCTCCTCGATCCGGGTGAGGTCCGCCGTGACCTCCTGCGCGGTCTTCGAAGGCAGACCGCCGATGAAGCCCATCACGCCGCCGCCCACCAGGCCCACGGCGGCGCCGATGACGACCCCGGCCAGGGCCGTGAGAGCGACGCACAAGGGGTAGAGGAAGAGGGTCGGCGCGCACGTCAGGAACCCGACCCCGATCCCGATGCCTCCGCCCGTGACCGCACCGCTCGGCATCCCCACGACCGAGCCCACGAGCACCCCCTTCAACGTGGAGTAGGCGACGAGATCGCCTTCGATCCTGCCCTGGTCGTCTCGCTCGACCTGCGCGTGGAGCGAGATCTTCTGGAAGCCGGGAGGCACAGCGGCGTACCACGCACATCCGGGAGTGGCGAGGAGCGACAAGGAGAGGACGAGAACCAGCGCGCGGCGCACCATGTCACGGCTCCAGCGAGAACGACGTGACGACCCGCTCGAATTCCGCCGCGTAGCGCGGGAACTCCGTGGACGCAGCGGTGCAGGTGAGCACGAACATCTGCTTCTCATCGCGCATGGCGGCGATTGCCAGGAACTCGACCTCCCGGCCCTGCAGCGAGCCACGCGCGTGCGTCCTCAGCGCCGGCCATCTGCCGATCTTCGCGTGCGATTGCTCGAGCAGCTCCCAGTCGATCGCCTTCAATTCCGCTCGCTGCTGCAGCGCGTAGGCGTCGATCGTGGTGTCGAGGTTCTGGACGACCACGTTCACGCTGGGAGCCAACGACCCCATCGACGCGCCCGCCAGCGTGATCGCCACGGTCGAGGCGCCTCTCTCGTCCGAGGGCGCGAAGCGCGGCTTCGAGAACGAGAAGCCGAGGCTGCGATCGACGTAGTGCTCCTCCCCGGCCGTGGGTGCGCCCGCGGAGGAGGCCTGTACACCGCCCAATGCCGCGAGCGCGAACGACGCGATCGCGCGCGACGTGGGAGGGACCCGACGAAACCTGGGAGAACTCGAGCGCCGCGACGTGGGAGGGACCCGACGAAACCTGGGAGAACTCGAGCGCCTCGCGATGGACATGGTGGGAGCCGCAGATCCTATGGAAGCCTAGCCACGAGAGGAAGCGCAAAATCGCCGAGCGCTGCGGGCGACGACGCCGCCGCGTGTTTTGCGGTGGGGCATCACGGGCCATCGGCGCCTCTCGAGGCGTCTCTCGCGCCAGTAGCCGCGGCGCCCCCCAGAGGTCCGCGGCCTTGCGGAGCACCTGCTCCACGGGGGAGCATCTGCCGTTCCGTGCCACATGGAACCAGGGCCGAGCTCCGAGAGCTCGACGAGGAGGGGAGGACTCGGATGAACCGGCATTCGCTGGCCCTGTGCAGCGCGCTCGCCGCGCTGTGCAGCGCGGCATCCGCGTGGGCGCAGACCTCCGAGGAGAAGGTCGCTGCCGCGGGGCGCGAGGAGTACCTGCAGTACTGCGCTTCGTGCCACGGCACCGAAGGCAAGGGCAACGGACCGATCGCCGCGGACCTGCGCGTCGCGCCGGCGGATCTGACGCAGATCAGCGCGCGCCGCGGTGGCGTGTTCCCCCAGACGATGATCGCGGAGCTCATCGACGGCCGGCGCAGGGTGCGCGCGCATGGTCCGGGCAACATGCCGGTCTGGGGCGAGCGCTTCGATCGCGAGGTCCCCACCAGCCCTGCTGGCGACGTCGCGATTCGCGGCCGCGTCGCGCCGCTGGTCGAGTACCTGCGCTCGATCCAGGCGAAATAGCTTCCGCCCTGCGCGGCCCGAGCCTTCGGCTCCGGGCGGCCCCGACACCACGCCCTGGTCGACCCCTCACTGGAACCGGCCGAGCCGCCGCCACGCTCAGAAGTCGTGGAGCAGGATCTCCCGCGCCCGCCGGCAGAGCTCGCGTGCGTAGTCGGTCCAGCGCCCCCCGCCCCAGTAGCGAAAGCAGCTCGTCTGCGTGACGAGCAGGTGGAAGAGCGCATTCCGGTAGCGCGCAGCGCGCGTGTCCGTCTGCGCAGCTTTCTCTGCGAAGAGTGCGCTCACCGCTTCCATCGGGCCGAGGACGTTCTGGTAGCCCCGCACCCAGGAGATGTCGTTCGTCCAGCTGCCGCCCTCCATGTGGAAGCGTGAATCGTCGCGCGCGAGCTGCTCGATCGCACGGTCGAGCTTCTCGGTCCCCGCCCCCGGCTCGAAGCGCTGCCAGAGTCGGTGCTGGAGGCGCGGCTGGAGCGCCGGGTAGTCGTTCTCCTGCAGGCCGAGCGAGTCGAGGTACTCCAGGTACTCCGTGCCGTTCAGCGGCGGCACGTCCGTGTCCGACGACTCGTTCACGACGTCGAAGTACTTGGGCGGGAATTCGTTCATCATCACCCCGCCGTTCTCGCCGTCGGCGATCTGCATGGCGAGCGGCGGAAGCCGGGCCCCGGCGAGGTCCACCCGCGAGAGGCCCCTGGCCTCGTAGTACGGCTGCATCTGTCCGACGAGCTTGGTGTCGCTGCCCTGAGTCTTCACGAGCGCATGGATCGTCAGCGTCTCGCCGCGGGAGCTCCGCGCGACGAGTCGGTGCGGCAGGTAGGGCCTCGCGACCGGACCGCCGTCCTCCGGGCGCTCCACGGTGTGCTCCTGCACCAGCACCCAGCGGTAGCCGCAGTCCTTCAGGGTCTCGACGAACTCGAAGAACACGTCCGGGTGGTTCGGCAGGGCCATCTCGGGCGGGGAGAAGCCGCGCACGCGGCTCAGGGCCTCGTGCCCGAAGATCGCGGCGAAGTGGTGCTGCCACGCCCGCACGTGGTGCCGGAAGTCCTGCGTCGGCGTCGACGGCGCCACGGCGTGTCCCCACGCCGTGCCGAGGTGCTCGACCGAGCGGCGGTAGCGCGCGTCGCACGTGATCCTGCGGAGTGCGTCGAACACGTCCGAGAGCCCCATGTCGGCGAGGCCGTGGAGGAGGCAGCCGGAGTAGTCGAGCATGATCCGCGGCTTCTTCCCGCTCGCGACGAGGTCCGGGATGAACTCCCCCATGCGCCGGTAACACCAATGGAAGACGGGTGCGTTGTGGTTGTCACCCTCGCCGACGTGCTCGAGCATGTACCTCAGGTTGCTGATGACCTTCGCGGTGCGAAGGTCGTCGCCGCCGGCCGGGATGAGGGGTTGATGCATGTGGAGCGCGCAGGCGAACCCGCTCCGGACGCGACCCCAGTCGATGTCGGACTCCGGCAGGTAGTAGGGGCCGGGGCGCTCCAGCGCCGCGGCGACCGCGGCCTCGTCGCCCGCGATGCTCGGAAGCCCCGCCGCCTCCGTCATACGAGCTCCCCGTAGATCCCTTCGAGGTCGCCCGCCGCCGAGTCCCAGCTGTAGCCGTACGCCGCCTTGACGCGACCCCGCGATCCCATGTAACGCGCGCGCTCGAAGTCTCCGAAGATCGTGTTCACGCCCCAGGCGACCGAAGGGGGATTCGGATACACGACGAACCCGTCTTCGCCGTGGGTCGCGAAGTCGCGCGCGCCGCCGTTCTGGGTGACGACGACCGGCTTGCCCGCGGCCCACGCCTCGAGCACCACGATCCCGAACGGCTCGTTGCGGCTCGGCACGCACACGACGTCCGCGCTCTTGTAGAGGTCCACGAGGTCGCCGTTGCGTTCGGTCGTGCCGAGGAAGCGGGTCGCGTGGGCGACGCCGAGCCGATGGGCTCGTTGCTCGAGCCAGCCGCGCATGTCGCCGTCGCCCGCGAATACGATCTTGGCGTCGGGCCGGTACTCGAGGATGGCGGGCGTCGCCTCGAGGAGGATGTCCGGCCCTTTCTGCGTCGAGAGGCGCCCGACGAAGAGCGCCATCGGATCGAGCGGCCCGATGCCATAGCGCCGCCGCACCGGCCCCGGTTCGATGAAGCCGTCGAAGCGACCACACTGGATGCCATTCTTCACGACGCGGAGCTTCCGGTCCGGCACGCCGTAGAGCCACTTGACCTCGTCCGCGAGCGCCGCGGAGACGGTGAGCACTCGATCCGCCACGTACGTGCCTTCCGATTCGACCGCCGCGATGCGCGCCGAGATGCCATCGTGAACGCAGTTGCCGCAGCGGCCGTATTCCGTCGAGTGGAGCGTGAGCACCACGCGGCTGCCTCGGTCGTTCTTCGCCTGCACGATGCCCTTGGCGCACAGCCAGTCGTGACCGTGCACGATGTCGAACCGGCGCCCCTGGTACGTCTCGGTCTGGCCGATGAAGTACACGAAGGCGTTGCCCATGTTGTCCATCTCGGTGACGAAGTCGCGGTCGAGCTGGATGGGGCATCGGTGGTAGTGGACGCGGTCGATGACCGCGTACGTGGACTGCCCCTCGCCGAGCCGGGCAAACACGTGCACCTCGTGCCCCCGTCGTTCGAGGGCTGCGGCAAGCTCCGTCACGTGCTCTGCGACGCCGCCCACGGCGACCGAGTGCAAGCTCTCCCAGGCCAGGAAGGCGACCCGCATGATCACAGGGAGTCCATGCCCCGCTTCGCTGCACGCGGAATGCCAAGTGCACGCTACGCGACCTCGCGGCTCGTCGGGACGATCGCTGGGGAATTTCCGGGCATCGCTCGGGCCGGCGACGCGGAGAGTGTCGAGTGCGTTCGGGCCGCCCGCCGACGGATGCGGTCGTCCGGGTCACGAAGACGACGATCTGTGGCACCGATCTACGAATCTGAGAGAGGACGTTGTCGATCGACGAGACCCGCTGCGCGAGGCACCACGCCACGGGACGCTCGGACACATCGAGCCGCGCGCCGAACGCGGCGGGGAGTCTCAGTCGTCGGCGGTCAGCCGCGCGCGAGCGCGCGCAGCGCCGCGGCGAGCCGCTCGTAGTCGCCCTGCTCGTTGTAGGCCTGCGCCGAGATGCGCAGCAGGCGCCCCGGATGTGCCGGACAGGTCAGCACGGGCACTTCGATGCCGTGGTCGCGGAAGAGCGCGTCGTGCAGCGGATCGAGCGCCAGCGCCGGGCCGGCCTGCGGAGCGGGCAGGCCAGGCAGCGCAGGAACGGGAAGCGACGCCATCGCGCCGATCATCGCGTCGGGGCAGGGCAGGGGCACGCCGAGTGCATCGGCGACCAGCCGGCGGCCGGCGAGCGCGAGCGCGCGGTTGCGCGCGCGCAGCGCCGGCAGCCCGCCGGGCAGGAGCCCTTCGAGGAAGCGCAGCGCCGCGGGCAGCGCGAGCGCGGGGGTCGGGTCGTCGGTTCCGGTCCAGAAGAACTCCACCCCGAAGCGCTGTTCGGCGGGCACCGGCGCGTTCGCGCCGTGGCTGATCACGGCGGGTCGCACGTCGCGGCGGCGGTCCTCGCGCACCCACAGGAAGCCCACGCCCTTGGGTGCACAGAGCCACTTGTGGCAGTTGGCGGCATAGTAGGCGGGCGCGAGCGCCCCGACGTCGACGTCGACCATCCCCGGCGCGTGCGCGCCGTCGACGAGCACGTCGACGCCGCGGGCCTCGAGCTCGCGCACGAGCTCGGCGATCGGAAACACCAGCGCGGTCTGGCTCGTGACGTGGTCGAGCACGGCGAGGCGCGTGCGTGCGTTGACGCGCGAGAGCACCGCCTCGATCACGGCCTCGGGACCCGTGATCGGGAAGGGCACCTGCGCCACCACGACGCGGCAGCCACGCTCGGCGGCAGCGTACTCGAGGATGTTGCGCGTCGCGTTGTACTCGTGGTCGGTCACGAGGAGTTCGGAGCCCGCCGCGAGCGGCACCGAGCGGAGCACGGAGTTGATCGCCACGGTCACGTTGCGCACGAAGGCGAGCCCCGCGGCCGGAGCGTTCAGGAGCTCCGCCAGTTCCTTGCGCGCGGCGGCGAGCAGCACCGGCGCCTCGCGGTTGAAGAAGCGCGCGGGCTCGCGCTCGAGCTGCTCGCGCAGCGCCTGCTGCGCCTCGAGCACGGGCCGCGGGCACGCGCCGAAGGAGCCGTGGTTCAGGTAGGTGATCGCGGGGTCGAGCGTCCAGTGGCGCGCGAAGTGGCGCGCGGGAGCGGCGGGCGGCACGGTCAGGCGAGGCGCTTCTCGAAGAAGGCGGCCATCTCGTCCACGGCCTGCTGTCCTTCGGGCAGGATCTCCGCGAAGGCGTGCCAGACGTGGAACATGTCCTGCCAGACGCGCAGCTCGGCCTCGACACCCGCCGCTCGGGCGCGCTCGGCGACGCGCGCTGCGTCGTCGAGCAGGACCTCGGCGCTCCCGACCTGGAGGATCAGCGGCGGCAGGCCTGCGAGGTCCGCGTAGAGCGGAGAGGCAAGAGGCGTCATCGGGTTGCGACCCGCGAGGTAGGCGTCGGCCATGAGCGCGAGGTCGGCGCCGCGAACCATCGGATCCTCCGCGGCCTTCGTCACGATCGTGTCGCCCGTGAGAGCGAGGTCGGTCCAGGGAGAGATGCAGAGGCCCGCGGCCGGGGTGGCGTCGCCCGCGTCGCGCAGGGCGACGAGGGTCGCGAGCGTGAGGCCGCCTCCCGCGGAGTCGCCCGCGACGGCGGTGCGCTCTGGCGCGATGCCACTCTCGCGCACGAAGCGCACGGCGGCGACGGCGTCCTCGACAGCGGCCGGGTGCGGATGCTCCGGGCCGAGGCGGTAGTCCACGCTCAGCACGCGGGCGCGCGACGCGCGCGAGAGTCGCCCGCACAGGCCGCGGTGGGTGTCGAGCGAGCCCATCACGTAGCCCCCACCGTGGAGGTAGACGATGGCGACGTCGTCCCGCGCGCCCTCGGCGACGGTCCACTCGGCCGGCACGCCGTTCGCGCGGACCCGCGTGAAGGCGACGCCCGCCGGCACGGGAACAGCGGCGACCGCCTTCTCCATGTTCGCGCGCATGGCGAGGACGTCGGCGCCGGCGACGGCGGGCGCGTTGCGGAGCATGTCGATGACGAGCTTCAGCTGGGGGCTGGGCATGGGGGTTCCTCTCGGCTTTCGAATCCGCGACGGACCCGCCTCGCTCGCTCGGGCTGCGGGCTCGCCGTCGTACCAGCGTACGACATCGCCGCCGGCGCCGTAGCGGTCGAGCCACTCGTCGGCGAAGGGCGGGATCTCCGAGCCGCTGCCCGCCGCGGAGCCTCAGCGGGGGCGGCGGACGGTCCTGACCTTGCCGCTCCTTCCGCCACCGCAGAAGAACCGATCGCCGCCGTCGGACTCGAGCCCCGACACGGCCACTCCCGGCGGCAGCTCGAGCCTCTCCAGGACCTCTCCCGTTCGCGGATCGATGCGCCGGAGCTCGCTCGCGTCCCCTTCCCAGGTGCCGTGCCAGAGCTCGCCGTCGACCCAGGTGACCCCGGTGACGAAGCGGTCGGACTCGATCGTGCGAAGGATCGCCCCGGTGTCGGGATCGATCTGATGGATCTTCCGGTCCCGATACTGGCCTACCCAGAGCACCCCCTCGGCCCACGCGAGCCCCGAGTCGCCGCCGCCGCCGGGCGCCGGAATCGTGGCGAGCACCCGGCCGGTCTTCGGATCGATCTTCTGGATGCGATCCTCGGCGATCTGCCAGAGGTGCCGGCCGTCGAAGGCGGTCCCTGCATGCGCGGCGACATCGATCGAGCGGAGGGTCTTCCCGCTCGCCGGATCGAGGGCGATCAGCTTGTCTCCCGCGGCGAACCAGACGTGCTGACCGTCATACGTGAGTCCGTGCACGTGGTCGACACCCGGGAATCCATACTCGCGAACGACTACGGCCGCCGATCGACGCATTGCTTCCATCCTAGTCGCCCGGCAGCGGAGCGGGGAGTAACAAGGTCGTCGTGAATCCCGGCACGGGCGGGGTCATCCAGCGACGGGCTCGCCCGCGCCCGACCGACTGCACCTTGCCCGCTGCCGCGAGCGAGTCGAGCGCCCGCTGCACGGTGCGCTGGCTGGCTCCCAGCGCAAGCGCGAGGGCCGAGCTCGACCACGACTCGCCGTCGGCGAGGAACGCGAGCACCTCCGCATGCTCCTCTTCGAGGGGCCGCGCCAGCACGACGACCTCGCGCGCGCCGCGCGGCGCCAGCGCGAAACCGCGCCGGGTCGCGCTCACGCCGGCCAGCCGCCGAAGCACCGCGCGAAGCCGCCCGACCTCGACACGCAACCGCGCGCGATGCGATTCGTCGGCGCGCTTCGCTCCGAATGCCCGCGCGACGAGCACGTCCCGCGGCGCGTCTCCGGGCCACGCTTCGCCCAGCGCGCGTGCGAGTGCGAACAGCACGGGTCGCCTCGCGAGCGGGACCACGGTGCGCGCGTCGCGCACGACATGACGGCACGCGTCCACGACGAGGGCTTTCGACGCCAGCAGCGCCTCGACCTCCGCGAGCCGGAGCAGCCGCTCCTTACCGCTCTCGATCAGGCGCGCCGCGGGCGCGCTCAGGGCGAGGGATGCGCGTTCGACCTCCGC
>Ga0335070_10000847_pt1 | contig 35122 bp, 31 predicted proteins | sample Lox_Sample_13_FD_206722 | JGI IMG/M metagenome (GOLD analysis project Ga0335070, IMG submission 206722) | Soil microbial communities from Loxahatchee National Wildlife Refuge, Florida, United States - Lox_Sample_1.3 | ecosystem: Environmental > Terrestrial > Soil > Wetlands | place: USA... | reverse complement strand
CGCTCGGCGACCCGTTCGGGGGCGGCAACGGCGCGGTGGGGCTGAACGGGGCGGGCGGCACCGACTGCTCGCTCGCCCAGGGCCCCGGCGGCGACCACGCCTGCTTCCGCGACCTGGTGAACGCGGCCAACGCGGGCGTGATGTGCAGCCAGAGCGGCGCCTGCCCGTCGGGCGGCGTGCTGCTTTCGGAGCAGCAGAAGGACGACGAGGCGACCTACCTCGCCAGCGTCTCGTACCCGCCGGCGCGCTCGCGGCGCATGGACGACACGCTCTCGACGCCGGCCAACCCGGTGTTCACGCCGAACGGCGACGGCACGCCGAACGCCAGCTTCCCGGCGAGCGCGCTCAAGGGCTTCAAGGACTTCTTCACCGACCAGGGCGGCCTGCTCAGCACGCCCGACACCTGCGCCGATTCCAACGCCGGCTGCCACGTGCTGCCACTCACGGCCGGCACCAACTCCTCGACGCTCGCTGGCTTCGAGGTGCCGACCATGCGCGGCATGACGGATCGCTTCATCCACTTCTCGAACGGCTTCTCCAACGCCGACAAGATCCTGCTGCAGGCCAACACGGGTGTGCTGATCTCGAGCCTGCCGGGCGCCGCTCCGCTCGAGGCGCCGCTGCGCTACGACCGCAACCAGGGCTTCCGCGAGATCACCACCTTCGGGGCGGCGTTCGCGCTCTTCCAGCCCGCCTACGGCATGCGCCCGCTCAACCTCTTCGAGATGTTCGAGGAGGCCGACACGATGGGCCTCTCGGGAGCGCAGGCGCGCCAGGTCGAGCTGAACACGCGCACCACCAGCCCCGCCAACCTGACGGCGACCGACACGCAGATGGCGGCGCTCGAGCTCGCCGACACGCGTGGGCTGGTGAACCTGCAGGCCGCGGGCCTGCGCAACGGCGTGCCGGTCTTGTACTCCTGGCGCAGCGACCAGACCTACAAGGACGCCAGCGACGCCGTGTCGCTCACGCACGCGCAGCTGATCAGCGACGCGCAGGCGGGCGCGGCGATCCTCACGTTGACCGCGCAGCTGCGCTCGAACTGGGGCACCGACAACGGGCCGCAGCCGCTGCTCGGCCTGGCGACGACCGGCAGCAACGGCGTGACCGGCGATCCGCCGCTTCCGGTGGTGGCGTCGGGGAATGCCTCGAACCCGCCGGCCTTCACGCTGGTCGGGACGGACGTGCGCAGCGACGCCACGCTGCTGATCGACGGCGCGCCCGCCACGGGAACGCTCACCTGCTCGGCGGGCACCACGGGCCTCTTCTGCGTGAACGGCAACGTCTCGGTCGACATCAACCAGGCCGTCAGCCTCGGGCTGCACCTGCTGCAGCTGCAGAACCCGGCGGGGCCGCTCAGCAACGAGCTGCCGTTCTGCGTGGGTGCCAAGGCGAACTGCAACTCGTGAGCGGCTCCCCGCGCCAGCGCACCACCGGCCTGATCGGGGCCGGTCTGTTTGCCGGCGTGCTCGCGGTGGCGTCCACGACCTGGATGGTGAACGCGACGAGCAGCCCCGCGTTCTGCGCGTCGGCCTGCCACTCGATGCAGTGGGCCTACGACTCGTACAAGCGCAGTCCACACTACGACAACGACTCCGGCGTGCGCGCGAGCTGCGGCGACTGTCACATCCCCTACGACAGCCGGCACGCCAATCCCATCCAGTACGTGTTCGGCACGCTCTGGACCAAGGCCGTCGCGGGCGGAAGCGACGCCTACCACGAGCTGCTCGGCACGATCTCCAGCAAGGAGAAGTGGGAGCAGCAGCGCCCGCGCCTCACCGAACAGGTGCACGCCTGGATCAAGAAGACCGACTCGGTGACGTGTCAGGGCTGCCACGATCTCCAGGCCTACAGCGGAGCGGGCAACTTCATGGCGATCGAGGAGCACGCGGGCCTGCTGAAGTCCGCCACGGTCGACTGCACGTCGTGCCACGACGAAGCGGTCGGCCACGTCTACGAGAGCGCGCCCGAGTGATCTAGCGACGCGTGCGCGCCCGGTCGGCGGCCTCCCAGACGGTCTCGAGCGCTCCGGCTTCGCCGAGCAGCTCGACGGGGCTGCGCTTGTCGACGTGCCCCATCAGGTTGCGGTAGACGCCGTAGCCCACCAGCTCGCGCAGGCGCGGCGAGAAGCGGCGCGCGATCTCGCGCGGGATGCCGAGCTGCTGGTTCTCCTGCTGGCGGATCCAGCCGGCGCAATAGTTCATCGCGATGCCGACGCGCACCGCAGCGCTCCGGTTGGCGCCGCCTCCGTGCCACAGGCTGCCGTGCCAGACCAGCACGCTGCCCTTCGGCATCGCGGCGGCGATCGACTCGTGCTGCGAGCCGTAGGCGGGGCTGTGGTCGGCCTTGTGCGAACCCGGCACGACGCGCGTGGCTCCGTTCGCCTCGCTGAAGTCGGTGAGCGCCCACATCGTGTTGCACACGATCGGCACGTGCGGCTTGGGGAGCGGCACGAGCTGATCGTCGGCATGGATCGGCTGGGCGCTCTCGCCCGGGTGGATGGCGATCGACGAGAGCGAGGAGACCAGACAGCCTGCGTCGAGCACCCCCTCGACGATCGGGAGCACGCGCGGGTGGACGGGGATCGACTCGAAGCGCTCGCCGTGCGCCAGCAGGTTGTAGATGCGCTTGGTGCGGCGGCCCTCGAAGTCGTTCGATGCGAAGTCGATGCCGAGATCGCGTTCGAGGCGCGCGAGCTCTGCGAGGATCGCATCGGCCTCGCGCGCGTCGAGGACGCCCTCGACGATCGTGAAGCCGTCGCGATCGATGCGCTCGAGGTGGATGCGGACGTCGTCGTGCGCGCCCTTGGAGCCCACACCTAGAACAGCGCCCCCTGGTGTCGCACCGACTGCTCCATCGCGAGCAGCCGGCGCTTCAGGTCCAGCCCGCCGCCGTAGCCCCCGAGCTTGCCCTGGGCGGCGATCACGCGGTGGCAGGGCACCACCAGCGCGACGGGGTTGGCGCCGTTCGCCAGGCCCACGGCGCGCACCGCGGCGGGGCTGCCGATCGCGCGCGCCACCTCGCCGTAGCTGCGCGTCTCGCCGTACGGGATGCGCAGCAACGCCGCCCACACCCGGCGCTGGAATTCCGTGCCGCGCAGGTCGAGCGCCAGCTCGAAGCCGGTGCGCTTGCCTTCGAGGTATTCGCCGAGCTGGCGGATCGGCTCGCGGTTCGGCGCGTATGCCGCCTCGCGCCGCGCGCCCGGCGCATTGCGCGCGAGCCAGCCGGAGAGCCCGCGCCCGCCCGAGCGCGGCAGCCCGAGCCAGGCGAGCCCCGCGCTGCTCGAGGCGACGCGCAGCCTGCCGATCGGCGATTCGAACTCGGCGGTGAAGAGGCGCTCGATCGACACGGAGACGACCTCCACGGCGCCGTCACCATACCATCACCGCCGCGAAGACTGAAGCGCGAGCGCGAGCAGCGCGGCGACGCCCGCGAGCGCCGACGCGTCGGCCGGCGGCTCGGGCACGCCGCGCACCAGGAAGCGCATGTGCGACGCCAGCGGACCCCGCCACACGGGCGGCTGGCTCGGGCCCGGGATCCCGTAGAAGATGTACGAGTCGATCGTGGTCGGCGGGATGTCGGGCTGGTCGTCCAGGTTCGGAAGGCCCCCTTCCCCGGTGGCGCCGAAGAGCTGGCTCCCGAACACCAGCGCGTAGCTGCCGGGCTCGAGCTCGGCCGCGAGCGGAACCAGGATCTGGTCGCTCGGGAACGGCGGCGCGAAGGCGACCGTCGCGACGACCTCGTCCTGCGTGAACGGATCGCCGAGCGGGAAGGCGTCGAGCGAGGTCAGCCGCACCAGCGCGCCGAAGATCTCGCCGTTGCCCTGCGAGAAGTTCGGGTTCGAGAACAGGTGGCCGCCGATCTCGGTGACCTCGAGCGGGACGTCGAGCTCGAAGCGCCAGCCGACGAACTGGTTCGCGGTGATGCTGGCGCCACCGAGCCTCCCGACTGCGCCCAGCTCGGCCGATTCGAGCAGCACCACCGCGCCGGCCGGAGACGCCAGCACCACGAGCAGCGCCGCCAAGGCCCCGCGCCAGGCCCTCCCCGCAGCTTGCACGGCGGCTCCCTCCTCTGGACGATCCGCGTCGGACCGTCACCATAGGATCGGCGGACCGCTTCGCCCGGAGGGTGCGTTGGCTCACTTGCTCGTGACCGGCGGCGCCGGCTACGTCGGGAGCCACGCGCTGCGCGCGCTGCTGCGCGCCGGACACCGCGCCGTCGTCGTCGACGACCTGCGCGCGGGCCACGCCGCGGCCGTCGGCGACGCACCGCTGGTGTCGATCGACGTCGCCGATCGGGCCGGTCTCGCGCGCGTGTTCGACGAACGCGGCCCCTTCGACGGCGTGCTGCACTTCGCGGCGTCGATCTCGGTGGCCGAGTCCGTCGCCCGGCCGCTCGCCTACTACCGCAACAACGTGGGCGGCTCGCTCGCGCTGATCGAGACCGCGCTCGCGCGCGGCGTGCGCGCCTTCGTGCTCTCCTCGACCGCCGCCGTCTATGGCAGCCCGGCGAAACAGCCCATCGCCGAGGACGCCCCGCTCGCGCCCGAGAGCCCGTACGGGGCGTCGAAGGCGATGGTCGAGCGCATGCTAGTCGATGCGGGGGCGGCCCACGGCCTCGCCTGGGCGGCGCTGCGCTATTTCAACGCGAGCGGCGCCGACCCCGGCGGCGGCATCGGCGAGCGACACGACCCGGAGTCGCATCTGATCCCGCTCGCGCTCGAGGCCGCGGCCGGATGGCGGCCGCGCTTCTCGCTGTACGGGACCGACTACCCGACACCGGACGGCACCTGCGTGCGCGACTACGTCCACGTCAGCGACCTGGCCGACGCCCACGTGCGCGCGATCGAGTCGCTGCTCGGAGGCGGCGCGAGCGGCGCGTTCAACCTCGGCACCGGGCGCGGGCACTCGATCCGCGAGGTGCTCGCGGCGGTCGAGCGCGTCACGGGGCACGCCGTGCCGGCCGAGGTCGCGGCGCGCCGGCCCGGCGATCCGCCCGTCCTCGTCGCCGACGCCGCCCGCTTCCGCGCGCGCTTCGGCTGGATGCCGCGGCTCTCGGATCTCGACACGATCGTCGCGACGGCCTGGCGCTGGCTCGAGAGCTGGCGGCAGGCTTGACGCCACCGCGCCCCGAGGCGGACCGCCCCGCGCTCAGTCGCCGTCGGCGTCCTTGAGCCCGAGGCGCTTCGCCATCTTCTGCAGCGACTGGCGCGGGATGCCGAGGCGTTCGGCCGCCTTGCTCTTCGAGCCGGTCTCCTCGATGGCGCGCAGGATCATGCGGCGTTTCAGCTCGTCGACGGCGCGGTTCAGGTCGGGGTCAGCCTCAGGCAGCTCGACGGCTGCGCCCGCGTCGTCGGCGGCGGGCCGGCCGCGCACGTGCTCCGAGAGCATGTCGAGCGTCACGGTGTCGGCGTCGCCGGCGAGCGCCACGATGCGTTCGACCTCGTTCTCGAGCTCGCGCACGTTGCCGCTCCACTCGTGCGCCACCAGCCGGTCCATCGCGGCGTTGGTGTAGCCCTTGATGCGGCGCCCCATGCGCTTGTTGGCGTCCTCGAGGAAGTGGTGCGCGAGCACCGGGATGTCCTCGCGCCGCTCGCGCAGCGGCGGCACCGCGATCTCCACCACGCGCAGGCGGTAGTAGAGGTCCTCCCGGAACTTGCCCTCCTGCACCAGCCGGCGCAGATCGCGGTTGGTGGCGGCGATCACGCGCACGTCGACCTTGCGGGTGTCGGAGGCGCCGAGCGGCCGGATCTCGCCGTCCTGCAGCACGCGCAGCAGGCGCACCTGCATCCCCGGGTTCGTCTCGCCGATCTCGTCGAGGAAGATGGTGCCGCCGTGGGCCAGCTCGAAGAGCCCCTTCTTGTCCTCGTGCGCACCGGTGAAGGCGCCGCGCTTGTGACCGAACAGCTCGCTCTCCAGCAGCGTGTCCGGGAGCGCGCCGCAGTTCTGGGCGACGAAGCGCGCCTGCTTGCGTGGGCCCGCATAGTGGATGGCGCGCGCGACCAGGTCCTTGCCGGTTCCGGTCTCGCCGGAGAGCAGCACGGTCGCGTCGGTCTGCGCGACCTTCTCCATCACCTCGAAGACGCGCTCCATGGCGGGGCTCGAGCCGATCAGGCTCTCGAAGGCGTAGCGGCGCTCGACCTCGCGCCGCAGCGAGAGGTTCTCCTGGCGCAGCCGCTCGTTGGCCTCGGCGAGCGCCGCGGCGAGCGCGACGTTCTCGCTCGCGAGCCCGTAGGACTCGAGCGCGCGCCGCACGTTGAGGCGCAGCTCGTCGGGATCCCAGGGCTTCGCGATGTAGCGGTAGATGCGCCCCTCGTTGACCGCGCGCACCAGCGAGGAGACGTCGGCGTAGCCGGTGAGCATGATGCGGATCGCGGTCGGGTTGCGCTCGATCACCTTCTCGAGGAACTCGACGCCGGTCATACCGGGCAGCACCTGGTCGGCGATCACCAGCGCGATCTTCTCGCGCTCGAGGATCTCCAGGCCCTGCGGCGCGTTCTTGGCGGTGAAGACGCGATAGTCCTCGCCGAGCGTGAGCTCGAGGCTCTCGAGGATGCCTTCTTCGTCGTCGACGATCAGGATCGAGTAGGGGCCGGTGGCGCTCGGCGTCGGGATCAGCGCGTCACCGCGTTCGGGAGCCACGGGGGGTCAGCATACCCGCGCGGTGAAAGCGCGGCGACGGCAGGCCGGGGCGGTGCCCCGGCCTGCCGCTTCGTTGCGAGCTAGCGCCGAGCTCGCCGTGCGCCCGCGCGGCGCAGCGCCGGCTTGCGCGCGCGCACCGCCTTGCGTGCGGGAGCGCGGCGCGCCGTGCGGCGCGACGCCGCTCGGCGGGCGGCGCTGCGGCGGGCCATCCGCGTCTTCGCCACGTCGCCGTCGCGGTCGACGAAGTAGAGGAACCCGTCCTCGCGCTTCACGCCGACCTTGGCGACCACCTGCGGCTTGCCCTTGGACGCCTTGCCGCCGCCGCGCGCCATGCGCGCGCGACTGACGTCGCCCTTCTTGTCGAGGAAGTAGAGCCACCCGCGCTCGCGGGTGATCCCGGTCTTCGCGATCTTCGTGGCCATTCGGCCGTCTCCTTGCGGTGTGGAATGCGCACCGTTGCGCACGGGGATGGGCGAGACTCGTCGATGGAGGAGACGACGCCGCGCGGGGGTCGACGCGCCGCGACGCGCGCATCATGCCCTCGATCCCCGAGGGTGTCAATGGCTTTTCAGGGACTTAGTCCGAGAATCTGCGAGCAGCCGGCGGGGCCCCTCAGCCGGCTCGGCGAGCGGCCCGGTCCTCCACCCGCGCCAGGATGCGCTCCTCGAGGCGGACGCCCTCGAGGGCGTTGACCTCCTGCACCCCGGTCGGGCTCGTGACGTTCACCTCCGTGAGGCGCCCGCCGATGACGTCGATGCCGACGAAGAACAGCCCGTCGCGCTGGAGGCGGGGGCGGAGCGTCTCGACGATGCGGCGGTCGTGCGCGTCGAGCGCGGTGCGAACGGGGGTGCCACCGACGTGCAGGTTGGCTCGGGTCTCGCCGGCGGCCGGAACCCGCAGCAGCGCGCCGAGCGGCTCGCCCTCGAGCAGCAGGATGCGCTTGTCGCCCTCGCGGATCGCGGGCAGGTAGCGCTGCGCCATCGCCCAGCGCCGCCCGAAGCCCGTGCTCTGCTCGAGGATGGAGAACAGGTTGCGGTCGCCGTGACGCAGATGGAAGACGCCCTCGCCGCCCTTGCCGCCGAGCGGCTTCACGATCATCTCGCCGCCCATCTTGGCGAGGAAGTCGACGAACTCCGGGATGCGGCGCGAGACGCGCGTCTCCGGCATCAGCTCCGGGAACTGCAGCGCGTAGAGCTTCTCGTTGGCCCAGATGATGGTGTCGGGGCGATTCAGCACCAGCGCCCTGCGGCACAGCGCCAGGATCTGGGTGGCAGTCACGTAATCCTCGTCGACCGGGGGGTCCTTGCGCTGGAACACCACGTCGACGTCATCGTCGAGCGCCGCGGTGCGGGCCTCGCCGAGCTCGACGTGGCGGCCGACCTCGCTGCGCACGACGGCCGGCTGGACGTGGGCGACGGGACGCCCCTCCTCGACCGAAAGCCCGCCGAGCTCGCAGTAGAGGACGCGGTGGCCGCGCCGCTGCGCCTCGAGCATCAGGACGAAGGTGGTGTCCTTGTGGATGTCGATGCCGCCGATCGGGTCCATCACGAACAGCAGCGAGAGGGGAGCGTGGGGCACGCAGGGACGTCCTCGGGAGGGGCTCGAAGCGGTAGCGCAGCCGGGAGGCCGTCGGCTAGGCTGCGGCTTCCCGGGGGAGATCGATGAGATCCATCGCGCGGCTCCTCGCGTGGCTCGCCCTGCTGGCCGGGCTCGGGATCGCCGCCGCGGTCGGGGCCGGCTACGCCCTCTACCTCTCGATCGTCCGCGACCTCCCGGACCTGCACCGCATCGACGACTACCGGCCCCCGCTCGCCTCGACGGTCTACGACCGCGACGGCAAGCCGATCGGCGAGTTCTTCGAGGAGCGCCGGCGGCTCGTGCCGCTCAAGGACATCCCGCGGCATGTGATCCTCGCCTTCGTCGCCGGCGAGGACGACAACTTCTTCACCCACGGCGGGATCGACATCCGCTCGATCATCCGCGCCGCCTGGGTGGACCTCACCTCGGGCGAGATCGTCCAAGGCGCCAGCACGATCACGCAACAGACCGTGAAGAGCCTGCTGCTGACGCCGGAGCGCCACTTCGACCGCAAGATCAAGGAGATGATCCTGGCGCGGCGGCTCGAGGAGCACCTCTCGAAGGACGAGATCCTCACGCTCTACCTGAACCAGATCTACTTCGGATCCGGCGCGTGGGGCATCGGGGAGGCGGCGCGCACCTACTTCGGGAAGTCGGTCGGCGAGCTCACCGTCGCGGAGGGGGCCCTGCTCGCGGGCCTGCCGAAGGCGCCCTCGCGCTATTCGCCGAACGTGAAACCCGCGGCCTCCGAAGAGCGACGACTCTACGTGCTCGGCCGCATGAACGAACTCGGCTTCATCGACGCCAAGACCTATGCGGAGGCCGTGAAGCAGCGCCCCGCCATCACCGGGCCGCGCGAGCGCGACGACTTCGACGCCGCGGTGTGGCTGACCGAGGAGGTGCGGCGCCTGCTCTTCGACCGCCTCGGCGGCGAGCAGGTGCTGCGCGGCGGGCTGCGCATCGAGACGACGCTCGACCTGCACCTGCAGCGCAGCGCGCGCAGCGCGCTGCGCGCCGGCCTCGAGGCGCTCGACCGCCGCGAGGGCTGGCTCGGGCCGGTGCGCCACGTGGAGCGGCGCGAGCTCGAGCCGGAGCTCGCGCGCCTCGCCGAGGCCAACGGGCTGGTGACGGCGGCCAAGGCGGGCGGCCCCCCGCCGCTCGACGCGGCGCGCTCCTGGCTGGGCGCGGTGGTGGCGCTCGACGCGCCGCGCAACAGCGCGCGCGTCGCCTTCGCACCCGGCGTCTTCGGCGAGGTCGCGCTCGCCGACGTCGCCTGGGCGCGGCGCCGCGACGTCGAGCACGAGTCGGTGCCGCGCTCGCGAATCGACCAGGTCTTCGCGGTCGGCGACGTGGCGCGCTTCCGGGTGCTGCCGCACGACGCGCAGGCGCCGCCGCCCGACGCCGGCGACCCGGAGGGCACGGTACCGGGCTCGAGCGCCTCCGAGGCACCCGCTGCGAGCGAGCCGAGCCCGCATCGACCCGCGGCGCGCGGCGCGGCCCCGGCGCTGCGCCTCACGCTCGACCAGTCGCCCCAGGTCGAGGGCGCGCTGCTCTCGCTCGACATCGCGAGCGGTGAGGTGCTCGCGCTGGTGGGCGGCTACGACTACGGCCGCAGCCAGTTCGACCGCGCCGTCCAGGCGCGCCGCCAGCCGGGCTCGGCCTTCAAGCCCTTCATCTACGCGACCGCGCTGCAGCGGGGCTTCAGCGCCGTCACGACCGTGTACGATACGCCCGTGGTGTACACCAACCCCGAGACCGGAGAGGTCTGGAAGCCCGAGAACTACGACGGCAAGTTCCTGGGCGCCGTGCCGCTGCGCGAGGCGCTGGCGCGCTCGCTCAACAACGCCACGATCCACGTGCTCTTCGACGTCGGCATCCATCCGGTGATCGACATGGCGCGCCGCCTGGGCGTGCGCTCCCCGCTCGCGCCCTATCCGTCGATCGCGCTCGGCACCAGCCCCGTCTCGCTCGTCGAGCTGACGAGCGCGTACGCGGCCTTCCCGGCGGGCGGGCGGCGGGTCGAGCCGGTCTTCATCCGCCGCGTCCTCGATCGCGAGGGCAAGCTGCTGCTCGAGAACGTGCGGCTCGACGCGCCCGAGGCCGACGACCAGACGCCGCCGAGCGATGCGCCGGGCGCCGCCGCGCCCGGGCTCCAGCTAGCGGGCACCAGCGCGGGCGACTCCGGCGCCCCCGACCCGAAGCAGGTGCTGCCGCCGGCGCTGGCGTTCCTGGTGACGGACCTGCTGCGCGCGCCGATCGAGCATCCGCACGGCACCGGTCGCAAGGCCAAGGCGCTCGGGCGGCCGCTCGCCGGCAAGACCGGCACGACCAACGACCAGGGCGACGCCTGGTTCGTCGGCTTCTCGCCCGACCTGGTGGCCGGCGTGTGGGTCGGCTTCGACGAGCGCCAGGTGCTCGGCAAGGGCGAGACCGGCGGCCACGCCGCGCTGCCGATCTGGATCGACTACATGCGCGACGCGCTCGCCGATCGCCCGGTGCGCGACTTCCCGGTGCCCACCGGCGTCTCCTACGCGCGCATCGACCCGTCGACCGGCAAGCTCGCGGACGGCGCCAGCCACGACGCCTACTTCCAGTCGTTCCTCGAGGGCCACGAGCCGAACCAGAGCACCGGCGAGACGCCCAGCGAGAGCGACTCGCGGCGCCTGATGCGGATGGACTTCTAGCCGATGACCTTCGCTCGCCCGCCGGCTGGTGACTTCGCTCGGCTTCGCCTCGCTGCGCGCGCCCTTCGGGCGCTTGCGGCTGCGCGTCGGCCGACTCTCGAGTCGGCCTCCTAGCGCCGTGCTGCGCGGGCTTCCCGGCGCGCCGCAATCGATCCGCCGCGCGACGGCGCGCGAGGACATCCGGCGGGGCCCGCCGCTTGACACTGAAATGCGTCGACTCGACCAGCTCGCGGGACTCGGCGAGCTGGTGGCCGAGGTCGTGCACGAGGTGCGCAATCCCCTGGGCGTGTTCCGGACGATGCTCGCGCTGCTGCCCGAGCGCGCCGGCGACCCCGAGTTCCGGCTCGAGTTCGCGCGCGTCGCGGGCGAGGAGCTGGCGCGCCTCGAACGCCTGCTCGACGCGCTGCTGGAGCAGGCCCGCCCGGCAGACGACGCCCCAGCCCCTACACGAACTCGCGTCGCATGCGACGTCGGCGAGGCGATCGCGTCCTCGGCGGCACTGCTCGGCCACCGCGCAGCCGCCGCGGGCGTGCGGATCGACGCGGCGCCGGTGGCCGGGCTGCCGCCCGCCGCGATCGCACCCGACGCGCTGCGCCAGGTGCTGCTGAACCTCGCGCTGAACGCGCTCGACGTCACCCCGGCCGGCGGCGACGTGCGCTTCGCCGCGCGCACTCTCGGGCGCGCCGTCGAGGTGTGCGTCGAGGATCGCGGTCCGGGCGTGCCGCGCGGCGCGCGGCGCCGCGTCTTCGAGCCGTTCTACACGACTCGAGCCGGTCGCCCCGGCGGCCTCGGCCTCGCGATCTCGCGCCGGCTCGTCGAGGAGGCGGGCGGCACGATCAGCATCGGCGACCGCAAGGGCGGCGGAAGCTGCTTCCGCGTTCGCGTGCCGGCGCGCAGCGAGGTCTGAAGCGCCCCGCTCAGCGCTCCTTCAGCCACGCCGCCACCTCGGCGCCCAGCTCGGCGAGGCCCGCGCCGAAGAAGTGGTCGGCCTCGTCGATCGTGACGAGTCGCGCGCCCGCTAACGCCTCGACCAGCGCGGCGAGCGCGGCGGACGGAGCGATCGCGTCGTGCGCGCCCGTGAGCAGCAGCACCTCGCGCCCTTCCTCGCGCAGCGCGCCGACGTCGAGGAGCTGCGGCGGAGGCGCGACGAGCACGAGCCGATCGACGCGCGGCTGGCCGGCGGCCGCGCGCGCGGCGGCGGCGGCGCCGAAGGAGTAGCCCGCCGCGACGACGCGGCCCGGGATCGAGCGCGCGAGCTGCGCGAGGGCCGCGGCGTAGTCGGCGCCCGCCGCGCGCGCGTCGCCGCTCGCCACACCGCTGCTGGCGCCGACGCCGCGCCAGTTGAAGCGCAGCGACGCCAGGCCCGCCTTGGCGCAGGCCCAAGCCAGCTCGGAGACGACGGGCGAGTCCATGCTGCCGCCGTAGAGCGGATGCGGCGGCGCGATCACTGCGCCCGCCGCGCCCTCGCCCGCGATGAACAGCCCCTCGAGCACCTCGCCCGCCGCGCCCTCGTCCCCGAGCAGCGGGATCGCCACGGCGCGCTCCTCGCGCTTCGCCATCGCTCCTCCTGCTAACTTGCTTCGATGCCCCGCCGCAGCGCCTCTCCCGATAGCGGCGCCGGTCCGGCCGAGCTCCGCCGGCGCGCCGCCCGCATCGTGCGCCGGCTCGCCAAAGCGTATCCCGATGCCCGCTGCGCGCTCCACTTCCGCAGCCCGTTCGAGCTCCTGGTCGCGACCATCCTGTCGGCGCAGTGCACCGACAAGCGGGTAAACGAGGTCACCCCGGCGCTCTTCGCCGCGTACCGGACGCCCGCCGCGCTGGCCGCGGCCCGGCCGGCGGCGGTGGAGGCGATCGTGCGGCCGACCGGCTTCTATCGCCAGAAGACGCGTGCGATCCAGTCGGCTGCGCGCGACGTCGTCGAGCGCTTCGGCGGAAAGGTGCCGAACACGCTCGACGAGCTCGTCTCGCTGCACGGTGTCGCGCGCAAGACCGCGAACGTCGTGCTCGGCAACGCCTTCGGCGTCCCGGGGCTCAGCGTCGACACCCACATGAAACGCGTCAACGCGCGCCTCGGCCTCACCGCGCACGACGACCCCGAGAAGATCGAGCGCGACCTGATGCAGCTGATCCCCGCCCGGGAGTGGACCGCCTACTCGCAACGCGTGATCCACCACGGCCGCGTCTGCTGCGAGGCGCGCCGCCCGCGCTGCGAGAGCTGCCCGCTGGCGCCCGAGTGCCCGTGGCCGCGCTCTCACGCCGCCGGAGCGAGCGCGTGAAGCGCCAGCTCGCGTACCAGGGGCGCTCCATCTCGGTGTGGGTGGAGGAGGCCGCGCTGCCGAACGGCGTCACCACGCCGCTCGACATCGTGCGCCATCCGGGCGCCGCCGCGGTCGTGCCGTTCGAGCGCGAGGACCAGGTCCTGCTGATCCGCCAGTACCGCCACGCGGCGGGCGGAACGATCTGGGAGGTGCCGGCCGGCAAGCTCGACGGTGACACGCCCGAGGTATGCGCCGCGCGCGAGCTCGAAGAAGAGGCGGGACGCCGCGCCGGACGCCTGGTCCCGCTCGGCGCGATCTGGACGACGCCCGGCTTCACCGACGAGCGCATCCACCTGTTCGCGGCCTTCGACCTCGAGAGCGTCCCGCACCGCCGCGAGGAGCACGAGGTGATCGAGCTGGTCCCGCTGGCGCTCGACGCCGCGCTCGACCTGGTCTGGAGCGGGGAGCTCTGCGACGCGAAGAGCGCGCTCGCGCTGATCCACGCCGCGCGCCGGGTCGGTCGGCTGCGGTGAGCGACCTCGCCGTCGCGCTGACCTGGCACACCCATCGCTACCCCGACCTGCTCGCGCTGGTGCGGCGCGCGGAGGCGCTCGGCTACCGCGCCGCCTACGTCGACGGCGACGTCTCGATGATCGCGTCGCGCGGCGAGGGCGACGTGCTCGACGGCTGGACCGTGACGGCGGCGCTGCTCGCGTCGACGGCGCGGATCGAGATCGGCTCGATCCGGCTCGTGCACCACTGGAACCCTGCGCGCCTCGCGCAGGCAGTGGCGACCGCGGAGCGCATCGCCCCGGGCCGCCTGCGCTTCCTGCTCTCGATCGGCGCGTACGCGAGCGACGCGCGCTTCGGTCTGCCGTTCCTGCCCGCGCGCGAGCGCCTCGCGTGGCTCGACGAGCTCGTGCCGGTGCTTCGCGCGCTCTGGACCGGCGAGACCGTCACCGCAAAGGGACGCTTCTTCGAGCTCGACGCCGCGCGCGTGCGGCCGGCGATCGAGCGTCCCGGTGGCCTCCCTGTGGAGCTGGCCGGGCGCGGGCCACGCCTCCTCGAGCTGGTCGCCGCGCACGCCGACCACTGGGACGTGAACCTTCCGCCCGTCGCGCGCCGCGTCTTCGACGCGTCGCGTCGACTCGAAGCTGCCTGTCGCGCGCGGGGCCGGAACGCCGCCTCGATCGGGCGCTCGATGTGGCTCTGGACGCGCGTCGGTCCGGACGCCGCGGACGCCGCGGTGCGGGCCGAGTACCGGCGCTGGAACCCCTGGTTCGCCAGCGTCCCAGACGCGGAGCTGCGCGAGGCGATCGTCGCCGGCCCTGCGGGGAGTTGCCGCCGCCGGCTGGGCGAGATCCGGACCGATCTCGGCATCGACCTCCCGGTCCTCGACCTGGCCGGGCTCGACCGCGCGGGAGCCGAGCGCGTCATGGAGGAATTGGCCGGCAGCTAGGGCCTGCGTTGACCCAGCCAAGTCCAGTGCTTACGCTCCATCTCCACCGCAGGGAGCCCGCGCCCGGCCCGGCGGAAAGGACAGCGCCATCGGCTCCCGCGCAGGCGAGCCGTCGAGGAGGTGCGTTGTACGGACGCGGGTTCCAATCGGGAGGCATGGGCTTCGGACCGCCCGTCACGCCCCCCGTCATCAAGCAGCTCCTGATCGCCAACATCGCCGTCTTCTTCGCGCAGGCGATGGGCGCCATCCCGGTGCCTGCCACCGACACTCTGCTCGCGGCGTCGCCCGCGGGCTTCTGGGAGCACGGCTACCTCTGGCAGCCGTTCACCTACATGTGGCTGCACGGGGGACTCGGGCACGTGGCGGCCAACATGTTCCTGCTCTGGATGTTCGGCTCGCCGCTCGCGCTCGCGTGGGGCTCGCAGCGCTTCCTGCGCTTCTACCTGCTGTGCGGTGTCGGCGCGGGTCTGATCATCGTCTCGTTCCCGTGGATCCCGGCGCTGCTCGGCGCGTCGAGCCCGATGAGCCTGGTGATGCCGACGCTCGGCGCGTCGGGCGCCGTGATGGGCGTGCTGCTCGGCTACTCGCTCACCTGGCCCGACCGCACCATCATGTTGATGTTCCCGCCCGTCGCCTTCCGCGCGATCTGGCTGATCCCGATCCTGTTCTTCATGGAGATCAGCTTCGGCCCGCCGAACATCAGCCACGTCGGCCACCTGGGCGGCGTACTCGTTGGCTGGATCCTGCTGCGTGCGCGCGGCGACGCCGGGAAGCTGTTCTCGATCGACCAGATCAAGTACCGCTGGCGGCGCTACCGATTGCGCAAGCGCCTGCGCGCGGTGCAGACGGAAGACTGGCGGGACAACGGCCGCCAGGGCCCGTGGCTCCACTAGGGAGATGGCGGGCATGGACGACGGCACGCACGCCGACTTCGACCTCGATGACGCGCTCGACGCCGAGATCCGCCGGGCGGGCGAGCAGCTCGTGCGTTCCCGCCACGCGGTCGCGCTGACAGGCGCGGGGCTCTCCGTCGAGAGCGGGATCCCCCCGTTCCGCGGCCCGAACGGGATCTGGACCAGGCACGGCGAGCCGCCGCTCGACGGCTACCAGCGCTTCCTGCGCGACCCGCGCGCGGCGTGGCAGGATCGCCTCCAGCCGCGCGAGGCCTGGGCGCGCGAGCTCGGCGAAGCGGTGCGCCGCGCCAAGCCGAACGCGGGGCATCGCGCGCTCGCCGAGCTCGAGCGTCGCGGGCTGCTCGCCGCGCTGATCACGCAGAACATCGACGACCTCCACCGCCAGGCCGGGCACGTGCGCGTGCTCGAGATCCACGGCAACCACCGGCGGCTGCGCTGCATCGGCTGCGGCGAGCGCTTCGATCCCGACGAGATCGCGATCGACCCCGAGCGGCTCCCGCCGCGCTGCCCGCGCTGCGACGGAATCGTGAAGAGCGACGTCGTGCAGTTCGGCGAGCCCATCCCGGCGGACGTGCTGCGCGGCTGCTACGAGGCCGTCGCGCCCGCCGACTGCATGTTGGTGGCCGGCACCTCGGCCACCGTCTACCCGGCCGCCGAGTTCCCCTACGAGGTGCTGCGCCAGGGCGGCCGCGTGATCGAGGTGAACCTCGAGCCGAGCGAGCTCTCGCCGCTCGCGACGCTCTCGCTGCGCGGTCCGGCCGGCGCCGTGCTCGCGCGCCTGCTCGAGCACGCGGCCGCGAGCGCGGAGGCGCTGGCATGACCACCGGCGAGCGCAGACCTCCCTGCCCGGATGGCGTCGGCAGCGGCTTCGGCGAGTTCCTGCGCGGCCTGCTCGCCGGCATTCCGTGGAGCGAGCGGGCCGAGGTCGACGAGACGGTGCGGCTCGCCGCGCCGCGCTCGGGCCTGCTGCGCATCGACAACTCGAATGGCCGCACCCGCGTGATCGGCGAGGACCGCAGCGACATCGAGGTGCGGCTCCAGAAGGTCGCGCGCGCCGAGAGCGAGGCCGCGGCGCGGCGCACGGCCGAAGCGATCCGGCTCGCGACCGCGGAGACCGAGTCCGGGCTCGACATCGAGATCGAGGCGCCGCGGCGCTGGAACCGGCGCGGCAGCGTGAACCTCGAGCTGCGCGTGCCGCGCGGCACGCGCGTCGAGGTGCAGGCCTCGAACGGCAAGGTGAGCGTCGAGGCGCTGCGCGCCTCGGTGCGCGCGCGCTCGAGCAACGGTGCGGTCGAGATCCTGGACGTCGAGGGCGAGGTCGAGGTCCAGTCCTCGAACGCGCGGGTGTGCTGCACCGGCTGTCGCGGGCGCCTCCTGGCGCGCAGCAGCAACGGCAAGATCGAGGTCGCCGAGCACCGTGGCGCCGTCGACGCGGCCACCTCGAATGGGCTGATCCACGCTGCGCTCGTCGAGCTGCGCGGCCCCGTCGTGCTCGCCACCAGCAACGGGCGGATCGCGCTCGAGCTTCCCCAAGTGGTGGACGCGGACGTCGACGTGCGCGTCGACAACGGCATCATCCGCAACCAGCGCCCGCTCGACCACTGCACGCACTCGAGCGGCGGGCGCCTCGCCGGCACGCTCGGCCGCGGCGGCGTCCCGATCAAGCTGCGCACCTCGAACGGGTCGATCTCGCTGCGCTGAGATCAGGGCCCGACGCTGCGGCGGATCTCGACCGAGCCGTCCGCGAACACCACCGCGGCCGGCTCGATCTCGCGGACCACGTAGCTTCCGACGTGGTCGCCCTCGTGGACGGCCACCGCGGTCGCGGCCCCCGAGAGCTGCACCCAGGCGGCGCGCTTCTCGGGACGCGGGTGCCAGCTCGTGCGCACGACGCGCAGCGGAGCGGCCGCGGCGACGCGCTTCGGGGCAGTGCGCTTCGCGAAAGGCGGCGCATCGCCCGCGCTCTCGACCCGAGGCGGCGACGGCTCGCGGGCGTTCGGGTGAACGACGACGACCTCCGCGGAGGCCGCTGCATCGCGTGCCGCCGCGGATGACGGCGCGGAGACCTGGGGCGACGGCGCCACCGCGGCGACCTGGGGCACGGGGGCAGTCGGCTCGGCGCGCGGGGCGGGCTCGACGGGAGTGGGCGCGGCCTGCGCGGGCGGCGCCGCCGAGACCGGCGCCGCGACCGGAGCGGCCGCGCGCTCGGGCTGAGAAACGTCGCGCTCGGAGCGGCCGCCGCGCAGCAACGTCAGGCCTGCGAGGGTCAAGGCGAACGCCACGGCGGTCACGGCGACGAGCACGGAGGTCGCGACGCGCCGCCGCGCGGCCGGCGCGAACACGACGTCCTCGCGCAGCGGGCGCTCCGCGCCGCGCGCCTTCTGCTCCTCGATGCGCCGCAGCGCCTTCAGGATCGTGCTCAACCCGCGCCTCCCAGCGGCGCGAGGACGGGGACACCGTAGCGCCGGAGCGCCTGGTACAGCGAGATCTTGGTGAGCGGCCCGACGGTGCCGTCCGGCTCGAGCCGGCGATCGGCCTGGAAGGCGCGCACCGCGAGCTCGGTCGCCGCGTCGAAGCGCCCCGAAGCGGGTCCCGACCAGAAGCCGAGCTCGCCGAGCGAGCGCTGCAGCCACGAGACGCCGTCGCCCGCGTCGCCGACGCGCAGCAGATCGGGCAGCGGCTCGAAGTCGCGCCACGCCACGTGCGCCTCGCCGTGCCAGCTCCGCACCAGGTCGTCGGCCGACACCACGGCGGGTCGGCCCGCCAGCACGCCGATCAGCTCGACGTCGCTGCCGCCGAGCTGGTGCAGCGCGACGAGGCGCGGCACGCCGTCCGCGGCGTCGACGGCGAGCAGCGCGGGCTGGCCGAGCGCGCGCAGCCGCGCGACGTCGGCGTCGTGGATGTCGATCAAGCCGAGGCCGCGAGCCGAGAGTCCCGCCACGAGTTCCGGGAACGCGAGCGCCTCGGGGAGCGGATCGGGGCGCGGCAGCGACCACGCCTCGAGTACCGCCGCGAGCGAATCGGCCGCGATCGCGCCGGGCGCGCGCAGCGCGAGCGCGTGGGCGAGGTCGGTGACGCGCTCGGGCCCCGCCGCCGCGGGAGCGGGCGCCGGCGCGGCGCTCGCCGTCGGGGGAGCGGGGATCGGCTCCGCATTCGCGGGCGGCGTGCCCGCCGGCTCCGTCACGGCCGGCGGCGGGAGCGCGCTCACGGCGGGCGCGGCCGGCGCCGCGCTCGGCTCCGGCGCTGCGGCGGTCGAGGCCGGCGGAGTCGCTGCGATGGGCGCGGCCGGCGGCGGCGCCGAGACGTCGGGCGCCGCCTGCGCCGCGGGTGCGGCCGCGCCGCGCTTCGCGAGCTCGACGACGCGCTCCCAGGCGCCGAGCCGCCAGCCCGCGGCGGCGATCAGCGCGAGCCCCAGCAGCGCCGCGAACGGCAGCGCGAGTCGGCGCAGCCGGCGCGGCTCCGCGCCGCCCCGGCCGATCTCGACCTCGCGGGCGGCGCGCCGCACGTGCGCGGGCCGGATCGCCGGCGCGGATTCGGCGAAGGCAGCCAGCAGCGCGCGGTCGCAGAGCAGGTTCACCACGCGCGGGATGCCGTGCGAGCGGCGGTAGACCTCGCGCAGCGCCGACTCGGCGAACAGGTGATCGCGATCGCTGCCGGCCGAGACGCGCAGGCGGTGGCGCACGTAGGCGCCGGCCTCGTCGCGCGAGAGCGGCGCCAGCCGCCAGCGCACGCCGATCCGCTGGCGCAGCTGCCGCAGCTCGCGTGACTCGAGCAGCGCGTCGAGCTCCGGCTGTCCGAGCAGCAGGATCTGGATCAGCTTGTCGGTCTCGGTCTCGAGGTTCGAGAGCAGCCGCACCTGCTCGAGCGTGTCGGAGGCGAGGCCCTGCGCCTCGTCGATGATCAGCAGCACGCGGCGGCCCTGGCGGCGCCGCTCGAGCAGGTAGTGGTTCAGCTCGTCGACCAGCTCGCGCGCCGAGTCGCCGCGCTTCTCGACGCCGAGCTCGACCAGGATCGCCTCGAGCAGCTCGCGCGCCGAGAGCTTCGGGTTGAAGACGAACGCCACCTCGACCTCGCCGCCGAGGCGGCGCAGCAGGGTGCGGCACAGCGTGGTCTTCCCGGTTCCGACCTCGCCGGTGACGGCGATGAAGCCCTCGCCCTGCTCGATGCCGTAGAGCAGGTGCGCCAGCGCCTCGCGGTGCGCCGCCGACAGGAACAGGAAGCGGGGGTCGGGGCTCAGCGCGAAGGGCTTCTCGCGCAGCCCGAAGAACGCGGTATACACGGATCCCGAAGCTATCAGCCCGGAGGGCGCTTGGGAACGGTCGGCGCGGGAACGCTCTGCGAGGGGAGGGCAAGCCATCGGGCGCGGGGAGCCTCGCTCCTGGAACCCGCCTCGGGATAGAAGGTTTCGAAGTGGCCGCCGTGCTCGGCGTCGACTGGGGGGCGACCCTCGCCAAGCTCGCCCTCCGCGATCCCGGCGGCGGGATCGCCTTCCGAGTGCTCCCCGTTGATGGATCGGGGGGCGGGCTGCGCGAAGACCCGGGCGCCGCCCGCAGTGCGCTCGCCGAAGCCGGCGCGCGGCGCTTCGGCCTCACGGGCGGCGGCGCGGCGATGCTGGCACGCGAGCTCGGCCCCGACGCCGTCCAGGTGAACGAGTTCGCGGCCTGGGGCGCGGGCGCGGCCGCGATGCTGACCGAGCTGGAGGCGCCTCCGACGCAGCGCCACCTGCTCGTGTCGCTCGGGACCGGGACCTCGGTGTTGCTCGTCGACGGGCTCTCGGTGACGCGCGTGGGCGGGACGGCGCTCGGCGGCGGCACCCTGCTCGGTTTGGCCGCCGGCCTGATCGGCACCACCGACTTCGAGCGCATCGCCGCGCTCGCGCAGGCCGGCGCGCGCCGCGAGGTCGACCTGCTGGTCTCGGACATCTATGCCGCGGGCGGCATCGCGCTGGCCGGCGACCTCACGGCGTCGAACTTCGGCAAGCTCGCGCGCCGCCTCGCCGCCGGCGAGCGAGCCGCCGACGCCGACCTGGCGCAGGCCATCGTCGGGATGATCGCGGAGAACGTTGCGCTGCTGTGCGCGAGCCTGGCGGGCGCCGCACAGGTCACCCGCATCGTCTTCGGCGGCTCGACGCTGCGCAACAACCCGGTGCTCTCCGAGATGCTCACCCACTACCTGCGCGCCTACGGCCGCGACCCGGTCTTCCTCCCGCGCGGCGAGTTCGCCGGCGCGCTCGGCGCGCTGCTGCTCGCCTCCGGGGATAGCTAGCGAGGTGAATCTTGGATGAGCGTACAGGCTGTTCCGTTCGATCGCGCGCTTCAACGAATCCGAGCACGACGGCGCTGGGCTCTCCGAATCCTCGTTGCTCTCGCTCCGGTGTCAGCCAGCGTTCTTGCCGTCGTGTGGCTCGCGTTTGACGAACGCATCGCCTCCCGATTCTTTGGCAACTACTCACTTGTCGTATCTCTCGCGCTCTTCATCGCCGGGGTTCCGTATTCGATGAGCCGGTGCCCTCGATGCGGGAACTTCTTCTTCTGGCGCGCGTGGGCCTCGAATCCCTTCGCAGAAAAGTGTATGAACTGCTCGCTAAGTCTCGGTGGAGACTGAAGCGGCCGCTATTAATGGCGGTAGGACGATGGTCGTCGGCCAGGGGCCCGGCCATTGCAGCCGCCCCGCACCTGCCTCTCCGACCGCTCTAGGCGTTCGGTGCGCGCGGGACCGGCTCCGTCGCGATCTCCTCGCCCTTCGTGATGGAGCGGACCACGCGCTGCGTGCGCGCGATCGCCGCACGCTGGACGCGCAGCTCCTCGGTCTGCGCCGCGACCTGGCGCTCGAGACGCTCGCGCGCCTCGGCGAGCTGCTCGAGGCGCCGCTCGAGCTCGGCGACGCGGCCCTCGACCTCGGCGGCCACGCGCAGCGTCTCGCCATGCGACGGAACGGCCGGGCTCGCGGCCGCGGGCGGCGGCGCACTCGCAGCCGGGATGGCCACGCCGTTCCCGCCGTGCCCGCTCGCAGGGCTGCTCGCCGACTGCGTGCTGGCCTGGCCCGCGGGCGGCTCGCGGTCGAAGATCGAGGCCGGCGCCGCGGATCCAGCCGATCCGGCGCGCGAGATCGGGAGCTGGCTGTACGAGTCGTCGTCGTCGGCTGCTTCGAAGGCGTGCGGGTCTCGAGCGGGTGCGGCGGGCTCGTTGCGAGCCTCCCAGCGCGGGAGCTCGGGCTGCGCTTCCGGCTCGGCCCCGGCGTCCTCGGCCGACATCACCGAGTAGAGCGGGTCCTCGTCCACGGCGGAGCGGCGGCGGCGCAGCACCACGAGCACGATGCCGCCGAGCAGCACGACGCCGACGGCCAGCAGCCCGCTCGGGCTCATCAGCAAGCCGAGCATCGAGCTGCCGGCGGACTCGGTCGCTTCGTACGGCGGCGCGGGCGCGGTCATGCGGCGGTGGGCCGGCGCCTCGGGAGCGGCGCTCGGCGGCGGCGGCGCGGGCGCGCTCTCGCCCGCGAGGGGATGGGCGGCGTCGGGCGCCGTTGCTGCGTCGCCGCGAACGGTCGGTGCGCCGGCGCCGGGCTGATCGGTCTGGCCCACCGCGGCGAGCTCGGAGGTCGGCGCGGCCGCGGGATTCGCGGTCGCTGGCGGCGCCGGCGCGGCAGCCGGCTCCGGCGTCGCTGCGGCAATCGGCTCGGGAGCCGCAGCGAAGGGCGCAGGCTGCATCGCTGCGGCGGGCTCCGGCTTCACCGGCGCGGACGGCTCAGGCTTGGCCGACGCAGCGGGCTCCGGCTTGGACGGCTCGGCGGGAACGGTCGCCGCGATCGGCGCTTCGCCGCGCGCGAGGTCGAAGACGATGCGCGGCGGGTCGGCGAGGATCATCTCGGTGAGCTGCGTGTCCGGGTGCGCGAGCTCGATGTGCACGGTCGACCCGGTCGCCGTGGGCTCGACGCGGACGCCCCGCACCAGCGGGCTCTTCGAGGGCACCTGGCGGGCGCGGCTCTGGGCGTCGAGCGCGACGACCAGCTCGCTCTTGCCGCTCGACACCATCCGGTAGTCGGCGGGCGCATCGAGCTCGAACACGATCCGCGTGTGGTCGGAGTGGGTCCCGACGCGCACCTCCGACAGGTGCACCGCGCGTCCGGTCGCGGGTCCGAGCACCAGCGCCGTGAACGCGGCGACTCCGAAGAGCCGCGAGCGGATCGGATGGAACGTCGTGAGACGACCGGAATCCCGGCGCGCCATGGCCAGTGGTCCCTCCTGCCTCGAGCTCCTCGCGCGGCTGCGCGCGAGCCGAGCTCCCGAATTGCGACTTTCTCCTCGGCAGATCGGGCGAGTGGCTCGAGCCCTTTCTCGCGCGTGACGGTGCAGCTCGTGTGCGCCGCCGTTCGATTGCCGACTCGGGGGAATCTCCGGGGGGACCGGATCGCTACTCGAGCAGCGGGCGGAGGGTGGCCAGCGCGGCTCGGATGCGCGGACCGTACCACGAGACCCAGGTGCCGTCGACGCAATGGATGCGCCCGTCGCGCGCCGCCGGCACCGGGAGCCGGCCCAGCTCCTGGACGTCGCGCTCCCCGAAGGCGTAGGGCTCGTCGGGCAGCAGGATCACTTCGGGCTGCGCCACAACCAGCTCCTCCAGGGTCACGATCGGGTAGCGGCGCTCGCGCCGGCCGGCGAAGACGTTGCGGCCACCGCACAGCTCGAGCAGCGAGTGGGCGTAGGTGTCGGCGCCGACGCTCATCCAGGGATCGCGCCAGATGGGGCATAATACCCCCAACCTTGGTGATCCGGGAGCTTCCTCGGCTCGCGCGCGCACCGCGTCGGCGATCGCCCGCTCGACCGGCTCGACGACCTCGGCGATCGCCTCGGCCGAGGCGCCGAGGCCCGCCAGCTCGCGGAGCAGCGCCGCCCCCTCCTGGGCGGTGCGCGGGTAGGTCACCCACACGCGGATCCCGGCGGCCTCGAGGCGCTCGACCAGGTGGCGGCGGTTCTCCTCGCGGTTGGCGATCACCAGGTCGGGCGCCAGCCCGAGGATCGCCGTGACGCTCGCGTCCTTGGTGCCGCCGACCTTGGGCAGCGCGGCGACCGCCTCGGCCGGGTGCACGCACCAGTCGGTGACCCCCACGACGCGCGAGCCCAGGCCGAGCGCGAAGAGCGCCTCGGTGAGGCTCGGCACCAGCGAGACGATGCGCTTGGGCCCGCCGATGCGGCTGGGCCCGCCGATGCGGCTGGGCCCGCTCACTCGAAGCGCACCTCGAGGACGCCGCCGCGCAGCGAGGCGGCGGCCACCCCGCGTCCGGCAAGCGAGGCGGGCAGCGCGATGCGGCGCAACGCGTCGCGCACGTGCACCAGCAGGTCGCCGCCGTGCACCGCGACCTCGATCTCCTCCTTCGACACGTTCGGGAGATCGATCTCGAGCAGCGTCGCGCCGCCGACGCGCCGCAGCCGCAGCGGGCGCCCGCGGTGGAGCACCGCGGCGGGATCGCGCTCGCCGTAGACCTCGTCGGCGAGCGCGCGCAGCGCCTCGACGCCGCGCAGCTCGGTCGGCCGCAGCGGAGCGCGCAGCAGCGGTACCGGAAAGGCGGCCTCGAGCGCGGCGAGCTCCTCGCGCTCGCGCTCGGCCCAGCGCGCGAACCAGCCCGCGCGCGCCGGCTCGGGGAGCAGGCGGTTCACCAGCACCGCGTCGGTCGCGACGCCGTACAGGCACAGGTACGCGAACGAGCGACGCGTCTCGTCGACCACCACGCGCGCCGCGTTGGTGACGAGCCGCGCGCTGGTGCGCTCGGCGTCGAGCAGGATCTGGCGCACGTCGTCGACGTCGCGGTAGAGGCGCTCGAAGGCGGCGAACACCTCGTCGCCGGGCACGAGCCCGCGCAGCCCGACGCCCTCGAGCAGCGGCCGCACGCGGCGCGCGATGCGGCGCTTCAAGTCGAAGAAGCGCTCCATGAAGACCGCGAGCGCGTCGGGGAAGCGCAGCATGCGCAGCGTGGCGCCGGTCGGCGCGCAGTCGACCACGCAGACGTCGAACTCGCCGAGCGCCTCGACCTCGCGCACCGCGCGCAGCGAGACCAGCTCCTCGAGGCCGGGCACCACGAGCAGCTCCTCGGCCACGATCTCGTCGGTGCCCTCGCGCAGGAGCTGCGCGAGCCAGGCCTGGATCTCGGACCAGGCGCGGTCGATCTCGTCGAGGACCGACACCTCCTGGGCCACCACGTTCGCCGCGACCTCGACCGGGCGCGCGCCGATCGGGCGCGCGAACGAATCGCCGAGGCTGTGCGCCGGGTCGGTCGAGAGCAGGAACACGCGGTGGCCGCGCGCCGCCGCGCCGACCGCGGTCGCCGCCGCGAGCGTGGTCTTGCCGACGCCGCCCTTGCCGGTGAGCAGGATGACACGCATCTATGTCGGCTCCCGTCTGAAGACCCAGCGGGCTACGCGGGTCATCACCCGGTGGGCTCCGGTGCGACCAGGCGCACCACCAGAAGGCCCGCCTCGAGCTTGGCGCTCGCCAGCGAGAGACGCGCGAGCTTGCGCGGCAGCGGCACCGCGCGCCGCAGCGCGCCGGCGCGGATCAGCAGCGCGTCGTCGAGCTTCGCGACGTCGAGCGCGGCGCCGCGCGCGTGCGGCAGCGGGACGTCGACGCGCCAGCCGTCGCGCGCCCGCGCGAAGCGCAGCCGCGACGCTTGGCACAGCCGCGCCGTCGGCGCGGCGCCCGCGAAGAGCCGCGCCCCGTGCTCGGCCAGCGCCGCCACGCGGACCACCTCGTCGCGCGCGAGCGGTGCGCGCAGCAGCGGGAGCGGCGCGAAGAGCTCCGCGACCTCGGCGCAGCGCTCCTCCTGCACGCGCCCCCAGTCCTCGAAGAACGACTCGGCGGCGGCCTCGGGCGGCAGCAGGCGGTTCATCACGACCGCGTCGCACGCCACCTCGAAGAGGCAGAGGTCCATGTGCGCGCGCACCGCCTCGTCGATCACCATGCGCTCGGGCGTCACCACGAGACGCACGCTGGTCGCGGGGCCGAGCAGCAGCGCGCGGATCGCAGCGAGGCGGCCGTAGAGCAGGCGATCGGCGTCGCGGAACACCTCGGAGCCCGGGAGCGGCACCGGCACCAGCGCGCGCGCGATGGGCGTCACCACCGCGGCCAGCGCGCGCTGCACGCGCAGCACGAGGCGCAGCGTGCGCGAGGCGACCTCCGGAAGCGTCACGAGGCGGAGCGTCGAGCCGGTCGGCGCGCAGTCGACCACGATCAGCTCGTAGCGGCCCGAGCCGGCGTGCTCCTCGAGCGCGAGCAGCGAGGCCATCTCTTCGGCGCCCGGCAGCAGCGCGAGCTCGTCGGCGACGACCTCCTCGATGCCCTGGTGGCGGAACAGCGCGACCAGGTAGTCGCGGATGCTGCCCCAGTGGCGCTCCATTTCGGCGCGCGCGTCGACCTCGATGGCGTCGAGCTGCGGCGCGACCGGGCGCGGCTCGGCGCCGAGCGGGACCGCGAGGACGTCGCCGAGGCTGTGGGCGGGGTCCGCCGAGAGCACGAGTGTGCGCGCGCCGCGCGCCGCCGCGTGGGCGGCGGTGGCCGCGGCCGTGGTGGTCTTCCCGACTCCTCCCTTGCCGGTGTAGAAGACGACGCGCGCCGTACCGCTGGGCACGGCGAGACGGTATCACGCGGCGGCCGTCTCCGATCCGGCGCTGCGCGCGAGGGCGAGCGGCCGCGGGCCGAACGGGCCCTCGGTCCAGCGGTGGTGGCAGCGGCGGCACTCGCCGAGCCGCCAGAGGCCGCGCTCGAACACCTCGTCGATCGCGACGTCGCTCGAGCCGCACACCGCGCAGGCGCCGGGGCTCGGCGCTCGGGGGGTCAGGGAAGCCCTGCCAGAATTCGAGCCAGGAACCTTCGAGCCAGGGATCTTCGAGCCAGGAATCGTGGCTGCGATCGAAGCCATCGCGTCTCCTCCTGGGCGGAGGAGAACACGCGCGCGTGACGGATTCGGTCACAGCGGATGGCGTTTCGGAGGGGACGGGTGGGAGGGCGGCCGCGGGCGCGCGCTGCTGCGCCGCCTGGTGGCTGCGACGCGCTCGCTGCGCAGGGCGCCGCTCAGCAGCACCGCCGAGACGGTGCCGACCACCTCGTCGTCGGGGATCGGGTGGAACTTGGTGCCGCCGAAGACGTCCTGGATCAGCAGGAACGAGAGCAGCGAGCCGAGCAGCGTGCCCGAGAGCCCGACCGGGGGGAGCGGTCGCATGACGCCGGCGTCGATCCAGCCCTGGAAGTAGGCCGCGAGCGCGCCGTTGCCCGGGTACACGATGCGCTTCAGGAACAGCTCCGAGTTCTCGGGGCTGAGCGGCACCTCGCGCAGGAAGATGCCGATCAGCTCCGAGCGCTGCTTCAGCGCCAGCCAGAGCGCGCGCACGATCTCGGGGATCGCTTCGCGCGGGTGCACGTCGCGGTAGGCCGCGAGCAGCTCGGACATCTCGGGGAGCAGCGAGTAGCGCTGCAGCGCCGCGTCGAGGATCGCCTGCTTGGTGGGGAAGTAGAGGTAGACGGCGCCCTTCGAGAGCCCCGCCTCGCGCGCGATCGACTCCACCGAGACGGCGTCGAAGCCGCGGCTCGCGCACAGGCGAACCGCGGCCTCGAGCAGCTGGAGGCGCCGCGCCTCGGTCAGCTCCGCGCGTTGCTCGCGTCCGATCCGGGCCATGGCGCCATTCTACGCCGTCTACAGGCTATTGAAAAAATCCTGGCAGTCGGCCAGCAGCGGGTCGGTCGACGGGTTCTTCGCGCTGGTGAGGTGCGTCTCCAGCAGGAAGGGCGAGCCGGCCAGCAGCGGCACGTCGTCCGGGATCGTCCCGGTCACGCTGACGTCGACCTTGATGGCGCCGTCGATCTGCAGCTTCAGGAGCTTCCCGAGGTCGATCTTGATCGGGACGTCGTCGGCGTCGACGGAGAGCGCCACCGTGCCGCTGTCGGTCAGGTTGGCGATCAGGTCGCTGGTGGCGAGCCCGCCGAAGTGGATGTCGGCCTTGCTGCCCTTGATCAGGTTGATCAGCGCGGTGCCGACGGTCGGGTCCTCCGGGTTCTGGCCGACGCAGAGGGTCCCGTTCTTGAAGCCAAAAATTTTGACCGGGTCGCCGGCGATGGTGATCGCGTTGCCCTTGATCCCGGCCACGATGCCCTGCGGCGACAGCAGGTTGCGCAGGTCGGCATCGAACTCGCCCTGGATCCCGCCGTGCAGCGGGATCGTCACGGGGGTGCCGAGGACGTTGAGGGTGATCTGGCTGGGACCGGCCGAGGGATCGATGTTGAGGTTGGCGGGGATCTTGACGACCCCCTTGCTGATGCAGCCTGAGCTCCCCACGGCGATTGCGAACAGTGCAGCGACCAGGACGGAACGATTCGAAAGCATGGCGAGCGCCTCCCCGACCTTCCCGCCCCCCAAGCGGGCGAATAATGACTGACTGGTTGGTCATAATTCAAGCAGAAAATGCGCCAGACGAGCCGCGGCCAGGCGGATTCAGCCCCTCAGGACTGCGCGGCGGGCCTCGCGGCGGCGTAGGCGCGGATCTCGCGCGCGTTCGAGAGCTGCTGGAACGAGTTGCGGAAGAGCTGCTCGACCAGCGTGCGCGCGGGCTTGGTGAAGAGCTGGCTGCCGCGGACGGTCTGGACCCAGATCAAGGCGCCGCTCGGGTCGCGCAGCGACCACTCGAGCAGCACCGTCATCCGCTCGCCGTGGTAGTCGCCTTCCTCGACCTTCTCGACGGCCACGACCCGCGGCGTCAGGACGGCGAGGTCGGCCTGCCCGTCCTTCGGGTCTTCCACGACCTCGACCTTCGCGAAGAGCGCCTCGGCGACGGCCCGTGCGTTCACGGCCAGCGAGTTGCCGAGGTCCGTCGGCGTCTGCCCGCCCGGCGGGCGCTGCCAGTCGGTCGCCCGCAGATCGGCGTCGATCACGAGACGCACCGGAAGCTCGATGCGCGGGGCCACGGGGTAGCCGCCGAGGGCTTCCTTCGGGTACGACCGGGGGCCCTCGGAGAAGCAGCCCGCGAGGAGGAGACCGACGGCAACGGCCGCGAGCGCTCTCACGGTGTGGCCGGTCCCAGCGTCAACGGGAACTCGAAGCGCTCGGCGCCGCGCGACGTGAGGTCCGTCAGCTCGACGCCGACCACGTACGCGCTCGGGCGGCTCTTGGCGTCGCCGAGGTGGAAGTAGGCGAAGCCGTGCGCGCTCTCGCCGGGCGAGAGCGTCGTCGCGTGCAGCCCCGAGACCACCATGTTGTACTCGACCGCCTCGGCGTCGGCGATCTTCTTCGAGCCGCCGAAGGCCAGCGGCATCAGCACGATCGAGGCCGGAAACGTGAGCATCGTCACGGTCTGCGCGATGTGCATGCCCGTCGCCACGCCGGGCGTCGTGGCCCAGCTCGAGGCCGGCCCCTTGCCGGTCGCCTCCTGGCGCGCGCGCGTGTCGGCCGCGACCAGCGACGCCGAGTCGGCGGTCAGCAGGTAGCTGTCGGTCGCCGAGCGGTTCTCGGCGACGACCAGGACCGCGAGGAGGTCCTGCCCGACGAGATCGCTCGCGAAGTACTTCTTGGCCTGCTCGCGGTCGAGCACCGGCTCGACGGTGACCGCGAGGCCGCCGCCCTGCTGGATCTGGGCCGCCGGGTATTCCGCGATCTTGCGAGTCGGGTAGGGAGGAATCTGCACCGTCTGGCAGGCGAGCAGCGCGGCAACGAGCGGCAACGGAAGGAGCCGGCGCGACACGCACGGCAGTAGACACCGGGCCGCGTCTGCATGTCAAGCGTCTCAGTCGTCCGGGATCAGGTGCCGGAGTCCGAAGCGCTCGATGCGGTGGCGCAGGGTGCTGCGGGCAAGCCCGAGCCGGCGCGCCGCCCGCGCGACGTTGCCGCCGGTCGCGCGCAGCACCGCCGCGATGCCTTCGCGGTCGGGCTCGGTTCGCCCGCAGGGTGCTGCGGGCGCGGCGGCCTCGTCGCCGTCGTGCACCGCGCGCGCCGGCGCGGGCGCGGGCCAGGGCTCGAGGGCGCCCGTCAACGCGCCCGCATCGAGCGTCGCCCCATCGTGTCGAACCAGCAGGCGTTCGAGCACGTTCCAGAGCTCGCGCACGTTGCCGGGCCAGGCGTGCGCGCGCAGCGCGCGGTGGAACGACTCCGAGGTCACCGGGACCGGCCGTCCGAGGCGTCGCCCGAGATCGCGCAGGCCGCGTGCCACCAGCGGAGCCAGGTCCTCGGGCCGCTCGCGCAGCGGCGGCAGGTGCAGCTCGAGGACATGGAGCCGGAAGTAGAGGTCGGCGCGAAAGCCGCCGCTCGCGACCGCGGCGCGCAGGTCGCAATTCGTGGCAGCCATCACGCGCGCAGTCATCGGCAGCGTGCGGGAACCCCCGACGCGCTCGAACGCGCGCTCCTGGAGCACGCGCAGCAGCTTCGCCTGCAGGCGCGGCTCGAGCTCCCCGATCTCGTCGAGGAACAGCGTTCCGCAGGCGGCGGCCTCCAGGCGGCCCTCGCGCGCGGCGTCCGCGCCGGTGAAGGCCCCGCGCTCGTGCCCGAACAGCTCGCTCTCGATCACCGTCGGAGCGAGCGCCGCGCAGTCGACGTGAACCAGCGGGCCGCGCCGACGGCGTGACGCCTCGTGGAGCAGGCGCGCCAGCAGCCCCTTGCCGGTACCGGTCTCGCCGGTGAGCAGCACCGTCGAGTCGGTCCCCGCCACTGCGCGCAGATCGCGCCGCAGGCGGCAGAGCGCGGGGGACTCGCCCACCAGCGCGCTGAAGCGGCTCGCCTCGGTCGGACCATCTCGCTCAGGGTCTCGTGCGCCTTGCATCGGATGCGCTGCACCTCCCGTCGCACCTTCGGCAATTCGCGTGCCAGCGGGCCGGGCGGCGCAACGGGCGCCCGCGCCGCCAACCCGTCGACGCGCGTGCACGCAGGGCGGCGCGCATCGGACCAGCGGGAACCAGCGCCGCCGGCTTCGCTTTTCCTTGTGATTTCCTCGCTCGGGCGTCGACACGACGATGCGTAGAATCGACCTGCCCTTTCGGGCGAGCTGGAGGGCCTGCAGCGGTGCGCGGTGCGTTTGTGGCAAGCCTGGCGGCACGGCTCACGGCGGCCAGCGTGCACCGGCCGGCCGCGACGGCCGGCATCGCAGCGCTCGGCCTCGGGCTGCTCCTGCACGGCGCGACCGGCGTCCCGAGCGAGGTCGGCTACGCCGCCTACTTCGGCCCTCACAGCCCCGAGGTCGCTCGGCTCTCCGCGTTCCTCGACGAGTTCGAGAGCGGCTTCCATCTACTGATCGTGTTCTCGTGCCGCGATGCGGCGCGCTGCCGCCGCATCGACGAGCCCTGGGCGCTCGACTTCCTCTCGCGCCTGCACGAAGCGGCCGACCGCCTCCCCAACGTGCGCCGCACCTGGAGCGCGTTGAACACGCCGATCGTGGTCGGTCCGCTCGAGACGCGGACGCTCGCGCAGCGGAGCGCGTCCCCGACCGGCGCGTCTGGGTCCCCCGACGCCTGGCGGCTCGACCCGGCGTGGCGGCAGCTGCTCGCCACCGGTCGCGCGCAGCGCCTCTTCGGCAACACCGTGGTGTCACCCGACGGGCGATCGGCCGGCGTCGTCGTCGAACTCCAATCGATCGGAAGCGAGCCGATGCGCGCCACCGTGCACGCAGCGCTCGCGATGCTGCCCGGCTTCGAGAAAGAGCTCGGAGCCGAGCTCGATCTCGCGGGCGACCCGGTCTGGACGGTGATCTCCGCCGACACCTTGGACCATGACTCGGCGCTGCTGACGGCGCTGATGTTCGTGGTGATGCTGGCGCTGCTGTTCGCCTTGTTCCGTGATCCGTGGCTCACCGCGCTGCCCGTGCTGGCCGTCGGCGCCGTCACGGGCGCCGTGCGGGGCCTCGCCGCATGGCTCGGACTTCCGCAGACCTCGCTGCTCGCCGCCCTTCCCCCGTTGCTGGTCGTGATCGCGGTCGCGGGCTCGATCCACCTGCTCGCGGCGGTGGTCCGGGCCCGCGATCGCGATGGCGCGCTGGTGCGGCCCGAACGCCTGCTGGTCGAGGCGGCGCGTGAGGTCGGACCGGGTTGCTTCTGGTCGACCTTCACGACCGCCGTCGGTTTCGGTTCCTTCCTTTGGAGCGAGCTGGCCAGTTTCCGCGATTTCGGCCTGCTCGCCGCGATCGGCGTCGCAATCGGCTTCGTCCTCACCTTCACGCTGCTGCCGGCGTTGTTGTGCCTGCGCCTGCGCCGCGCCGGCCTGCGCGCCCGCGCGCAGCGCGCCCAGCTCGCGCGCGAGATCCTCGACGCGATCTACGACACCGTCTCGCGCTACCCGCGCTTCGTGCTCGGGGCGACGGCCGGGGGCTTTGCGCTGCTCGCGCTTGGCATGCTGCGCCTGCACTACGCGAGCGACTTCGGCTTCGGGGAGGCGTCGTTCGTGGTGCGCTCGCTGCGCGCCATCGAGGCCAACTTCAGGAAGCCGATGACGACCGAGGTGCTCGTCACGCTGCCGCCTGAGAGGCGGATCTGGGACGAGCAGACGCTGCGGCTGCTCGAGCGCATCGAGCGCACCTTCGCTGGCGAGCCTTCCACCGGCCAGGTGTGGAGCTTCCTCGACCTGCTCGAGGACGCGCATCGGGTCGACTTCGGACGTCCGCCGGAGTCGTTCGACGTGCTGCTCGACGCGGCGCCGCGCGAGATGGCGCTCGTCGCGTCGTCCGAGCGCGCGCGCTGGTTCTGGAGCGAGGCTTCGGAGCAGACGCGCGTGTCGGTCGACCGCGCCTGGCTCGACGACGCTGCGCAGGGTCCCTACGTGGCGCGCATCCAGGCGGAGCTGGCGTGGCTCGCCAAGCAGGCGCCCGCGCAGGGCTACCGCGTCGAGCTGGCGGGCGGGCTCGTGCTCGCCGACCGCTTCGTGAGCCAGCTGCGCGACACGCAGTGGCGGAGCTTCGGCTCCGCCTTCGCGGTCGTCGCCATCACGCTGGCCTTCGTGTTGCGCGACTCGCCCGGGCTGCTGCTGCGGGCGATCGCGGCGAACGTGCTGCCGGTGCTGGCCCTGGTCGGGCTGATGGGCTGGGCGGGCGTCGGCATCGACCCGGCGACGGCCATGGTGGGCGCCATCCTGCTCGTGCTCGCCGACGACGAGACCATCCACCTGACGCTCGCCTACCGCGACGCGCTACGAGCGGGCCGCTCGCCGGCCGAAGCGCTCGCGCTCGCGATTCACGGCGTCGGCGAGCCGCTGCTCGTCACCGGGCTGTGCCTGGCGGTCGGCTTCTCGGTGCTGCTCTTCTCCGAGTGGGGAGGCCTGGTCGGCTTCGGTCTGATGGCGAGCCTTGGGGTCGCGCTGCTGCTGGCCGGCGGGCTGCTCTTCCTGCCCGCGTCGCTGCTGGCCGCGGCAGCGCCTGCGAGCCGTGCGCTCCTCGCCGACGAGTAGAGCGGCGGCGGGCGCCGCGCTGGTCGCGCTCGCCGCGCTCGCCGTGGTGCCGGATCCGGTCGTACTGCTGCGAGGCGAGGCGGGCTCGCAGCTCCCCGCACTTCTCGATCCCTCCCTGCGCGTGCCGTTCGCGAGCATCCTGTTGCGCGCCCCCGAGACCGCCCTGCGGCCGGGTGAGCGAGTCCTCGGTCTGAGGCTGCCCGGCGACGCCGGCCTGCACACGCCGCGAGACCGCGCCGCCCTGGTCCGGGCGCTCGCGGACGTGCCCGAGGGCGCGCGCCTTGAGCTGACGGTGCAAGGCGCGGACGGCGAGCGATCGCTGGCGACCACCCGGATCGCGACGGAGCCGCGCGCAGCGCTTGCCGAGCAGTGGCCGGCCTGGCTCGCCGGGAGCGCACTCCTCCTGTTCGCGCTCGCCAGCATCGTGGGCGGCCGACACCCGGTTGCGACGGCGCTCTTCGCGGCCTCGTGGTGTCTCGGCGCCGGCGTGCTGGCCTCGCTCGACCTCGTGCTGCCGGACGATGCGGGGCTCTTCGGAGTCGCCGGCGTGCGGGCGCGGCTCGGCGTGCTCGCGTGGACGCTCCTGCCCGCGGCGCTGATCCATCTCGCAACGCGCTTCCCGGTGGTGGTGCCGCGCTTCCGGCGCCCGGCGCTCGCAGCGCTGCCCTACGCGGTCTGGGCCGTGCCGGCGCTGCTCGCCCAGCTCCGCTTCGGCGAGGCGGCCGTCGTGCAAGCCGTCGAGCGGGCGGCGCTCGCGGCGAGCTTCGTCGCGGGAGGCGTGCTGGTGGCGGCCTGCGTGCGACCGGGTCGGGAGCTCGCACCCGTCGAGCGCGTGCGGGCGCGCGCTGCGACGGTCGGGCTGCTCGTTGCCGGAACCGGGCCACTCGTCGTGTTCGTTTCCGGCGGACAGCCACAGCCAGTCGTTTCGACCGCGCTCGCGCTCGCCGCCATCGCGCTGCCGGTGGCGCTTGGCTGGGCGGTGGCGCGCTACCGCCTCCTCGATCCACCCGCCTGGTTGCGCCGCACCTCGCTCTCCGCGATCAGCGCGATGGCCGCGCTGCTGCTCTCCGCGAGTGCGCTCTCGACGGCGTGGACTGCGCTCGGGAAGAACGGCGGCCGAAGCCCCGCGCCGGGCGCGTCGCTCGCGCTGCTGACCGCGCTGGTCTACCAGGGATTCCGCTCGTCGCTCCAGCGCCTCGCGCGAGGGGCGGCGGGCACGACGCCCGAGGCGCTGCTGGCCCATGCGAGCCGTGAGCTCGCGGGGGGATCGTGCCCGACCGACGTGCTCTCCCGGCTCGGCCGCGTGCTGCGCGACGGGCTCGGAGCCGGTGGCGTCGAGATCCTGCTCGATGACGGCGCCGAGCCTGCGTCCGAGCTCGCGCGGCGCGGCCACGCACTCTGGTCCGGCCAGAGAGCGCCGCGCCAGCTGCTGCACCCGGCGCGCTGCGAAGACCCCGACCCCGCACGACCCGAGGCCGTGCTGCGCATCGAGCCGCGCGTCGGCACCCCTGCGCTCGCGGTGCTCGCACCGCGCCCCGACGGCCTTCCCTACACGCCGGAGGAGCTGCATGCCCTCGAGGACGTCGCGCGGCTCGCATCGCTGGCGCTCGGCGACGCCGCCGCCTCCGAGCAGCTCGAGCGCCGCGTTGCGACACGCACCGCAGAGCTGCGCCGCGCGCTCGCAGACCGCACCGCGCTGCTCGCCGCTGCAGAGCGCGTCCAGACCGCGCGCGATGCAACCGAGGTGCGTGCGGCGGTCGCAGCGTTTCTCGCGGACCGCACCGGTCGCGATCCGCGACCCACGGATGCACGAGGCCGCGAGCGCAGCGACCAGGTCGTCGCGGAGCTCACCCCGATTTCCGCCCGCAGCGAGTGGCTCGCAGTCGACGCGCTCGCGGCTGAGCGGGCGCGAGACCTTCAGCCGCAGGCCGATGCGGTGTCGGCACTCGCGAACCTCGCACTCGAGCGCCTGCATCTGCTGGCGGGCCTCAAGCGCGAAGTAGAGCAGCAGGCGCGGGAGCTGGCGCGCGCCGCGTCGGGTCGCCGTCACGCCGAGTTCGTGCGCGGCGTCGCCCATGAGCTGCGCAAGCCGAACGAGGAGATCCGCCATCTCGTGCGACCGCTGCTCGCCGTTGCGTCGGGACCCGAGCGGGACGCGCTCCGGCGCATCGAGGCCATCAGCCACGAGCTC
>Ga0335070_10000846_pt1 | contig 35145 bp, 22 predicted proteins | sample Lox_Sample_13_FD_206722 | JGI IMG/M metagenome (GOLD analysis project Ga0335070, IMG submission 206722) | Soil microbial communities from Loxahatchee National Wildlife Refuge, Florida, United States - Lox_Sample_1.3 | ecosystem: Environmental > Terrestrial > Soil > Wetlands | place: USA... | reverse complement strand
CCGGTCTGCCGCACCTCCTTCAGCTCGAAGGCGGCGACGACCGAGAGGCTCGGCACCGACACCTCCTCGCGCGCGGGCGGTCGGGTCCGCGCGGCCTCCTCCTCGCGCACGCGACCCGGCGCGGTGACGCCCTGCTGGCGCGCGCGCAGCGGCATGTTTCCGGCGCCGGCATTCGCGTTCCCGCCGCCGCCGGCGCCGCCCGGGGAGCCGGGTGGGGAACCGCCCGGGGAGCCGGGTGGGGTACCGGGTGGGGAGCCGGGCGGGGAACCGGGTGGAGAGCCGGGCGGGGAGCCAGTCGGGGAGCCGGAAGCGCCGCTGCTTCCGGTCGCAGAGGCCGAGGCCGCGGCGTCCGCGCGGTTCTCGCGGCGGATCTCGGCGTTCTCGGCCTTCGCCTCCTCGCGCCCCTTCTGGAGCGAGCTCGAGGCGCGGTCGAGCAGGCTCTGCTGCGGGGAGAGGCCGGCGAGCCCGCCGCCGCCCGCGAGATTGCCGCCGGCACCCGCGCCGGCGGGCTGGAACATCGCTTCCAGCAGCTTGTTGTACACCGTCTCGACGACCTTCTCCATCTGCGCGTCGCTGCCCTTCATGTCGATCTTGATGGCGTTGCTCTTGCGCAGCTCGTCGAAGGACTGCTTGATCTCGGCGGCGAGCAGCACGGGGCCGAGGTTCCCCGCCACGCCGGCGTTGAAGGACTGGTGCTTGTAGATGTCGCTCCACTCCGCCTCCACCTTGGCCTGGATCGGCGAGAGGTAGCCCTCGATCTCCATGTTGAAGTTCACGCTCACCTGCGAGGTGGGCATGTCGAACGCGTTCTTCATCAGCACGGCGCCGTCCTTCGTGAGCGCCATGGCGATCGGCACCTTCGAGTCCTGGAGCACCGGCGCGGGCCCCATGCCGACGACCTTGTCCACCATGCCGCCGCCCTCCTGCATGGCGGTGACGATGGCGATCGTGCCCGACTTGAAGATCACGGGACCCTCGAGCCGGGCGCCGGGCACGATGCGCTTCACCTCCTCGCGCGCCTGCTCGAGCTCCGCGTCGGTGAGGCCGAGCGTCACGAGCGCGGTGACGAAGCCGCCGCCCACGCCCTCCTCCGCCGCGTTCTTGTCGCCCTGGCCCGGCACGTTCTTCACGTACTGGATGAAGCCGAAGTCGGGCTTGCCGTCCGGCTTCGTGGCGACGCGCGGCTCCTTGGCGACGTAGTACCACGCCGTGTCGTCGAAGATCGACGGGAAGGCGATCGCCTTCGACAGCTCGACCGGCCGATCCAGGAGGATCGGCTGGGCGCCCGCTGCGGCCGCCGCGAGGCCGGCCCACGTCAGTGCGAGCAGCGCCACCCGGGCGCGCGCGGACCTCACTTGCCACCCACCAGGTTGTTGAAGCGAGCGAGCACGTTGGCCGTGGCCGCGCCGGCCGCGGCGCCCGCCGTCTTCGCCGCCTCGAGCGCCGCCGGCTGCACGAGCAGGTCGTCCGGGATCTGCGCGTAGATGTAGTTGTCGCCCACCTGCGCGGTCCACGGCAGCGCCAGCTTGCCTTCCTTCTTGTGGTTGATCACCAGCCGGTAGGCGTAGCCCTTGGCGTCGCGGTCGTTGAAGATCGTCGCCGACGTCACGGCCGTGCCCTTGCCCGCCGAGATCTGGATGTTCTCCTCCTTCTCCTCGCCGAACTGGTAGTAGCGGACCTGGGCCGTGATGCGCGTGATGTCGGACGCCTGCATCGCCGCCAGATCGGCCTCGAGCTCGATGGTGCGCGGGACCACCGGCGGCGCGAGGGTCACGCCCTCCCAGTTGCCCTTCGTCCAGGGCGGATTCGGGGGCCAGATGTTCCCGCCCTTGATGCTCCACTGCGTCTGGTACTCGTAGACGTCCGGATTCGAGTCCTCGCCGCGCGAGTAGGTGACGCCGGCGCGGATTCCGTTCGTCTCGAGGTACTTCTTGTCGATCGTGATGTGATCCTCGAACGGGAAGCCCTGGTCGCGCTGCTTGCGCACGTTCACCGTCACGTAATTCACGGCCTGGTCGAACATCTCCTTGGCATCGAGGTCCAGGATGAACAGCACGTCCCGGTGCTGGAAGAAGGGGTCGTTCAGGTTGACGCTGCTCACGCACTTCGGGTTGTTCCGCACGTGGTCGTACCAGCTCGCCAGGTTGCCGACGAGCTGGTGGTCGTAACGCAGCGTCGTGTCGTAGTTGATGTTGATCACCTGACGCCCGCGCTGCATCTGCTTCTTGATCTTCTGGACGTCGTAGTGGTAGCTGTTGCCCTGCTTGATGTCGGGCATCTCGTCCTTCTTCTTGTCCTCGGACGCCGCCGGCTGCGGCTGGTCCTGCTGCGTGGGCTCGTTCAGCGACGCCACGGCGTTCGTGAAGACCTGGAAGAAGGCCTCGCGCACCTTCGCCGTCTTCTCGGAGTCGAGGTTCTCCTTGAAGTCGATGGTCACGTACTTGTTCTGCGTCAGGAAATCCCACTCGCTCTGCATCTGCGTGTAGCTGCGCGAATAGGTGGGCTCGGAGTCGCTCGCGCAGAAGATCAGGACGCACGTGCTCGATTCTTTGGTGCCCGACTGCCACTGCCGGTAGTCGGCCACGATCTTCGAGCCCTGCTCCGCCATCTTCGACCAGTCGATGATGATGCTGCCGCTGGCCGCGGGGAAGCGCGCTTGATAGGTGAAGTCGAGCGCGATGGAGACGTCGGAGATCGAGCGGTTCTTCTCGAAGGTGGCCGCCAGCAGCTGCGCCCCGTACTTGTCGAGGCGCGCCGCGACGGCCGCCTTGCCGCCCGGCACGAGCGGCGCCTTGCCGGAGGTCACGACCGACTTGGCCATGCCCTTGTCCTCGAGCACGCCGGACACGATGCGGAAGCCGCCGCCGCCCTCGGCGCCGACGGGCATCATCTCGACCGCGCCGCCGAGCTCGGCGCCGCGCTTCTTCAGGACCCCGCGCAGCTCTTCGGTCTGCTGCGCCGTGAGACCCCACTCGATCAGGAAGTGCATCAGCGCGCCGCTGATGCCGCCCTGCTCCTCCTTCGCCTCGGTCGTGAACTTGAGGAACAGGAACTCGGGCGTGCCGTCGGGCCGCATCGACACGCGCAGGTTGGTCGGCAGGTAGTAGTACTTGTTGGTGCGACCGCCTGCGCCTCCTCCCACTGCCTCGCCGTAGAGCACCACGGGCGTCCCGTCGGAGAGCACGATGTCCCCGATCTTGTTCTGCGAGTCGAGGATCACGGCCCGGGCCGGCGCGCCGACCGCGAGGATCAGCACGGACGCGAGCAGAGCCGTGGCGAGCAGGGCCGCACTGGCCCGGCGGGATCGAGTCGTGTCGTTCATACGGTGCTCCTTCGCAGCGACTGCGCTGCGGCGATGGCGCCGCGGTGTCGCTCGATGCGGGTGTTCCCTGCGGGCGGGCCCGGCTGCGCGGCCGGCGCCGTGGTGGGCGCCGTGGCCGGTGTGCCTGGCGTCGCCGCCGGCTCGGGCGGCAGCTCGTCGAGCAGGAGGAAGAAGTTCTCGTCGCGTCCGCTCTGGACGCGCTGCTTGCCGCCGGCCAGCATCCAGGTGAGGGTGTAGTCGTAGCCCTTCGCGTCGCGCGGCAGCGTGATCTCGAAGCGGCCCTCGTGCTCGCCGCTGGCCGGACGCACCACGAACTGCTGGCGCCGCGTCTGACCGAAGAACGGGTACTCGACGCGCGCCACCACCGCGCGCACCCCCTGCTGCGCCAGCACGTCGGGGTTGCCCATCAGCTCCACGACCTGGCGCTGGTAGGGCGGCTCGAGGTCGATCATCGCGGATTGCGCACGGTGCCAGTCGCTGGTGAAGCCCTGGCCGCCCTCGAAGCGCCACTCGGTGCGGACCTCGTAGGCCAGCCACTCGACGCGGTCCGCGTCCTGCGCCCAGCCGTACACCAGCCGCAGGTCGCCCGCGTGCTCCTCCACCACCTTCCGGTCGACGACGAGCTCCTTCACGGTGTCGGTGCCGTCGCCGTGGTGCTTGCGCAGCGTGATCACGGCGCTGTTGATCGACTTACCGAGCTCGGCGAGCAGCGCGCCGTCCACCGCCACGTGCACCTCGCGCTGCTGGAAGGCGGGATCCGCCAGGTTCACGGTGCGGAAGTAGCGGGGATCCTCGCCGTGATCCGTCCACAGGTCGCCGACGTTGGCCGCGATGAACGCGTGACGCGCCACCGAGTCCTGCTGGTCGAAGCGCAGCACGCTCCGGCCGCTCGTCTTGTAGTGCTTCAGCTCGAAGGCCATGTGCGCGCCGATGCCGAACAGGTTGCGCGACGACAGCACGCCCTTCGGCCCGAACATCGTGCCGAGCGCGTCCATCAGATCGCCGCGCTTGTCCTCCGGCACCTGCTCCGGCGCGATCGGGCGGAACAGCATGTCGAGCAGCTTCGCGTACACCGACTCGACCAGCGCTTCCATCGACTTCGAGGAGCCCCGCGAGACGATGCGGATCGTGTTGTTGCGGCGCAGCTCGTCGAAGCCGAGCGCGATGTCGGCGGAGACGAAGTAGGCGGAGCCCCCGGCCTCGAAGGCGCCGCTGGTGTGGAACTGGTCCCAGTCGACCACCACCTCCGCGTCGTAGGCGTCCGTCACCCCGTCGAAGCTCATGTCGAAGGAGATCGAGATGTCGGGATTGGCCATGCGGAAGCTCTCGAGCAGGAGCGTGGTCTGCTGGGGGTCGAGCTCGAAGGAGAGCGCGATGCGCTGGCCCTCCAGCACCGGGGCGCGCCCGGTGGCCAGCACGCGCCGCACGCGGTCGTCGTCCGCCGCGGCGGGCGCGCCCTCCTGCGGGCTGCCCGTGCCGACGACCGGCTTCGCCTGGTTCTGGCGCAGCACGGAGGACACCAGCGTGTAGCGGCCGGCGTCGAAGACGATCGGCTCGAGGCGGAGCTGCTTCAGCTGCTCCTCGTCGCTGCCGCCGTCCTGCAGCTCCTTGCGCAGCGCGCCGTAGGCGGCCTTCACCTGTGCCTCGTCGGTGTCGTAGAGCGCGAGCAGGTGCAGGACGCCGCCGCCGCCGGCCTGCGTCACGCCCTTGCCCGTGTCCTTGCCCGCCTCGTTCACCACGTAGCGGATGAAGGAGAAGGCGGGGCCGCCGTCCGGCGACGTCGCGAGGCGCGCGCGGTTCGGCAGGTAGCGGAACTCGAGGGGGCGCCCGGCGACCGGGAACAGGTGCAGCCCGCGCACGTCCCGCCCCTGGTCGAGCAGCAGCTGACCGTCGGCGCGCGCCGCGCCGGAGAGCGCGAGCGCGCAGAGGATGCAGGCGATCCGCCTCAACCACCGCCTCCGGGAGCCACGGGCGGTGCAGCGCCGCCCGCCGGAGCCCCACCTGCCGGCGCGGCGCCCGCACCGGCACCCGCCGGAGCCTCCGCGGCTGCCGCCGGCGGCTCGAGGAACAGGTAGTCCGTGTCGAGAAGCTTGAGCGTCCCCTTGTCCTGTACGCCGGGGGCGAACCAGGACATCCGATACGCCACCGGCTCGCCGCGATCGACGTACACGGACACGGTGCCCGCGGACTCCGCGTCCTTGGCGCGCAGCGTGGCCTTGCGCTGGAGGCGCTCCTGTCCGCCGAGCACGGTGGCGAACTCGAGCACGCCCGTGGCGATCTTGTTCTGCTTGAACAGCAGGCGGTCCGCGTCGTACTCGACCACCCGCTTGGTGAAGGGCGGCACCAGCGCCACCGCCGAGTCCGACGAGCGGATCCAGTCGGTCTCCTTGGCGGGGATCGAGATGGTCGGCCCGTCCCGCAGCGACCAGCGCACCTGGTACTCGTACTCGGTCCACTTCGGGTCGGTGTCGCCGAGCCGCGGGAACGCCACCTCCTGCACGGTCTTGCCGGCCTTGACGTCCTCGTAGGTGAAGGCGAGCGCGCGCGCGAACTGCGGGCGGTCCTTGTAGGTCTTGCGGAAGTTGACGGTGACGAAGTTGATCGTGTCCTGGAAGGAGTCCAGGAAGCCGCCATCCACCTGGAAGTGTACGCGGCGGAACTCGAAGTCCGGGTCGTCCAGGTTGACGACGCGGAAGTAGCGCTGGTCCTGGCCGAGCGCGGCGAAGATTCCGCCCAGGTTGCCCGAGGTCTCGACGGGCACCTTGACCGTGGTCTGCTGGTCGAGCGTCAAGGTGAAGCTCTGACGCCGGATGTCCGTCCGCTTCTTCAGCACGTACTGGTTGTCGGTGTAGTACTTGTCGTCGCTGGCGCCCCCGAAGGTGCGTGCGAACCAGCCGCGCTCCTGGCGCCCGGGGATCTGGTTGGCCTCCACGGCGGTCTCGCGTTCGGGGTCCTTCGACCAGCCCGACTGCGAGTCGAACATCAGCTCCGTCAGCTTGCCCGTGACGAGCTGCAGGATCCCGTCCATCGCCTTCGAGTCGACGCCGAGACCCTTGCTGCGGTCGAGCACCTCGACCTTCAGGGCGCCCGTCTTGTTGAGCTCGTCGACGACCTTGCGCAGCTGCGTGCGCGTGTAGTCCTGCTGGGCGTTCTGCACGCGGCTGAAGTGGTCGTAGATCACGTCCATGTTCGCCGACACGCGCGCGTTGTAGGCCTCGACGGCGGCCTCGTAGTAGCCCGAGATCGCCACCGACACGTCCGAGGTGGACCCCTGGAAGGAGTTCCACAGGAGCGACGCGCCGTCGCGGTTGAGGATCGCCGCCACGACGGCCTTCGAGCCCGGCATCAGCGGCGCCTTGCCCGAGGTCACCACGTTGCGCGTGAAGCTCGTCTCCTTGCCGACGTCGCCGAGGATCGACGAGACGACGCGGAAGGAGCCCATGCCCTCCTCGCCGTTCTCCACCGCCTGCATCATCGGCACGGGGCCCGCGATCTTCGCGCCGGGCACCTGCTTCTCGAGCTTCTTCTGGAGGTCGTCGATCGCCTCCGCCGGCAGGGTGAACTCGACGAGGGCGTGGAACAGGCCGCCCGAGACCTCCCCGCCGCGGCCCACGTACTTGAGGCAGAGCAGCTCGAAGCTGCCGTCGTCCTTCTGCGCCAGCCGCGGGAACTGCGGCACGTAGTAGTAGGACTTCGGATCGCTGTAGTCCTGCAGGAACTGCACGCCGTCGATCATCACCTTGCCCTTGTCGAAGTTGACCAGCGCCGCGGCAGGCAGAGCGGCGAGCCAGAGCCAGGCGAGCGCGAGGAGCGGACTACTTCGTCTCATCGGGGTCTCCGTCGGATGCCGTGGCAACGGCGGGTCTCGCCGAGGCGGGCGTGGTGATGTCGAGCATGCGGCTCCAGGACTCCGCCGTGTGCCAGTCGCCGGTGGTCTTCGCGCCATCCTCGGTGATGTCGATGACGCGATAGCGGTACGGGCGGTCGAGGCGCACCGCGAAGGGGAAGCGCAGCGAGCGCGTCGTGACGTCCGCCGCGGCGCGATCGAAGTGCGTGGTGAGCTTCACGGGCGCATCCGCCACGCCCTGCGCCTCGATCTCGAGCTTGCGGCGCGCGAGGTCCGGACGGATTCCGTCGGCAAAGTCGTAACAGCGCACGTCCAGCAGCGCGTAGCCGGGCGGCACGTTGCCGCTGAACTCCTGGCGGTGCAGGAGATCGGGCCAGCGCGCCACGTCCACGTGGATCGAGTTCGCGCCCGCCCGCACGAGCAGGGCCGCAGGCGCGGGCTTGCGCTCGCCCTCCGCGTCGCCGCCCCCGCCGGCGGCCTCGTCCTTCAGCGCCTTCACGAGCTGAGGACTGCCGGTGTACTGGTCGATCGGCTGATCCGGCGCTGCCGCGTCGGCATAGAACGCGTAGCCGATCGAGAGCACGAGCTGGCCCTTCTTGAGCGCCTCCCAGAAGAGCTGTGCGGTGGCGTCGTCGGGCGCGAGCGAGAAGACGCGCTCGTCCCAGAAGGTCCCTCCGGACTCCTCGCCGCCCGGCTCGAAGTGACCGCCGGGGAGTGCCGTCTCGTCGGGGGAGCCCGCGGAGGCGTAGATCAGCGCGGCGTCGAGCCGGCGGATCGGCATCGGATCGAGCTGCGCGCCGCGTCCGAGCGCGTCGCGTGCCGCGCGCAGATCCTGCGCCGAGGGCCCGCGCATCTCCACGCGCAGCGTGAGCAGGTTGCGGTGGATGATCACCCCGCGGTCGCCGGAGACCGCGCTGCCCGAATAGGCGATCTGCAGGAAGTCGAAGGCGGGCTTGCCCTCGGGCGAGACGGCCAGCGCGATCTCGCCCGGCCGGTAGTAGAAGCGCGTGGCGACGCGCTCGTCGGGGTACACGCGCAGCGGACCCGCTTCCTGGAAGCGGCGCAGATCGGGACGAGCCGCCGCGGCCTGGGGCCACCCGAGGGCGGCGCCGGCGACGCACGCCAGTGTGGCGAGCCGGGCGCGCGCGAGAGCCCGGTCAATTCGCCGCACCGGATGCCTCCGCGCGATCTTTGGGGAGGAAGCCCAGCGACTTTCGCACGTCCTCGGCCGAGATCTCGTATTCGTCCGACAGCGCGTCGACGCCGACCCAGTTCTGCCCGTCGTACTTCGAGCCGTCCGGCATCACGAGCGAGAGCCGGTACTCGAAGAGCGGCCCGCTGGTCCGCTCGCCGGCCGGGGGCTGATAGATGGGCTGCGGCGCGGTGAAGTTCTTGTCGTCCGCGTCGAGGGTGAAGCTGGCCATCTCGGCCATCTCGCGCTTGTTCGGGTCGAGGTAGAGCGAGCGCACCTGGATCTTCACGCGCGATGCACCGCTCCGGCTCAGCAGCGAGAGGGTGTGGAACACGATGTGCTGCGCGCTGGTCTGGCTCACGCCGCCCGTGACGGGAGCCATCGCGACCTTGTCGCAGGCCTCGCAATTCGACTCGACCGAATAGGCGATCCAGGTGCGGAGCGCGGCCTGCGGACCGCTGTCGAGCCAGGTCGGCACGCGCGTCGCGTCGAAGCGCACGAACGCGCCCGGCGGCACGCGCGCCGCGCCGGCCTGCCACGAGTAGACGACCGGGCGGCCGCCCTGGAGCGTCAGCGCGTGCACGTAGTTGAGGCGCAGCGGATACGGCGTCTGGTTCTGCCAGGCGGCGTCGCGCTTCCACGTCATGCGCCCGAAGGTGGCGGTGCTGGCCAGGCCCACCGACACCGGCGCGTTCATGGTGTCGCCGCTCTCGCCGATCGGGACCACCAGGTTGCCCTGGATGCCCTCGCCGCGCAGCGCGATGCGCAGGTTCTCCACTTCGGTCGACGTGGTCGCCCAGGCGATCTGCACGTCCTCGGTGCGATCCGACGCCACGATGCGGTCCGCGGGCGCGCCCCAGGTCTTCTCCTGGAGCACGATCGTGGGCGCGGCGCCGGGCGGCACCGGCTGGAGCCTCACCGCGTGTCCGGCCACGCCGGGGTAGGAGAGCAGGAGCTGCTTCATCAGCTCGATGTCGGTGCTGTCGATGCCGGTGCGCAGCGTCGCGGCGAGCACCACTCCGCCCGCGGCTCCCGCGTCGGAGGCGGCCTTGTAGTCGACGCGCAGGTAGTGGCCGTTGGTGGGATCCCAGGAGAGGTCGTAGCGGCGCGGAAGGTAGTAGTAGATGCCCGAGTCCGGGTTCTTGTCCTGGTAGACCCAGCCGTACGCGTTGGTGAGATCCTTCTCCTGGAAGCCGCTGATCGACGCGCTGATCTCGCTGAGCAGGCTGATCTTGACGTTTCCGGGCCCCTTGGCCGTGAGATCCGGAGGCGCGGGCGGCGTCGTGTGGATCTGGGGCAGGATGCGCGCCACGTTCGCCAGCGCGATCCGGTTGAGCGGCTGCACGGCGACACCGCCGGGGGCGGCGCGCTCCTGGGTCGGCGGCGGGCCCTCGCCGACCCACACCTCGTTGCTGCCGCCTCGCGTCGCGATTCCGGCCGCGGGCTGCGGCGCGGCCCGGCTGCTCGGCGGCTCGGGCAGGGGATCCACGCCGCGCGTGGTCGGGAGCTGCGCGGCCGCGCCCACCGGGTCGAGCCGTACGTCGACCGGCTTCTCCCAGCGCTTCGGCAGATAGTAGGTCCGCACCGAGTCCGGCATGGCGAAGTTGCCGCCGGAGCGCGCGATGTAGAGCACCACCGAGCCGGACTCGAGGCTCGCCTGGGTGGGCACGCTGTCCGACAGCCGGAACTCGAGATCCTGATCGATCGCGTTCGGGGGGATCTCGTAGCGGAAGGTGTTGAACTGGTTCTGGAGCTGGCCGTTCGCATCGCGGATGCGACCGAAGATCGAGGCGCCGCCGCCATTGCGGGTCGAGACGCGCAGGCGCAGGAGCGACTCGGTGTCCTCCAGCACGACCACGCGCACGATGTCGGCCTTGTTGCCCTTGTTGCCGCCTAGCACGGAGCCCATCACGGCCGTGGCGAGGCCGGCCAGGTCGCCCATGGGCCGCAGCTCCTGCCCGGCGAGTCCGCCGATCGGAACCGCAGGCATCGGCGTCGCCGCGGGCGGAAGGTCGCGCGTCTCCGTCTCGGTGGCGGGGGGCAGCGGCACGGGCGGGGCGGCGTTCCCCTCGGCCCACGTCACCTGCGCGAGTGCGCAGGCCACCCCTGTCGACAGGACGAGCCCCCGGGCTCGCCACCGGGGTGTGTGGCTCCGCATCCCTGACCCCCTCCTCGAAAACCGGGGCTGGCCTCGCCGCATCCCGAGCGCAAGCCGGCGCGACCCCCGCGGGCAATCGATCCTATCAGTACCGGGTCACGCTTTGGAAGCGGTGATGCGCTCGAATATTCAGGGCCGCGATGGACTCGAAGCGCTCGAAGAGGCCCCCACAACCTTCATGGCGCGTCATTTCCCCCTCAAAGGATTCCGGCGGGGCTTGCGGGCCGATCCGCGGACTGCGCATGATGTCGGCCGTATGAGCGGTCGCGCGCCGGGCTGGCCCGCGCTGGTCGCCTGCCTGCTCGTGGCGGGTGCGGCGGCGCCCGCCCTCGCGCAGGGGCTCGACCGCGAGAGGCGCGGCGTGGCGCTCGCGCGCGACGTCGACCCCGCCGCGCAGGAAGCGCGTCACGCGCTGGTGATCGGCAACTCCGCCTACGACTCGGTGCCGCTGCGCAACCCGCGCAACGACGCCGAAGACATGGCGGCGACGCTGAAGAGCGTCGGCTTCGACGTGCAGCTCGAGCGCGACATCGACCAGGAGCGGATGGAGGAGGCGATCCGCCAGTTCGGCCAGCGCCTCGCCGCGGGAGGCATCGGCCTCTTCTACTACGCGGGTCACGGCGTGCAGGTCGACGGCGAGAACTACCTCGTCCCGATCGGCGCGAAGATCGTCGAGAAGAAGGACATCCGCTACAAGGCGGTGCAGCTCGGACAGGTGCTCGACGAGTTCGCCGAGGCGAAGAACCGGCTCAACATCCTGATCATCGACGCGTGTCGCGACAATCCGTTCCGCGGCTTCCGCGGCGGCACGCGCGGCCTCGCGGAGACGAAGGCGCCGCGCGGCACGCTGGTCGCGTACGCCACCTCGCCCGGATCCGTCGCCGCGGACGGCAGCGGGCGCAACGGCGTCTACACGAGCAATCTGCTGAAGCGGATGAAGGAGCCGGGGCTCACCATCGAGCAGGTCTTCAAGCAGGTGCGCATCGGCGTCGTGGACGACACCGGCGGCGCCCAGACCCCGTGGGAGTCGTCGTCGCTGACGGGCGATTTCTACTTCGTCGGGCCGCCGGCCGTGTCCGCGCCGCAGGCGATCGACGTGGCGATGCGCCCGCCGGCCGGCACCGCCCCGGGCGCGGGCACGGTCGACTTCCAGCAGCTCTGGGACCGCCGCCTCGCCGAGATGCACAAGAAGCACGACGAGACCGAGTCGTTCGAGTCGCGCAACCTGCCCTCCGCGATGAAGGCGGACGCCTGGGAGCTGTTCCTCCAGGCCTACTCCGACGACAACCCGTTCTCGCGCGACGACGACAAGATGCGCCAGCACGCCACCGAGCGCGTGCAGTACTGGCGCAGCGTCGTCGACCCAGCGGCGCCGTCCCTGCCACAGCAGCCGAACGAGAACAAGGAAGAGGCCGCGCGGCAGGCGCTGCAGCGCTACAAGCTCGCCTACGAATCCCGCGACATCGAGAAGCTCGCCGCCGTGTGGGCCATGAACCCGGACCAGTACGAGGCGATGAAGAAGCTCTTCCAGTGCGCGGACTACGTGAAGATCGATGTCGACGCGGGCCGCGTGCGCGTCGCCGCCAACACGGTCTCCATCGACTTCAAGCAGAAGATCGACTTCGACGGCGCCACCTGCGTGCGCCCGCCCGGGGTGAAGGCGGTCGCGATGACCGCCACGATGATGCCCGCCAGCGACAACCGCTGGATGATCTCGAGCATCCTGCCGACGCGGGACTGACGCTCAGCGCGGCTTCGCGAAGAGTCCCCCGAGCGCAGGCACGAGCCGCTGCGGCAGCCAGAGCCCTTGCAGCGACTTCGCCAGCGCGGCGCCGCCCGGACCCTGGAAGCGCAGGTGCAGCTCGATCGGCCGCCCTCCGGCGACGTCGGGGTTCGCGCCGTAGAGGTACACCTCGGCCTCGAGCGCCTCGGCCGCGTCGCCCCGCACGCTGGCGCCGAGCGCCTCGTAGTGGAAGTTCTCGAGCGCGGCCAGGGCGAATGCGCCGCCCGACCCGGCGCTCTGCAGCGCGGTCGGCGGCACGCGCGGCTTGTACCGGATCCGCCCTCCCTCCGGCTCCGCCTCGAGGCGCGCGCCGTCGAGGAACACGCGCCCCTGCGACACGCGGATCGGCACCTCTCCCAGCAGGTGGCCGCTGGCGCTCAGCCCCTCGACGTCCGCGAGCTGCGCCAGCTGTCCCAGCGGGATCCCGTTCAGCTCGAGGGCGAAGCGGTGCTCCGACTCGCCGGGGTCGATGCGGCCCCGGGCTCGCACCCAGCCGCCCGCCCAGAGACCCTCGGCCGCGTGCACGTCCAGGTGCCCGTCCGGAGCGAGCGTGAAGGCGACGCCGCCGCTGGCGAGCTCGAGGCCGGAGGCCAGCCGCTCGAAGGTCAGGAACTGCGAGGGCGCGGTGCGCAGCGGATGGAGGTCGTCGAAGCGCACGACGCCCGACAGGCCGCGCACGTCGAAATCGGCGCCCTTCAGCGCGAGGCCGTCGAGCGAGAGCTCGAGCGTGCCGAGCGGGCTGGCCGGCCACGCGAGCTGCGCCTTCGCAGACAGGCCGCCCCGCGCGGACTGGATGAAGCCCGCGAGCGGCGGGAACAGCTCCGCGGGGGCTGGCGCCTCGGCGCCGAAGCGCAGCGGGGCGAGCTCGAGGGCGATCTGGCCGCGACCCGTCGCGAAGTCGTGTCGCCCCTTCCCCGAGATCTCCAGCGACGCGGCATGGCGACCGTCCAGCTCGAAGCGCAGCGCCCCGCCCGCGAGGGAGAAGCGGGCATCCGCGTCCAGCGGCGCGGCGAAGGCGCGGCCGGACCGGGCGAAGCGCAGGCCGCCCGCGTGCAGCGTGCCGTCGGCGCGGAGCAGACCGTCCTGCCGCGTGAGCTCCGCGTCGGCCGCGAGCGCATCGGCCGCGGCGAGCGCACCGGGCAGACGCGGTCGCCGGCTCGACACCGCGACGTGCGCGCGCAGCGCACGCTCCGCGGCCTCGCCGCGGAGCGCCACGCGCACGGCCTCCGCAGAGAACACCTCGGCCTTCGCTCCGCGCAGCCGGAGGGGACGCGCCGTGGCGAGCTCGGCGTCGAACGACGCGCGCGGCGCCGCGCCGAGCCCGACGACCAGTGGAGCCGCCGCCGTCTTCACGCAGAGCGCCGTGGGCGCCGACAGCTCGAGCCCGCGCAGCCGCAGCCGCGAAACCGAGAGCATCGCGCACTCGGGAACGCGGACGCGCATCTCCTCGCGGCTGCCCTCGAGCGCGGCATGCGCGCGCACGGAGAGCTCCGCGGCGGGCGCGCCGGCCGAGCCGGCCTCGGCCCTCGCGTCGACGTCGAGGTCGCCCCGCCATGCGCCCTGCGCGAGCGGCGCCGCCGGATCGCGCGACCAGCGCAGCGCGGCGGCAGAGTCTCGCGCGACGCGCAGCCAGAGCGCGTCGGCGCCGCCGAGACCGGGCAGGCGAGCGCGCAGCGGCGCCGCCAGCGAGGCGGCGCGCAGCTCCATGCCGCCCGGCAGCGAGAGCGAGCCGCGTCCGTCCGCGTGCGAGAGGACGGCTGCGCCCTGCGCCGCGATCCCCCGGCCGAGACCCTCCGCGTCGAAGGGTCGCAGCGAGAGCTCGAGGCGCCCGTGCAGCTCGAGCGCATCCGCCAGCTCGGCCAGGGAGCCGATCCGCTCGAAGGGCCGGTCGGCGCGCAGCTCGAGCTGCGCCGCTCCCGCGTCCACACCGGCCTGGCGCAGCGCGAGCTTCGCCTCGGCGCGGGCCCCGCCCGCATCCTCGGATCGCAGGACGGCCTCGACTTGCAGCTCGAAGTCGCCGGCTCGCACGCGAGCGCCGCGCACGGTCAGCTCGCGCACCCCCCAGGCGGCGCCCGCCCCGGGCGCGCCGCGCGCCGCGAGCAGGCCGTCGAGCGGGCCGAGCGAGGGGCCCCGAGGCGTGAATACGACCTCGAGCGCGGCGTCTGAGACCTCCAAGCGATCCACGCGCCGGGCGAGCAGCCCGGCAAGCGAGTAGTCGACGGCGATGTGTCCGACCGAGATCGCAGGAGGGAGAGCGAGGTCGCGCAGCTCGGCACCGGACGGGCCGAGCGAGACGATCTCGAGCTTCGCGCCCTCGACGCCACGCGCTCGCAACGCGGCCAGCGCGGCGCGCTCGGCGAGCCGCGGCAGCGCCGCCAGCGCCAGCAGCGCCAGCGCCACCAAGGCGATCCCCGCCAGCCCGACGCGTCGAGTCCTGCTCAGTGGACGGCTTCCGTTGCGCGCCGCGCCGCGCGGCTGCGGGCCACGCGACCCAGGGCACGGGCCGGGGTCCGGGGCGCGCGCCTATCGTAGTCGCGCCCGCGGCGATCTTGCGAGCCGGACCGGACATTTCGCGGGGGTCGCCTTGACCACCCTCGCCCCCGGGGACCACAATGGCGGCCCCGTCCTCGCTCGATCACCTGGGCTTCGCCGACATCCGTTGGGGAGTGGACATGCGCACCGGTCTTCGCCTGCGTGAGATCGCGTCGTCGATCGCCATCATCCTGCTCGGCTCGCAATGCGCCTCGAGTACGGGTGCACAGGACGCTGCGCCCGCCGCGGAGGTCGCGGCCGCGACACCGAAGCCGGTCGAGACGGCGGCCGCGGCGCCCTCCCCGGCGCGTGCGGCGCAGCCCTCCGGCAGCGCACAGGCCGCCGCGGCCAACGCCGCCCCCGGCGCGCGCCGCGCGCTGCTGATCGGCATCAACGACTACGCGGTGCTGCCGGGCCTGCGCGGTGCGATCAACGACGTCGAGTCGATCAAGCAGACGCTGATCACGCGCCTCGGCTTCCGCGAGGACCAGATCCGCGTGCTGACGGACAAGCAGGCGACGCGCGCGGGCATCCTCGCGGCGCTCGAGCAGCTCGTGAAGGACACGAAGCCCGACGAGTTCGTCTACATCCACTACTCGGGCCACGGCTCCCAGGCCAAAGACATGAACGGCGACGAGGAGGACGGGCGCGACGAGACGATCGTCCCCCAGGACGGCCGCACTCCGGGCGTCCCGGACATCACCGACGACGAGCTGGCGGAGATCATCGCGCGCCTGAAGGCGAAGGAAGTCGTCGTGGTCCTCGATTCGTGCCACAGCGGCACGGCCACGCGCAGCATCGTGGCGACCCGCGCCGTGCCGATGGACACGCGCGACGAGCTCTACGACCGCCCGATGACGCGCGCGATCGTGCCGGTCGAAGACCAGCACGTGCTGTTCACCGCCGCCTCGCAGGACCAGAAGGCGCTCGACGGCCCGGTGGACGGGCGCAGCCACGGCCTGTTCACATTCGCACTCGCGCGCGCGATCACGGAAGAGGGACCGCAGGCGACGCCGCGCCAGATCCTCGACGGCGTCCAGCACGAGCTCGAGCGCGTGAAGGACCAGCTCGGACTGCGCGACATGCCCGAGCCGCAGCTCGAGGGTCCGCCCTCGCTGATCGACCGCGCTCTGCTCGCGGCACCGGAGCAGGGCACGGCGCCCGCGAAGCCCGCGCGCCTGGCGTGGGTCGGCGCGGAGGCCGCGGGCACGGGCCGGGTGGTGCTGCACAACGGCGTCTCCCTCGGCGCGGTGCCGAAGTCCACCTGGGCGATCTACCCGCCCGGCGAGACGGAGTTCGCTCCGGGCGCCGCGCTGGCGCAGACCGTCATCGAGGAGGTGAAGGGCAGCGACTCGTTCGGGAAGCTCGATCCCGACAAGGCGAACATCGCGACCGACTCGCGCGCCGTGCCGATCTCGCCCCCGCCGCCCCCGCCCGGACTCACGGTCGGCTGGCTGGGCGGCGACGCCGAGGCCCGTGCGCGCGTCGAGAGCGCGCTCCACGCGCAGCTCCCGGACGTGCACTTCGTCTCGGGCGACAGCTTCGCGCGCTACCTGCTCGAGCTGAAGGACCAGAGCCTGCGCGTCTACGGCGCGGACGGCGTGTATCTGGTCGCGGAGATCCCGCGCGCGGACGAGTCGGCTCTCATCACGGAGCTCTCGCGCATCTTCGGCCGCTCGATGACCACCGGGGAGCTGCTCGCGCTCGACAACCCGGCCGCCGGAATCTCGCTCCAGATCGAGGTCGCGACCCGCCAGGAGCCCACCGCCAAACGCGAGGGCAAGAGCCGCGCGCTCCTGGTGGTGGCCGACACCAGCGCGCCCAGGTATCGGATCCGCAAGCCCGACGAGCCGCGCACGCCGGAGAACAGCCTCCAGCTCGCCGTGCGCGCCTCGAAGCCCTGCTACCTCACGCTGATCGACGTGGACGCGGAAGGCACGATCACGCAGCTCCTGCCGAACGCGCTGTCCGAGGGCAAGGGCTTCTACCCGGACGGCCAGATCCCCGCCGACCAGCGCATCCTGGTTCCCGATTCGCTCGCGAACGGCAACGCGGCCGGCTTCCACATCGACTATGCGCCGCCGGCGGGCACCGACACCGTGCGCGGCTTCTGCGTGACCCGCGCCGAGACGGCGCACTCCCTGCGCGACGCGATCAAGAGCATCGCCGGCGCGACGCGCGGCATCGGCAGCCGGGGCGCCGACACCGATCTCGGCGAGATCCTGCGCACGCGCTTCGGCGGCCTGCGCGGGAATCTCGCGAAGGTCACGTCGCGCGGCGTCGCGCTCGTCGCGAGCGACGCGCCGAGCGCGACGGCGGTCGCCGCGGCGACGAGCGCCGGCGCGGCCGCCGGAAGCCCGGCGCCGGAGTCCGGGGCGAGCCAGCCGCCGGCGGCGACCGCCACGATGGGGCCCGCGCCGGACTGGACCGCGGCGTCGCTCACCATCCATGTCCAGTAGCCGGAGGCTCGGCCTGGTCCTCGCGTGCACGGGAGCCGCGCTGACTCTTTACGGTGTCGGATGTGCCTCGAAGCCGCCCCCCGGGCCCGGCTCCCTGCCGTTCATGGACTCGGCGACCTTCGACCAGAACCTCTCGAAGCAGATGGGCCAGCGCATGAATCCGCTCGAGGTGCCGCTGGTGGCGCGCGCCACCGTGAACAAGATCCCGCCGCGCCTCGACAAGTGGCTCTCCGCCGTGGGCGAGGACCACGTGCGCATGGCGCCCGACCCGCGGCTCCCCACCGAGCGCAATCCGCTGGCGCTGATGGGGCTCGAGCTGGCGATCTCCGCCTACTCGTTCGCCCGGGAGAAGCTGCTCTACTTCCCCGCCTCGAACTACGACGCGACGGTCTACGTCGATCCTCGCGACGGGCGGATCACGCGCGTGCTCTTCTCGCTGCGCAGCGAGGCCAGCGAGGGTGGCGCACAGGAAAAGGGCGTTCCGTGAGACGCAACCGACGCGCCGCGCTGCTGGCCACGGGCCTCTTCGCCGTGAGCCTCGCGGGCTGCGAGACGCTGATGAACTTCACCGAGGTGGCCGGGCCGACCGTGCTCGCCATCGGCAACGCGCTGCTCACGGTGGCCGCGGCCAACTACTCGGGCGAGTACTCGACGCACGTGCAGGCCCTGGTGTCGGGCTTCACCCAGTCCAGCCAGACGGCGCTCCAGGCCTTCCTGGCCCAGCGCCGCGAGCGGCGCATGCTCACTGCGGAGGCGGCCGCGCAGGCGCCGCCACTCGGCGCCTACCCCGCGACGCCGGCCAGCAGCGTCGCGATCCCGCCGCCCCCGCCCGACGAGCAGCCGTTCCCGCCCGCCGGTGCGCCTCCGTCCGCGCCCCCGCAGGCCGCTCCGGTGCCCGCGACGGCTCCGCCTGCGGCCGCCGCTCCCGCCCCGAGTCCCGCGGGTCCGCCGCCGATCTCGCTCGACGTGGCGCTGCTCAAGAAGAGCGGACCGACCGCGGAGGACGTGGCGCCGCTGCCGGATGGCGGCGTGGTGCGCGGTGATCCCTCCGGCGGCGCCGACCGCTTCCGCGTCTACTTCAAGCCCAACGTGGCGAGCTACGTGTACGTGGTGGCGATCGACGCGACCGGCTGGGTGCAGCCGGTCTTCCCGACCTCGTTCGGCCCGGACCTCGCCCCGACCTCCCCCGACGCCACCACGCTGCTGCCCGACCCGACTCACTGGTTCGCGGTGGACGCGATCCAGGGCGTGTACCACGTGTACTTCGTGGCCAGCCAGCAGCGGCGCAAGGATCTCGAGGCGCAGCTCCAGGACTTCCTCTCCCGCACGCGCGTGATGCCTCCGGCGCCGCGCGCCGTCGAGCAGCCGGTGGTTGTGGAGCAGGCCTGGGTCGCCGAGCGCGGCGGCGAGATCACGTCGCGGGGCGTGGTGAGCGAGGTGGTCACCCGCGATGGCAGCTATCAGGTGACACCGGAGAGCTACAGCTTCGGAGTCCAGGGCGCGGACCTCGTCGTGACGCGCTACTTCCGCGTCGAATGAAACGCCCCGCCCCTCAGGCCTCTCTTCGAATCGGCGCCCGCCCGCGACGCGCGCGCCGCACAAGGAGCCGTCCGATGCTGCGACGCCTCGCGCTCTCGCTCGCACTCGCCCTCGCCGCCGCGCGGGGCGCCGCCGCACAGCAGGTCCTGATCGATCACGGAGCGTACGTGGAAGGGCTGCACTGCTATCCGTCCGCGGTGGACGAGAACGCCTGGTACTACATCCCCAACACGGTGCGCTTCGTCACGGACGAGGACGGGCGGCCGAAATTCTCCTACCTCCGTTACGTGATCAACAAGCTCGGCACCGACTCGGGCAGCAAGGGCATCACCAACGCAGAGGGCGGCGGCATCCTTCACCTGATCGTGGTGCTCGAGACGCCGCAGGAGAAGATCGCCGCCGCACAGGAAGGGCTGAAGCAGCTGCTGCACAACCAGAAGCTCGTGCTGCGCGGCCCCGTGATCTTCAAGTCGGGTCGCTACTCCCTGGTCTCCACGACCATCACGGGGGACAAGGAGCACGCCAACGTGCTCGCGGCCGGGAACGCGCCGGTGCTCGAGGGCAGCCAGCTCGCGCTCTCCTTCGAGGTCGGTCCCGAGCGCTCGACGCTGCTCCTCGAGAGCCTGAAGATGGCCACGCCGGACGTCCAGCTGAAGTTCGAGATGACCGTGGAGGGCATCCGCGACGCGTTCGACGCGGAGATGAAGATCCACTGGGACGACGTCTACAACAGCAAGGAATGGGGCGTGAAGGGCAGCGCCGAGTTCTACGTGGGCGTCGGCGCCGAGATCAAGGATGCCATCGCCAACCTGATCCAGAACAAGGTCATCGAGCTCCACACGCGCGGCGCCAACCCCAACATGGAGGCGCTGCTCGAGAAGACGCAGACGCAGCTGCTCGAGCTGATGTTCGATCCCGTCGAGCCCAAGCAGGGCGTCGGCGGGCGCGATCTCTTCGGCAAGATGTCGGAGCTCGAGACGGCCGACCGCGTCCAGAAGAAGAAGGACGAGAGCGCCGGCTACCTGAACGTCTCCTTCGCCTACAAGATGAAGGAGATCCGCCGCACGGGCACCACGGTCGTGAGCCTGAACAGCCAGTCGACCAGCCAGTCGATCGCGACGCTGGCCTTCGGGGTCGGCAACGTCTGGAAGGAGCACGGCGACGATCCGAAGATGTTCAAGACCGTGAACCTCGCCGACCCCGCCTTCCAGCAGCGCGAGATCCACGTCGCCATCGACGGCGCGATCCTCCCCGAGTTCGACAAGTACATCAACAGCGTCACCACCACGCTCCGCAAGCAGCACCAGAACGGCAAGATGACCGTGCAGGAGGTCGTGATCGACCGCGACACCTTCAACAAGAAGGAGAACGACTTCCGCATGATCTACGGCTGGGACGGCGACGACGATCGCGACGCCTGGCTCGGCTACGAGTACCGCACGCGCTGGAGCTTCAAGGGCGGCGGCGTCTTCGAGACCGACTGGACGAAGCACGAGGCGAACATGATCGACCTGTTCGCCCCGTACAACCGCAAGGTCGTGCGCGTGCTCGGCGACAACACCGTGCTCCAGCAGAAGGGCGTGCGCGCGGTGGTCGTCGAGGTGACGTACCCGTTCTTCGAGGGCAAGAAGCAGCAGCAGATCCGCTTCCGCACGGACAAGCCGATCCAGGATCAGCAGCTCGAGCTGACGCTGCCCCTCGACCAGCGCCGCTACGACTACAAGGTCACCTGGGTCGGAGCGCCGGAGAAGCTCGAGCAGACCGGCTCGGACAACTCGGGGATCCTGTTCGTGGACGAGCTGCCCGAAGCGCCGAAGCCCGACGCGGCGACGCCCGACGCGGCCAAGGCCGATGCGGCGGCCCCGGCGCCGCCACAGCAAACCCAGGCCCCTGCGGAGGCTCACTGATGGACACCAGGAGATTCGCCCTCGCCTGCGCGCTGTGCGCGTGCCTCGCCGCGAAAGGGGCGGCGGCGCAGCAGATCCTCGTGGACCAGGGCGTGCGCGCCGGCGAGCTGCAGTGCTTCCCGTCCGCCGTCGACAAGAACGCCTGGTACTACGTGCCGCGCACCGCGCACCTCGTCAACGACGCGGACGGCAAGCCCGCCTTCTCCTTCCTGCGCTACGTGGTGAATCGCGCGAGCAGCGAGGGCGAGAGCAAGGGCATCACGCAGGCGGACGGCGGAGGCATCATCAGCTTCTCGGCCGTCTACGACACGCCCGACGACATGCGCGACGAGGCGCAGTCGGAGCTCCGGCGTCTCGCCCGCAACCCGCAGGCGAAGCTGCAGGGCCCGATCCTCTTCAAGACGGGCCGCTACGTGCTGATCTCGTCGGTGCTGCGCCAGCAGGGCGAGAACGGGACCTTCGTGCTCGCCAGCGGCAACGCGCCCGTCTTCGAGGGCAACCCGATCCCGTTCTCCTTCGAGGTCAACCCCCAGCAGTCGAAGATCCTGCTCGAGAGCTTCCAGATGGCGACGCCAGACGTCTCGCTCCAGTACGAGATGACCTTCGAGGGGCTGTCCGATTCCTACGAGGCCGATCTGATCGTGCACTGGGACGAGGTCAACAAGAACCAGACCCTGGGCTTCGGGGTGCAGGGAGGCTACGGCTCGTACGCCACCGTGGGCGCCAATATCGAGAAGGGCTTCGCGGAGCTCCAGGAGAGCAACGCCATCGAGCTCCACACGCGCGGCGCCAACCCCAACATGGAGAAGCTGCTCCAGAAGGTCCACGCGAAGCTGCTCGACCTGATGTTCAATCGCGCACTCCCGGAGCAGCAGACGCAGCAGCAGCAGCCTCAGGGCCAGCAGGACATGGGGGAGATGATCGGCGGCCTCGTGAAGGGCCTGCAGAAGGCCGGCCAGCAGGCCGCGAAGGACTACTACACGCCGACCGTCATCAAGTTCAGCGTCGCGTACGAGAAGAAGGAGATCAAGAAGACGGGCACGACCACCTTCAGCATGAACTCTCAGTCGCCGGAGGACATCAACACCACCTTCGTGATGAACATCGGCGATCTCTACAAGAAGCACGGCGAGGACGCGAACCGCTTCCGCACCGTGAACCTCTCGGATCCGGCCTTCCAGCAGCGCGAGGTCCACGTCGGCATCGACGGCTCGATCCTGCCCGAGTTCGACAAGTACGTGAACAGCGTCACGGTCACGCTGCGCAAGAAGCACCAGAACGGCCAGGAGACGCTCCAGGAGATCGTCGTCGACCGCGACACCTTCAAGAAGGACACGCGCGACTTCCGCATGGTGTACGGCTGGCAGGGCGACGACGACCGCGCCAAGTGGCTCGAGTACGAGTACCGCACGCGCTGGAGCTTCAAGGACGGCGGCCTGCACGAGACCGACTGGACGAAGACCGACATCAACATGATCGACCTGTATGCGCCCTACAAGCGCAGCACGGTCGAGCTGGTCGGCAACGCCAAGGGCCTCGCCGCCGCCGGCGTGCGCGCGGTCTCGGTGGCGGTCGAGTACCCGTTCTTCGACGGCAAGCGCACGCGCGAGGTCTCGGTCCCGACCAGCGAGGAGATCGACGGCAAGACGCTCGAGATCACGCTGCCCGCCGGCGTGGAGAGCTACGACTACAACGTCACCTGGATCCGGCGCGCGAAGCCGCCGCTCTCCGTCAGCGGCAAGGACACCACCGGCTTCATCTTCCTCGACGATCTGCCCAAGGAGCCGGCGGCGGACGGGGTCTAGGGCCTCTGCTTCGGGGGCGGGGTGAACACGCCCTTGGCGTAGTCCCAGTACGTGCGCAGCGAGACCAGCTTGCCCTCCGCGTTCACGCGGTAGACGAACACGCCTTCGACGCGGAAGCTGGCGCCGTTCGGGAGGTGATTCGTCAGGCTTCCGACGCAGGCGCACTCGTCGCCCACGGCGATCTGTGTGGGATAGTCGAACTCGACCCGCGTGCCGGGCAGGCGCATGATCACGTTGTCCCAGAACGCGGCGATCGCCGCCTTGCCGCGGTGGCCCTTGCCCGTCGGGTCGAGCGGCGACACGCCGACGGGATCCTCGACGATGGCGTCGTCGGCGAACAGCGCCAGCCACTCGTCGCGCGCACCGCGCGACACGGCGCTGCGCGAGAGCTCGCCGGCTCGGCGTGCGGGATGTTCGTCGGCCATGGGATCCTCCGTTTTGCGGCGGCGCGGGGCCCGAGAGAGCTCAGCGTAGCGTCGGCCCGGAGGGCGCCACCCGGGGTGACACGTCCTCCGCGCGCTCGAAGAGATAGGCGGAGCGGCGCTCGGCCTCGCGCGCCTCGTGCTGCGCCAGCTCGTCGGCGGCCGCCGCGGCGCCCGGTGTCTCGCGCTCCGCAGCGCCGAGCTGAGCGAGCCAGGTCGCGATGCGCTGCGGGTCCACCGCGATGCGGTGGCGCACCAGCAGCCGAACCGCTTCGAGGAAGCCCGGCGTCGCGAAGCCGGGGGCCTCGCGCAGCGCCGTGCCGAGCCAGACGAGCGCCTCGGACTTGGCGCCGCTGCCGTCGTGGAGCGCCGCGACGCCGATCGCCGCCCAGGCCCGGGCCTCACCCGGCGGCTCGCGGCGGTAGTGGTCGACCGCCAGTGCGATCTCGAGCGGAGAGGCGACGTGGAAGTTCGCGAGCACGCGCGCCCGCTCCGACTCCAGCTCGAGCAGCGGCAGCGGCCCCGGGAAGAGCCGCGCGAGCCTCGTGAAGGGAGCGAGAGGCAGCGCGGTGAACGTGAGCCGCGAGAGCACCTCGCCCTCGTAGCGCCGCTGCAGCCAGCGGTCGCCGCTCGAGTAGCTGAGCGCGGGAACGTCGTCGACGTAGACGGGCGCCTCGAGCGTCGCGAGCGCCTGCGAGTCCGCGAGCACCAGCGAGAGCAGGCCGTACAGGCTGGTCGCCTCGTGCCGGCAGGCGGGCGCCCAGCGCCGGCCGCGCAGGCGCGGCTCCTGCGCCAGCACGCGCAGGCGCTCCTCGAGCCAGGCCCGCTCGAAGCGCGGCGGACGGTCGCGGCGGAAGCCGAGCAGCATCACGTCCGTGCCGCCCGAGCGCACGGCGAGGCTCTGCGGAAAGACAGCGAGGTGAGTGGCCACGATGCGCCGCAGCTCGTTCGGCGTGACGAAGTGCAGAGGCAGCCACTGCATGAAGACGCCGTCCTCGCGCAGCACCCGCCACGCGCTGCGCACGAACTCGATGGAGTAGAGCGCGTGCATCCCCTCGTGGGTGGGAGGCGCGGGCTCGAGCAGCACCACGTCGTAGCTCTGGTCCGGCGCGCGATCGAGGAAGTGCCGTCCGTCGTCGAGGTGGAGGCTGACGCGCGGGTCGCTGCCGAGCCCGTAGTTGAAGGCGCCGAAGTGCGCGAACGCGAGCCGGACGATCTCCGGCGAGATGTCGACCACGTCCATCCGCGCGACACCGTGCTGGAGCAGCGCGCCGAAGGCCTGACCGGATCCGACCGCGATGCCGAGCACGCGCTCGGGCGCGCCGGCGCGCGGGTAGAAGAGCGCGGGCAGGTGCCCCTGCACGACCTGCGCCGAGACCTCGCCCTGCGTGGCGGTGGCGTGACGCACGTTGCCCGAGCTGAGCGTGAGCTTGCGCGACGAGGCCTGGACGCTGGCCGTCGCCACGGGCCCTTCGACCAGGTCGACGACGCGCTCGCCGTCGGTCGCGAAGCCCGCCACGGTGCGCCGCACCGGATCGCCGGCGCCGAGCCAGATGCAGCCCGCCGCGGCGGCGGACGCGAGGGCCAGGCCGGCGCGCGGGACGCCCCGACGCTGGCTCTCGCGCCGCTCGCGCCAGAGCGCCGCGACGCCGAGCCCGAGCGAGAGCGCGGCCAGCGCGCGCAGCGCGCCCGCGAGTCCCAGCGCCGGCACCAGCGCGTAGCCCACCGCGAAGCCGCCCGCGCTGCTGCCGAGCGTGTTCCAGAAGAGCAGGCGCCCCGAGCTCGCGCGCAGCGCCGGGGCGCTCGCGGTCGCGGCGGCGACCAGCGCGGGCAGCCCCGTGCCGATCAGCAGCACGGGCGCGAACAGCACGAGCGCCACCTGCAGGAGCGGCGCGACGAACACGCTGTCGATCGCCTCGCTGGCGAACCGCCAGGTCGAGTGGATCTCGTAGCTGCCCTGCGGCTCCGCGAGCACGTGCTGGAGCGAGACGAGTCGCCAGCCGTCGAGGCAGGCGAAGACGAGCAGCGGGGCGACGAGCTGCGCTGCAGCGAGCAGCCGCAGCGGAGTCCAGCCGCGGCGCAGCAGGGCCGCCAGCAGCAGGCTGCCCGAGGCCAGCGCCGCGAGATACACGGCGAGCAGCAGCGCGGTGACGTGCACGTTGCCCGTCGCGAACAGCGCGAACCAGCGCGCCCAGGCGATCTGGTAGCCGATCGCGGCAAGCCCCGAGACGAAGCTCGCGATCAGATAGAAGCGCGGCGTCGGGGAAGCCTCGGCCTGGCGAGGCGCGTGGAGCGGCGCGCGCGTGCGGAACGCCGCGATCGCGAGCCCGCCGACCGCCAGATTGCACAGGCCCGCCGCGCGGCTCGTGCCGTTCATGCCGATCGAGGGAATCGCGAAGTAGCTGGTCGCGAGTACGCCCGCGACCGCGCCGAGCACGTTCGTGCCGTAGAGCGCGGACGTCAGCGAGCCGACCTCGCGATCGCGCGTCACCAGGCCGTCGAGCAGCAGCGGCAGCGTGCCGCCCATCAGGAAGGTGGGCGGCAGGAACAGGGCGAAGAGCAGCAGGAAGCGCAGCGCGAAGAGCGCCGCGGCGCTGCCCGACGCGACCGGATACAGCGACGCGTAGACCCCCTCCAGCGCGCGGAAGCCCAGCGGGAACGAGAGCGCGAAGACGCCGATGCCGAGCTCGAAGAGCCCGTAGACGACGAGCGGCGACCAGCGCGGGCTGCGCAGCCAGCGTCCCACCGCGTAGCTGCCGAGCGCGAGACCCAGGAAGAAGCTGGTGAGCACCGTCGAGAGCGCGATCTGCGAGGCCCCGACGACGAGCGCCGCCTTGCGCACCCAGACGAGCTGGTAGCCGAGTCCGAGGGCGCCCGAGGCGAAGAAGAGCGCGCCGGCGAGGAGGCGGTCCGCCGCGCGGAGCGCGGCGGAGGGAGGCGGACCTTGCGCGCTCACAGGGGCAGGTGTCTAGCACGTCGTCCCGGCACGACCCGCGCGACGTAGACGGCGTGGCGCAGCCCTCCCGCGCCCGCGCGCTCTCGCTCGAACGCGAAGCCCGCCTTGCACAGCCGCTTCTCGAAGCGAGCGTCGGGCGCTTCGGACCAGACCGCCAGCACCCCGTCGTCCGCGAGCGCCTCGCGCGCCCGCGCGAGCCCCTCGACGCCGAGCACCGGGTCGTCGTCGCCGCCCGGGCCCGCGAAGAGGTCGAGCACGATCGCGTCGAAGCGCTCCACGCCCGCTGCCGCGCGCTCGAGCGGACGCGCCACGTCCTCGATCCGCAGGCGCACGCGCGGGTCGTCGAGCGCGTGAGCACAGAGCCCGGCGAGCGGACCCCGACACCACTCTGCGACGGATGGCTCGAGCTCCGCGAGCTCGATCCGGGCGCCCGCGGGCAGCGCGTCGAGGGCCGCGCGCAGCGTGTAGCCCATGCCGAGCCCGGCGATCAGCAGCCGCGGGCGCTTCCTGCGCCCGAGCGCCGCGCAGGCCGCCTCGGCCAGCCGGCTCTCCGAGCGGTGCGCCGCGCTGGTCATGATCACGCGGCCGCCGAGCGCGATCAGGAAATCGGCGTCGCCGCGGCGGCGCAGGGTCAGCTCGCCTCGCGGCGTCGCCGCGCGCGCGAGCGTCTGCCAGGGGCGGGTCATCGGCCTGCGTCGGTGGAGCTAGCGGCCCTTCCACTTCGGCGGCCGCTTCTCGGCGAAGGCGCGCGGCCCCTCGAGGAAGTCCTCGCTCTTCACCATCGCCACGACCTGCTCGTAGTGCGCGCGCATCGCCTCGTCCAGCGGGCGGTCGAGCCCGTCGTAGGCGCACTGCTTGGACGCGCGCACGGAGAGCGGCGCGCACTCGAGGATCATGCCGGCCCAGCGCCGCGCCGCCGCCATCAGCTCCGCCTGCGGCACCACCTCGTTGACGAAGCCGAGCGCGAGGCCCTCGCGGGCGGAGACGCGCCGCCCCGTCAGCAGCATGCCCATGGCGTGCTTCAGCGGGATGGCGCGCGGCAGCCGGTGCATGCCGCCGGCGAGCGCCGCCAGCCCGACCCGCGGCTCGGGTAGCGCGAACACCGCGTTCTCCGAGGCGACGATCAGGTCGCAGGCGAGCGCGATCTCGAAGCCGCCGCCCATCGCCACGCCGTTCACCGCAGCGATCACGGGCTTCGGATTGTCGAAGCGCGCCGTGAGACCCGCGAAGCCCTTCGGGTTGATGTCGAGCCTGCCGCCCGACTGCGCCGTGAACTTCAGGTCGTTGCCGGCGCTGAAGGCGCGCTCGCCTGCGCCGGTGATGATCGCCACCCACAGCTCGGGGTCGGCGGCGAAGTCGTCGAAGACCTTCTCCAGCTCGAAGTTGGCGGGTGGGTGCAGCGCGTTCATCACGTCGGGGCGGTTCAGGGTGACGACGAGCAGCCGCCCGTCGCGCTCGACTCTGCAGAACTCGGGCATCGCGGCCTCCTCCTCCGATCGCGCCACAGCGTACTCCATCGGGAGTAGACTGGAGCTGGGCGGGCGCGCCTCGGAGCGCACCACCAAGGGCGTTCTGGCGGGGCCGGGCAAAGATCGTCAGTCGGGCAGCTGCGGCGCCCAGGCCACGCCGTTGATGTGCGCGCCGCCGTCCACGTGGATCGTGTTGCCGGTGACGTAGCGCGCGTCGTCCGAGCACAGGAACGCCACCACCGGGGCGATGTCCTGCTCCGGGTCGCCCATCCGGCCCATGGGATTCTGCTCGGTGAGCCTGGCCGCGAGCTCGGGGTTCGCCTTGCGGAAGGCCTCGTACTGCACCGACACCGCCGCGGGGCAGATCACGTTGGCGCAGATGCCGTGGCGCGCCCACTCTCGGGCCGCCGTGCGCGTCAGCGCGCGCAGAGCCTCCTTCGCAGCGTTGTACTCGGCGGTGTACATGTGGGCGTTGACGCCGTTCAGCGAGCAGACGCTGACGATCCGCCCCCAGCCCTTCGCGCGCATGTGCGGGAACGCCGCCTGCATCGCCCAGAAGGCGCTCATCAGCCCCACCCGGAAGCCGTGCTCCATCAGCGCGTCGCTCTTCTTCTCGAGCCGCTCCGTCGTGCCGCCGCCCCAGGCGTTGTTCACGAGCACGTCCGCGCCGCCGAGCACCGCGACCGCGCGCTCGACCATCGCGAGCACGTCCTCCTTGCGGCCCACGTCGGTGCGCAGGTACAGCACCTTCGCGCCGAACTCGTCGCGCAGCTCGCGCGCACACACCGCGCCGCTCTCGGGGTCGAGCTCCGCCACCACGACGGCCGCGCCCTCCCCCGCCAGCCGGCGCGCGACGCCGCGTCCGATGCCGCGCCCGGCCCCCGTCACGATGGCCACACGACCTTCGAGCCTCTTCACGCGTTCCTCCCGTCGGCGCCGCCCGTCTCGCGCGCCAGTCTGGCCGCGAGCAGGCGCTCCTCGAGCAGCGGCATGCGGTCGTAGCCCCAGAACAGCTCGCCGCGAAAGACGAAGATCGGGACGCCGAAGACATGGTCCTCGTGTCCCTCGTCGATCGAGCGCTCGAGCCGGTCCGGCCCCGGCCCCTCGAGGAAGGCGCGCCAGTCGGCCTGCGAATGGCCCAGCTCCTCGAGCAGCGCGCCGATCTCGTCGGCGCGGTCGATCTCGAGGCGGCGCTCGAAGAAGCGGCGGAACACCTCGAGGGAGTACTCGCGGAAGCCGCCCTGCTGCTGCGCAAAAAGCCCGCCGATCAGCGCGGGACTCGAGTCGTAGATCTTGGGCGGACCCTTGATCACGAGACCGCCGCGCCGATTGGCCCAGCGCCGGGCGTCCATGTACGAGTACCGCACCTTCCACTCGGAGTAGACGCTGCGCTCGCCCTTGCCCTTGATGCGCAGGAGGAACGGCAGCGGCCGCAGGCGCACCGCGTAGCGCAGCGGCAGGTCGAGCGCGGGCGCCATGGCGAGATAGGCGAAAGGGCTCTTGTAGTCGAAGTAGAGCTTGAGCTCGTCGTCGGCGGCAGGCACGGGCTCGAATCATGCCACGCCCGGCGCCACTCCTGCGACGGCCAGGCTCCTAGACGCCGTGTTTCGCCCGGAGCTCGCGGTCGAGCAGGTCCATCAGCTGAGGACGAAGACCAGTCCCACGCTGGCCAGGTACAGCAGCACGTTGCTCGCGTGATACCCGAACGCGTCTTCACCCCAGACCGAGAGATCGAGCGCGTAGGAGAGGTTCGTCAGCGGCCGGTACAGGCCCAGCTCGGGCCGGTGCGGAGGAAACGGCGCGGCGAGGGCCGCCAGCGCGTCCTGCAAGGTGCGCAGGCTCGGATTCGCCAGGACGTAGCTGCGGTCGTCGAAGCTGAAGTCGGCGCGCCCGACCGGCCAGTGCACGGCGAAGACGATCGCCGCCAGAGCGCCGAGCGCGAGAGAGGTCCTCACGGCGGCGCCGCGGTCCATGCTAGTGCGCGGTCTCCGCCTCGGACGCCGCGCGTTCCCACTCGCCGTACAGGCGCGCGAGCTCGCCCGCGAGCTCGCTGCGGTCGGTCTCGATGGCGCGCACGAGCTCGCCATCGCGATAGACCTCGGGTTCGGCAAGCTGCGCCGTGAGCAGCTCGAGGCGCTCCTCGGCCCCGGCGATCTCCTGCTCGAGCGCCGCGGCGCGGCGCGCGGCGCGCTCGCGCAGCCGCGTCTGCTCCCGGCTCCGCGCCCGCGCGGCCATGCGCGCGGCCTTCTGCTCGGGTCCGGGGGCCTCCGCCGTCGCCGGCGCCGCACTCTGCGGCGGCGCGGCGTCGGCCGCCGCCTCGCCGCGCTGCCGGCCCTCGTAGTCCGAGTAGCTGCCCGGGAACGAGCGCAGCACGCCGCCCGGACCCACCTCGACGATGCGCGTCGCCAGCGCGTCCAGGAAGGCGCGGTCGTGCGAGATCAGGAGCAGCGTTCCGGTGTAGCCCGAGAGCGCCTCCTCCAGCACCTCGACCGCCGCGAGGTCGAGGTGATTGGTCGGCTCGTCGAGCACCAGGAAGTTCGCGGGGCGCAGCAGCAGCTTCGCCAGGGCGAGCCGCGCCTTCTCGCCGCCGGAGAGCACCGCGACGCGCTTCTCGACGTCGTCGCCCGAGAACAGGAACGCGCCGAGATGCCCGCGCAGCCGAGGCACGTCGGAGAGCTCCGCGACGCGCTCGAGCTCCTCCAGCACCCGGCGTTCGGGGTCGAGCGCTTCGAGCTGGTGCTGCGCGTAGAACGCCACCGCGACCTGGTGGCCGAGGGTCCGCTCGCCGGCATCCGGCGCGAGCACGCCTGCCGCGATGCGCAGCAGCGTCGACTTGCCCGCGCCGTTCGGACCGACCAGCGCGACGCGCTCGCCGCGACGCAGCGCGAAGTCCACGCCGGCGTAGACCGTGCGCTCGCCGTAGCGCTTGTGGATGCCTTCGAGGCGCAGCACCTGCTCGCCGGCGCGGGCCGGCTCGGGGATGCGCATGCGCATGGAGCGCGCCTCGCGCGCCGGCGCCCCCTGCGGAGCCGCGCGCTCCAGCGCCTTGATGCGGCTCTGCACCTGACGGGCCTTCGACGCTTTGTAGCGGAAGCGCTCGATGAAGCGGCGCGTGTCCGCCTCCTGGCGCTCGCGGGCCCGCCGCTCGGCCTCCTGCTGCTCGCGGCGCTGCGCCTCGCCGGCCACGAACTGCTCGTAGCCGACGTCGAAGACGCGGCAACGGCCGGCGTCGAGCTCGGCGATGCGATTCGCGTGGCGGCGCAGGAAGGTGCGGTCGTGCGAGATCACCACCACCCCGCCGCGATGCGCGGCGAGGGCCTCCTCGAACCATGCGATCGAGGGCAGATCCAGGTGGTTGGTGGGCTCGTCGAGCAGCAGCACGTCGGGTGCCGCGAGCAGGAGCTTCGCGAGCTCGACGCGCACGAGCCAGCCGCCCGAGAAGCTGGACAGCGGGCGCGAGCCGGCCTCCGGCGCGAAGCCGATGCCCGCGAGTACGCGCTGCACCCGGGCCTCGCGCTCGAAGCCTCCGCCCGCCTCGAAGCCGCCCCGGCAGCGGTCGTAGCGCTCTGCGAGCGCCGCCGGCACCTCCTCGCCGCGGCGCCCCGCGGCCGCCATCTCCGCCTCGAGCGCCCGCAGCTCCGCCTCGAGCGCATCGAGGTGGCCGAGCGCGGACGCCACCTCGTCGTGCAGCGAGACGCCGCGGCGCGGGTCGAGCTCCTGGCGCAGGCGCGCGACGCGCACGCCGCGCGGCACGGCGATCCGGCCGGCGTCGGGCGGCTCCTCGCCTGCCGCGATGCGCAGCAGCGTCGTCTTGCCGGCCCCGTTCGGACCGATCAGCCCGATGCGGTCGCCCGCGCGCACCTCGAGCGCGACGTCGCGGAAGAGCGTGCGCGCGCCGTGGCTGCGCGCGACGCCGTCGAGCCGCAGCAGCATGGCGTCAGAGCGGCTCGAAGACGTTGCGCTCGCCCACGTGCCGCACGCGCCCTCGCCGGCCCACCTCCTCGCGCGCCGCGAAGGCCTCGAGCAGCGCGCGGTCGGGCGGCGTGTGGGCCAGGAAGCGCTCGCCGCCGTCGAGCCGGCCGACGACGATGCCGCGCTCGGGAGCGCCGTCGCGGTCGTAGAGCACGGTGTAGGTCTCGACGCTGCATGCGCCCTCGGCGACCGGAGCGAGCTTGCAGGCCTCGGGACCGGGATCGACGGGCGGCGCCTCGCCTGGCTTCTCCAGCGGCGCGCTGCTGCACACGCAGGCCGAGTGCTTCGTCAGGTACCAGCCGTTGCCCGTCACGAGCCCGATGGCGCCGGGCGCCGCGCGCAGCCGCTGCACGAGGGTCGCGAGCGAGTGCAGCGTGTAGTTGTTGCCCGGGCCGCCCGCGTAGGGAAGCCCGCCGGTGAGCGTGAAGCCGCGCGGATCCGATTCGCGCAGGCCGAGCATCTCGCACGCCATCTCGACGGCGACCGGGAAGCAGCTGTAGAAGTCGAACAGGCCGACGGCCTCGAGGTCGGTACCCGCGCGCGCCAGCGCCCCGCGGACCGCTGCGGCGAGCGCCGGACAGGATGCGAAGTCGGGGCGCTCGGTCGGGAACCAGGCGCGCTCGGCGGCCTGGTGGCCGCCCCAGTAGTGCACGAGGCGCTGCGCCGGAACGCCGAGGGACCGGGCCGTCGCCGCGGAGGTGATCCAGAGGGCCGCGGCCTGATCCGTCTCCATCACGGCATTCAGGTACTTCGTGTAGGGGAAGGCGATCATGCGGTTGTCCGGCGCGGGCGTCGCGATCTCCTCGGCGCTGCGCTCGGCCGGGAACCACGCGTGGGGATTGCCCGCCGCGACGCGCGTGAAGCCGCTCATGAGCTCGCCCATGCGCTGGCGATGCGTCGCCAGGTCGAGCCCGCGGCGGGCGCGCAGGGCGTTCTCGAAGATCGGGTACACGGAAGAAGGTCGGTCGAGACCGTAGGCGAGCTCCAGAGGGCTGCTGCCGACCGTGTTCTCGCCAAAGGTCTCGGGCGCCGAGCGCGCCGTCTCCTCCCAGCGGAGCTGGACGCCCTTGCGGCTCGCGCGGCGCAGCGTGCGCAGGTTGTGGGTGCCGCAGATCAGCGCGGAGCGCAGCCGCCCGGCCGCGATCTCCCGCGCGCAGTGGTCCACGAAGCGCAGCGCCATCTCGCCGCCGACGGCCGTGGACACCGCGCGCGCCGAGCTCGCCCCGAGCCGGTCGGCGAGGATCTGCGGCGGATTCAGCGCGCGCCAGCCGAGCGCGGCGCCGACGCCGACCAGGTCGAGCCCCGCGGCCGCGGACGCCCCCGCCCCGGCGTCCTCGAACGCGGCTCGCGCGACCCGCTCGAGCATGTCGGGCGCGGCGAGCGCCTGCTCGGGCTCGGCGTCGCGCTGTGTGTACTGCGCAGCGCCTGCGAGGACCGGGGTGCGTTCGGGATCCACACGAGCCTCCACGAAAGAGGGGCAGAATAGCGGAGCGCCGTGCGCCTCCCGGCGCGCCGTCCCCCAGGCGGGCGGCTCAGCCGTGGTGGTAGAGGTTGTAGGGGCTGCGGAAGGCGGGCAGCGAGAGCCAGAGTTCCGAGCCGACGCAGAGCGCGAGCAGCAGCGCGAGCGCGCTCCAGGCCGCGACCGCTCGCGCGCGCACCGGCAGCGCCGCGGCGAGCACCTCGAGGCCGCGCAGGTAGAGGATCGCAAACGGCAGCAGCGCCCCGGCGATGAGGCGGCCGTGGTGGAACCAGGGGCGCTCGGCGGAGGGATTGCCCTCGGGCGGGAAGACGAAGAGCAGCGAGAGCAGGGCGAGGATCGCGACGCTCGCGGCCAGCGACGCCGCGCTCGCGAGCTCCGCCGTGCGGGCCGGACCGCTCCGGCGCCGCGCCAGCGCGAGCGCGCCGACGGCCAGGAAGCCGATCGTCGTCGCGGTGTAGACTGCGTCCGCGAACGGCCAGGCCAGCTCGCGACGCCGCCACACCAGCTCGCCGCGCCAGAAGCGCGGCACGAGATCCAGCACGAAGTGCGTGAAGCCCCGCGGCGTGAAGAGCGGGTGCGCGAGCCACTCCGAGACGGGATTGGGCCGCCAGCCCAGCAGCAGAGTCTTCGAGGACGTGCCGAGCCAATCCCCCTGCAGGACGTGGTTGCGCAGCAGCCACGCCCCGACCGGAAGCGCGCACGCCGAGGCGTAGAGTGCGAAGCGCCCGAGCAGACGTCGGCCGAGCCGCGCGCGACCGAGCGCCGCAGCGAGGGCGACCCCGAGCACGTACACGTTCGGCGGCTTGGTCAGGACCGCGACGGCCGCGACCGCGCCGGCCAGCGCATACGGGACCAGGCCGCTCTCCGGGTCGAGCAGGAGCCGCAGCGTGAGCGCGAAGGCGACCGCCCCCGCGAGCGCAGAGAACGCATCCGGGGTCACGTAGTAGAAGGTGTCCTGCGGAAAGCTCGCGAGCAGGAGCGGAACCCCCCAACACATGAACGCGTCGCCCGGGTGAGTGCGGCGGACGAGCACGAACGCGCACACGACGAGCAGCGCGGCGAACAGCGCGTTCCACAGCCGCACGGAGTAGAGCGCCCGCACGGGGTCCACACCCAGGCGCTCGGCGAGCGCGAACCAGGCGCCCGCCAGCGCGTAGTAGGGAGGCGACTCGTGGGTATCGAGATTCACCAGGTGCGCGAACAGGACCTCGTTGCGCGCGATGCGGCGCTCGAGCTCGTCCGGCGACACGGCCCAGCCCGGCGCGGCTGTGGACACGGCTCCGGGCGGGAGCTGGTAGTCCGGAGCGCCGAGCCACGCGACGAGCCGGGGCATGTCGGGCTCGTAAGCCACCGCATCCGGGCGCGGCAGCGCGGCGCGCGCGTACTTGAGCACCATGTCGACGTGGCGGTGCTCGTCGACGTTCGTGAAGAACGGAAACGCCGCGGCGAGGGCGGAGACCCGCAGTGCGGCGAAGCCCGCGATCGCCGCGAGCGCGAGACGCTCGCGGCGGCGCGACGGGCGCGGCCTCGCCTGCACGGGGTCCTCCGCGGCGCGCACGGCGAGGAGAGTGACAGATCGCCCGCCGGGGAGGAAGCGCGCTTGCGCTGCCGCACGGCTGCGTTCACACTGCGCGTCCTGTTGCGCGCCCGTGCGGAGGGGGACCATGGAGAGCGCGTCTCGCGTGCTGCGCTACACGCTGCTCGAGAGCGATCCACACTCGGAGCGCGCCTCCTTCGCCGAGGCGGTGGCCCGCGGCCTCGGCAGCGAGCCCAAGAGCCTGCCCTGCCGCTTCCTGTACGACGAGGTCGGCTCGAAGCTCTTCGAAGAGATCTGCCGGCTGCCCGAGTACTACCTGACGCGCGCCGAGCGCCGCATCCTCGAGACGCAGGCCGACGACATCGCCGCGTGCTTCGACGAGCCCGCGCTGCTCGCCGAGCTCGGCAGCGGCAGCAGCGCCAAGACGCGCCTCCTGATCGAAGCGTTCCTGAGGCGTCAGGGGCGGCTGCGCTACGTGCCCGTCGACATCGCGCGCGAGATCCTGGACGAGAGCGCGCAGGCGCTGCTGGCCGACTACCGTGCGCTCGAGATTCGCGCGATCGCAGGCGAGTACCAGCAGGGGCTCCGCCATCTGCACGGCGAGCGCACGTGTCCCAAGCTGATCGCCTGGCTCGGGTCAAACATCGGCAACTTCGACCGCGCCGGCGCCGCGGAGTTCCTGGCGCACATCCGCGGCGCGATGGAGCCCCGCGACCGGCGGCTGGTCGGCATCGACCTGCGCAAGGATCGCCGCACCCTCGAGCG
>Ga0335070_10000845_pt1 | contig 35161 bp, 25 predicted proteins | sample Lox_Sample_13_FD_206722 | JGI IMG/M metagenome (GOLD analysis project Ga0335070, IMG submission 206722) | Soil microbial communities from Loxahatchee National Wildlife Refuge, Florida, United States - Lox_Sample_1.3 | ecosystem: Environmental > Terrestrial > Soil > Wetlands | place: USA... | reverse complement strand
TGCACTACAAGGACGTCGTCATCAACATCGTCGACACGCCCGGTCACCGGGACTTCGGCTCGGAGGTCGAGCGGATCCTGACGATGGTCGAGGGCGTGCTCCTCCTGGTCGACGCTTCGGAGGGGCCTCTGCCGCAGACGCGCTTCGTGCTGAAGAAGGCCCTCGAGGGGAACAAGCGGCCGATCGTGCTCATCAACAAGATCGACCGGCCCGACGCGCGCACGCTCGAGGTCGAGGAGGAGATCCACGACCTGTTCCTGTCGCTCGCGACCGAGGAGCATCACCTCGAGTTCGAGGTGCTCTACGGGTCCGGGCGGCTCGGCTACGTTTCCCGGGACCCGGAGGCCAAGTCCGGGGACCTGCGTCCGCTCCTCGACGCGATTCTCGAGCACATTCCCGCGCCCGTCGTCGGCGATTCCCCGTTCAAGATGATCGTCGCCAACATCGACTATTCCGACTACCTCGGCCGCCTCGCGGTGGGCCGGATCTTCTCCGGCACGGTCTCGAAGGCGATCGAGCTCGCCGCGGTCCGCCCCGACGGCTCGATCGTCGAGAAGGGCCGCGCCGGCAAGATCTACATGTTCGAGGGCATCACGCGCGTCGAGGTGACCGAGGCGTCCGCCGGAGACATCGTCGTCCTGTCCGGGTTCCCGGACATCGAGATCGGGCAGACCATCCTCGACCTCGCCGACCCGCTGCCGCTCTCCGGCATCCGCGTCGACGAGCCGACGCTGTCCATGGAGTTCCGGATCAACGACTCGCCGTTTTCGGGCCAGTCGGGCAAGTACGTCACGAGCCGGCACCTGGTCGAGCGCCTGGAGAAGGAGCTCGAAAAGAACGTGGGCCTCCGGCTCTCGAGCACGGGCTCGGCGGACTCCACCATCGTGCTCGGTCGCGGTGAGCTCTCCCTCGCCATCCTCGCCGAGACCATGCGCCGCGAGGGCTACGAGTTCTCGCTCGGCCGTCCGCAGGTGATCTTCCACCGCGGCGAGAACGGGGAGCTGCTCGAGCCGTACGAGGAGCTCGTGATCGACTGCGCCGAGGAGTTCACGGGCGCCGTCATCGCCGCCGTGGGCGAGCGCAAGGGCGAGTTGAAGCACATGGGCAAGCACGGCGACCGCGTGCGGCTCGAATTCACGATCCCGTCGCGCGGCCTGCTCGGGTTCCGCCTCGAGTTCCTGACGCTGACGAAGGGTACGGCGCTGATGAACCACCTCTTCGACCAGTACGGGCCGCACCGCGGACCGCTGCCGAACCGGATGAAGGGCGCGATGATCGCCAAGGAGACGGGCGAGGTCACGGCCTACGCGCTCGACCGGCTCGCCGACCGCGGCATCTTCTTCGTCCGCCCGACCGACAAGGTCTACGCGGGCCAGATCGTGGGGGAGCAGGTCAAGGAAGGCGACATGGTCATCCAGCCCTGCGAGAAGAAGCACCTGACGAACATGCGCGCCTCGGGCTCCGACATGGCAATCAAGCTGACGCCCGCCCGCGAGCTCAACATCGAGCAGGCGATCGAGTGGATCAACGACGACGAGCTCGTCGAGGTCGCGCCGGCGGCGATCCGCGTGCGCAAGCGCACGCTCGACCACAGCCAGCGGAAGGTGAAAGCAAAGACAGCGGGCTAGAGCCCGCGGTCTTCGCTTTCCTTCCGAGCGAAACGAGGGATCGCTTTCAAGCCCTCGGGTGGACTCCGGCGCGACCACGGTGCACGGCGGGAATTCGATGCTTCACTGGAGCCCGAAGGTCTTGACGACGAAGACGGCCATTTGTCCGCGGGTGGCCGGGGTGGTGGGGCAGTAGAGGGTGGCGCCGCAGCCGCCGGTGATGGCGCGGGCGACGAGGTCGTAGACCCAAGGGGCGAAGGGGTTGTCGCAGGGCATGTCGGTGAAGGTGGCGTTGGAGCAGGCGGGCGGGGTGTACGAAGGGCCCTCGAGGGTGCGCAGCAGCAGGGGCGCCATTTGCTGGCGCTTGACGGGGTCGGTGGGGCAGTAGGTGGTGGCGCCGCAGCCGCCGGTGATGCCCTCGGCGACGAGCTCGTAGATCCACGGGGCGAAGCCTGAGGAGCAGGGGACGTCGGTGAAGGTGGCGGTGGTGCAGGGCGGGGGCGTGTAGCAGAGGCCGTGTCTGGCCTTCATGAGGAAGACGGCCATTTGCTGGCGCAGGGTTGGGGCATCGACGCCGTAGAGGCCGCCGCCGACGCCGACGGTGATGCCGTTGGAGACGAGCGTGGTGACGAAGGCATAGAACTGCTGGGTGTTCGGGACGTCGAGGAAGTCGGCGACCCAGCCCTTGACGAGGGTGCCGGTGGTGCCGTCGGGCGTGGTGACGACGACGTCGTTGACCGTCCCGGGCGCGAGCACGGGCGAGGTCGCGGTGAGGGTGTGGTCGTCGGTGAACGTGACCGAGACGTCCACGCCGCCGATCGTCATCGTCGTCGGATCGGCGAAGTCGGTGCCGTGCACGGAAAACACGTTCCCGCCCGTAGCCGGTCCGGAAGTCTGGTCCATCGAGAAGATGATCCGCTGCGAGAACTCGGAGGTGTTGCCGTTGGGGTCGGTTGCCGTCGCGGAAATGCGGGCGCCGGCCTCGGTCGCGACCGGCAGGATCACGTCGATCGACGCGTGGCCCGTGCCGTCGGTCGTGACCTGGCTGGATCCGAGGTAAGTCTCGCCTTCGATGAACTCGCGCGGGAAGTTGGAGCAGGCCGGGTTGGCGTAGAAGTCGAGGTCGTACGTCGTCGAGGGCGCGCTGTCGAGCTTGGCGACGATCTCCGTGCTGGAGGCGCCGTGGACGACGGACCGGATGATCGGAAAGTTCTGGTAGCCGTTGAATCCCGTGTCGACGTCGCCCGGATCGTTGGGGTTCGGTCCCACCGGAACCCAGTCGATTCCGAGTTCTCCGTTGTCGTGGATGGAGTTGCCCCGGACGGTGTTCCCGGAGCCCGAGGCGATCTCTCCGAGAACGCCGCGAAAGCCGTTGAACGCGATGACGTTGCCTGCTCCCGGGACGATGCCTCCCACGACGTTGCCGTTGGCCGTTTCGACGCCGCCGACGAAGCCGACGCCCTGCAGATTGCCGAGGGGGCTCACGCCGTCGCGCTGCGTTCCGATGAAATTGCCCTGGATCACGTTGCCGCTCGTCGCGATGAAGAAGGCGACGTTCCCGTTGCCCGAGATGACGTTGCGGGCGCCGGGCGTCGTCCCCCCGACGACGTTGTCGTTCGATCCGGCTTCCAGGGAAATCGCGTCGTCCCCGTTGCCCGCGGCCCCGGTTCCGCCGGCGTCCGTGCCGAGGAAATTGCCCTCGATGTGGTTGCCCCCGAGGGTGAGGGCTCGGATGGCGTTTCCGGCGGCCGAGGATTGCCCGGCGAACCGGTTGATCACGAGGCCCCGCACCGTGCTTCCGCCTCCGAAAATGTCGAGGCCGTTCGTCTGCCCGGCATCGACCCCGCTCAGCTCGATGAGGAGCGTCCCGTTGAAGCCGATCGGGTCCGTGTTCGGGGCAGCGCCCGGCTGCGAGTAGCCGTCGACGATCACGGGATCGGTGATCGCGGGCAGCGGCGTCGCGGGGGCGATGGTGTGCACCCCCGGGCCGGAGATGGCGAACGCGATGGTGTCGAGACCCGTGTTCGCGTTGGCGTCGAGGATCGCCTGGCGCAGGGAACCGGCGCCGCTGTCGTTGGTGTTGGTCACCGTGAACGTCGCGGCGCCGGCGGCGGCGCACGCGAGAAATAGGGCCCACGAGAGAGAGACAGATCGGCGCAAGAGACCTCCTACTGCAGTCCGAACGTTTTCGTGAGGAACACGGCCATCTGGCCGCGGGTGTTGGCGTTGGCAGGGCAGTAGTTGCCGCCGCCGCAGCCGCCGGTGATCTGTTCCGTGTTGAGCTGCTCGATCCAGTTGGCGAAGGTGGACGGACAGGGCACGTCGCCGAAGATGCCGGCGCACGGCGGCGGGACGTAGGAAGAGCCGTGCTCTCCCTTCATCAGGAAGACGGCCATCTGGTCGCGGCGGACGGGGCTGGTCGGGCAGAAGTTGCCGCCGCCGCAGCCGCCGGTGATGCCCTCGCTGGCCATGGCCTCGATCCAGGGGGCGAAGTTGGAGGAGCAGGGGACGTCGGCGAAGGTGCCGACGCAGGGCGGGGGCGTGAAGCAGAGGCCGTGCTCGGCCTTGAGGATGAAGACGGCCATCTGCTGGCGCAGGGTGGGCTGGTCCACGCCATACATGCCGCCGCCGACGCCGGCGGTGATGCCGTTGGAGACGAGCGTCGTGACGAACGCGTAGAACTGCTGGCCGCCGGGCACGTCGAGAAAGTCGGCGACCCACGCCTTGGGGAGAGTCCCCGTCGTGCCGTCGGGCGTCGTCACCGTCAGGTCGTTGACCGTGCCGGGCGAAAGGACCGGCGACGTCGACTCGAGCTGGTGGTCGCTGTCGAAGGTGACGGAAACCGCGACGCCGCCGACCGTCATGGTCGTCGGGTCCGCGAAGTCCGTTCCGGACACCGTGATGGGCGTGCCGCCCGCCGCCGGGCCGGAGATGGAAGCCTGCATCGCGAAGACGATGCGCTGCGAGAACTCGGAGGTGTTGCCGAGCGGGTCCGTCGCCGTCGCGGAGATCCGAGAGCCCGCCTCGGTCGCGACGGGCAGCGTGACGTCGAAGACGCCATGGCCCGATCCGTCCGTCGTGACCGGGGCGGTTCCGATCCAGGTTTCGCCCTCGACGAACTCGCGGGGGAAGTTGGAGCAGGAGGCATTGGCGTAGAAGTCGAGATCGAACGTCGTGTCGGCCGTGCTGTCCAGCTTCCCGACCACGTGGGTCGTCGCGCCGTTCGTCACCGACTGGAGGATCGGAAAGTTCTGGAGGTGGTTGCTGCCGTCGTCGGCGTCGCTCGGATCGTTGGGGTTGGGCGCGGACCCCCCCGTGTAGAGTTTGATTCCGAGCGAGCCGTTGTCGTGGATCGAGTTGCCACGCACCGAGTTTTCGATCCCCGATACGTTCACGCCGAAGTGGCCGTTGTAGGCGATGAGGTTTCCCTCACCCGGCCCGGTCCCGCCGATCGTCGAGTCGTTGGACTCGTGGATGTTGATTCCGTCGACCGCGTTGCCGAGCCGTCCCGTCCCGTCGGCAGTCGTGCCGACCCGGTTGCCCTGCACGAGGATGCTTCCTTCGATCCACATGCCGTAGAGGCCGTTCCCGGAGACGACGTTGGCGGCCCCCTCCGTGGCGCCGCCGATCGTGTTGCCGCTCCCGTAGGCGGCCAGGCCGCCGGCGTTGGGGATCGCGAGCAGCCCCGTCGCATCGGTTCCGATGAGGTTGCCCTGCACGGTGGAATTGGTCGCCAGACCGTCCAGCAGGACCGCTCCCGAAAACGTTCCCGCGAGATTTCCGGAGATGAGGTTGCGGTCCGCGGGCGCCGTTCCTCCGATGTGGCCGTCGTCGTTGCCGATCTCGACGGCGGTGCCGTTGGGGCGCGCCACCGAGCCGGTCGGGTCGGTTCCGAGAAAGTTTCCGCGGATGACGCAGCCCGTGGCGCCGCCGCGGACCACGATCCCCTGCTGAAAGCGATTGATGGCGAGTCCCTGCACCGTGCTCCCGGCGGCCCCGGCCCCCAGGAGGTCGATCCCGGTCGAGACGGCCGTGGTGCCGTCGAGCTCGATCAGGATCACCGCGTTCGTCGCGACGGGGTCGGTGTTCGGGCTGGCGCCGGGCTGGGTGTATCCGTCGATCAGCACCGGGCTGGTGACCGAATCGAGCGACGTCGCCGGCGTGATCGTGTGGACGCCGGCGCCGGGAATGGCGAAGGCGATCGTGTCGAGGCCCGGGTTCGCGTTGGCGTCCAGGATGGCCTGGCGCAGGGAGCCGGGCCCGGCGTCGTTGGTGTTGGTGACGGTGAAGGTGGCCGCCGAGAGCGAGGCGGCGGCGGTCCAGACGATCGTGGCGGCGAAGAAACGATTCACGGAGTCTCCTTTTCTCTTCATCGGCATCCGGCCGTGATGCCTTCGGCGTAAAACTGTTCGATCCAGTCGGCGAAGAGCGACGGGCAGAGGACGTCGCCAAAAAACGGCGTGCAGGCGGGCGGCGCGTAGGCCGGGCCGTGCTCGATCTTGAGGAGGAAAACCGCCATCTGGGCGCGGGTGACCGGGTTCCCCGGGCAGAAGTTCCCGCCGCCGCATCCGCCGGTGATGCCCTCGGCGGCGAGCTCTTCGATCCAATCGGAAAACTGGGAACCGCAAGGCACGTCCGCGAAGACGCCCGAGCAGGCAGGCGGCGTGTGCGAGGGGCCGTGCTCGGTCTTGAGCAGGAAGACGGCCATCTGGCCCCGCGTGACCGGAGAGAGCGGGCAGTAGCTGCCGGCGCCGCAGCCTCCCGTGATTCCTTCGCTCGCGAGCTCCTCGATCCAGTCGGCGAAGAGGCCGGGACAGGCGACGTCGCCGAAGACGCCGGCGCACGCCGGGGGAACGTGCGAGGCGCCGTGCTCGGTCTTGAGCAGGAAGACGGCCATCTGGTCCCGCCGCACGAAGGCATTCGGGCAGTAGAGCGGCGCCGGCGGCAGCGGCGTGTAGCGATAGACGATGCCGTGGCCCGAGTCGCCTCCGGTCAGACGCACGCCGTAGAGGGCGCCGTCGGCGCCCTCCACGAGGCCGGCCGTCGGTTGGAATGACCCGGCCGGCCCGCTCGGGAGGCCCGCGGGGCCGTGGCTCGTGCCGTCGAAGTGATGCAGCACGACGACGTTGCCCGCGAGATCCATGCGGTACAGAGTGCCGAATCCGAAGTCGCCGCCGCTCTCGGTCGAGCCGTAGAGAAGTCCGTCCGACGCCTGGATGAGCCCCGATCCCGGAAGCGAGCCGTCCGCGCCGTCGAAGCTGTGCAGGACGGTCAGCTGCCCGTCGGACTCGACGCGATAGACCGACCCCGCGAAGTGCGCGCCGCCGGACGTCGCCACCCCGTAGAGATGGCCGTCGCTGGCCTGGAGCAGGGCGCCCATCGGGAGCCGCCCCTCGGCGTCGGTGAACTCGTGGACCAGTGTGACGTTGCCCGAGCCGTTCATGTGAAACACGCGCCCGGCGCCGTTGGGCCCGAGGCTGGTCGTGCCGTAGAAGTCGGTGCCGGAGGTTTGGAGCAGCGGCGACAGAGGCTGGGCTCCGTCGTCGTCCGGCGTGAAGGTGTGAAGCGTGACGACCCCCGTGCCGGATTTGGACATCCGAACGAGCGTGGCGCAGGCCTGCGTGTCGTCGCCACAGTGACCGTTGGTGGTCACGACGTAGAGGTTGCCGTCGGTCCCCTCGATGGCCGGAGTCACGGCGTACCACCCGCCGGTGTCGCGGTCGAAGGCGTGGAGGGTCGATGCCGAGTTCGTGGACGGGTCGAACCGGTAGACGACACCGTCTCCCAGCGCGCCCCCGCTCGGCGTGGTCCCGTACAGATTCCCGTCGGTGGCCAGCGTCAGGCCGGCGGCGGGGAGGATTCCATCTTCGCCGGAGTTGCCGTCGAAGGCATAAACGGTCGAAACATCGCCGCCCGAGTCGACCTTGAAGATGGTCCCGCAGCCGGCGGCGCACAGTCCGACCGTGTCGCCCCCGAGGCCAGTCGTCCCGTACAGATCGGTCCCGACGCGGACGAGCGTTCCCCGGGGGCCCGCACCGTCGCCGTTCTGTCCGGTGAAGGTGTGGAGGACCTCGTACGTCTGGCCGGACAGGGGTCCCCCGGACACGACCAGGACCACCGCCGCGAGAGCCCACCGACCGAACGCGCGCATGCCTCCTCCTGATTGATTACCGCGAGAAATCGAGCCCGACCGGGTCAGCGCCCAAGTCCCGGCGATTCAACGGCTTGCATCCGGGGGTTCCGGCGCCGGCGCTTCCGATAGGCTGGCGCCCGCATCCCATGAGTCCCGAAGATCCCGGCCCGCCGCCCGGTGAGGTGACGCGGCTCCTGATCGCCTGGAACGAAGGCGACGGAGCGGCCGTCGAGCGCCTCATGCCGCTCGTCTACGGGGAGCTCCGCCGGATCGCCGAAAGGCAGTTTCGCCGCGAGCGCGCCGGTCACACCCTGCAGCCCACGGCGGTGGTGCACGAGGCCTACTTCCGTCTCGTCGACCAGACCCGGGTGACCTGGAAGAACCGCGGCCACTTCTTCGCCATCGCGGCGCAGGCCATGCGCCGGATCCTGATCGATCACGCGCGCGCCCGCGAGGCCGAGAAGCGGGGCGGCGGAGACGCCTCGGTCTCCCTCGACGTCGGCATCGCCTCGCCGGAGCCCGTCGACGACATCGATCTCCTCGCGCTCGACGAGGCGCTCGTCCGCCTCAAGTCGCTCGACGACGCGCAGGCGCGGATCGTCGAGCTGCGGTTCTTCGGCGGCCTCTCGATCGAGGAGACGGCCGAGGCGATGGAGACCTCGCCGTCGTCGGTCAAGCGCGAGTTCCGGTCGGCCCGCGCGTGGCTCTTCCGGGAGCTCGGTCGGCCATGACGCCGGAGCGCTGGCGGGAGGTCAAGGGCCTCTTCGACCGCGCGATGGAACTTCCGGAAGCGGAGCGCGCCGTCTTCCTGGACGCGGAACGCCTCCGGGACCCGGCGCTCGCGGCGGAAGTGGCGCGCCTCCTCGACGCGCACGCGGCGGCCGGCGAGTTCCTCGAGCGGCCCGCCCTCGACCAGGTGCGCCTCGTGGCGCCGCCGGAGGCAGCGCCGGAGCGCATCGGGCCCTGGGAGATCGAGCGCGAGATCGGCCACGGCGGCATGGGAACGGTGTACCTCGCCGCGCGTTCGGGGGACGGCTTCCGGCAGACCGTGGCGCTCAAGATCGTGCGCCGCGGGATGGACACGGATTTCGTGCTGGAGCGATTCCGCGGCGAGCGGCGGATCCTCGCGGGGCTCGACCATCCGGGCATCGCGCGCCTCCTCGACGGCGGCTCGACGGAGACCGGCGCGCCTTACTTCGTCATGGAGTACATCGACGGGCGCCACCTCCTCGAGGACGCCCGCGCGCGCGACCTGTCCGTGCCCGAGCGGCTGCGGCTGTTTCTCCCGGTGTGCGACGCCGTCGCGTACGCGCACCGCCACCTCGTCGTGCACCGCGACATCAAGCCCTCGAACGTCCTCGTGACGGCAGACGGAGTGCCCAAGCTCCTCGACTTCGGGCTCGCCAAGCTGCTGCGCCCGGACGCCGACGGCGCCGACGGCCGGACCGAGACCGCGCTGCGCCTGCTGACGCCGGACTACGCGAGCCCCGAGCAGGTCCGCGGCGAGCCGGTGACCACCGCGACCGACATCTACTCGCTCGGCGTCGTGCTCTACGAGCTGCTGACGGGGAACCGGCCGTACCGCGCGACGGGGCGCTCGCCGGAGGCGATCGCCCGGGCCGTCTGCGAGGAGGAGCCCGCGCGGCCGAGCGCGGTCGCCCCGTCGCTGCGCGGCGATCTCGACAACGTGGTGCTGATGGCGCTGCGCAAGGAGCCGGAACGGCGGTACGCCTCGGTCGAGCAGTTCGCCGAGGACGTCCGCCGGTACCTCGACGGCCGCCCGGTCGCGGCGCGCAAGGACACGCTGCGGTACCGGACGGGCAAGTTCGTGACGCGCCACAAGGCGGCCGTGTCCGTGACCGCCGCCGCGGCCCTGCTGCTCGCCGGGGCGACCGTGGCGGCCTTTCAGCAGGCGCGCGAGGCGCGCCGGGAGCGGGCGGCCGCCGAGCGGCACTTCAACGACGTGCGCGCGCTCGCGGACGCGTTCCTGTTCGAGTTTCACGACGCGATCAAGGACCTTCCCGGAGCGACGCCGGCGCGCGAGCTCGTCGTCCGGCGTGCCCTCGAGTACCTCGAGAAGCTGTCGAGCCTCAAGGCCGACGACGTCGCTCTCCAGCGCGAGGTGGCCACCGCCTACGAGCGCGTCGCGAAGGTGCAGGGCGGGCTCCTCGAGGCCCACCTCGGGGACACGCGCGGCGCCCGCGCGAGCCTCGCGAAGGCGCTCGCGATCCGCCGCGCCCTCGCGGCCGCGCCGGGAGCGGGCGTGCCGGATCAGACGGCGCTCGCGGAGACGCGCCTGCAGCTCGCGGGCGTGCTCCTCACGGAGGGCGACGCGGCGGCGGCGGTGACGGAGGCCCGGGGCGCGGTCGCGACGCTGTCCGCGGTCGCCGCCGCGGCGCCGGCGGACCGGACGCTGGAGGTGGGCGTCGCTCGGGGCCGCCGGACGCTCGGCCTCGCGCTCGCGCGCGCGGAGAATCGGACGGCCGCGCTCGCGGAGCTCGACGCGGCGGCGCGGACGTTCGAGGCGCTCGCCGCGGGAGATCCCGCCACGCCGGGCTACCGGCGCGAGCTGGCGATCACGCACCAGATGATCGTCCACGCGCTCGGGGGGACGCGCGAACGGGACCGCGCCGCGGCGAGCTACGCGCGGGCCGCCGCGCTCCAGGAGGAGCTCGTCCGGGCCGACCCGGGCAACTTCTCGCTCCAGCGGGAGCTCGCCTACACGCACATGGACATGGGCGCGTTCCTCGAGTGGAGCGGCGACGAAAAGGCGGCGCTCGAAAGCTACGCGCGCGCGGTGCCCGTCGCCGAGGCGCTCGTGGCCTCGGATCCCCGAAACACCGACGCGCGGCTCCTGCTCGCGGCCGCCGACAACAGCGTCGGCTACGGCCAGGCGGTCACGGGCGACGCGGGGGCCGCCGTGGCCCACCTCGAGAGCTCGCGCCGCCTCTACGAGGCCGTCGCGCGCGAGGACCCCGCGGACGTGCGCGCTCAGGTCGGTCTCGCGCGGCTCTACGAGAGCTTCGGGACGGCGGCCGAGGCCTCGGGGCCGGCGCCCTCGCGCGCCGAGAAGGCCCGCGAGTGGTATGCGAGGAGCCGCGCCGCCTACGTGACGCTGAGGAGCCGGGGACTCCTCGACCGGCAGACGACGGCCGAGCTCGAGGCAGTGTCGAAGAAGCTCGCGGCGCTCGGGCCCGGCTGAGGATCAGGCCAGCAGAAGGTCCTGGAAGTCTAGAACCGGACGGCCCCCCGGCGTGGAGAGGAAGCCAGGGGCGGGGCCCGGTCACTTTCGGCGGGGCCGCCGCGGGCCGGTGACCCGCCCGCGCGGGGCGGGTCCCGGAGACTCGGCGGAATCCTAGAGCAGGCGGAACGCCTTGACCATGAAGACGGCCATCTGGCCGCGCGTGTTGCTCGAAGACGGGCAGTAGGTCGTTCCGTCGCCGCAGCCGCCCGTGATGTCCTCGGCCTTCAGTTGCTCGATCCAGTTCGCGAACGTGCTCGGACAGGCCACGTCGTTGAAGACGCCGGCGCACGGCGGGGGCACATACGAGGAGCCGTGCTCGCCCTTCAGGAGAAAGACGGCCATCTGGTCGCGGCGGACCGGCGCGAGCGGGCAGAAGTTGCCGCCACCGCAGCCGCCCGTGATGCCCTCGGTCGCCATCGCCTCGATCCAGGGCGCGAAGTTCGACGAGCACGGCACGTCCGCGAACATTCCCGTGCAGGGCGGCGGCACGTAGCAGACCCCGTGCTTGGCCTTGAGGATGAACACGGCCATGGACTGGCGCTTGATGCTGTCGCTGATGCCATAGTTGCCGCCGCCGACGCCGGCCGTGATCTGGTTGGCGACCAGGCTGACGACGTAGGAGTGGAAGAGGTCGTTCGCCGGGACGTCGTTGAAGTTGGCGACGTAGCCGTTGCGGAGCCTGCCGGAGACCCCGCCCGGATTCGTGACGACGATGTCGTTGACGCTGCCGGCGGGCAGTGCGGGCGCCGTGGCGTGGATGACGCCCGGGGTCGTGACCGTGACGCCCGTCGCCGGAACGCCGCCGAAGGTCACCGTCGCGTTCGGGTCGAAGAGCTGGCCGAAGAGGACGCCGGACGCGCCGCCGGCGGCCGGTCCGGAACGGACGGAGGTTCTCGCCACGAGGCCCGTGGAGAACTCGGACGTCGCGCCGGTCGGGCTGATTGCGACCGCCACGACGGGCTGGCCGGCGGCGAGAACCACGGGAAGCGTGAAGTCGATGGTCGCGTTGCCGGACCCGTCCGTCGTCACCGGGGTCGTTCCCGCGAAGTCCTGGCCCTGGGTCGGGAGGGCCGGCTTCGACGCGCACACCGGGGCGGAGTAGAAGTCCACGTCGTAGGTGGTCGAGGGCGCGCTCGTGAAGGACGCGTGCACGGTCGTCGAGGCGCCGTAGTCGACCGAGGTGATGACGGGGAAGTTCTGCGCCCCGTCCACGTCCGGGGAGTCGTCGGGGGTCGGTCCGGGTACTCCGTTGACCATGATGTCGATGCCGAGCGCCGCGTTCTCCACGAACCGGTTGCCTCGAATCCGGGCTCGCGCGCTGCCGAGGGTGACGCCGGCGCTCAGGCCGTCCGGAGCGCCGTTGTACGCGATCGTGTTGCTCTCTCCCGCCGCGAGCCCGCCGAGGGTCACGTTGAAGGAACCGTTGAGGTAGATGCCTTGGACATTGGCCAGGCGCGCGGTTCCGGCCGCGTCGGTGCCGATGAAGTTGCCCTGAATCGTCGCGTCCGAGCAGCCCGACAGGATGACCCCGGTGGCCACGCTGCCGCCGATCAGGTTGCCCTGGCCGGCCGCCGGTCCGCCGAGCGTCAGGGCCGCGGAGTCGCTGCACCAGATCCCGAGGCCGTCCGGCGCCGCGAGGGAGCCCGAGGCGTCCACGCCGATGTAGTTGCCCTGGATCGTGAGGGTGCCGCTCCCGTTCGTGCGGATCCCGCTGCCGCCGAAGTTGGGGTCCCAGTTGCCGGAGATCACGTTGCGGTCGGCCGGGTTCGGGCCCCCGATGGTGTGCCCGTTTCCGCTCGTGACGAGGACGACCCCGTTCTTCTGCCGCGCACCGGCGACGTTCGGGATGACCGTGCCCGAGGGGTCGAGGCCGATGACGTTGCCGGCGACGACGGTGTTGGAGCCCGACGTGATCACGATCGCTCCGTAGAACGGCGGGAAACCTTGCGTCGACAGGCAGCGATTGACCGCGAGGCCGCGGACGACGACCGAATCGGCCTGGATCTCGATGCCGGACGTCGAGGCCGGAAGGTTTTCTCCGTCGAGCTCGATCAGGATCACCGCGTTGGAGGGCTGGCCGAAGGCGTTCGTGTTGGCCGAGGCCCCCGGCTGCGTGTAGCCGTCGATCGTGACCGTGTCGGTGATCGGCGGCAGCGCCGTGAGCGGTGCGATCGTGTGCACGCCCGCGCCGGGGACGTCGAAGGCGATGGTGTCCGCGCCCGGGTGGGCGTTGGCGTCCGTGATGGCCTGCCGCAGCGAGCCGGCGCCCGAGTCGCCGGTGTTCGTGACGGTGTACGTCGTCGCGGAGGCCGTCAGGGCCGCGAGGCCGCAAAGGGCCGTGGCGATGGCGATCGAGAGCTTTTTCATCGAGGTCTCCTCTACGAAGGGGACTCGACGAAACCCGGTGAATGCGGACAGGAGGATCGGGCGTTCGGACGTTATTTTCGGGCCCGGGTGCGCTTGCGCTATGCTCTGGGCTCACCCCGATGACGCCGCAAGTGCCTCCGCCGGAAGGAGAAACTCCGCTTCCCGGCGAGATCACGAGCCTGCTCCACGCGATCGAAGCCGGCGATCGCGAGGCGGTGGACCGTCTCTTCTCGGCGGTGTACGGCGAGATGCGGAGGCTCGCTCACCGGGAGCTCGCGTCGGCGGGGCTTCACGGGACGATTTCGACGACCGAGCTCGTTCACGAGACGTACCTGAAGCTCTCCCGCGGCAATGTCTGGTCCGTGCGCGACCGCTTCCACTTCTACGCCACGACGGCCAAGGCGATGCGGATGGTCCTGATCGACGACGCGCGACATCGGCTCAGGGGCAAGCGCGGGGGCGGCCGCGCCAACCTCCCGCTCGAGGAGGCCGGACAGGCTTTCGCGGCACCCGAACGGAGCGAGGAGCTCCTGGCGCTCGACGAGGCACTCGGCAGGCTCGAGTCGGCCGCCCCCGACCTCGCCCGCCTCGTGGAGTGGCGTTTCTTCGCGGGCCTTTCGGTCGAAGACATCGCCAGGACCCTCGAGGTTTCCGACCGGACGGTCCGGCGGCAATGGAGGGCGGCGCGGGCCTTCCTCTTCCGCGACCTGTCGGCATCGGGCGCGCCTCCGTGACGCGGGCTGCGGAGGCGCGCGCCGCCGAGGCCGCGGCGATGTTCGTCGAGCTCGTCGAGAGGTCCGAGGCGGAACGCGACGGGTGCGTCTCGGCTCTCGCCGGTTCCGACCCCGAGCTCGCTCGCCTCGTGCGCGAGCTGCTCGACGCCGACGCCGCAGCGGGGTCTTTTCTGGAGGAGGGAGCCGCCGCGTACGCTCCGAGGCTCGGGGGGGCGTCCGACTCGGGGACGGAAAGCCTCGCCGGAAAGACCATCGGCCCCTACGCCCTGGTCTCCCCGCTCGGACGCGGCGGGATGGGCGAAGTCTGGGTCGCCGAGCGCCGTGACGGCCAGTTCCAGCAGCGCGTCGCCCTGAAGCTCCTGAAACGCGGCATCGACTCCGAGGGGATCCGGCGCCGATTTCTCCAGGAGAGACAGGTCCTCGCCAGGCTCGATCATCCCCACATCGCCCGGCTGCTCGACGGCGGCGAGTCCGAAGGGCGGCCGTACTTCGTGATGGAGCTCGTCGAGGGCGAGCCGATCACGGAGCACTGCCGCCAGCGCCGCCTGTCCCTCGAGGAGCGCCTGCGCCTGCTCGTGACCTGCTGCGAGGCCGTGGACGCGGCGCACCGCAACCTCGTGGTCCATCGCGACATCAAGCCCTCCAACATCCTGGTCACGGCCGACGGCCAGGCGAAGCTGCTCGACTTCGGGATCGCGAAGGTCCTCGCCGACGACGGCGACGCGACGCGCTTCACGCAGGCCGAGGAGCGCGTGCTCACGCCGAGCTACGCCGCCCCGGAGCAGATCCTCGGCGAGCCGGTCACCACGGCCACCGACGTGTATGCCCTGGGCGTCGTCCTCTACCAGCTTCTCACCGGGATGCTGCCCCATGTCCGCGACGCGGCTTCGGCGGCCCGGCTCGCGTCGGCCGTCGAGCACGAGACGATCGAAAGGCCGAGTCGGGTGGCGGGCCGCGGGCGTGCGGAGGGAGCGGGGCTTCCCCCGAAGCAGGCCGAGAAGCTCGGTGCGCTCCTCGAAGACGATCTCGATGCCATCGTTCTGAAGGCGCTGCGGCGCGAGCCCGAAAGGCGCTACCCGGGCGCCGCGGAGCTCGGCCGGGACCTGACGCGGCAACTGTCCGGGCAGCGTGTCGAGGCTCGGCCCGACACGTTCTCCTACCGAGCGCGCAAGTTCGTGCGGCGCCACCGGGGCGGCGTCGCCGCCGCGATCCTGGTGCTGCTCGCCCTGGTGGCCGGCCTCGCCGGGACCGCGTGGCAGGCGCGCCGCGCCCGCGCGAACGCCCGGCGCGCCGAGCGCGTGCAGGAGTTCCTGATCCAGCTCTTCAAGGCGTCTGACCCGAACCAGAGCCGGGGCGCCGCGCTGACGGCGAAGGAGCTGCTGGCCGACGGCGCGCGGCGCATCGACCGGGAGCTCGCCGGCGAGCCCGAGGTGCAGGCGACGCTCCACGACGCCGTGTCGCAGATCTACCGCAGTCTCGGCGCGCTGCCCGAAGCCCGGGCCCTGGCGGAGCGGGCCGTCGCCGAGCGGCGCACCGCCCTCGGTCCGGACGATCCGATCACGGCGCAGAGCCGCGTGACGCTGGCCGAGGCCCTTTTCGCCGCGGGGGACGCGAAGGAGGCCGAGAAGGAGCTGCGCGCCGCCCTGCCGGTGCTGACGGCGGCCTACGGCCCCGACGGCGCCGAGACGATCCGCGCCAAGGAGACGCTGGCGAGCGTCCTCGTGGATCGCGGCGAAGGCAAGGAGTCCCTCGATCTGGCGCAGGGGGCCGTCGCCGCCCTGCGCCGGCGGTTCGGCGAGGAGAACGTCGAGACCGCGCGGGGCCTGCTGCTGCTCGGCAACGTCGAGGAGACCGGGGATCATTACGCGGAAGCGGAGCGGACGTACCGCGCCGCCCTCGCGGCCCTCGAGAAGACGCTGGGAGCGGAAAGCCCTCAGGCAGCCGCCGCGCGTTACAGCCTCGCCCAGGTGCTCGCCTACGTCGGCAAGCGCGACGAGGGGGAGAAGCAGTTCCAGCTCGCGCTCGCGGCGCAGCGAAAGACTCTGGGCGACCGGCACCCGGACGTCGCGCAGACCCTCATCGCGGTCGGCCTGCTCTACGTCAACCAGCGGCGCTACCCGGAGGCGGACGCCGCGTTCACGGAGGCGCTCGCGATCTACCGGCCGATCGACCATCCCGAGGTCGCGACCTGTCTCCGGATGCTCGGCCTGTCCTCGGCTTCGCAGGAGCGCTACGCGGAGGCAGCGTCCCGGTTCGAAGAGGCCCTCGCGATCTTCCGGCGCACGCGCGGCGACAGGGACACCCTGACGCTCACGGCCCTCGGCAACCTCGGTAACGCCTACATGCGCCTCGGCGATTTCGGGAAGGCGGAGCCCGCGCTGCGGGAGGCGATCTCCGGGATCGAGGCCCAGTTCGGTCCCGACAACGACCAGCTGAGGGCGCCCCTCAACCAGCTGGGAGAGCTCGAGCGGGCCCGCGGCCGGGCGGACGAGGCGGCGGTCCTGCACCGCCGGGCCCTAGCGATCCAGCTCAAGTCGGTCGGCGCCGAGAGCCCGTCGGTCGCCGGCACGCGCTACCAGCTGGCCCTCGACCTGCTCGCGAAGAAGGATGCCGCGAGCCTCGCCGAGGCCCGCGGCCTGCTCGACGCCGCCATCGCGGCCCAGCGCAAGGCCGACGCCGACCATCCCCGCCTCGACGACATGCTGCTCGCGAGCGGCCGCGTCGCCGCCGCCAGCGGCGAAACGGCCCGCGCGCGGCAGGACCTCGGCGAGGCGGCCTCGCGCTACGAAAGGCACCGCGGCGCGGCGGACCCCCGTACGGCGGAGGCCCGCCGGGACCTCGTCGCGGCGCGCTGAACGGGTCGGGGGGTCGCTGCGGCAGGCGTCGGGCCCTGACCCGCATCGAGAGCGACCTCGAGCGGAAGGGCGGCGCCTCCGCTCGGGAACGCGTTGACCTGCTGACCGGCTTGCCGCCGCCGCAGCCCGTACCGTTCGCGGCTTCGGCGGTTGGCAGGCAACGCCCCGGGTCGCAGCGAGCCGGAAGGCCGCGCCGGCGCGCCGAGGCTCACGTCCTCGGCGGTCGGTACGAGGCCCGGTTCTGCGGCCCTTCCCAGACGGTGACCTCGGCGACCCGCGCCCAGCCGAGCGCGCCGGAGGACTCCAGCCTGTCGGCAAAGTGGACCGCGAGGTTCTCCGCGGAGGTGTTTCGCCCGCGAAAGGCCGGGTGCTCGTTCAGGTACGTGTAGTCGAGCTCTTTCGCGATGACCTCGAGCGCCTGCCTGGCCGGGACGAAGTCGACGGCGAGGTCGTAGCGCTGGAGCTTCGGCGCCTCGAGCACCGCCTCGACACGGTAGGAGTGCCCGTGCAGCGGCTCCGGGCCGCCCTCGTAGTCGACGAGGTTGTGCGCGGCCTCGAAACCGGCCGTGACCGTGACGCGGAACATCAGCCGAGCACCGTGGCCTCGCGCGTGATCTCCAGCGCCAGCTGTTCGGCGGGCTGAATCGCGAGGAGGCTTTCGAGCACCTTCTTCGCCGTCGCGGTCTCTCCCGCGGCCTGATCCAGGTTGACCTCGAAGCGCAGACGCGCCCCGTCGCCGTCGGCTTCGAGCGAGAGCGAGCGGAGCGCCGGCAGGCTCTCGCGCCAGCCGTCGCTCAGGGCGTCGGTCGCGCGGCGAAGGTGCTCCGCGTCGTCGAGCCGGACGGCGTACCGGGCCCCCTTCACGGCCTTCGACAGCGCGGACTCGCCCGCGGCGAGGAGCCGGACCTCGGCGACCGCCACTCCCGGCGGGAGCTTTTCGGTGATGCGGGCCGCGGCGTCCGCCGGAAACGGCGCCGTGCCTTCGACGTCGAAGACTTCCTGACGGCTCTCGAGGCCGAGCGCGAGGGCCGGCCCCATCGAGAGCTTCATGTGCGGGTTGAAGCCCTCGGAATAGCGGGCGGGCAGGCCCGCGGCGCGGATCGCGCGCTCGAGCGCGTCCATGGTGTTGCGGTGCGAGAGGAAGCGCGCGTCGCCCGACTTCGAGAACGTGACGCGATGGCGGAAGACGCGGTCGCCCTGCGCTGCGCGGCGCGAAGCGGACGGGAGGTCCGGCATTGCCTTCTGCCGGTAGGCGGCCCCCTTCTCGACGTCGCGATAGGCCGCCGGAAGGTCGCCCCTCACCCCGACCCCCTCTCCCGGAGGGAGAGGGGTGACGACACTTTGTATGCCCTTCGCCAGCATCGTGTCCTCGCCGTTGCCCGGCACGCCGCAGGCGTAGCAGTGGCCCCACTTGCAGTCCTCGGTTCGCATCTCCTTCCTGGCCTTGATGAGCTCGATCTGGAGCCAGCGCTTCTTGATGGACACGTCGAGGACGTCCCACGGGAGGATTTCGTCGAGGTCGTAGGCGCGCAGATACGACTGCTTCGGGATGCCCTCGGTCTCGAACGCCCTCGTCCAGAGGTCGTGGCAGAAGTGCTCGGTCCAGCCGTCGAAGCGCACGCCCGACTTCCAGGCGGTGTGCAGGATGCGCCCCGCGCGCCGGTCGCCGCGCGAGAGCACGCACTCGATCTCGGCCTCGCGCGGCTCGTGCCACTTCATCTTCGCGCCGCGCAGGAATCGGAACTTCTCCTTGAGGTAGGCGAGCTTGCGCTCGAGCGTCGCGACGTCGTCGAAGGGCGCCCACTGGAAGGGTGTCCAGGACTTCGGCACGAAGGACCCGACCGACACGTTGACGTTCTTGCGCCCGTGCTTGCGGCCCTGGGCCAGGATGCCTTCGACCAGGATGACGAGCTCGTCGAGGTCGGCCTGCGTCTCGGTCGGCAGGCCGATCATCGTGTAGACCTTGATGAGATCCCAGCCCCGGGCGAAGGCCACGTCCGCCGCGGCGATCATGTCCGCGTTGGTGAAGGTCTTGTTGATGACGCGGCGCAGCCGGTCCGAGCCCGTCTCCGGCGCGAACGTGAAGCCGGACTTGCGGACTTCGGAGACCGCGTCGGCGAGCCCGACCGAGAACGCCTCGGCGCGGAGCGACGGCAGCGAAATCGACACGCGCCGGTCGGAGAGCTGCGGCGCGAGGCACTTCACGAGCGGCTCGATCTGCGAGTAGTCGGCCGTCGAGAGCGACAGCAGGCCGACCTCGCTCCAACCCGAGTCGGCGATGAATTTCGTCGTCATCGCGGCGACGTCGTTCGGGTCGAGCTCGCGGACGGGCCGGTACCAGTAGCCCGCCTGGCAGAAGCGGCAGCCCTGCGTGCAGCCGCGCATGACCTCGAGGCCCAGGCGGTCCTGCACGATCTCGACGGAAGGCACCATGGGCCTGTCGGGGTAGTAGTCGGGCTTGAGGACCGGCACCCACGTGCGGCGCGCCCGCTCGGGCGCGCGAGGGTCGTTGCGCGTGATGGACGCGATCCGTCCGTCCTCCCGGTACGCGACGTCGTAGAGCGAAGGAACGTAGATCCCGTCGATCCCGGCGAGGAGGATCAGGAGCTCGCGCCGCGACAGGCCTCGTGCCCGCCCGTCGCGGTACGCGTCGAGAAAGACGAGGAGCGCCTCCTCGGCGTCGCCGACGAGGAAGGCGTCGAAAAAATCGGCGATCGGCTCCGGGTTCGCCGTGCAGGGGCCGCCGCCGAGGACGATCGGATCGGACTCGCGGCGGTCGCGCTGCCAGACGGGCAGCCCGGCGAGGTCGAGCATGTTCAGGATGTTCGAATAGTTCAACTCCGCCTGGAGCGAAAACCCGAGGACGTCGAAGTCGGCGACGGGCGCGAACGACTCGGTCGAAAAGAGCGGGATCCCGTCCGACCGCATCTTCGCCTCGAGGTCCACCCACGGCGCGTAGACGCGCTCGCACGCGAACTCGGCGCGGCGGTTGACGAGCTCGTAGAGGATCTTCAGGCCCGTGTGGCTCATCCCGATCTCGTAGGTGTCGGGGAAGGCCAGGGCGAGCGTCACGGACGCCCTGGCGAGGTCCTTGCGGACGACGTTGCGCTCGAGGCCGACGTAGCGGCCGGGCTTCTCCACCTGCGGGAGGAGCGGGTCGAGCCGGCGGCGAAGCGAGGCGTAGCGCATCGGAACGCGTGATTCTAACGGAGGGTCAGCCCCTCCCTCACCTGCCACTCCCCCGCGAAGGGGAGAGGGTTTCAGGCGGCGCCGGCTCCCCGGGAACTCGATTTCCCCCGCGTCGCGGGGGGAAGGGCGGAGCGAGGGGCTCTTCTACGGCAGGCCGAACGTCTTGACGACGAAGACCGCCATCTGCCCCCGGGTATTGTCGTTCCCGGGACAGTAGTTACCGCCGCCGCAGCCGCTCGTGATGTTCTCGGCGGCGAGCTGCTCGATCCACGGCGCAAAGGGCGAAGAGCAGGGCACGTCCAGGAAGACGCCGGAGCAGGCCGGGGGCGAGTAGCCGGATCCGCGCTCGGCTTTGAGCAGGAAGACCGCCATCTGGTCGCGGCGCACGGGGCTCAAGGGGCAATAGTCGCCGTTGCCGCAGCCGCTGGTGATGCCCTCCTGGGCGAGTGCCTCGATCCAGTCGGCGAAGGCGGACGGGCACGGCACGTCGTCGAAGGCGCCCCGGCACGTCGGCGGCACGTAGCAGACGCCGTGCTCGGACTTGAGCAGGAACACGGCCATCTGCTGACGCAGGACCGGCTGGTTCACGCCGTAGTTGCCGCCGCCGATGCCGGCCGAAACGCCGTTCTCCACCAGCGTCACGACGAAGTCGTGGAATTGCTGCGCGGGCGGCACGTCGAGAAAGTCGGCGACGAAGGCGAGCGGGATCGTGCCGCGCGAGTCGTCGGGGTTGGCCACGGAAACGTCGTAGGCGGCGCCGGGCGCGAGCGCCGGAGCCGTGGCCGTGATCTGGTTCGCGTCGGCGACGACGGCGCCTCCCGCAGCCTGACCGCCGATGGTCAGAGCGGCCGCGGGAGCGAAGCTGGTTCCCGTGATCGTCACGGGAGTGCCGCCCGACGCCGGGCCCGAGCGCGGAGCGATCGCGAAGGGCAGGCGCTGGGAGAACTCGGAGGTTTCGGAGGTCGGGAGAACGCCGCCCTCGGGGCCGAGCGGCGGAAGGAAGGTCGTCGCCGTCGCCGTGATCCGGTCCGCGGTGAAGTCCCCGAACACCGTGTCCTCGAACGTCAGGTTCCCGGCGCCGTCGGTCGGGGCCGAGACGGTGTCGAACCAGGTGAGGCCCTCCTCGAAGTCGGCGGGCCGTTCTCGCGAGCACGCCGGGCTCCGGAACAACTCGATCGTCACGTTCGTGTTCGGCGGGCCGGCGTACACGCCGGCGATCGTCGTCGACGTGCCGTCGGTCGTCACCGAGGTCACGAACGGGAAATTGAAAGCGCTGCCGGGGGAGTTCGGCGCGATGGTCGGGTCGGGACCCAGCACGATCGCGAGGCCGTGATTGCCGCGGAAGGAGTTCTTCGTGACGACGACGGTCGCGAAGGTGGAAGGCGAAGTCCTCCAGAGCCCGATCGGGTTGTAGAAGATGGCGTTGCCGAAGATGCGAAGCCAGTCGCCGGCGTCGATCCGGATTCCGGCGACGCCGTTGGGAATGGGCGACGTGCCGTGGAAATCGGCGCCGATCAGATTGGAGACGACCTGGTCCTGGACGATCGTGCCGAGCGAGCCGTAGTTGAGCTCGATGCCGGGCCCGATGTTTCCCGACACGACGTTGCTCGCGATCGTGAAATCCTCGGAGACGCCCTGGACGCGGATCCCGCTGTCGCCGTTGGCGACGGCGAATTCTCCCGTCGCGTCGGTGCCGATGAGGTTGCCCTGGATGACGTCGTTGCTCGAGCCTTCGACGTCGATTCCTTCACCCGCGTTCCCGGAGACGACGTTCGGTTCGCCGGCGTTGACGCCGCCGACCTGGTTGTTCGCGGAGCCCGAGAGGTAGATCCCGACGACGTTCCCGACCGCGAAAGAGCCGCCGGCGTCCGTGCCGATCAGGTTCCCGAGGATCTTCGCGGAGCCGCTTCCGCTCACCTGGATTCCGGCGATGTTTCCCGAGATCAGGTTGCGGGCTGCGGGGTTGGAGTCGCCGATGCGGTCGATGGTGCCCCCGGCGGTGATGGTGATGCCCGAGAAGCTGCCGACGGCCGCCGCGCCCGCCGCGTCCGTCCCGATGAAATTCCCCTGGACGAGGTCGCCGCCCGAGTCCGAGAGGGTGAGGGCGTTGTCGAAGCCGTTCAGGATGAGCCCCTGCACGATCGACGAGCCGGCGAGGATCGTGAGGCCGTCGCCGCCGCTGCCCAGAATCTCGATCTGCAGCACGGCGTTGTCGGCTACCGGATCCGTGTTGGGTTGGGAGCCCGGCTGCGAGTAGCCGTCGATGAGCAGAGGATCGGTAACGGCCGGCAGGGGGCCGGAGAGAAGGATCGTCTGGACGCCGGAGCCCGGGATGTCGAACTGAATGACGTCCGCGCCCGGGTTGGCGTTGGCGTCGAGGATTGCCTGCGCGAACGAGCCCGGCCCGGACGCGTTGGTGTTGGTGACCAGGTAGGTGGTGACGGCGGAGAGCGGCGCGGCTCCCAGCCAGACGAGACAGGCTCCGATGCAGAGCTTCCGGCGAGCGCGCATGGGCTTCCCCCTGAACAGACACGCGCGAAACGGCGTGGCCCGGGATCAGCGGCGGCAGGCGATCGCCCGGGAGGGCGCTTCAGAGGTACTTGAAGCCGCTCCCGGTGTTGAAGAGGACGACGCGCTCGGACGCCTTCAGGAATCCACGCGCGAGCAGGTCCTTGGCGGCGGCCCAGACGGCGCCGCCTTCCGGCGCGGCGAAGAGGCCCTCGGCGGCGCCGATTTCGTCGCACGCGCGGCGCATCGCGTCGTCGGACACCGCGACCGCGGTCCCGCCCGAGGCGCGCACGTCGGCGAGGATCAGGTAGTCGGCGAACGCCTTCGGCACCCGGAGTCCCGACGCGTAGGTCTGAGCGTTCGGGAACTTCTCGGAGGCGTCCTTGCCCTCGGCGAACGCCTTCGGAATCGGCGCGCAGCCCTCGGCCTGGACGGCGATCATCCTCGGCCGCACCGCGTCGATCCAGCCGAGCTCCTCCATCTCGTCGAACGCCTTCCACATGCCGATCAGGCCGGTGCCGCCGCCGGTCGGGTAGAGGATCGCGTCCGGCAGCTTCCAGCCGAAGTCCTCGGCGAGCTCGTAGCCCATCGTCTTCTTGCCCTCGACGCGGAAAGGTTCCTTCAGGGTCGAGACGTCGTGCCAGCCTTCGCGCGGCGCGCGCTCGGCGACGATCCGGCCGCAATCGTCGATCAGGCCGTCGACGAGCGCCACGTGCGCGCCGTAGCGCTCGCACTCGATCCGGAAGACCCGCGGCGTGTCGGCCGGCATGAAGACGTGACACTCCATTCCCGCCTTCGCCGCGTACGCGGCCGCGGCGCCGCCGGCGTTGCCCGCGGTCGGCAACGCGATTTTGCGGTGGCCGAGCTCCTTCGCTTTCGACACGGCGGCCGACAAGCCCCGCGCTTTGAACGAGCCCGTGGGGTTCGCCGATTCGTCCTTGATCCAGAGGTCGCGAAATCCCGCGGCGGCGCCGAGGCGCTCCGCCGCGAGCAGCGGCGTGCCGCCCTCGCCGAGTGTCACGACGTTGGAAGGATCCTCGACCGGCATCATCTCGTGCCAGCGCCAGATCGAGCGCGGCCGTCCCGCGACGGCGTCGCGGTCGAGGCTCCCGACGTGGTATCGCGGGAAGAGCGCGCCGCTGCACGCCGCGCAGACGTTGATGCGGCGGTCGCGCTCGGACGTCGCGCCGCAGCGCGGGCACTGGAGGTGTGCGAAGCGCGAGAACATCGCGAGAAGCTTATCGTCGGAGGAAGCGGAGCGGAGCGAGGGAGGTGCGCGGCTTGCGCGCGCGGCCGTGAAAGACGACACGAGAGGATAGCACTTTTTTGGCGTGGGAAAGATCCTTGATTCTCGCGAGGAGAGAGCGATAATCGCTGCGGTCATGGAACTCTCCGATCATCTCCGCGCGATGCTCAAGGAGCTCGGCCAGGCGATCAACGAATCGATCTCGGGCTCGGGCCGCGTGCACGACTCCATCCAGAAGATCCGCGACGAGGGGTACAACCTCTACATGGTTCTCGACGCGAAAGTCGGGGTGAACAAGCGCGAGGCGAAAGCCCGTTCGCGCCGGAGCGCCGCGGTCGCGGCCGCCGAGCGGGACGACGACGTCGTCGAGGTCGAGCGCGCCGCTTTCCGGATCAACCTGAAGGACCTCCGCTTCCTGAAGTCCCTCGGCATCGACCCCACGCGCAAGGTTCGCACCCGCAAGGTCCCCGTCCGCAAGCCCGCGCGATAGCCCCGCGGCGTAGACTCGCCCGTCATGGGTGAGCCCGATCCCCTCGGCCTGACGCCCTCCGCCTGGGAGAGCCTCGCCGCGGCGTGGGGACTGCCGCGTTATCGCGGCCGCCAGCTCTTCGACGCGATCCACCGGCGCGGCGCGCGCGCCTTCGCCGGGCTGACCGAGCTGCCGGGGGCTCTGCGGGAGCGGCTGGCGCGCGAGCTGCCGATCCGGTTGCCGGAGATCGCGCGCCGCGACGCCTCGGCGGACGGCAGCGCCAAGTTCGGCCTGCGCTTGTCCGACGGCGCTCTCGTCGAGGCGGTCTTCATGCCGGGCGACGAGTCGGCCGCGCGGGTCAACGAGTTCGAGGACGCGCGCGCGCATCCAGATTCGAAGTCCGAACTTCGAAGTCCCAAGAAGTCCGGAACGCCGATGGAGCGCTTCACGGTCTGCCTCTCGTCGCAGACGGGCTGCGCCGTGGACTGCGCGTTTTGCGTGACCGGCCGTCTCGGCGGCGGCCGGAACCTGACGGCCGGCGAGATCCTCGGCCAGCTCTACGCCGTCCTCGACGCGACCGGACGCACGACGGACGGGCTGCGCGTCGTCTTCATGGGGATGGGAGAGCCGTTCTTGAATCTCGAGGGCGTCGTGCCGGCCCTCGAGATCCTCTTCGAGATCCTGCCGCCGCGGCGCGTCACGGTCTCGACGTCCGGCATCACGCCGGCGTTCGCGACGCTGGCGGCGCTGCCCAAGCGGCCGAACCTCGCCGTCTCGTTGAACGCGGCGGACGAGGCGACGCGCGCGAAGCTGATGCCGATCACCAGGACCTACCCGCTCGCGGGGTTGCTCGCCGCGATGCGCGCCTGGCCCCTCGAGCCGCGGCGCCGGGTCCTCGTCGAGTACGTTCTCATCGCGGGCGTCAACGACCGCGACGAAGACGCCGCGCATCTGGCCCGGCTCCTCCGCGACCTCTCCGTCAAGGTCAACGTGATCCCGCTGAACGAAGACCCGACATACCTTCCCGGGTGGAAGCGCCCCGACGAGGCGGCGATCGACCGGTTCGTGCGGCGGCTCGCCGCGGCGCATTTGACCGTCACCGTCCGCCGGAGCAAGGGGCCCGACGCCTCCGCGGCCTGCGGGCAACTGAAGGGACGGACGTCGGATCCGCGGAAGAAGACTCAGGCCGGCAGGTAGGTCGCGAAGAACTCCTGCCACTTCCGGGCGTACGCGAGCTTGACGCTCGCGGCGGGCTCGTCGTCGTGGTGGCAGTGGCCCGCGCCGGGGACGTTCCACACCGCCGAGAGGCGCGGCAGCGCCGACGCGAGCTCGTGCGTGAACTTGAGAGGCACGAGCCGGTCCTCTTCGCCGTGCACGAGGAGAATCGCCGCCGAGACGCGCGCGGCCGAACGGATCGGGTCGACGGCCTCGAGCCCGCCGGTGCCCGGAGGGAGGCCGAGCTCGGTGCGGACGTGCGACACGGCCCGGGAGATTGCCCAGGAGCTCGTCAGCGCCAGGAGCGCCCCGGGCAGGTGCGTCGCGCGCGAGAGGTAGTGGCGCGCCATCTCGCGCGGCCGCGCAAACGGCGACTCGAGCCACAGGGCGCGCACGCCGGCCCGGCCGGCGGCGAACTCCAGCGCGACCGAAGAACCCGCGGAGCAGGAATGGATCCCCAGCCGGTCGGCGTCGATGCCGAACCCGTCGCGCGCCGCGGCGACGGTGAGGGCGAGATCCTCTTTCTCGAGAAACCCGAGCGTGAAGATCGTCCCGCCGCTGCGGCCGTGACCGCGCAGGTCCGGCAGGAGGACGTTGTACCCGAGGCGCAGCGCCCGGAGCGCGTCGGTCTCCCACTCGCTCGCGTCCCCGCCCTTGCCGTGGAGAAAGAGAATCGTCGGGCGCGTCTCGGGTGCTCCCGGCGAGGCGAACGTGGCGGCGAGCTCGACGGGCAGCCGCGCGCTGCCGCGATGACGCAGGTTCGCGACGATCGGAACACTCGCCTCGAGCGCCGCCAGGAGGTCCTCGTGGCGGCCCGGCGCCGGGCCGAGGCCCTGCGGCGACACCAGGCGCGGGGCGAGCAAGCGGGCCAGCGCGTAGGAGCCGGCGACGTAGAGCGAGGCGCCCGCGGCGGCGATCGTCGCGGCCCGTCCGAGCAGTCTCTTCATGACGTCCCCGGAGGGCGCTAGTCGATGCCGGCGGCCTCGCGCGCCGCTTCGCCGCCGGAGCCGAGGACGCCGACGACCTCGACCGGGCCCTGCACGTAGGACTGGCACGCCAGGCGCACGGGGCGGTCTTTCCAGCGCCGGCGCACCAGGGCGAGCGGCTTGGCGAACCAGAGCGCGAGCGAGAACTTTTCGAGCTTCGTCGGCGGCGAGAGATTCTCCCCGCCGGAGACCGGCACGACGGCGCACGTGGCGCACATCCCTTCGCCGCCGCACCACTTCCAGAGACGGGCCTCGGCGTCGAGGGCCGCGTCCCAGAGGCGGTAGCCCTCCCAGACGTCGATCTCTTTGCCGTTGATCACGCAGCGAACGCGCTTGCGTTCGACCTTCGGATTCGCAGCCATCGCGCGGATTATAAGGTCACGGGCAGGAGGGCGTTTCGAGCGGTGCCAGGGACGTCGCCTGGCGCCACGCCGCCGCGTCGAAGACGAGCACGACGCCGCTGACCTGGCCTCCCGGCGTGACGGGCACCGCCTCCATCGCCGGGTCCTCGGGCGACGGCGTCATGACGGAGGTCTCCTTCCAGGAGAGGAGGAACGCGTAGGCCGCCGGCGCCGGCACGGACACGCGGAAGCGGCCGTCGCAATCGGTCTTCGCGGGCGTGGACCACGGAATGTCCTGGCCGCGCGGGATGCCGCGCACGCCGACTCCCGCGGCGGGCTTGCCGAACGGGTCCACGACGCGGCCCTCGATCACCGCGGGCGGGTTGGCCGCGATCCGCCGGGTCGCCGCCGAGGGCCTGGGCGCCGACGCGCAGGCGCACGCCGCGAAAATCAGAGCCGCGCTCATCCGCTTCATCGTCCGACGCCCCGAGGCACTATGACATCATCGCGCCATGGCGGAAAACGCAGAGACTCATCGCTTCGCGTTGCGCGCGTCGTGGTCGGGCGACGGCGCGGGCGCTGGCCGGGCCACGCTGCCCGAGGGCGCGCCGATCGACTTCGCGGGCGCGGCCGTTCTCGCCGGCGCCGGCGGCCGGGCGAACCCCGAGACGCTCCTCCTGTCGGCGCTGTCGGCCTGCTACCTCAACACGTGGGCGATCTTCTTGAAGAAGCTCGCGATCCCCTACGCGGAACCCGCGCTCGAAGCCTCCTGCGAAGTCGGCAAGGACGAGGCCGGCGGCTTCAAGCTGGTCGGCGCGCGGCTGGCGGTGAAGGTGCCGGGCGCGATCCTCGCGGCGCAGCGGGCGCAGGTCGAGAAGACCGTGGCGCTCGCCGAGAAGTACTGCATCGTCTCGAAGGCGGTTCGCGCCGCGATGCCCCTCGAGGTGACGATCGAGGAGGCCTAGGCGGGGAAGGGGTCAAGCGTGCTGGCGACGGCTCGGCTCCTGATCAACGAGGTCTTCTTTGCGCTGCGCCGGATGCGGCGCTCGGCCGCTTCGAGTCTGGTTTGCATTCTCGGGTTGGGCCTGGCCAGCGGAAGCGTCGCGGCGGCCTTTTCGATTTTCGACCGCGTGTTTCTGAGGACGCCGCCCTTCCCCGAGGCGGAGAGCCTCGTGACGCTGGCAAAGGGCGGAGCGATCCAGAGGTCGGACGATCTGCCGCCGACGGTCGCTCCGTGGCTCGGCGAGTGCCCCGCTCTCGCGTCGGTGGGTCTCTTCAATTCGGGAACCGTGAACTTTGCCTTTCGAGGCCGCGCCGTGCGCTTGCGCGCCGCACAGGTTTCGGGCGAGTTCTTCTCCACTCTCGGAGTCGCGGCGCTGCGCGGCCGCGTCCTCGGCCGCTCCGATGTGCGACCCCGGCGCGAGCCCGTCGTCGTCGTGTCGCAGGGCCTGTGGCGGCAACTCGGCCCCGCGGACGTCTCGCTCGGTGAGCCCGTATCCATCGGCGGATATCCCTTCTCCATCGTGGGCGTCATGCCCGACGGATTCGAGTTTCCGAAGAACACCGACCTGTGGGTTCCGGTGTCGAGCCTCGGCAGCGACCAGTTGTTCACGGGCGCACTCGTGTTCGAGTTCGTGGGAAGGCTCGCGCCGGGCCAGTCGGTGGCCTCCGCCCAGACTCAACTCTCCCGTTGTCGGACGGGCGACAATTCCCCGGCCAGTCCCGCCGTCACCCTCATGCCGATCCAGCGCTACCTCTTTGAGCAGGTCCGGCCCGTCTCGCTCTGGCTTCAGATCGCCGCGCTGATGGTTCTCGGAGTCGCGGCCTTCAACGTCGTCACGCTTCAAGCGGCCGAGGATGACCACGACCGCACGCAGACCGCCGTGAGGATGGCGCTCGGCGCACCGCGTCATGTGTTGCAGGCCCAGCGTCTGGCCAGGTACATGTGGGTTGCCCTGATGGGAAGCGCCGCAGGCCTCGGGTGCGGAAGCCTGATCGTCCGGGTGCTGGCTCGTTGGGCTCCAGCGGCTGACTGGCTCGGCTCCGGCTCGGGCCTGAGTGTCCGGGCCGGAGCCGCAGTGGTTCTTGCCTGCGGCCTGTCGACGCTCCTGGCCGCCGCCCTGGTCCGAAGTCCGATCCGGGCCTCCCTGGTCGGCGAACTTCGAACTGGTGGCCTCGCGGTCTCTCGCACGCCCGCGACGGCGGGGTCCCGCTGGATGCTCGTGTTCGAAGTCGCCCTGGCGACGGGACTGCTCTTCGGGATGGGCTCTCTCGCCTCGGCCTTCCGCCGCATGCTGGCGGTGGCGTCCGGGCTGAACCCGCAAGAGGTCGTCACGGCGCAGATCTCGCTGGTCGGCCCGAGGTACGACGGCTCTCTCCGCCGCTCGCAGGCGCTCGAGAGGATTCTCGTCGCGTTGCGGTCGCTGCCCAACGTGACGCGCGCCGGCGCCACGAACAGTCTCCCGTTCGCCCTCTCGTCGGACATGGGCACGGCGGTTCGCGCGGAGGGCACGCCGTGGCGTGAGGACGACCCGGACAAACTCATCGCGGACCTTCGAGTCGTGACGCCGGACTACTTCCCGGCGCTCGGCATCGAATTCCTCGCCGGCCGCGATTTCGTGGCGGCGGACGCCACGTCGTATCGGTCCGTCATCGTCAACCGAAGACTCGCCGAGAGATTCGGAGGACCGGCCGGCGCCATCGGACGAAGGCTGCTGTTCGACGACGGCTCCGACGGCTCACTCGAAGTCATCGGGGTCGTGGGAGACGTTCGGCATCGGGGGCTCGAGGCGGCGCCGGAGCTCGAAGCCTACTTCCCGGTCTCGGCGCAATACACGCCCTCCGTGATGACGCTGACGGTGTCCTCGGCGGGGACCGCGGGGTCCGTGGCCGGCTCGATTCGGTCCGTGCTGAGAAAAGAGGATCCAGAGGTCGCCGTGGAGTTGCGCTCGCTCGCGAGCGTCATCAGCGCGAGCCAGCAGTCACGATCCTTCGCCGTGTTCCTGGTGACGTTTTTTGCCTGCACTGCCGCGATCCTCTCGGGCATCGGCGTCTTCGCGGTCTTCCGCGATAGCGTCCTTCGGCGCCGACGCGAGTTCGCGATCCGGCTTGCTCTCGGCTCGTCTCCAAGGCGCATCCGCGAGTACGTCTTCGCGCAGGCCCTCGGGCGAGGAACGCTCGGCGTCGGCCTTGGCGTGTGGATCGGCATCGCGCTGTACCGCGCGATTCAGGCCGCCCTGCCGACGGGCGCCGAACCCAGCCTCGTTGTCGCCGTCGCGATGCCGATTCTGATGTACGTGGTCATCGGTCTGGCGGTCTACCTCCCAGCGAGACACGCCAGCCGCACAGACGCCGCCGAGCTCCTTCGGTCCTAGGGGTGGTTCCGACAGGACACCGCTAGTCCTCGCCGAGCACCACGATCGTCGCGCCGGTGCCGCCGCGTTCGGGCGGGGCGTCGAAGAAGTCCTTCACGTCCGGCCTCGCGGCGAGAAGGCGCCGCACGGCGGCGCGTCGCACGCCGACCCCTTTGCCGTGAATCAGGCGGACTTCGCGGAAGCCCGCGGCGCGCGCCAGCGCGAGGTATTCGCCGACGACCGAGACGACGTCTTCGGGGCGGAAGGAGTGAAGGTCGAAGGAGTCCTCGAGCGGAACGCGCTTCAGACGGCGGGCCTCTCCGTGGTCGCGCGCGTCACGCCGGCCGGGTTCACGGCGATCGGGGCCCCGCAGACGCAGGAGGCGCGAAACGCGCCGTCGGCCCCCACGTCGGCCTTCGGCGTCTCGAGCTTCTTCCCGTCGTTGGTCGAGCGATCCCGCGACCAGCGCCGCACCGAGCCTTCGAGGCCGCCCGCGGTCTCGACGAAATGGATCGTCACTTCGCAGGCGCAGGCCGGGCACTCCGTCCAGTAGTAGTTCACGAGGTCCTTCCCCGGGCCGGTCCGCGGAGCTCGCGGTGCGCCCGTTTGCGCTCGTACATCACGCGATCCGCCTGCGTGATCGCGACGTCGAGCGACATGCGTTTCGAGTACGGGTGGATGCCGACCGACGCCGCCAGGAACTTCCCGTAGGGCTGGCCGCCGGGCTTGGGAGACTGCTTGACCTCGTCGATCTTGGCCGGGAGCATGTAGAAGCGGCGCCGGGCGAGCTCTTCGTCCATGCCCGGCAGGATCACGAGGAACTCGTCGCCGCCCCACCGGATGACGTGGTCGTTGCCGCGCACGAGCTTCTTGATCCCGGTGGCCACCGTCCAGATGGCCTTGTCGCCTTCCTCGTGGCCTTCCTCGTCGTTGATGCGCTTCAAGCCGTCGATGTCGATGAGCACGATCGAGCCGCCGGCCTCGTCGGCCTCGAGCTCGGGGCGGACCTCGTCCAGGAAGAAGCGGTTGTGCGTTTCGGTCAGCGGGTCGAGCCAGGCGCGGCGCTGCGAACGGCGCGAGTCGTCGGCGGTGCGCGCGTGGAGCGTCGCGAGCCGGCGCTCCGTGTCTTCCATCGCCCAGATGATCAACCCGATGCCGAAGAGCATTTCGAGGAGCACGTCGAGAAAACCCGCGTACGTCAGCGGAAAAGGCGCCGCCGTCCCCGGCTTCCACTTCGGCCCGGTCGCGAGGAGGAGCACGTAGACGACCTGCGCGACCGCCGTCAGCAGCGCGATCGCCCCCGAGCACTGGCGGCCGAGCCCCGCGCGCGGGCTCTGGAAGATGAACACCGCGGCGAGCAGCCAGCCGATGCCGAGCAGGCCCATGTGGACCGCGTAGAAGCCCTGCTCGGACGGCTCCAGGTATCCGATCAGGAGCGCCAGCGGGAAGCCGGCGACCGCGGTGACCGCGAGCGGTTTGACGAGCGAGATCTCGCGGTCCATCCGGATCGTCGCGACGCAGAGCGACACGATGTAGAGGAAGCTCCAGTATTGGAAGACCCCGAACCGCGAAGCCGAACCGAGGCTCGTCAGGACGAGGAGGGACGACAGCGACAGCAGCAGAAAAACCCACGCGGTCCCGGCGGCCTGGAGCACCCGGCTTCCCTTGCCCCGCGAGAGGTACACGAGGATCGCGGCGAGCAGGGCCGTGCCCACCGTCTGGACGGCGAGTCCGACGAGCCAGAGTTCCTTCGTCACGAGAAGTGCTGTCCCGCTCGAAGGTTAGACACCTTCGCCGCCTGCGTCAACCTGTCCTTCTCACTGAGCGTTGGCCCGCGCGCCGAGCCGCCGCAGGCGCACCGGGGCGCCGTCGGAGCGGCAGGGCCCTCCCGGGGGCGCGCAGACGACCGGCACGCGGTCGAGGGAGTTGGCGCCGCGCAGGGTGATTCCCCAGGGGCGGCCCGAGCCGCCCACCGGAACCAGGATCAGGTCTACCGGGCGCTCGGCGCGCGCGCGGTCGATGGTGTACACGTCGCCGCCCGATCGCAGCCGCGACGTGGACTGGCCGTCCAGGGCCATCGCGGTCTCGGCGCCGCTCGCGTCCGCCCAGGTTCCGACCAGACCGGCGGCGATCTCGTCCTCCGCGCTGGCCCACACGCTCTGCGCGCGGCCGTGGTAACTGCCGGCGGGTTCGTAGACGCCGTCGTAGGGCGCGCCGAGCCCGGAGACCGAGACCTGGACGGGCCGCGCGCCGCCGGGGCCGCCGAATTGCACGGACGCCTGCGCGGTCTTCTCGCCGGCGCGCGCGGAGAGCCGCTCGCGGTCCTTCTCCTTCGTCCGCCCGTCGACGAGCGCTTCGAGGCGGCCCGACGGCGACGCGAACACGAGAGCGAAGACGCCGCGCTCCCGGTCCGCGACGACCTCGAGCGTCGGCTCGGCGCGCATCCGCGAGAGGTCGTAGCGCTGGTACAGCGCGTCCAGGGCCGCCGTCGTGTAGAAGACCGCGGCGGGCCAGGACGGAATCTCCGCGCCCCGAATGGTGCGCGAAGAAAGGACGGGATCGGCGTCGAGGCTGAACCCGGCGAACGCGTACGCTTCCCGCACGCGCCAGTCGCCCTGAGCCGTCTTCTCGGCGCGCTCGCGAACGAGCTCGGACGGGCGGCCCTCGCCCGGCGATTCCCAGCGATAGTTCCACGCGCCCGCGCCCGCGCAGTCGGCCGCCGCCTTGCCGTCCGCGCCGCGCAGCGGCAGCCGCGTCAGCGACGCCTCGCGATATCGCCAGACGGAGGCGCACTCGGCGGCGTCGGTCGACGCGGTCACGAGCAGCAGCGCGCCGGCGCTGCCGATGGCGCCGGCCGAGAGCTCGACGCGCACGACGTCGCCGGACGGGGAAGGAGCCTTCGCGTCGGCGACGCGACGCCCGTCCGCGCGGACCTCGAGACGCACGCTCCCGCGAGCCGGAGCCGCCACCACGGTCTCTTCGCGGCCGTCGCCGTCGAAGTCGGCGGCGAGCGTCGGCGTGAGGGGCTCCGCGAGGCGCAGAGCCAGGAGCGCGGCGGCGAGCACCGGCGTCGCTACGGGCGCGGCTCCGGCTTGACGACCTCGGCGGCTTCGAACCCGATGCGCGCGTGCGTGCCGTCGCAGTACGGCTTGTTCGCGGAGCCGCCGCACCGGCAGAGCGACACCGCCTTGCCTTCCTCGATCGTTCGCACGACGTTGCCCATCGAGTCCGTGATCGTCGCGGGACCGGAGACGCGGTACGGACCGTTCGGAATGCATTTGATCGCGGCGTCGCTCATCGAACCCTCCGGGGACTCATTGTAGCGGGATCGTCTCGCGTGTTACCCTTTTGCGAGTCCTCTTGCGCGCCTTCGAAAAAGCCCCTCCGGACTTCCAGGAAATCCTGACCAAGCCCATCAAGGACCTGGGTCTGAAGCTGGAGGGTTCGCCGCTCGAGCGCCTCGTCCAGCAGCTCTACCGCGAGCTCGAGCGCAAGGGCCTCGCGCGCTTCCGTCCGCTCTGCTACCTCACCGACGAGTGGGGGTGCCCGTCGGGCGAGCCCGTGATCGGCATTCCGTTCTACCTCGCCGACCCGAAGCTCGCGCGCCTCGAGAAGGAGATGAACGACCTCGAGGACCGGCACGAGATCATGATGTACCTGCGCCACGAGGCGGGCCACGCCTTCAACTATGCCTACGCCCTCTACAGGACGCCGGAGTGGCGCGATCTCTTCGGTCCCTTCCGTCGCCCCTATCGCGACCTCTACCGGCCGGTGCCTTTTTCGCGGCGGTACGTCCGGCACATCGCCGGCTGGTACGCGCAGAAGCACCCCGACGAGGACTTCGCCGAGACCTTCGCCGTCTGGCTGACGCCGCGCTCGCAGTGGCGCAAACGCTACCGCGGCTGGGCCGCGATGGCGAAGCTGCGGTACGTCGACCGGATGGCGCGGCGTCTCCGCACCGTCGAGCCGGTGCGGCCGCGCGGGCACACGGACATCACGGTCGAGGAGATGGAGACGACGGTCGAGGACTTCTACAAGAAGACCCTCGAGGAGCAGGGGCAGTCGGTCGCGCTGGCGCTCGACACGGATCTCGTCGACATTTTCCCGGTCTCGCGGCGCAAGAAGAAGGGCGCGCGTCCCGCGGTCGATCTGCTCCGCGAGAACCGCAAGGCCCTGATCGACAAGGTGACGTACTGGACCGGCGTGCAGCGCCCGCTCGTGCGCCGCCTCGTCGAGTCGATCGAGGGCCGCGTCGCGGAGCTCGGCCTGCGCGCGGCGCTGCGCGAGGAGCGGGGCAATCTCACCGAGATCGCGACCTACACGACGGCCCTGGCCATGAACTACCTGACGCGGGGCAAGTTCGGGAGGGAGGAGCGCGAATGAGCCGGGAAAAACTCAAGATCGCCGTCCTCTACGACGTCTTCGAGGAGGAGCCCGAGCCGCCGCCCCCGCCGCCGCCGGAGAAGCCGTCGAAGGTGCGCGGCAAGCCGAAGCGGCGCGCCAAGAAGCGGGAAAAGCACGACCGCGAGGAGATCTTCGAGGCGCTGGGCAAGCTCGGTCACGAGCCGGTGTACCAGGTCGTGGACGGACGCGACCAGTCGCTCATCGCGCTCGCGCGCGCGGACGCGGACCTCTTCTTCAACCTCACCGAGTCCTACGCCGGCGACGACACGATGGACATGAACCTCGCCGCGTACCTGGATCTTCTCGGGAAGCCCTACACGGGCGCGGGGCCGCACGCGCTCTACCTCGCGCAGGACAAGGCGCTCGCCAAGAAGATCTTCGCGTTCCATGGCATCCGCACGCCGTTCTTCGCGACGTCCTACAAGGGCAAGCTCGACCACGCGCACGACATCGCGTTCCCGCTGATCGTCAAGCCCACTTCCGAGGACGGCTCGATCGGCATCGACTCGG
>Ga0335070_10000844_pt1 | contig 35162 bp, 39 predicted proteins | sample Lox_Sample_13_FD_206722 | JGI IMG/M metagenome (GOLD analysis project Ga0335070, IMG submission 206722) | Soil microbial communities from Loxahatchee National Wildlife Refuge, Florida, United States - Lox_Sample_1.3 | ecosystem: Environmental > Terrestrial > Soil > Wetlands | place: USA... | reverse complement strand
TGTCATCCATGTTGGTGACCCAGTCGCGGAAGGCCTCGTTGATGGCATCCTTGAGAGTACGGCTTCCCTCCTTCACCGGCACGACCTCGGCACCCAGCCGCTCCATCCAGAACACGTTGGGGCGCTGCCTCTCCACATCCACCTCGCCCATGTAGACCGTGCAGCGGAAGCCGAACTTGGCGGCCATGGTGGCGGTCGCCACTCCATGCTGGCCGGCGCCGGTCTCGGCAATGACGCGCCGTTTTCCCATCCGTTTCACCAGGAGCCCCTGGCCCATGACGTTGTTGGCCTTGTGGGCGCCGGTGTGATTCAAGTCCTCGCGCTTGATGTAGATGCGCGCCCCGCCGCAGTGACGGGTCAGGTTCTCGGCGTAGGTGAGCGGCGTGGGGCGGCAGGAATACGTGGACATGAGTTCCACATACTCCTGCCAAAACGAGGGGTCGCTCTTGGCCTCGCGAAAGGCCTCCACCAGTTGCGCGAAGGTGGCGACGAGTACCTCCGGGATGAAGGCTCCGCCGAACTCTCCGTAGTAGCCTCGCTCATTCATCTCTCATTGCTCCCCGTGGAGATTTTGTACAACTTCCATCAGCCTATCCATGAGCGCCGGGCTCTTTCTGCCGGGTCGCTCCTCGACGCCGCTGTTCACGTCGATGGCGAAGGGTCTGACCACCGAGACAGCCCTTCTCACGTTTCCCGGGTTGAGCCCGCCGGCGAGAATCACCGGGATCCCCAGTTCCAAACCCCGGGCGGCAAGGTTCCAGTCAGGGGTCGTCCCCGTCCCCCCTCGCCTCCCCTTCACATAGGAGTCGAGAAGGACGGCCCGGACCTTGCCGCGGTAAGCTGCCGCTGCCGCAAGGCTCGATTCGTCTCTCAGGCGGAGTGCCTTGATGGCGCGGGGCGAGAGGGCCTCGCAGTCTTCAGGGGTTTCATCACCATGGAGTTGGGCCAGATCCAGACCGCAGAAGCCCATGATCTCCCTCACCCGGGAGGGCGCCTCGTTCACAAAGACCCCCACGGTCTGGACCAGGGGGGGAATTCCCCGGACGATCTCCCGCACCGCCTCGGGAGAGACTTGCCTCGGGCTCGGAGCGAGAACAAACCCTAGGGCATGGACTCCGAGCCTCACCGCGAGAGAGGCATCCTCGAGACTCGTTATACCGCAGATCTTGACCCGTAGCATCTCCGCAGTACCACCTCTATTCCCACATCCCTGTTCACGCCGCCGGCTCTTCCGGGTCTACCCTCTTCCTTCCGGCCTCAACAAGCTCCCTCAGCTTACCGCCCAGATCCTCGCTGCCCATGAGCGAGGTTCCCACCAGGACGGCCTGGACCCCGAAGCCCCGGAGATAGTGAATATCCTCGCCGCGCTTGACCCCACTCTCACTCACGACCGCGTGGGTCGCCGCGACGAGCGGTGCGAGCTCGGTTGTCGTCGCAAGCTCCACCTTGAATGTGTCCAGGTCGCGGTTGTTGATGCCGATGATCCCGGCTCCGCACGCCACCGCCTTCTCGAGATCTACCCTGTCGTGCACCTCGGTAAGAGGCTCGAGCTGCAGCTCCCGGCAGAGGGCAAGAAGATCTCGAAGCTGGCCTTCGGAGAGGAGCCGCGCGATCAGGAGCAGCGCATCCGCCCCAAGCCGCGCCGTTTCCAGCACTTGAGCCTCGTCGATGATGAAATCTTTCCGCAGGACAGGCAAGGAGATCGAGTGCTTCAGGAGGGGGAGATGGTTCGGGTTGCCCCGGAAAAACTTTTCATCGGTAATGAGGGAGACGGCGGCAGCGCCGACCTCCTCGTACAGGCGGCCGATGGCACGAGGGTCCGACTGCTCGCGAATCGTTCCCGTTGAGGGTGAGGCGAATTTGATCTCGGCGATGACGCTGACCCTTCCGGGGACGGCAATCGCCTTGCGAAAGTCGGAGCGGCTGACCTTCTCGCCCCCGGGCGGGAGGCCGTCACGCTTCAGCCGAACGACCTCATGGCGTTTGTGCTCGATGATCTGTTGCAAGAGTGAGTGCACGAGCATCTCCGTGAAGATGTTTCGGTGGGCAGTGCCCACCCTACATCTGGCTTGTGTAGCCCGCGAGGATAATGGTTATTCGTTATACGAGGACGATCTGTGTGAATCTGTGCAAATCTGTGTCCCATTCACACCGACGAGAAATCTGCGTCCTATTCCCTAGGCGGCGCGAGCCTGGGTGTACTGGATCAAGGCGTCGAGCTTCTCTCGGGCGCGCCCGGTATCAATGGAGCCTGCGGCCCGCTCGATCCCCGCCTTCAGATTCCCATCCAGCCCCGCCACCATGAAGGCGGCGGCCGCGTTCATGAGAACTATGTCTCGCCGCGGGCCTCGTTCGCCGTCGAGGAGCTGCCGGATGATGTGGGCATTCTCCCGGGCATCGCCCCCCCGGATCGCGTCGGCCGGCGCCCGCGTGAAACCGAAGTCTTCCGGGACCACTTCAAAGCTCTTCACCACGCCGTCCTTGAGATGGGAGACCCGTGTCGGCCCGCAGATGCTGATCTCGTCAAAAGTCCCCTCCCCGCAGACCACAAAGGCCTCCCTGCTCCCGAGCTTCCCGAGCACACGGGCCATCTTGTCGGTGAGACCTTGGTCATAGACTCCCAGGACCTGGACGGTGGCCCCGGCAGGATTGGTGAGGGGTCCGAGAAGATTAAAGATAGTCCGAATTCCCAGTTCCCGCCGCGGCGCCGCCGCATGCTTCATCGCCCCGTGGAACAGGGGGGCATAGAGAAAGCCGATCCCGAGCTCCCGGATGCAGGAAGCTACCGCGTTCGGCGGAATATCGAGTCTCACGCCCAGACATTCCAGAACATCGGCACTGCCGCACACACTGGATACGGCGCGGTTGCCGTGTTTGGCCACCCTGACTCCCGCCCCGGCGGCAACGAGAGCGGTCGCCGTTGAAATGTTGAAGGTGTTGGTGCCGTCGCCGCCCGTACCGCACGTGTCGAGGACGGTTTCATCCTCCACGTTGATCTCGTCCCGATCGATGTTCAGCAGGTGGTTGCTCACGTCGATTCGTGTGGCCTTGGCCCGCATCACTCGAGCGGCGCCGGCAATCTCATCTACCGTCTCGCCCTTCATTCGTAGCGCGGTCAGGAACGCCCCGATCTGCGCCGCTGTCGCCTGGCCGGTCATGATCTCCTCCATGGCCTGCTCCATCTCGGCCTGGGTGAGATCTTCTCTCCGGATCGCCTTGGCAATTGCCTCTTTGATCATGACTCAATGCCTCCTCTCTGCAAAAATGAGTGGATGAGCCTGGTTCCCTCCTTGGTCAGGATCGACTCTGGATGGAACTGGACCCCCTCCACGAGGTGGTGCCGGTGTCTGATCCCCATGATCTCGCCCTCTGCGGTCCAGGCGGTCACCTCCAGGCACGACGGCAGCGAATGCTCTTCGACGATAAGGGAATGGTACCGAACCGCTTCGAAGGGATTGGGAACAGCTTGGTACATGGAGCGGCCGTCGTGAAAGATCGTTGAGGTCTTCCCGTGCATGACCCGCTCAGCCCGCACCACCCTGCCCCCGTAGGCCGCAGCAATCGCCTGGTGTCCAAGGCATACCCCGAGTACCGGGACCGTGCCGCCGAGATGCCGGATCGCCTCGACGGAGATCCCGGCCTCGGCGGGCGAGCAGGGGCCGGGTGATATGACCAGGGCCGCAGGTCGCAGCGCCCTCATACCCGGAACGTCGATCTTGTCGTTGCGGTACACCTTCACCTCCTGTTTCAGGCACTCCAGGAGCTGAACCAGGTTGTAGGTGAAGGAATCGTAGTTATCGATGACGAGAACCATTGTCTTGCACCCTTTCGATGGCCCCGAACATGGCAGCGGCCTTTCTCATGGTTTCCTCGTATTCCGCCTGGGGCGAGGAGTCGGCAACAATCCCTGCGCCTACCTGAATGGAGATCCTCCTGCGCTTGACGGTGATCGTGCGGATGGTGATGCAGAAATCCATGTTGCCGTTGAATCCGAAGTAGCCCACCGCGCCGGCGTAGGGGCCCCTCGGCGAAGGCTCGAGCTCGCTGATGATTTCCATCGCCCGAATCTTGGGTGCTCCCGTAACGGTGCCCGCCGGAAAGGCGGCCATGAACACGTCAAAACTGTCCAGCCCCTCCCGGAGTTGCCCTTCCACGGCGGAGACGATGTGCATCACGTGGGAGTAACGCTCAACCTCCATGAGCCGGGGGACCTTAACCGAGCCGGGGGCTGCCACCCTTCCCACGTCGTTTCGCCCCAGATCCACCAGCATCACGTGCTCGGCCCTCTCCTTGGGGTCGTCCATGAGTTCTCGCTCCAGGGCCAGGTCCTCCGCGGCAGTCTGGCCGCGGCGCCTCGTCCCGGCGATGGGGCGAAGGTGAATCCTGCCGTCCGTAAGGCGCACGAGCACTTCCGGAGATGCGCCGATCAGCCTCACCTCCCCGAAATTGAGGTAGAACATGTAAGGCGAAGGATTGACGCTCCGCAGGCTTCGGTAAAGGCAGAAATCCTCGCCGGTCAGCTCCCCCGAGAAGCACTGGGAGAGAACCACCTGGATGACATCGCCGGCAACAATGTACTCTTTCGCCCGGCGCACGGTCGCCTCGAACTCCTCCCGCTCAAAGTTGGATTCGAGGCGGGAGAGGGAACACTCTCCATTTTCCGCGGCCCGCGAGAGGGGCTGTCTCAGTTCCTCGATCGCCTCTTCCACCTGCCGACAGGCCAGGAGATAGGAGTCTCGGAGATCATTTCCCTCTTCCAGGTGGGCGAAGGCGACGACCTTGATCTGGTGGGTGAGGTGATCGAAGATGATGAGCCGCTCGGCGGCGGCGAAAAGGCACTCGGCGACATCGCCCTCTTCCGGGACGAGCTCGGGTAGCCGCTCCCAGGTCCGGGCGAGGTCGTAGTTCACGTAGCCTACGAGGCCTCCCTGGAAGCGAGGCAGATCATCCAGGGAGACGGGCTGGAATTTCCGACAGATCTCGCGCAGGGCCGAGATGGGATTGTCCTCGGCCAGCCGATGCCTTTCACCCCCGCCGTCCCGGAGTTCCAGAGACCCATTTCGATACTGCACGACGAGGGAGGGCTTGTAGCCGATGAAGCTGTACCGGCCCCATCGCTCGCCGCCGTCGGCACTCTCCAGAAGGTAGGAGAACGACTTGTCGCTCACCTTGAGATAGGCGGAAACCGGGGTCTCCACATCGCCCAGGAACTCCCGATACACCGGGATCACATTGCCCCGCTCGGCAAGGCGGCAGAATTCAGAAAGGGAAGGTTGAAAATTCACGTGTTCACCCCAGAAAGGAAAAGGCCGTGAGGCGTTCGCCCCACGGCCTGACTCCCTTCGCCAAAAAGAAACCGTGGGGCCATCGGAGGATGGCCCCACGGTATTGGTTGCTTCTACACCCTTACGGCAGGCTCATCCCCCTCAGGAGGTGAGCCACCACCAGTTCCCCAACGACGCTGTAATAGTGTGCTTTAGGCTGATGCGTACCATAATGGGTTTGTTTACCGGCTTACGAGACAAATGTCAAGCGAATTTTACCGCACCCGGAGGCCTTGCCCTGTGGGAGCGACTTCCAGCCGCGATTGAGTAACGTCGCCAGGGGGGGGTTCGCCCCCCGTGCCTCCAGCGCCGGCCGGGATTGTCACCATGTAGGGTGGGCACAGCCCACCAGAAAAGGCCTTGCCCTGGAGGAGAACGAATTTCCATCTTGACAAAGGGGAAGATTCCCTGCTAAGAATGCTTAAATTTTGAAGGTGGAATGGTAATGTTGACCGGCAATCACTCGTGGTGGACCTATTATTATTATCGAAGGGGAGGTCTGCCCGTGGGTTGATCGCCGTGTTTTCTTGAGGTTCAGGCCGTGGGCAGATTGGAGCTCACGGCCTTTTTGTTTTTGCGGCATGTTCAGGTGGCCCTTGACATGAACATCATTCTTATCGGCTATCGTTGCAGCGGCAAGACCAGCGTAGGTAAACTCCTTGCCGGCGAGCTCGGGAGGGAGTTCGTCGACCTAGACGCACTCTTGGAGGACCAGGCCGGCACCTCCATCCCGAGGCTGGTTGCCGACCGCGGCTGGGACTTCTTCCGCAAGCTGGAGCACGACCTGATCGTAGAGGTATGCCACAAGGACGGCCTCGTCGTCGCCCCTGGCGGCGGTGCCATCATTCAGCAGGAGAACGTCTCTGTGCTCAAGAAAAACGGCCTTGTCGTCTGGCTCAAGACCGAAGCTCCCATTCTGAGAGCCCGGATGCTCGAGGAAGAGCGCGCGGGCAACGTACGCCCTTCTCTCACCGGGTGCGATTCCCTGGCGGAAATCGAAGAGGTGGTCGCTCTCAGAACCCCGCTCTATCAACAGGCTGCAGATCTGGTGGTAAACACGACAGATCTTGCCGCCGAGGATGTCGCACGGGTGATCATGGGAAAGCTCCCGGTGGAGCTCCGGTGACAGAGGGAATGCATGAGATCATGTCTCAACGGCTTGGTAGAAGCGAGGATGGGAGGGAACTCATGGGCCGGTATTGCTGGCGCGCCCGACTCTTTTACTCCCTCTGGAGGAACGGTCCGCCCGGCGGTCTGTGGCGAGCATAGCATGAGAGCACCGAAAAACCAGAGGCCGTGGACGAGGTCAGCAACGGCGGCCTCCGCCTTTTTGCGGGCAACCATGAGAGCAAGGAGAAGGAGATCATGATCGGCAAGGCTATCAGGCTGGAGAGGATCATCAACCGGGACACGGGAAAGACCGTGATCGTGCCCATGGATCACGGCGTCAGCGTCGGCCCCATCCCGGGGATCAAAGACATGAAGGAGGCGATGCGGCAGGTCGCCGATGGCGGTGCCAATGCGGTGGTGATCCACAAGGGCATTGTTGGCGCCGGCCACCGGCGAAGCGGTCCGGACATGGGGCTCATCATTCACCTGTCGGCGAGCACGGCGTTGGCGCCGGAGCCCAATGCCAAGACTCTGGTCTGCACGGTGGAAGAGGCAGTCAAACTGGGAGCGGACGGGGTTTCGGTGCACGTCAATATCGGCAGCGGCCACGAGCGAGAGATGCTGGCTGACTTGGGACGCGTCTCGCGGGACGCTGCGGAGTGGGGCATGCCGCTTCTCGCCATGATTTATCCCCGCGGCAAAGAGATCAAGAACGAGTACGATGCGCCGGTGATCAAACATGCGGCCCGGCTGGGAGCCGAACTGGGAGCAGATGCCGTGAAGGTTTCCTACACGGGCAGCCCCGATTCCTTCCGTCAGGTCGTCGAGGGCTGCCACATTCCGGTCATCATCGCCGGTGGGCCCAAAATGGAGTCGGACCGGGCCGTCCTCGAGATGGTCAAGGGGGCCATCGAGGCGGGAGCCGCAGGCACTTCCATCGGTCGAAACGTTTTTCAGCACCAGAACCCGACCAAGATTGTCCGCGCTCTTTGCATGATCGTCCATGAGAATGGTAGCATCGATCGCGTCCTGCAGTACCTGCAGAGCGATGAGAGGTGAACCACAGGTGGAAGGACAGGGGATATTTTCGGAGGAGCTGCGTTCTTTTCGGGAAGGAGGAGGAGGCCATGGCCCCCGTCCAACGGTGGGTATCGTCGGGGGAGCGGGGAGAATGGGCTCCTGGTTTGCCGAGCTCTTGGAACGTCAAGGCTTCACCGTGCTCCGGAGCGATCTCGGTACTGCGCTCACCCCGCAGGCCATGACGGTGCAGTGCGACGTTGTGGTTGTCTCCGTTCCCATCGCCGAGACCCTGAAGGTGATTCGTGAGATCGGTCCGCTTCTCCCGGAGAGCGCACTTCTCATGGATCTCACCTCGGTGAAGAAGGCGCCTCTCGAGGCGATGCTGGCTCATTCGACCGCCCAGGTGGTCGGGTTACACCCTCTCCTCGGTCCCGAGGCGGGATTCAACTCCGGAGGCCGAGTGGTGGTCTGCCCAGGCCGGGGAGAGAGCGGGCTTGCCTGGATCACTCGGGTGCTGCAAGGGAGTGCACTGACGCCGCTTTACCTGGATGCGGAGGAGCACGATCGGATGATGGGTCTCATCCAAGGGGCCAACCATTTTTCCACCCTGGCCCTAGCCCTCACGGTCAACCGCTCTGGCTTCGAGGCCCACACTCTGACTCAGTATGCCACCGAGACGTTCAGGGAGAGGCTCGAGCGCATCAGGTTCATGATGGAGCAGCCGGTGGAACTGTTCGGCTCGCTTCTCATGGATAACCCTGCTGCGGTCGAGTTCAGCGAGGAGTACCTCGAGGGCGCTCGACGGTTGCTCGAGGTCTGCAGGTCGAAGGATAAACAGGCCTTTGCCAACCTCTTCACATCCTTGCGAGAGACCTTCGCGGCGGGCAAGGAATGTGGGGAAGGGAGGAGATGAGCCGGAAAGGGCCAACGCCATGAAAGAGGTATGGGTCAAGGCGGATCCCTGGGACAAAGAACTGGTTACAGCGGCGCTCGAGGGTGGCGCCGACGCGGTGGTCGTTGCTCCGGACAAGGTGGCGTGGGTGAAGGAGCTCGGTCTCATCAAGGTCGTCGCCCAGGGCGGGGATCTCACCTGGGACAGGGATGTGGTCAAGGTGGAGGTCAGATCCGCCGCCGACGAGGAGCGGATCGTCGAACTCAGTCGCCGCCAGCGCGTGCTCGTCAAGACCACGGACTGGACTATCATCCCCCTTGAGAATCTTGTTGCCAGAGCCGAGATGGTCATGGTTGAAGTGGCGACTCTCGAGGACGCGCGACTCGCATCCGGGATTCTCGAAAAAGGGGTCTACGGCGTTGTGATCACCGAGGGAGAGCCGACCAGGGTGAAAGAGATTCTGCGGGAGATGAAGACGCCCCACCAAGTGTTGGAACTGGTGCGATTCAAGGTCGAGGCGATTCGCCCTCTCGGCATGGGTGACCGAGTCTGCATCGACACCTGCACCATGATGGGGCGGGGCGAGGGTGCCTTGGTAGGGAATAGCAGCCAGGCCCTCTTTCTCATCCACGCCGAGAGTATCGATAATCCCTACGTCGCTCCCCGGCCGTTCCGCGTCAATGCCGGCGCCGTCCACGCCTACGTCCTGGTTCCTGGTGGAAAGACGAGGTACCTCGGGGAGCTTAACTCCGGGGACGAGATCGTCGGGGTGAACGCTGCCGGTCAGGCTGTGCCGCTCGTTGTGGGAAGAGCGAAGATCGAGCGTCGACCTTTACTGCTCCTCGAGGCTGTTTCCCCGCGAGGAGAGGCGACCACTATCTGCCAAAATGCGGAGACCATACGCCTTGTTCAGGCTGGCGGCGAGGCAATCTCCGTGGTCCAGCTCAAACCCGGAAATGAGGTGCTTGGCTACGTGGAAGAGACGGGGAGACACTTCGGATACAAAATCGACGAGAGTATTGTGGAGAGGTAGGAGCAGGATACTTCCATGATCGATCAACAAACGGTCCTCTATGGTGTCGTGGGCTGGCCGATCGGACACTCCCTGAGCCCGGTCATGCATAACGCCGCCTTCGCCGCCGCCGGGCTCAATGCCGTCTACCTCGCGTTCGCGGTTCGAGACCTAGCCGGGTGCATGGCGGGTGTACAGGCCCTTGGCATACGAGGGCTGAGCGTGACCGTTCCGCACAAGTCGGCGGTGATACCCCACCTCGACGATCTGGATGAAAGGGCGAGAGAGATCGGCGCCGTCAACACCGTGGTGAACCGTGATGGACGGCTGACCGGCTACAACACCGATGCCGCCGGAGCCCTCCAGGCGCTTGAGGAGCGGATCTCCCTTGCAGGCAAGAGATGCCTCATCCTGGGGGCTGGGGGCGCGGCTCGTGCCATCGCCTTCGCCCTCAGAGACAAGGTGGGGGCGCTCACGGTGGCGAATCGGTCTCCCGCGCGGGGAAGAGCCCTGGCTCAAGCCCTTGGTTGTTCCTTCATCTCTTTGGATGAGCTGCACAGGGTACAGGCGGATCTCTTGATTCAGACCACCCCGGTCGGCATGGCACCCGACGATGGCGCCTGTCCGGTTTCAGAGCAGATACTGAAAGAAGGCATGGCGGTGATGGACATCATCTATAATCCTCTTGAGACGAAACTCTTGGCCATGGCCAGATCTCGAGGATGCGTGACCATTACGGGCCTCAGCATGTTCATCCACCAGGGTGCAGAGCAGTTCAGGCTCTGGACCGGCGGGGAGCCCTCAGTTCAGGCGATGACGAGGGCAGTTCTCGAGGTTCTTGCCCCGGAGGAGAGGTGATGAAAGAGGTCAAACCAGTCACCGGCGTTACAGCCACCGTCCCCATACCAGGCTCGAAAAGCCTTACCCACCGTGCGCTCATCATCGCCAGCTTGGCTGGAGGCGAAAGCCACCTCCGCAAGTTCCTCGAATGCGAGGATACCGTCTATACCATGCTCGCCCTTCGGCGCCTGGGAGTCCACCTTTCCGGAGCAGGTGACACCGTGATCGTTCGAGGTACCGGAGGAATCCTCGCGCCGGGAGCCAAGGCTGAGGAGATCTTCCTGGGCAATTCCGGCACATCCTTTCGCCTGCTCCTTGCCGTCTTCGCCCTCGCTCGGGGTGGATTTCTCCTCAGCGGAACTCCGAGGATGCATCGGCGTCCGGTAGGTGAACTGGTTGCGGCCCTGAAATCCCTTGGCGTGGATGTCTCATGCAGCAAGGTGGAGGGCTTCCCCCCGGTTGCGCTCCGAGCTACCGGCATCCGCGGCGGCAAGGTGCAGCTGCCTGGGAGCAAGAGCAGTCAGTTCGTCTCCGCCTTGCTCCTGGCCGGACCATACGCGGAAAGAGGGATCGAGATCGAAGTGACCGGGAATCTTGTCTCGAGGCCTTACGTGGACCTCACGATCGAGGCCATGGAACGGTTCGGGGTCCCCGTGGTCCGGGAGGGGTACCGCTCCTTTCGCGTCATCCCCGGGCCGGGATACCAGGCCCGCGATTACACCATCGAGGGAGATGTCTCCTCCGCGTCATACTTTTGGGCTGCCGCGGCGGTGAGCGGCGGCTCGATCACCACGACAAACGTCTATCCCGGCACCACGCTCCAGGGAGACATCGGCTTCCTGTCGATCTTGGAGCAGATGGGCTGCACGGTCGAGAGAGGAGCAGACCGGGTGGTCGTTCGTGGGGGGCGGCTTTCCGGCGTTGAGGTTGACATGGAGAGCATGCCCGATATGGTGCCCACCTTGGCCGCAGTCGCCGCCTTCGCCGACGGTGACACCGCCATTCGCAACGTGGCTCAGCTTCGCCACAAGGAGAGCGACCGGCTGCGGGCTGTGGCCCTTGAATGGCGCCGGTTGGGGATCCCGGTTGAGGAGCTTGCCGACGGCCTCGTCATCCCGGGTGGGACCAGGCCTTCAGGCGCCGTCGTGGATCCCCATGACGATCACCGGTTGGCCATGGCGCTCGCGGTGCTGGGACTCCAAACACCGGGAGTCAGGATCAGGGACGAACAGTGCGTGAGCAAGTCCTTTCCGGATTTCTGGGAAAAGTGGGACAGCCTGGGTATGTGAGATCTGTCATCTACCCTTAGCCCGCGGGATGATTTACGGCAGGGATGTCTGCTTTGCACAGGCGCATAGTCGCAGCATTGATAGTGGAGACCGAGGCCGGGCCTCTGGGCGGGGATGTGGTGGAAAGCCCGGGGAGCTTTTCTCTGACCAAAGGAAGGTAGAGGCTCCGGATGCGCTTTGCGCCGCAGACCTCCCTGCCTGCCGCCACCTGCCCACTGTTCCAAAATCCACCTTGACTGAAGTCCGGCAACCTGTTATCAGTCCGTCGATATCACGCCTGAAGGGAGAACGCAGCGACCGGGGCCAAGCGGCACGGCCTGTACAAGAAAGGATCCAATACGGAGAGGTCAAGAGGCATGAAGGACGGGTATCGTGTGGCTGTTGTCGGCGCGACCGGCGCTGTGGGTATGGAGATGGTCAAGGTCCTGGAGCAGCGGAACTTTCCGGTTGCCTCCTTGCGAGTGCTGGCATCGGCGCGCTCGATCGGCAAGACCGTCGAGTTCCGCGGCGAAACACTGAAGGTCGAGGAACTCAAGGAGGACTCGCTCAAGGGCGAGGAGATCGCTCTCTTCTCGGCCGGCGGCTCCGTGAGTCGTCACTTCGCTCCCATCGCCGGGAAAGGGGGTTGCGTGGTGGTTGACAACTCCAGCGCCTGGCGCATGGACCCAGCGGTCCCTCTCGTTGTCCCAGAGGTCAATCCTCACGCGGTGGCAGCTTACAGGAGTAAGGGGATCATCGCCAATCCCAACTGCTCCACCATCCAAATGGTGGTGGTACTCAAACCCCTCCATGATGCAGCGACCATCGAACGGGTGGTGGTCTCGACCTACCAGTCGGTCTCAGGCACGGGCATGAAGGCCATCCAGGAACTGGAAGAGCAGACCAGGCAACTCCTCAACTTCCAGGGGGTGGCCCCCAAGGTGTATCCATACCAAATCGCCTTCAACTGCTTCCCCCACATCGGCGCCTTCCTGGAGAACGGGTACAGCGAAGAAGAGATGAAGATGGTCAACGAGACCCGGAAGATCATGGAGGCGCCGGAGATGAGGCTGACCGCCACCACGGCGCGGATTCCGGTATTCTACGGGCACTCGGAAGCGGTGAACATCCAGACTCGGCGGAAGCTCACGGCGAAGGAGGCCAGGGTTCTCCTTTTCAGGGCCCCCGGAGTGCGGGTAGTGGACAATCCTGGGGAACGCCTTTACCCTATGCCCATCGAGGCGGCCGGAACCGACGACACCCTGGTAGGCCGCATTCGCGAGGATCTCTCCGCGGAGAACGGGCTCGATCTTTGGATCGTCTCCGACAACATACGAAAGGGCGCGGCCCTGAACGCGGTCCAGATAGCCGAGATCCTGATCAAGGAATACCTGTAGTCGTTGGTCGGTGGCGAGATAGTCGTGGCGGGTTGCTGGTGGCCGGGAAGCTCCCGCTGGATGTGTGAGTGGGTGCCCGGGACCCATAGGACGAGCCGAGAGAGCTCGCGAGGTTCTTCCAAAGAGACCACGGACGACTGGCCCCTGACTCGCCCACGCGCTCCGATTTCAGCGCGCCTGAAGATTTCGCCCCGGGCGTTCCGAGGACGGTAGCAGTGACCTCATGAGATTCCTCAAAGACCTCACGCTGGGACATTATTATCCGACAGCCTCGCCAGTCCATGGCCTTGATCCGCGGGTAAAATTCTTCGCCCTGTTCATGAGCGCTATTACCCTCCTCAGTTTGCAGAGCCTTTGGGGGCTCCTGTTCTTCTTCGCCGCCTCACTCGGCATCGCGTGCCTGGCACGACTGCCACTCAGCAAAGTCCTGCGGGGATTGCGGCCTTTCACCATGCTCCTGCTCCTCACGGTCTGCCTCCAGGTATTCCTCACTGCAGGAGAGGTCATCGTTTCCCTGGGACCGCTTCAGATCACCCGCGAAGGCCTGCACCAAGCCGTTCGCGTCTGCGGTCAGCTCGCCCTGATTCTCCTTCTTTCTTCCCTTCTCACCCTCACGACATCGCCCCTGGAACTCCTGCGTGCCATGGAGAAGCTGGGAACACCGCTCACCCGTCTCAAGGTCCCGGTGCCCGATCTCTGCCTGGCCATGCTTCTCTGCATCCGGTTTCTCCCCATTCTCGGACAGGAGTCGCAGCGGATCATGGAGGCTCAAAGGGCACGGGGCATCGATCCGTCCCTCGGGACCTGGCGCGAGCGTTTCCAAAAATTCCGTGGTATTTTTCTCCCGCTCCTCTATAATGTCACATGGCGTGCCGAGGAGTTGGCCACCGCCATGGCGGTCAGGGGCTATGGCCGAACCGTGGAAAAGCAGACCTTGAGACAAATGCGCTTCTCCACCGCCGACCGCGTCGGGATAGGCCTTGTGACTGCCTGGTGTGGAGCCCTCTACGTTCTGTTCCGGGGTTGAGTTGCGGATCATTGCGGGGAAGTATCGGGGGCGTCGCCTGGCATCTTTGCGGGGTCAGCGCCTACGGCCCACATCCGATCGAGTGCGAGAGGCCATTTTCAGTATTCTCGGCAATGACCTGAGTGGTTCCCGAGTTCTGGATCTCTTCGCCGGCACCGGAGCCATGGGGCTCGAGGCCCTTAGTCGAGGCGCCGCCTTCGTGGTCTTGGTGGAGCAACACCCCGCGGCCCTCCAGCTCATAGCACGGAACGTGGGGGCTCTGGGCGTCTCCGAGCAGGTAACGGTCAAGAAACTTGATCTGGTCCGGGGGCTCGGAGGGCTCGGCCGCGAGGGATGGGAGTTCGACCTCATCTTTCTCGATCCCCCATATCACCTGGGTCGCGGCGAGATCTGCCTGCAGGACCTCGGGGAGGGGACATTACTCGCTCCCCAGGCTGTGGTGGTCAGCGAGCAGGCGGTGGATGAGCAGCTCGCCTTCGCTTATGGTTGTTTGCACCTTCAGGATGTGCGGCGCTACGGTTCGACAGCGGTGGGGTTCTACCACAGGGAGCAGAAATGAGCACGAAACGCGAGAAGATTGCCGTATATCCAGGCTCTTTCGACCCTATAACCAACGGTCACCTCGACCTTCTTGACCGGGGTCTGAAGATCTTTGACCGGATCATCATTGCTCTCGCCGAGAATCCGGCCAAGGTCCCCTTTTTCACCACGGAGGAGCGGCTCGACCTTATCCGCACCAGCCTAGCCACTCACCCTGAACTGTCGCGCATCCAAATAGAAACCTTCAACGGGCTCCTCGTGGATTACGTCGAGCGGACCGGAGCAGTTGCTATCCTGAGGGGACTCAGGGCGGTGAGCGACTTTGAGTACGAATTCCAAATGGCACTCATGAATCGGAAGTTGAGCCGCCGGCCTGAAACCCTGTACCTCATGACCGGAGCAAATTGGATCTATATTTCATCGAGGATCATCAAGGAAGTGGTGTCCAAGGGAGGCTGCGTCAACGGGCTCGTGCCCGACGTAGTGGAGGCCAAGCTGAAGGAGAAATTCCAGAACTTTCGCCAGAGACAGATGGCAATTCCCCAACTCGGTCCGGACGACAGGGAGGATTCCGCTGCCTGATCACCAGCAGCCCTCCCGCTTCTTGGCGTAGTAGTCGGCGAGAATCCTCCCGTGATCAAAGGCTAACTCCGGCGGCAGATCCCCCTCCGAGAAGATCCCCACCTGTTGCGCGTCGCTTGCCGCTCTCGGCTCACCTGAGGCCCTGGCCACGAAGACCACCGACACCGTATGGTGCCGCGGATCCCGGTCAGGGGCGGAATACGCCCCGAGCTGCCCTGTGAGTTCCACTTCCAGGGAGGTCTCTTCTCCGGCCTCCCGGCGGGCGGCATCCTCCAGGGATTCGCCGTAATCGACGAAGCCGCCCGGCAGTGCCCAGCCGTAGGGAGGCTTCGCCCTGCGAATGAGGATGATACCCCGTCGCCCTTCCACTTCGATGATGATATCCACCGTGAGGAACGGGTTCCGGTAGACCTGGACGAGGGTCCCGCATGTGGGACAGGTGAGCCCAGCTTTCATCGCTCTTTCCTCCATGATCTAGCCCGGATATCTCATGAATCCCTTGCCGCGGCCGCGGCGATATCCGTCCTTCCGGCTGTGCAAAACACGCTGGCGCCGGGGGCAGGGACGGTCTGCAGCGCAAAGGGCATTCGGAGCCTCTACCTTCCGTGGATGACAGGACTGACCCCCAAGCTTTCCACCACGACCCCGCCCAAAGCCCCGGCCTCGCTCTCCACTATCAATGCCGCGACTATGCGCCTTTGCAGAGCAGACCTCCCTGCCTCTATCCACTCGTCGCGGCTGGAAGCCGCCCCCACAGCCGTCCTCCCCAGAGAGTCCGCGGTCGTAGCAGGTGGCTCGCGCCTACCGCGGGCTCGCCCGCATGAGGGCGTGCTCCAACAGGAGAACGAGGATGATGCCGAGGACCAGACCGTTCCCCAGGACAGTGCCGAGCCAGGCAGGGAAATTGGCAAAGAACGCCGGAGGAACCACCGCGACCAACGTCCCGATCATCACGGGGAGCCCCACCACCAGGTAGTCCCTTGCTGCGAGCGATCGCCCGCCTGCGGTGATCGCTGTAATTCCCGCCCCGACCTGAGAGCCGAGGGCCACGCAAAGAGCGGCGCCGACGACCGTAGAGGGAACCGCCGCCAGCAGAGCGCTCAACCGCGGCACAAAGGCGGCGACCACGAGTACGAGCCCGCACATGGCCTGGGCATGCCGGCTCGCCACCCTGGTCACAAGGATGACCCCGGGACTCGTGGAATAGCTCACCGTACCGACAACGCCCATGATAGAGGCGGCAACTCCGGCAAGACCGGTCACGGCAAGGCCTCGATCCACCCGTTCGGTAATGCCCTCTGCGCCCACAACCCCGCCGACGCCATGGATACTCCCCAGGGAGTTCACGGCAACGGCAACATACGCCAGCCCACTCGAGACAAGGGCGGAAAGGGAGAAGCGTGGCATCCCCGTCCACAGACTGCCCGGAAGGGATAGCCAAGATGCCTCTTGCAGCGGTCGGAGGTCCATTCGGCCCCAGAACCAGAAGCCGATGCTCCCGATGACGATGCCGAGGATCATGGCTGTGCTGCGGAGGAAGCCCCCGAGGCGGTTCGCCAGGATGGCAATGAGGAGGATAAGTGCGAGCGCTGCACTGAACACCCTCGCCTCCCCATGGGGATGTTCGGAGGTGACACCGATAAGGCGCGGCAGGAGGAAGGGGATGAGAGTGAAGGCGATGAGCATGAGAATGACGCCCACCACATTGGGCGTGAAGTAGCTCCCCAGGCGGCGCATCCAGCGGAACAAGCCCGCCGCGAGGAGGACAAGCCCGCCGAAGAGGAATCCCCCTTGGATGGCTCCCAGACCCTGAGGGGCGAGGACAACGAACGTAAGAAGGAGCGCCGTGGCCGGTCCCTCCTGCAAGGGATAGCGGTGTCCGATCATCGTTTGCAGAAAGGTGAATCCCCCGGAGAGGAGAAGTATCTTCTGAAAAAAGGCTACCCGCTCCTCCATCGAGAGGCGGAGCACCTCTGCACCAATGGCAGCGATGATCACGAGGGCGGGGAACATGATGAGGGCCCACTGGAGCCCATATATCGTGGTCCGCCAAAGAGGAGGGCGCTCATCGAGACTGTAGAGGAAAGGCTGATCGGCCATGGGGGATGTGCCCTGTCTGCCGTGTGCGGGACCGGCCCGGACGAGCGGAGGAGGGTGCCGGCCGGGGATGCCTCGTGAGGCACGGTTGCTTCAAACACCCTGGCCGCACCGGGGAAGTGCGGGCTCCCGAACCTCGGCCCTCAATGCCGCATTGCGAAGAGGCGGCTGATGGAGTCCTCGTTGTGAATGCTCCGGATCGCCTCAGCGAACAGAGGCGCCGACGAGAGAACCTTGAGTTTGGTGAGGCTTGCCGAGCCCTCGCGCGGCGGCAGGGTGTCGGTGACCACCACCGAGCCAATGGGGGCTTCCCGGAGTCGCTCCAGTGCGGGGTTGGAGAGAATGGCATGGGTGCAGCAGGCATGCACCTCCCTGGCGCCGCACTCTGCAAGGGTTCTTGCCGCGGCTACCAGGGTGCCGGCGGTATCCACCATGTCGTCCAGGATAACGGCGGTCTTGTTCTTCACATCACCGACAAGGTGCATCGCTTCCGCCTCGTTTTCCTTTGGCCGACGCTTGTCGATGAGAGCCAAGCCCGCATGGAGTCGCTTGGCATAGGCGCGGGCCCGGGGCACGCCCCCCGCGTCGGGTGAGACCATGATGAGATCGTCCCGGAACTGGTCGCGGATATGGGGCAGGAGGACTGCCGACCCATAGAGGTTATCCACCGGGATGTTGAAGAAGCCCTGGATCTGGCCTGCATGGAGATCCATGGTAAGCAAACGCTTTGCTCCCACCGCGGTGATCAGGTCCGCCAGCAGACGAGCGGTGATGGGAACGCGGGGCTTATTCTTTCGATCCTGGCGGGCGTACCCGTAGTAGGGCATGAGGGCCGTGATTCGTCTCGCCGACGCCCGCTTCAGTGCGTCGATGATGACCAGGAGCTCCATAAGGTGGTCGTTCACCGGGTGGGACAACGACTGGACTACGAAGGCATCGGTACCCCGGACGCTCTCGCCCACCTCGACGAGGGTCTCGCCGTCCTGGAACTTCTCTATCCTCGTCCGGCAGAGCCTGGTCCCGAGGTGGTCGCAAATCCGTTGCGCCAAGTCAGGGTGGCTGCTGCCCGAGATGATCCTCAGGCCTACGGTTCCCATCATCTTCTCCCGTCTCGTGCGTAATGCGAGCTAATGCCCCTCGCAGTGGTCACAACAGTGCACTGCAGCGGCAAGGGCCTTGATCACCTCTCGCGGCTCCGCCTTCCGGACCTCGAGAATTCTCACTGTCAGCGTCGCCGCATGCCCCCACCCCGCCTCGGCGGCGACGCCGAGCGCCCCCAGAACCTCCGGCTCCAGAGCCACTGCAACCATATCTCCCTCGACGAGACCTTCGAGCTTGTGATCCACGGCAGGAATCCAGGTCTGGACCCCATAGAGAAACCGGTGGCGGCTCGCTCTTCTACCCGTCCCTTGAAGCTCCTCCTGTGGGCGCAGAGAGAACTCCAGGGTCACGTAGTGCAGAGGCTTAACCTGTGCGGGCATCCTATTCCTCCGCCTCGCTCTTGATTCCGTCGACGGCGAGTTGCATGATCTCTCTCCCCCGCAGCCCTAGGGTATGCTACACTGCCCCAAATGTGCGCGCCCGCCGTTTACCAACGAGTCGGATATGCTTAGGTCCCACCGCCGGCGCATCCGGCGGTCACCTGGTGCACGAGGCGGCACCCAGATCAACACTGAAAAGGAGGCTCGATGAGGAGGCACAAACGCCAACGACTACAGCTGGGAACACTCCTGGTCTCGTTGATCGTGGCCGCTTTTCCCTCTCTCGCCGCCGGACCTGCCACGAGCGGTCGAGCCATGGACATGGTCCTGCTGAGTGATCTGGGACAAGAGGTGCGATTGAGTGAACTGGCAGGCGGCAAGCCGACCTTGCTCTTCTTCTGGGCCACCTGGTGCACAGGTTGTCGCAAAGTGCAGCCCACGGTGTCAACGTTGGCCGAAAAGTACAAAGGCAGGATACAGGTCATCGGGATCAACACCGGGGGATTGGATTCCGTGCAAGCCGTCTCCGACTACCGCAAGCGAAATGGCATCACCTATCCCTTGCTGCTCGACCGAACCAACCAGGTAGCCGGCGCCTACGGAATTGTGGCGATCCCTGCGGTCATCGTCCTCGACCGCAACGGCCAGATTCGGTTTCGCGATCTGGCGCCGCCCGCAACCCTGGAAGACCTCCTTTAACCACCTAACGGTTGCCGCCGTCCCCCCCATTGGGCGTGTCGAGGCGCTCATCCTCCTTACCGTGGCGCTTGAGGAAGTTGGCTGCACAGCTCATGAGAATGAGCGCGCCGAGGACCATGGGCATGAACTGCCCTTCGGTGTAAGCGCGGTAGATGCCCACGCCAAGCACGACAAGGCCAACCACCGCGCATACTGCGAGAAGCGATAGTCGCATAACGGAATCTCGTGGCGGGAAAGGACGGTGGCTTAGAGCGACCGCACCTAGCTCTTCTTGGAGGTCTTGGTCTGAAAGGCAGTAACTTGCTGCTTGACCTTCCCTTTGCCGCACTTGGGACACTTCACTTTGCTCTTCTCGTATTCGCTGATGGACATGATCTTGGTGAACAGCTCCTTGCACTGGAGACACAGATACTCATACGTGGGCATGAAAACACCTCCTCAACCAGCAGAGATCTGATCCTTTCCGTCGAACCTCTTCCCCCAATCACTCCTTTCACATTGAATTATAGCCATCAGCAAAACCTCCTGTCAACGGCCCGTTCCAATGGGATATCAAGATGTTGTCATCTACACCCCAGGGCGGCGTCATAGACCTTCGCCGTCCCGCCGTCAGCTCCTCATCTTGCATGCATCGGGGCTACCATCCCTCCGCCATGCGCCAACGCTCCCCGAAAAAGAGAGGAAGCTCGGCAATGCAGACGGGTCCCACCTGAACTGACCAGCCCGTCTGTTCAGCAAGGGGTCTCTTGAGCTCCCGCGCCAATCCTGGGAGGATCAACTCCATAACCTTGCCGCTACCGGGGCCCTGCGCTTCCGCCAAGGCGCGGCAGATTCGCTCCACCGTGAGGGACTGGTAGATCACCGCCATATCCACCGTGTCGCCGCGACAATCCACAAAAAGGACCTGGAAGGGACTCATGGTGAAACCCAGGAGCGTAGTGACCACCTCCTGGGTGAACTGGCTGTTACCGGAGACAAGCACGGGCGCATCACCCAAAGGGTTATTGATTTCCACCAGGCCCGGGCAGCCAGGGCGAGGAAGCTCGAAGGCCGGCACCGCCGGCAGAATCTCATTGGCCCGCAGGGCGAGGCGGAAGGCGGCGATCCGCTGCTCCGGGAGAAAAGGACAATCCGCGGGGGAAAGGGTGCCCTCCTTTAGGCCCCGGATCAGTCCGACACAGGAGGACGCGCCGCACTCCCCGCAGTCGGAGCCGGGCAGATACCTCCGGAAGTCAATTCGTTGCAGGTAGAGATCGGCGTGGATCATCGGCGTGACGGGAATTTCCGAAATTCCCTCTCGGAGGGCGTGGACCGCGACACGCACTATTAGTGCGGCGGGCTCCCAGGGGAGGCAGGGGAAGTCAGGCCTCCTCGTAGTGTCTGACGAAATTGTGGACCTTAAAGAAATCGTGGTTGCTCAGGTTCAGGAACTTCAGCCCCATTCCCCTCCGGCGGTGGGATTTCTCCACGCAGATCCACACAACCTCGGCCTGCGAGAGGACCGAGCCGTGGTACTGGGGCAAATCCACATTGATGTACACTCTCTCGCCCACCGGCAGGGTCCGATCGGCGCTCACAAAAACGCCCACCGGGCTGATGTTCATCGCCTTGACCTTGACCGCCCCATGTGCGCCCAGGAGAAAGGTGGAAGTATTGATGGAAGCCCTGGGAAATTGTCGTACGTTCTTATCGGCGACCATAGAGCATTGCCCTTTGCGAGTTGTTTCCTGTATATCACAAAATACAAAAAAGACAAATCCCATCTTCTCAGGAGAGAGCCTAGCCCCCTGCCCCTTGGCCGACGATCTGACGTCGGCCGTCGGCGGGTCGGCGAAAAACCGCTCTCCTATTCACGAGGCTCTTTTCCCAGTAACCTGCACCGCCACTGAGACCCCGAGAAAACCCGTAACCGCTCCTTCCGGGCGTCCATGGGGGCGATCTGCCCCGGCCGACGGTTTCTCGCCCGGTTGATGCAGTGCTCCACACAGCGGTTGCGAGGAAAGAGGATCGCCAAACCGCTGAACATGAAGAGGATGCCCTCAAGAATGGAGAGAAAGAGACCGATGACCCCAAGGATGAAAAAGGCGAGTCCGGCTACGTATCTGAGGATACCCATGGGGGCCCTTCTGGCTGGCGCCAGAGACGCGACCTGGGGGCAGGATGAGGAGCGAGGAACTATGCTTCACGACTTCGCCCCTCGTTCCCTTGCGAGATCTGCCTTGAGGAAAACGCACTCTTCCCGGTCAAAAGCCGAGCAGCACCGAGGCTTGACGTCGTAAATGGAACAGACGAAGGCGGAGGTGGCGAAGTACTCGAGAAGGAACGGGCAGAACCGTTGATCCCTCGAGAGGTCGCCATGAAAGTAGCGTATCCACCGGCGCGGCGGCGCAAAGCGGGCGGGGAAGTCCGGGAGGCCCCCACGAATCTCACAGCAGCATCCGCAGAGGTCACACCAATCGCCCTCGGGAGGCCCCTCCTGGGGTGAACCCCCAAGGGTCACCCCGGCCGGCCGGCCTTCATGGCGCACGAGAGCCACATCGCGCCGGATGGCGAGAAAGGTCCGCGCCCAAAGGCTCAGGTGAACGGCCATGCGGCGGGTCAGCCGCCTCGGGCTCATGGGAGCGGACATGCGTTCCGCAGCGAATCCCTCCGCGTTCAGTTGCCGGTACTTGGTCATGGGGAAATAGGGATCGGAGAGAGCTCGGCGGACGAGGACCCGTTCGCCGCCGGGATATAAACCGCTGAGGGCAGTGAGTCTTCGTCGCCACCGACTTAGATTCGCCGGAGCGCTAGCCCCGCCGCGCACCTCTTGCGCGCGTCGCTCACGAGTGCTCTCCGCAAGGGCAACAAACCGACAGTGGAAGGAGCGGGGCGATGCGAGCGCTCTCGGCTGGAGATTCAGGACCTTGTCAAAAACCATCTCGTCGGGGCACGGAGGAGGTTTCAGCGATACGCCCGCGCACCCCTCTTCCCGGTGCCGAGGCTTACCAAGACAAAGAAAGCGAGAGACGTCCTCGACGCTCAGACCCAGGGTTGGTACTGCCTCTCTCGCCTTTGCATCCGCTTGATCGCCTTTTGATGTTTGATACGGCGACGCTCGCTCTTGCTCAGGTGGTAGGTATGGCGTCTGAGCGCCGGCTGGACATTTCTCTGATAATCTCTACGAAGTCTCTTGATCTTCCGTTCAAGAGAATCACTCTGAGGACCGGCCATCCGATACTCACCTCCCTTACCCCACAAAAAAAGCCCTCTCTCAAGGGCCGAACTCCCACGGTTTCGGACGCAGCCGTGTCAGCGGTGGAGGTTCTCCCGCATCATACCTATGCTCGTTTCCTCGATGCTACGGTCCCTTAACAGTTTTTCTTTGTAACACACTGAGGAAGGAGTTGCAACCCCTGCTGAGAGGTGAGAGCGCTTTCTCTGGGGATTAAGGGGATCTCAGAGCAGCTCAAGCTCGGAACTGGCTAGGTAGGCGGCACCGAGAGAGCCGGCATCATCGCCGAGTTGAGCCCGGACAATCCGCACCTCCGCCACCGGAGCCATGGTGAGCCTCTGGGTCAACTCTTCTCGGAGAGGGCCGATAAAGGCGGCCCATGCCTGGGCCAGCCCGCCGCCGATGACGACGCCACGGATGCCGACGAGGTGAATCACGTTGGCGATGGCGATGGCGAGGCTTTTTCCCACCTGAGCAAAGAGCTCGCCAGCGAGCTGGTCTCCGTCCATAGCGGCACGATAGATCGTTTCCGCGTCAAGTGCGCCGCCGGTGGCGTCGAGCCGACTCGGGCTGCCCCGCCGCAGTCGTTCCTTCGCCCGTCGCACCACCCAGGAGGCCGAGGCCAGGGTTTCCAGACAGCCGCGGTTGCCACAGAGACAACGCTCGCCACCGGGCTCTATGGTCATGTGACCCACCTCGCCTGCTGAGCCTCCAGCGCCGGTCCAGGCCCTGCCGCCGATGATGAGACAGCCGCCGACCCCAGTTCCCAGCGCGACGCCCAAAAAATCCCCCAGGTCGCGACCCGCTCCAAGCCAGTGCTCGCCGCAGCCGATGCAGTCCACGTCGTTTCCAACTGCCACCGGCAGTTGGAGCTGGGTCGCCAGGAGCGGCCCCAGGGGGAAGCGGACCCAGCCGGGGAGGTTGGGCGAGGTGAGAACCAAACCCTTGCGGGAGTCGATGATCCCGGCGCAGCCCACTCCTATCCCGGCGATGCGGAATCCACGGGCGCCCGCCTGGCGGCTTAGGTCCCTCACACAGGCGGAGAGGTCCTGGACAACCGCCTCAGGACCTCTTTCCGCCATGGTCTTGAAACTCTGCCGCTCCACAAGGCGCCCGCTGGTAGGATCCACCAGAGCAACCTTGATGTTGGTGCCGCCGATGTCAACACCGGCGACCGCAACCGCACCCTGATTCACCTCTGTTCCTCGAAAGACTTCAATCGAGATCCTTGATGACTTCGCAAGAAGTCATCAAGGCAGACGGCGCCGTAAAACGCTCCAGATGCAAGGCGCGCGAATCTTGAGAAATGAGGCGTACAGCGACGTACGCCGCAGTGACGAAAGATGAAGCGCAACGCCGCTCCCCGGATCCCGACTCGGCGGGGAGATGGACTTTTTACGAAGCCGCCATCATTTGGTCAGATGACGGGCGATCACCAGGCGCATAATCTCATTGGTCCCTTCGTAGATCTGGCAAATCTTGGCATCCCGCATGTGGCGTTCCATGGGGAAGTCCTTGCAGTAACCGTAACCTCCAAGAACCTGCACGCCCTCGACGGCGGCCTGCATCGCCACATCCGAGGCCATCATCTTGGCCATCGCCGCCTCCTTCTCGTAGGCCATCTTGTTGTCTTCCAGCCAGGCGGCCTTCAAGATGAGGAGCTCGGCGGCTTCGAGTTGGGTGGCCATGTCGGCGAGCTTCCACTGGATCGCCTGGAACGTGGCGATGGGTTTCCCGAACTGCTGGCGTTCCTTGGAGTAAGCGACGGCCTCCTCCAGCACCGCCCGGCCGATGCCGAGAGCCTGGGAGGCGATACCGATCCGGCCGCCGTCCAGGGTCGTGAGCATCTGCCGGAACCCTTCGCCCCGCTTGCCAAGGAGGTTCTCCTTGGGAACGCGGGCGTTATCGAAGACGAGCTCTGCGGTGCCGGAGGCGTTGATGCCCATCTTCTCTTCCACCGTCCCCACGCTGAACCCGGGGGTGTTCTCGAAATCGACGATGAGGGAGCTGATGCCCTTGTAGCCTTTCTCCTTGTCGGTCATCACCGCCATCACCCCGTACCTCGCGACGTTGCCGTTGGTGATGAACTTCTTCACCCCGTTGACAACCCAGACGTCACCCTTATCCTCGGCGATGGTCCTCATGGCCGCCGGGTCGGAGCCCGCCCCCGCCTCGGTGAGTCCATAGCAGCCGAGCACTTTGCCGCTCGCCACAGGAACCAGGTACTTCTTCTTCTGCTCTTCCGTGCCGTAGGCGTACACGGGGAAGTTGTAGAGGCTGTTGCAGACGCTCATGATGACGCCGCAGGAGGCACAGGCCTTGGAGATCTCGATCATGGCGAGGGCATAGGAAACGTAGTCCATGCCACCGCCGCCATACTCGGCCGGAATCGTGATTCCCATAAGACCGAGCTCGCCCATCTTTTGGCAGATCTCCGCCGGGTGAGCCTTGGTCCGGTCGAGTTCGGCAGCCTTTGGTTTGATTTCCCGCTCGGCAAACTTGCGAGCCATGTCCTGAATCATCAATTGCTCTTCAGTCAACTGGAAGTTCATAGATTCCCCTCCCTCTCGATCTCGGGTTCTCTCCTGCCGAAGGTGCCTGGCACCTGTTCCCCCGTTCTCAACCGACCTGATGATCGCGCCTGATCCGCTTGATCCCGCGCCCCAGCTGCGGAAGATCTGGCGGAAGCGATGCCGGAACCCCCATCACCTCGGGAACGCAACCGCCGGCACCGGCGACTGCAACCGGCGTCCAGCGCCCGTCTTGCCAGAGAATTGGGCTACTGCTTCCGCGAGCCGGTGAAAGTCGCCGCTCGCTTCTCGAGGAACGCCGTCGTCCCCTCCTTGGCGTCCGGACTGGCAAAGGTCAATGCGAAGGCTTCGATTTCCAGGGCGCAGCCGGTTCTGAGATCCGTATCCATGCCCCGATTGATCACCTGCTTGATCGCCTTCAGGGCCACCTTGCCCTTGCTGGCCATGAGGGCGGCAGCCTTCTTCGTCTCCTCCATGAGGGTCTCGGGCAGGAAGACCTTGTTCACCAGCCCCATCTCCATCGCTTCCTTGGCGCTGATCATGGCACCGGTGAGGCAGATCTCCTTGGCCCGGGCGCGGCCCACGAGGCGGAGCAGCCGCTGGGTGCCGCCAAAACCGGGGATGAGCCCCAGGTTGATCTCGGGCTGGCCGAACCTGGCCTTCTCGGAGGCATACATGAAGTCGCAGGTCATGGCGATCTCGCATCCTCCCCCGAGGGCGAAGCCGTTGATGCAGGCGATTGTCGGGATGGGCAGGTTCTCGATGGCGAACAGAACGTTCTGACCCTCCGCGGCAAACTGCGCCGCGCCCACAGGCGACAGCTTCTGCAGCTCGCTGATGTCGGCGCCGGCAACAAAGGCCCGATCACCCGCCCCGGTCAAGATGAGTACCCTAATCGCCTCGTCAGCTTCCACGGTGCGGACGGCGTCGGCCACCTCTTGAATAGTTTTCAGATTGAGAGCATTAAGGACCTTGGGACGATTGAAGGTCAACGTGGCAATTCCCGCTTCCGCCGAAAACAAGATGTTCTCATAGGCCATGGGACACCCCCTCCGCTTGAAAAGGATCACTCTATTGCCTTTGCCGATACCTGCAGCGATGGACCTAGCCGAATCGATGATCTGGGCTCGTCGAGAGGGGCTCGCCCTCTTTCCGGTTCTCAGCTAGGTGGATCGGATTCAACCCACCTGAAAGAGGTCAAGTGTATCTGTTCTCAAGATGAAAGCATCATAGCAGGCTCAGAAAAATTTTTCCAACATCTTTAAGAAATCTCGGCAAGGCCGGCCGATTGACTCACCCTGGTGGCTGTGCTAAGAAGGGCCTCGAATCGGGGAGCAATAGCATCATGATCGATCTTCGCAGTGACACGGTAACCCGCCCCACTGCCGCCATGCGACAGGCCATGGCCACCGCCGAGGTAGGAGACGACGTGCTCGGCGAGGACCCGACCGTCAATCTTCTCCAGGAAATGACCGCCTCAATTCTCGGCAAAGAGGCCGGACTGTTTGTGCCCTCGGGGACCATGGCCAATCAGGTGGCCATCAAGACCCTCATCCGGCCCGGGGATGAGATCATCGTCGATAGCAACGCCCACATCTTCTATTACGAGTGCGCCGCCACGGCCGTGATCTCGGGCGGCCAGTTCCGCTGTCTCGGGGGAACACACGGCATCCTCACGGCCGGGGATATCGAGAGCGCCGTACGGCCCGCTGACATTCACCAGCCGCCGACCCGCCTTGTCTGTCTGGAAAACTCCCACAACCGAGGCGGCGGCAGCGTCTACCCGAGAGCGACCCTGGCCGAGATCCGCGAGGTAGCACGACGTCACGATCTCCGCGTCCATCTCGACGGGGCACGACTTTTCAATGCGGCCCTTGCGAGCGGGACGACGGCAGGGGAACTCGCGCGCTACGCCGACTCGGTGGGCGTCTGTCTGTCCAAGGGGCTCGGGGCGCCGGTAGGCTCGGTGTTATGCGGCTCCCGAACTTTTGTCAACGAGGCCCGGCGGATCCGCAAGATGCTCGGGGGTGGGATGCGGCAGGCGGGCATCCTCGCCGCGGCAGGGATTCACGCTCTTCAACACCATCAGGACCGCCTGGTGGAAGATCATGACAACGCCAGGAGGCTTGCCCGCGGTCTCGCCCGGCTGCCGGGCATACGACTGGATCCAGACCAAGTCGTCACCAATATCGTGATCTTTGACGTGGCGGAGACCGGGCTGGGCGCACGGGAGATAGTGGAGCGCCTGGCCAGGGCAGGAGTCCTCGTCATCGCCTTCGGCCCTGCTACCGTCCGCGCCGTGACCCATCTCGACGTGTCCGCCACCGATATCGACAGGGCCCTGGAGATCATGGCCCATTGCTTTGCCACAGCCTCATGCGCCGCATCGTGACCCTCCTCACCGACTTCGGCACCCGCGATCATTACGTGGCGGCTATGAAGGGCGTGCTTCTGGCCATCAATCCCGCCCTCACCCTAGTTGATATCACCCACGAGGTCACCCCACACAATGTCCGCGAGGCGGGATTCCTGCTTGCCGCAGCCTTCTCCGCCTTTCCCGCGGGCACTATCCACCTGGCGGTGGTGGACCCAGGGGTAGGCAGCGAGCGCCGGGCTCTCGCGGCGGCAGGACTCCGACACCTCTTCATCGGCCCGGATAATGGGCTCTTTGATCGCGCCTTCGCCCTGGAACCGCCCCGTGTGGTCGTCTCCCTGGAGAACCCCGACTATTGGCGCCCCCAGGTGAGTCCCACCTTTCACGGCCGCGACATCTTCGCCCCTGCGGCCGCCCATCTCTCCCTGGGCGTGCCCCTTGAGAAGCTCGGGCCCGTCGTCTCCGCACGGATCCAGACCACGACCTCACCTCGCCTCGGCAAGGGAGAGCGAGTTGAAGGGGAGATAATTCATGTCGATCGGTTCGGCAGCCTCATCGCCGATATCGAGATCCCCGCGGACGAAGGGCTGGAGTCGGACGTCGAGGTCTCGGTCGGGGGCCGCCGGGTGCTCGTGGGCCCCCGGACTTACGACGAGGCACCTCCCGGAGTACCCTTTGCTCTGCGGGGCAGTAGCGGCTATCTGGAGGTGGCGGTCCGGGAAGGAAGCGCCCTGAAGGTGCTGGGGCAGGGCCTTGGTACCCCGGTCTCTGTCCATCAACGGAAGAGATAGGATCTGCTATGAGCCAGACCCAACTCCTCGACGAACTGAAACAGGCGGCCCTCTTCTCGCGCCTCGATCAGCCAAGTCTCACGGATCTGGGACGCATCGCCCGGGTGCGCCGGGCCGATGCAGAAGAGACGCTCTTTGCCGCCGGCGACCGCGCTACCGGCTTCTTCGTTCTCCTCGGGGGCAAAGTCAAACTCTACAAGATCTCTACGGATGGCAAAGAATATATTTTGCGAGTGGTTCGAGCGGGAGAGACCTTTGCGGAGGCTGCGGCCTTCTCCGGCCTCAGGTACCCGGTCTTCGCCGAAGCCTTAGAACCGTGCCGGCTCGCCCATTTCGAGGCCAACGAGTTCCGCCACCTCATCCAGCGCAGCCCCCAGCTCGCCCTCAACATGATCGCCACCATGGCCGAACTCCTCCACACCCTTACCATCAAGATCGAGGATCTCTCCCTGCGCGAGGTGGGGGCGCGACTCTGCCGTCACTTCCTCGAGCTGGCCGAGCAGGAGTTTGGCACGCCCAAGGACGGCCAAACCCTGAAGCTGGAAACCACCAAGACCGCTCTCGCCGCCAGGCTCGGGACCATAAGCGAGACCCTCTCCCGCACCTTCAGGAAGCTTCAGCAGAACGGTCTCCTGCGGGTGGAGCGAAACCGGGTCACCCTCCTGGACTGTGGACGCCTCCGGGAGGTCGCCGCAGGAGATCTCAAGTTGTGACGCAGCGTCAATGGGCAAGGGTTTACATCCCGCCCGTTCGTGATTACCTTAGCCCCATGCAATTGTGAGAGAGGGAAGAATAAGACACCAGCGAGTCAAGGCTCGTTGTTCACCATATTCGGAGGTAAACACCATGGCACGTAGGGATGTATCGCAGCCGCTGACGTTCCTGACCGCACTGTTGGGTTACCGGGATCCCCTTTGTCGCGCCGCTGGATTTTCGATGGCTCCCGACGGCGAGATCCTGGAGGACCCGGACGCCGCCGCTGCGAGCGACCCCTGGCGAGCTGGCGACAAGAGAGGCCATGCGGAGGGTGAACTGGACCCACGTATTCCGAAGATTATGGAAGAGGTGATGCGCTACATTCGCAACATCGATATCAACACCCTGTAGACCGCCCAGACGACCGATCTCAAGGCCCTCACCACCGAGGGCTTTTTTCTTGGTCGGCCGGATCTTGGAAATCCCTCCTGAGGCGAGCGCCTTAACCCGCATTCTGCACGGGACGCCGTAGCGAGATCGTGGAGATGGTCGTGCCACCGGGCAACCACAGGGGCTCGGACCTGTGGCGTACTTGTCGGTACGTCGCAAGGTGCGAGACCCGAGGACGCCCGGAAGGACGGCCATATCCGCGGTCGCAGCGGGTGGCTTGTGGATAATGCGGGCTAAGGCATGCCTCGAAGCGCTACCGTGAGCCCCTCTCCTCGACCGCGCGCCGAACCTGATCGAGGACGACGGCGACATCGTTGCTCACCGGCCCTTCACTCAAGGCATGCCTCTTCAAGGAAGAACTGATCTCCATGAGCGGGGGAAGAGAGACCGCCGCGAGCACAGCAGGATCTGCTGTTGTCACCAAGTCTTGCGGAGAACCGCGGAACGCGAGGCGGCCTCCGGCAAGAACCGCCACGGTCGTCGCCCACGGGAGGAACAGCTCGAGTTCGTGGGCGATGACGACCATGGCACGGTCCTGGCGCAACCGTCGCCGCAGAAGTGTCGCCAATCGTCTCCGCTCCTTCGCGTTCAGCCCGGTAAGAGGCTCATCTAGGATCAGAACCTGGGGTTCCAGCGCTAGCAGGCTCACCAAGGCGACCTTTCGTTGTTGCCCGGAACTCAACTGCCGGGGCGACCGCCGGGCGACGGCTTCGAGCGGCAATTCCAGCTCTTCGGCAACCTTCGCCAGCCGGGCCCGAATCGGCTCCTCGTCCCAGCCCATGCCGGCGCGCAGTCCCCAGCTGAGCTCGTCCCATACAGTGTCTGCAAAAAACTGCCGCTCGGGATATTGAAAGGCCATCGCCACATGTGCCGAAGGGGGACTCGGCCGTTGCTTCCTGCTGTAGAGATCTTCGCTCCGAAGTCGTACCACGCCCTGGGTCGGACGTTCCAACCCGGCCATGATTCGCGCCAAGGTGGTTTTCCCGCTCCCACTCGACCCGGTGATCAGAACGGCGGCGCCCGCCTCGACTGCAACGGTGACACAACGGAGCGCCCAGCGCAACGGTGCAGAGCGGGGGTCAAAAGTGTGGCTGATGTCCATGGCTTTGAGCATCCCTCAGTCGGCCCTCCTGCCCTCGGCCACTCCAAGAAGGCCAAGGAGCTGTCGCGAGCTCATGATCTCCCTTCCCGCCATCAGATTCGCCCTCTTCAGCTCCTCACCCAGCCGAACCAGCGGCGGCACCTCCAGCCCCAGGGCATCGATGAGAGAGGCCTCTCGGAAGAAGGTGGCGGGGGGCCCGTCGAAGACCACCCTGCCGCGCTCCAACGCCACGACGCGGGAGACGTTGACCACCTCATCCAGCAGGTGGGTGGTCTGAACCAGGCTACAACCCTCCTCCTCCCGGATTTCAGCGAGGAGAGCGAGCAGGTCGCGGCGAGCATGGCCGTCGACCATGGAAAGGGGATCATCGAGGAGCAGGCATCTCGCTCTTAGGGCTAGCGCTCCAGCGAGGATCAACCTTTGTTGCTCCCCCCCGGAGAGGTTATGGCTTAGATCCCGCGCCCGCTCCCAGAGCCCCACCCGACGCAAGGCTTGCTCTGCACGCCGGCGAATGGTATCGAGGTCGAGGCCAGCCTGTTCCAAGGCAAAGCCCACATCCTCACCCACCACCGGGGAGACGATTTGATTCTCAGGATTGGCGAAGACAAAGGCGGCGAGAGAGTTGAGTTCGTGGAGGGGGGCGCCGTTCACTCGCACCTCGCCAGCCTCCGGACGAAGAAGCCCTTTCATCACCTTGAGAAGGGTGGTCTTCCCTGCGCCGGAAGGACCGACCAAGCCGACCCACTCGCCGGCTGCGATCGTGAGACTGAGTTCGGCGAAAAGGGGGGCACGGCGGCGATCGCCATACCGGAAGGTGATGCTGTCGAGCTCGATCTTCACCATGCTCCAAGGATACACGGGTTCGTCGGAGAATCAAGGTCCTTATCACTGGCTCCAAGCCGAAGATCATCACCCCAATTCACCTCGTTCCCGAGAGGCCGGTTATCAGCCCGCACCCTGGACGAATCACCCGCTGCGACCGCGGATCCCGCCGTCCTTCCGGGCGTCCTCGGATCTCGGGCCTTGCGACGTACCGGCAAGTACGCCTCAGGTCCGAGTCCCGCGGTACCGCGGGATGGTTGCCCGGCGGCACGACCATCTCCACGATCTCGCGACAGTGTCTCGTGTCTACCGCGGGCTAGCGCTGATTCCCACACCCCAACGACAATCTGCGGCACCATCTCACGGAGAAACCATCCGAGGCCATCCAGCCCGTCGACGAACTTCCCAGTAGTGGCGCCGGTCTGGCCGGGTCACTCTGCTCTTGTCTCCTTTGGCATCGATGTTGCTTAGAAGCAAAGAGGAATGGACTGCCCTGGTTCGGCAAAGGGGGACGGATGGTCACCGAGGGCGGAATCTTGGATGCGACGAGCCACTGGCGTAGGCTCAGTGGGCGCCTTGTCAGCCTGTACCAGCAAGGCTGGTACTCGGAGGCCGCAAGTCTGGCCGAGGAACTCTTAGATGTGGCGGAGAAGCACTTCGAGCCGTCAGACCCGAGGATGGTTGAATCGCTGAACAACCTTGCTCTGGTGTACTATGCTCAGGCTAAAGACGTAGAATCCACCATTTTTGAGCAAACCTTGGCAACGACCAAGGTGCAGGCCCTCTGGCCAGAACATGCCGTCACCTCGGGCTCCCTCCATAAACTGGTCTTGATCAACCTGGCCGGTCGCAAGTACAGCCGCGCCGAGGCTCTGCTCCGCCGCGCTCTCACCCTCGTCGAAGAGAGCCGCGGGCCGGAAAGTGACCTCCGGCCCCACATTCTTGGCAATCTCGCCGAACTCTACAGTTCCCAAGGGAAATACACCGAAGCCGAGTCGCTTTTGAGATCGATCAGAGCCGAAGTCCCGATGGTCGAGAAAGGTGATGGCACCCCTGCTGACGATGGTCCAAGCCTTGAGCTCGCCCCCAGCTTGAACAATCGCGAGTTCATGAGAATCAGTAGTCACCTTCCCGCCGAGCTTTCCACGGGAACCGTCGGAGTCAAAGTCACCGGCATGACCGAGAACCTGAGTCAGGTAGGGGCGTTCATCAAGACCAAGGAGTGGTACAAGTTTGCCGTGAATGATGAGGTTTCGGTGTGCATCACCCTACCCTCGCTCCTTTCGCCCCATGGTGTACCGACCAGCGTCGAGGGCACCGGGCTCATCGCCCGAATCGATCCCGTGAACGAGGGCGTCGGGGTTCACTTTTCCCGAAGCATTAATCGCTTCAAGCGCATCGGCAAAGTACAGATCCCGGGTAAGATCAAATACAAGAAGCTTGCTCAGTATGTGCCTCACCTCGATGAAACCGGCCTTAAGGAATTTTCCGCTCATAATGCCTACGGCTTCTTCGTTGAGTCAATCCGCTTCTTTCTAGACAAAAACGTCATATTCCAATTTAGCACCGAAATCATCGATGCTCAGTCCCTCATTGATCTCGATAAGAATCAGCATATTCCTCTTGATCTCCTCGAAGCAAGGGTAATCGAGCTGAGCATAAAAGACACGAATGAATATGTCGATGTGATAAAAATCGGAAGATCTCCAAGCAACGATGTCGTACTTTATAACAAGTTGATCTCGAAATCCCATGCATTCTTGTATTATCCCATGCACGATAAGTCGCCGTTTCTTGTTGATCTGGGATCGAGAAACGCAACCTTCGTGAACGGCACGAAGATAACCCCTTACGAAATGCACCAGCTCGCGGATGCTGATGAGATCTCCTTCGGCCCTGAGACCAAAGTGACCTATCTCTCCCCGAAAGCATTCCATGAATTCTTGGTCGCGGTGAGAGAATCTTCGCGCACTCTCTCGAAGCCTCGCTGAGGCCGCGACTTCGCTCGCGCATAGTGAACCCCATTGGGGCTGGGCCCCAAAAAAGACGGGGCGGCATGCCGCCGCCCCGTTTACTCACGCACGTGCTGCTACTCGCTCTTCTCGGTATCCTCGGGAGGCGTGGGCTCGGCGGGTGCTGCGATGGTTTTGCTCTCTTCCGGCTGAATAGCCTCGACTGGTGGGGCCGCCTCTTTTTCCTTTTTCCCTTTCTTTTCCTTCTTCTCCTTGGCGGGTTTAGTCGGAGCGGCTTTCTTGCGCGCCGGCGTTGCTGCTCCTTCCTTCTTTCCCTTCCGTTTCTTTTTCTTCTTTTCCGTCTCGCCTGCTACCAGTTCGATGATGCTGATCGGGGCACCGTCGCCGGGCCGGAATCCCACCTTCACGGCCCGCGTATATCCCCCGCTCCGCGCCTGGTAGCGCTGCGCTAAGTCACTAAAAAGTTTCGCCACCACCTTCTTGTCCCGGACGACCTGGAGGGCCTGGCGCCTGGCGTGCAGGTCCCCCCGCTTGCCGAGAGTGATCATCCAGTCAGCCCAGCGCCGAATCTCCTTGGCTTTGGCATCGGTGGTGTACACCCGCTCGTGCTGCAAAAGGGAGGTGACCATGTTGCGAAACATAGCCAGCCGATGGCTCGTATTCCGGTTCAGCTTTCTGCCGCTTACGCTGTGTCGCATCTATTCCTGTTCCTTTCTCGCCTCGATTTCCTCACGGGAGGGGAAACTCTCCAGCTTCATTCCCAGCGACAGGTTCATCTCGGTCAGAATCTCCTTGATCTCGTTGAGCGACTTCCGCCCGAAATTCTTGGTCTTCAGCATTTCGGCCTCGGTCTTCTGCACCAGTTCGCCGATGTAACGAATGTTGGCATTCTTCAGACAGTTGGCCGAGCGGACGGAAAGCTCCAATTCCTCTACAGTGCGGAAAAGGTTCTCGTTCAGAGGTGTCTCCTCGTGGACCTCTTCCTCCACCTTCACATCCAACGTTTCCTCAAAGTTGATGAAGACAGAGACCTGCTCCTTCAAGATCTTCGCGGCATAGGCGAGGGCATCGTCCGGTTTCACACTGCCGTCGGTCCAGATCTCCAAGGTAAGCTTGTCGTAGTCGGTGATCTGTCCCACTCGAGCCTGGGTCACCACGTAGCTCACCTTCCGAATCGGCGAAAACGTGGCATCCATGGGAATGACCCCGATGGGTGCGTTCTCCTCCCGGTTGCGCTCCGCCGGCACATAGCCCTTGCCAGGCCTGACCTTCATCTCCATCCGCAGCCTCGCCTCTTTTGAGAGCGAGGCGATGTGAGCGTCCGGATTGAGAACTTCCACCTCCGGAGGACAGATGAGGTCGGCGGCAGTCAGCGGGCCGTCTTCAGATTTGTCGGCGTGGACGGTCTTCGTTTCTTCGCCATGAAGCTTGAGCCGTATCTCTTTCAGATTCAGGATAATATCGGTTACGTCTTCGCGGACACCGGGGATGGAAGAGAATTCGTGAAGGACGCCATCGATTTTCACCGAGGTGATCGCCGCGCCTTGCACCGAGGAGAGAAGCACTCGCCTGAGGGCATTGCCCAGAGTGAGCCCAAATCCCCTCTCGAGAGGTTCGCACGAAAATTTCCCGTAGAACCTCGAATAGGAACCTTCATCCCTTTCGAGCCGTTTCGGCTTGATCAGCTCCCGCCAATTCCTCTCCATTTCGGTTCCCCTTGTCTGAGGTCCCCTTCTTGGCCGTCGGGTCGTCTAGCCGTGGGGGTTACTTGGAATAGTGCTCAACAATGAGCTGCTCTTGAATGGGCATGGTCAGGTCTTCCCGGGCGGGGAGGGACTTGACCGCCCCCACCAGTTTCTCCTTGTCCACCTCGAGCCACTGGGGTACACCGCGGCGGGCCACCGCTTCCACGGCGACCCG
>Ga0335070_10000843_pt1 | contig 35196 bp, 39 predicted proteins | sample Lox_Sample_13_FD_206722 | JGI IMG/M metagenome (GOLD analysis project Ga0335070, IMG submission 206722) | Soil microbial communities from Loxahatchee National Wildlife Refuge, Florida, United States - Lox_Sample_1.3 | ecosystem: Environmental > Terrestrial > Soil > Wetlands | place: USA... | reverse complement strand
GACCTCGGCGCGGAGAAGACCAGCGCCTGGGTGCTCGAGCAGCTCTACTCCATCGTCAACGCGCGCTATGAGGCCGCGCGTGCGGTGCTGATCACGACGAACCTGCAGCGCGAGGCGCTCTCCGAGCAGATCGGCGAGCGCACGGTCTCCCGACTCGAGGAGATGTGCGAGATCCTCCCGCTCACCGGCGCCGACCGGCGCAAGGTCGTGATCGGCGACCGGCGTGGGTCGTCCGCCGCCGACCTGCGGCTCGCGTAGCCGCGCGCCCCTACACTCAGCCCGTCATGCCGAGCATCGTCGTCGTCGGCGCCCAGTGGGGCGACGAGGGGAAGGGCAAGGTCGTCGACCTGCTCGCCGAGCGGGCGGACGTCGTCGCGCGCTTCCAGGGCGGCAACAACGCCGGACACACGATCGTCCACGGCGAGGACGTCTGGAAGTTCCACCTGATCCCCTCGGGCATCCTGCACCCGGGCACCACCTGCGTGATCGGCAACGGGGTCGTCGTCGACCCCGCCGTGCTGACCGCCGAGATCGACGGGCTGCGCGAGCGCGGCGTCGATGTCAGCGACCTGAAGGTCAGCGCGAACGCGCACGTGATCATGCCCTACCACCTGATGCTCGATCAGGCGGGCGAGGCGCGCCTGGGCAAGCTCGAGATCGGCACGACCAAGCGCGGCATCGGCCCGTGCTACGCCGACAAGGCGCTGCGCCTGGGGATCCGCGTGCAGGACATGCTCGATGAGAAGATCCTCAAGAAGAAGATCATGGCGGCGCTGGAGCCCAAGCGGCTCATGCTCCGTCCGTTCGAGCGCGACCCGGCGCTCGACCTGCAGACGATCACCGAGCAGTACCTCACCTTCGGCCATCGCCTGGAGCAGCACATCGCCGACACCGCGTCGATCCTGCACCGCGCCATCGACGAGGGCCGGCTCGTGGTCTTCGAGGGCGCCCAGGCGGCGATGCTCGACATCGATCACGGCACCTACCCGTTCGTGACCTCGTCGAACCCGGTTGCCGGCGCGGCGTGCATCGGCACGGGCGTCGGCCCGCGCGACATCGATGAGGTCTGGGGCGTCGTCAAGGCGTACGCGACGCGCGTGGGCGCGGGCCCGTTCCCCAGCGAGCTCGAGGACGCGACCGGCGAGCGGCTGCGGGCGGGCGGGCACGAATTCGGAACGACGACCGGCCGCCCGCGGCGCACCGGCTGGCTCGACCTCATCGCGCTGCGCTACGCCGCGCGCATCAACGGCCTGACCGCGCTCGTGATGACGAAGCTCGATGTCCTCGGCGGCTTCGACACGCTGCGCATCTGCACGGCCTATGTCGGTGAGGACGGCGCGCGCTTTGCGAGCTTCCCCTACCACCAGACGGTCCTGCACCACGTCACGGCCGAGTACATCGAGCTGCCCGGTTGGAGCGATGACATCAGCGGCTGCCGCTCGGAGGCCGACCTGCCGCCGGCCGCCCGCGAGTACCTGCGCTACGTCGAGGAGGCCGTCGGCGTTCCGATCATCATGGTCGGCGTCGGCCCCGCGCAGGACGAGATCGTCTGGCGCGGCCCGCGCCCGGCCGTCCTCGCGGGCGCGCCGGCCGAGGCGGCGTAGCGCAGTCGATCAGGCGGGCGGCTCGAGCAGCTCGTCCTCGGGTACCTCGCGCACGACGCGCGCCGGCACACCCATCACCAGCGCCCGCGCCGGCACGTCGCGCGTGACGAGCGCCCCGGCCGCGACGAACGCCTCCTCGCCGACCTCCACGCCGGGCAGCAGGATGCTGCCGCCGCCCACGCGGCAGGCCCGGCGCAGCACCGCTCCGCGCAGGTCGTCGCCCGGGCGCGCCATCGTCTGGTCGTTCGTCGTCATCGCGCACGGGCCGACGAACACGTCGTCCTCAACGAGCGAGTAGGCGGTCAGGTAGACGCTCGACTGCACCCTCACGCGCGCCCCGACGCGCACGTCGTTGTCCACGCCGCTCGCGCGGCCGATGACCGTCCCGTCGCCGATCTCGACGCGCTCGCGCACGAACGCCTGGTCGCCGATGATCGCGCCCTCGCCGATCCGCGTCCCGGTGAGCACGATCGCCTGCGCGCAGATCGCCGCACCCGCGCCGATGACGAGCGGCGCGTCCAGGCTGCCGCCCGCGGTCGAGCGGCTGCCGAGCTTCGGGCGCTTGCCGAGCACGGCACCGTCCTGGATCGTGACGTCGTCGCCGATGACGACGTCGTCGTGGACGACGACGTTCGAACCGAAGACGACGCCGCGGCCGACCGTCGCGCTCGGGCTCAGGACGAGGCCGGGAGCGGAGGGGGCGGGCACCCGGGGTACCCTATCCGGCGGTGACGACAGCGAATGCCACCTCGCGCGGGGCCGTGCTCGGCCTCGGCATGATCGGCCGTCACCACGCGCGGCTGCTGCAGGCCTCCGAGCGCGTCGCGTTCGCGGGCGCCGTCGACCCGGGCGGGGACCGCTACGGCGCCGTGCGCGACCCCGCGCTCGTCTTCGCCTCACTCGACGAGCTCTTCGCGCATGGGGCTCCCGACTTCGCGATCGTCGCCGTGCCGACCGAGGACCATCTGACAGCCGCCCGGACGCTGGCTGCCGCCGGCGTCAGCATGCTGATCGAGAAGCCGCTCGCGGCGAGCTCCGCGGAGGCGCGCGAGATCATCGCCGTCTGCGAGGCCGCGGGGGTGCGCGCCGCGGTCGGCCACGTGGAGCGCTTCAACCCCGCCCTGCTCGAGCTGCGCCGCCGGGTGCGCGCCGGCCAGCTGGGCGAGGTGTTCCTGATCGCGACCGAGCGCGTCGGGCCGTTCCCGGACCGCGTGCGCGACGTCGGCGTCGTCAAGGACCTCGCGACACACGACCTCGACCTCGTTCGCTGGCTGGGAACCTCGTCGGTCGCGAACCTCGCCGCGCAGACCCAGCACCGCATGGGGCGCGTCCACGAGGATCTCGTGCTCGTCACGGGCGCCCTGCACAGCGGCGTGAGCTTCAACGTGATCGTCGACTGGCTGTCGCCGACGAAGGTCCGCCGCACGCGCATCCTCGGGGAGCGCGGCATGCTCGTGGCGGACACGCTCACCGCCGACCTGACCTTCTTCGAGAACGGTGTGGTCGGCTCGGAGTGGACCGAGACGCAGGCGCTGCGCGGCGTCAGCGAGGGCGACATGACGCGCTACGCCCTGGCCCGCCGCGAGCCGCTGCTGGTCGAGCTCGAGACGTTCCTCGACTTCCTCTCGGGCGAGGAGTCCGCAGAGGTGGTCACGCTCGAGGAGGGGCTCGAGGTCGTGCGCACCGCCGAGGCGGTGCTCGAGAGCGCCGGCTCTGCGAGGACCGTCGTCGTCTCGGAGGCGCCCGCCGGAGCAGCGCGCGGCTGATGCGCGTCGTCGTCGTCGCGCTGGGCAAGATCGGCCTGCCGCTCGCGGTTCACATCGCACGCGCGGGCCACGAGGTCGTGGGCTGCGATATCGACGCGGCGGTGGTCGACGCGGTCAACGCGGCGACGCCGCCCTTCCCCGGCGAGGCGGGGCTGCGCGAAGCGCTTGCGTCGGTCGTGGGGTCCGGGGCGCTGCGCGCACAGGCGGATACCACCGCAGCCGTGGCGGCGGGACCCGAGCTCGTCGTCGCCGTGCCGCCGCTCATCGTGGACGCGCACGCCCAGCCGGACTGGCGCGTGCTGGACAGCGTGACCGCGGCGATCGGCGCCGGGCTGCGGCCCGGAACGACGGTGAGCATCGAGACGACGCTCCCCGTCGGGACGACGCGCACGCGCGTCGCCCCGGGGCTCGCCCGGGGGAGGGGGCTCGAGCCCGAGATCGACTTCCACGTCGTCTTCAGCCCCGAGCGGGTGTCGAGCGGCCGCGTGTTCCGCGACCTGGCGACCTACCCGAAGCTCGTCGGGGGGCTCACGCCTGAAGGCGAGGCGCGCGGGGTCGAGCTGTACGGGCGCTTCATCGAGGCCGAGGTCCGGCCGATGGGCTCCGCCGAGGCCGCCGAGCTGACGAAGCTCGCCGAGACGACGTACCGCGACGTGAACATCGCGCTCGCGAACGAGTACGCCCGCTACGCCGACGAGGCCGGAATCGACATCGAGCGGGTCATCGAGGCCGCCAACAGCCAGCCGTTCAGCCACATCCACCGTCCCGGGATCGCCGTCGGCGGGCACTGCATCCCGGTCTACCCCCGCTTCTACCTCGGCTCCGACCGCGAGGCGCAGATCCCCGCCGCGGCGCGGAAGGTCAACGAGGCGATGCCGGCCTACGCGGTCGATCTGCTCGAGCGCGCGGCCGGGTCGCTGCGCGATGCGCGGGTCCTGATCCTCGGCGTCGCCTACCGCGGTGGGGTGAAGGAGACGGCGTTCAGCGGCGCCTTCGCCGTGCGCGACGAGCTGCGCCGCAGGGGGGCGATCCCGCTCGCCGCCGACCCGCTCTTCTCGCCCGCCGAGCTGCGCGCGCACGGATTCGAGCCGTGGGACGGTGAGGCGGTCGGCGCCGCCGTCGTGCAGGCCGACCACGAGGAGTACCGGCGCCTGCGGCCCGAGGACGTGCCGGGCGCGCGAGCCGTCGTGGACGGACGCGGTGTCCTGGACGCCGCCGCGTTCGCCGCCGGCGGCGTGGCGGTGCTGCGCATCGGGCGCCCGCCCGTGCTGCCCACCACCTAACGGCCCCACCCCCGAACGTCCCGGAGTGCCGCCCAGAGGAGGCCGCGCGGGACGCTCGGCGGGGAGGGGTCAGGACGCGAGCGCCTCCAGCGCGGCGACCACGCGGGCGCCCGCGTGGCCGTCGCCGTAGAGCGGGGGGCGCGCGGGCGGAAGCGGGCGCTCGAGCGCCGCCAGCGCCCGCGCGACGTCGAGGTCGACGAGCGCGTTCCAGCCTGACTCGACGGTCTCGACCCACTCGGTGGTGTCGCGCAGGGTGACGCAGCGCACGCCGGCGACGTAGGCCTCCTTCTGCGCCCCGCCCGAGTCGGTGAGCAGTGCGCGCGCGTGGAGCAGCAGCGCCGTGAAGTCGACGTATCCCAGCGGCGGCAGGACGGTGACGCCGCCGGCCTCGAGCTCCGCCAGCCACCCGGCGCGTTCCAGGCGCGCGCGGGTCCGCGGGTGCAGCGGCAGCACGACCGGGCCGGGGACCGCGATCAGCAGGTCGACGAGCCGGCGCAGGCGCACGGGGTCGTCGACGTTCGCGGCGCGGTGCGCGGTCGCGAGAACGTAGCGGCCCGGCTCGACACCGGCGCGCGCGAGCGCGGCCGTGTTCTCGCGCGCCCGCGGCTCGAGCAGCAGCGCGACGTCGACCATTACGTCCCCGACCTCCTCCACGCGGCCGGCGACGCCCTCGCGCTCGAGGTTCGCGACCGCGACCGGCGACGGGCAGAGCAGCAGGTCGGAGAGGTGGTCGGTCAGCACGCGGTTGAGCTCCTCGGGCATCGTGCGGTCGAACGAGCGCATGCCCGCCTCCACATGCGCGACGGGCACGCGCGCCTGCGCCGCCGCGAGCCCCCCGGCCAGCGTCGAGTTCGTGTCGCCGTAGACGAGCACGGCATCCGGCCGCTCCGCCTCAAGGAGCGGGGCGAGTGCCGCCAGCATCCGCGCGGTCTGCTCGGTGTTCGAGCCGCCGCCGATGCCCAGCTCACGATCCGGCGCCGGGATGCCGAGCTCCTCGAAGAAGACGCTGCTGAGCTCGTCGTCGTAGTGCTGCCCTGTGTGGACGAGCAGCTCCTCGTGCTCGGCACGCAGGAACTGGGAGACCGCGGCCGCCTTGATGAACTGCGGCCGGTTCCCGATGACGGTGAGGACCCTCATCCGGCGAGCGGGCGCCCCAGCGCCGCGCCGATCGCCTCGAGCACGGCGGCGCGGGCGCGCAGCGTCAGCGGGCCGGGCGCCGGTGGCAGCGCAACGCCGTCGATCGCGTGCACCGGATGGGCCTCCTGCGTCGTCGAGGCCAGGAACGCCTCGTGCGCGTACGGCAGCTCGTCGACGCTGATCGCGCGCTCGGCCACGAGGCCGGACTCGAGCAGGCGCCGGCGTGTGATCGAGTCGAGCACGCGGTCGCCGAGCGGCGGCGTGACGAGCTGCTCGCCGTCGAGCGAGGCGACGAACGCCTGGCGCGGACCCTCGAGCACGCGGCCGCGCGGCGTGACCAGCAGCGCCTCGTCGGCGCCCTGCTCGCGCGCGAGCCGCGTGACGAGCATGTTCGCCGCGTAGGACAGCGACTTGATCTGGTCGAGCACGCGCGTGGGCTCGTAGTGCACCGTCGCCAGCGCGATCGTCGCGGGCGCCCCGCGCACCGGCTCGAGCAGCACGATCCGCCGCCCGCCGCGCGTGACCACCATCCGCAGGTAGCCCTCATCGTCGCCGGTGCGCTCCAGCAGGCGCTCCGCGTCGGCCGCCAGGTCATCCGGGTCGAAGGGCAGCCGCAGCAGCTCGGCGGAGCGCCTCATGCGCTCGATGTGCTCGTCGAGCGCGTACGCCAGGCCGCCGGGGTAGACGCGTGCGACTTCGAAGACGCCGTCGCCGCGCAGCAGGCCCTCGTCGGTGACGGGGATCATCGCCTCCTCGGCGGGCAGGACCCGCCCGTCCAGGCACGCGAGCATCGGGGCCGATTCTTCCAGAGCGCTGCGCCGCAGGCCTACGCCGGCCGGGGCGCAGGCGCCTTCAGAGGGCAGCATCCTCCCCGACGATCTGCTCACCGCACTGGACGGCGGCGAGCCGACCCAGCAGACAAGGGCACGACCAGCATGCGACTGATCAAGACGGGCCTGAAGGCCCCGGTGTTCGTGAAGACCGCCGACGTGACCGACGCCCGGGCAGCGGCTACTCGCACTTGGACTTCGTCGCGCTGTTGAAGGCCTTGACCGCGCTGACGACCGCGGTCGCATCCAGCCCGATCGCGGCGAGGTCGGTGGCGGATGGATTTGCCGGCAGGCTGGCGACGGCCGTCTTGAGCTGGTCGACGTTCGTCTTCAGCGTGCTGGTCTCGGTCGGGAAGTCGCTCTTGGCTGAATTGATCGCGGCGGTCGCGTCGCTCTCGATCGTCTTGAGCTGCGACTGAAGGCCGGCGGTACCGCCGGTCTTGGCCGCGTTCGGGAGGTCCTTCACGGCGCTCTCGAGCTTGCTGCGATCCGAGCAGTACGCGGGCTTGCTGCTGCCGCAGCCCGTGGCGGCGATCAGCGTAACGGCGGCCAGCGCCAGCAGCACGGCCGTCGTCGCGATGCGACGTCGCTGAGAGCGGTGGCGGGCTTGGGGTCGGGGAGCCATCGTTCGCTACCGGGCCTTGCGGTCGGCGGGGTGGGCGCTCGACGCTACCAGCTGGTGCGGGCCGGCGCGGTGGAGTCTCCAGGAGTCGCGGCCAGTGCAGGGCCGTCTCGCCGTGGCGTCGAACCTTGCCGGATGCGCGACCGCTGGAGCACGGGCCGCCTGGAGGCGTTCAGCGATGGCGTGTTCGCGATCGCGATCACCCTGCTGGTCCTGGAGCTCAGCGTTCCAGAGCGCGGCTTCGAGGATCTGTGGAAGGGCATCGCCGATCAGTGGCCCTCCTACCTGGCGTACATCACGAGCTTCGTCACGATCGGCGGCATGTGGATGGCCCACCACGGCATCTTCCGCCGTCTCGCGAGCGCGGACGGGATGGTCATGCGCCTGAACATCCTCCTGCTGATGCTCGTCTCGTTCCTGCCCTTCCCGACCAAGCTCATGGCCGAGGCGATCGACAAGACGACCCACGCCGAGCGCGCCGCCGTCATCTTCTACGGCCTGGTGCTGCTCGCGATCTCGCTCGTGACGGGCGCGCTCTGGCGCTACGTGGCCGCGCACCGGGACCTGATCGAGCCCGAAGTCAGCGACGATGAGATCCGCACCATCACGGCGCTGACGACGCCGAACATCGGGTTCTACGTCGCGGTCGTCCTGCTGGCGTTCATCGCACCGCAAGTCGCCGCCTTCGGCTACCTGCTGATCGCGGTGATCGCTCTGTTTCGCCAGCACGGCGACGCCACGCCGGGACGCACGTGACCTCCCCTCGAGCGGCGCGGCCCACGTTTCAACCGGCGCGACCGGCCCAGACTTCAACCGGCCTTGACAGGGTCATATCTGCCGATTTGGGGACACGGTTCGGGACACGATTGCCTGTCGTCAGTCACGCCATCCAGATGCCGCTGAGGGGCACGGCGGACAGTCGATCCCCGAACGGGATCGTGTTCGCGCCGGTGGTCTCCACGTACGAGGCGAAGAAGCGCGCCCGTCTGTCAGGACGCCTTGCCCGCGCCTCGGGGTAGCCGCCGGCGGTGATGAGTCCGGCCTAGGCCCGGCGTCCGACCGGTTGCTGGGTGAGCTCGGGTACAGCACCGCCGAACAGCCGGGCAACCCCCGACCGATTTGCAGCGCGACCCCCGACCGATTTGCAGCGCGGCCGGCCATCGACCCACACCCAACGCCCCTCGAGCGGAAGATCGTGGACGCAGGCCGCCGCACGCCGAGGGGGTGCTGTGGCGGAGCCACAGCCCCGCGAAGGCGAGTGGCGGGATGCGCCGCGAGATCCGCGAACCACAGTGCCCCCGCCAGGAATCGAACCTGGAACCTTCGGATTAAGAGTCCGCTGCTCTGCCAGTTGAGCTACAGGGGCGCCGAGCGGCTGTGAATGGTAGCCGCTGCCGCCGGCTCAGCCGCCGCCGAGCGGGTTCGTCGAGGTGCTCGTGGCGTTCTGCGTGGCCTGCTGGACGCGCGCCTGGTCGATCTGCTTGCGCTCAAGGGTCAGCTGCGCCTTGGCCTGCAGGCGCTTCGACGGCGGCGTCAGCTCCAGGGCGTGCTTGCCGGCGATCAGGCTGCCGCGGGTGTCACCCGCGACGTAGCGCTGGATCGCCAGCTGCGTGTACAGCGCAGCGCTCGGTCCGCGGCCGGCGATGACGGCGTCGAGCGCGTTGGCGGCGTCGGTCGGCTGGTTGAGCCCGCTGGTGCCGTAGGCGGCGACCATCAGCGAGGCGACCGTGTCATCCGGCTTCTTCGGGTTGAGCGCCAGGTAGCGCTTCCAGGCCGCCGATGCCTGCTCGAGGCCTGCCAGGCCCTTCGCGGTGTACTGGCCGGTCGCCTGGCTGTAGCCGACGACCGAGGCCTGCTGGACGCGCGCCTTCGCGAGCGCCGCCCACGCCTGCTCGTCCTTCGGGTTCACCGCGACCGCGCGCTCGTACTGCTTGACGCGCTTGTCGTACAGCGACGAGCCGGTGCTCGAGCTCTTGCCGTTGATGGCGTTCAGCAGGCCGCCGTTGGTGGCGCCGCCGATGCCGAAGAACACGAGGCCGGCGCCGAGGATGACGGCGAGGCCGAGATAGATGACCTGGACGGTGCGACGCCGCCCGCGGCCACGCAGGTCGAACAGCATGGCCTCAGGATACGGGGGCTCGGTCGCCCGTGGCGCCAGCGGGCGCCCGATCGTCGCTGTCGGTGTCGCGCTCGTCCCACCACTCCGCCCAGCGGCCCGTGATGGTGCCGCCCTTCGGCTGGAAGATGAAGGCGAGCCCGATGCTCAGCTCGTAGAGCAAGATCAGCGGGAGCATGGTGACGATCATCGTGATCGGGTCCGGCGTGGGCGTCGCGACGGCCGCGACGATCGAGATCGCGAGGATCACGTAGCCCTGGCGCTGCCAGAGGATCCGCGCGTTCACGATCCCCGCGCGCGTCAGCGCCAGGACAGCCACGGGGATCTGGAAGATGAGCCCCATGAGCGCGAGGAAGATGACGACGAACTTGTAGTAGACCTGGGCCTGGATGAAGATGTCGAACTTGTCGCTGTTGAAGTTCTGCAGGAACGTCACGGCCCGGGGCAGCGCCACGAAGTAGCCGAACAGCACGCCCGTGATGAAGAGGACCGGCACGAGCAGCATCAGCGGGAGCGCGACCCGCCGCTCCGACGGGCTGAACGCGGGCAGGATGAACGCGTACAGCTCGTAGAGGATGAAGGGCAGCGAGAGCAGCAGGGCGGCGTAGCCGGCGACCGTGAAGGTCGCCACGAACGGCTCTGCCACGCCCAGCGTCACCGGCTTCTTGCCGTTGTCGGTCGGCGTCGCCGCGTGCGCGGCGGCGAAGGCCTTCGCCGTGCGCGCCGCCGCGGCGGCCGTCACCGTCGCCTGCGCGCGCTCGGCCTGCGAGACCCCCGGCTTGGTGGCCAGGTCGCGGACCGTGCGCTGCAGCGCCGCGAGCGTCACCGACAGCTGACCCGAGGCGGCGCCGAGCGCCTTGTCGAAGCGCGCCGTCTGCTGCTGCGAGGACTTGTTCGCCGACGAGTTCTGCGCATCCGCGAACGGCTTGTTGACGATGTGCAGGATCGCGCCGTTCTCCGCGTAGCAGAACGCGAACGCCACGCAGAAGAAGATGATGATGAGGATGAGCCGCGAGCGGAGCTCGTCGAGGTGGTCGACGATGCTCAGCCGATCCTCATGCCCGATCGGCCTGATGGCCGGCATGGGATGCTAGGCGTCGGCGCGCGGCTCCTCCGCGCGCGGCTCCGCGGCGACAGGCTCGGCCGGTGCAGGCGCCGGCTGCGCGGCAGGTGCCGGCTGCACGGCCGTGGGCGCGGCGGGCTGCTGCGGGGCGGCGGCGTCGAGCGCCGGCTTGGGGGCGTCATCGTCCTTGTCCTTGCCGGTGATCGCGTCCTTGAACTCCCGCATGCCCGTGCCGAGCTGCTTGCCCAGGCCGGGCAGCCGCTTGGGGCCGAGGACCACGAGGGCGATCAGCAGGATGATGACGAGTTCCAGGGGGCCGATGTCAGGCATCCGGGAAAGCGTAGCGCCGCGGGCCGTCGCGCTCGCCGGACGTCCGGTCGGGCGCTGCACCGCACGGCGGCGCAACACCGCAACGTTTTCCGTCCACTGGTGTTCAAGTGCATGGACAGCGACGCCGATGCGATCCGCGTTCACCCCCACACCGATGCGCCACGAGCACGACAGCACGACGCAGGTGCGCCTGCCCTCCGGACGGATGATCGAGGTCGTCTATCTCGACGAGCCCGCGATCGCCCCCGCCGGCCCGTCCGATGCCGAGCGCCGCGCCGTCGCTGCGGAGGCCGCCGCCGACCTGATGGTCTGCGGCCTGTGCGGGTGTGAGTTCGTCCAGCCCATCGACTGGGACGAGGCGGGCTCGCGCCACTGGCGGGTGACCCTGCGCTGCCCGAACTGCGAGGCCCACGGGACCGTCGTCGTGCAGGACGAGGTCGTCGACCAGTACGACCTCGCGCTCGAGCGCGGCTCCGCGGCCCTGGCGCTCTCCCTGCACGGGCTCGTCGAGGAGAACATCGACGACGAGGTCACGCGCTTCGCCGAGGCGCTCGACCGCGACCACATCCTCCCCGAGGACTTCTAGACGCTAGGCGTAGCGCGCGACGACGCCGCCGGCCACCAGCTCGAGCGCCTCGCGGCGCCGTGCGTCCAGGCCCGCGGGCAGCGCCGCACGCGCCTCGTCGACGAGCTCGAGCGCCAGCGCACGCACCTCGTCCAGCGCGCCGGTCGCCTCGACCCGGTCGCAGACCTCCTCGGCCACCTCCGGCGCGTCGATCGTCCGCGGGTCGAGCGCGGCGAGTCGCTCGTCGCGCTCACGGGCGGCGATAAACGGGAGCGTCACCGTTCCGTCGAGCAGGTCGGTGCCGCGGTGCTTGCCGGTCCGCGAGGCCGGCCCTGAGACGTCGAGCACGTCGTCGAGCAGCTGGAAGGCGAGGCCGATGCGCCGCCCGAAGTCGCCGAGCTCGAGTTCGGACTCGTCGGCGGCGAGCGCGCCGAGGGCACACGCGGCCTCGAACAGCCTGGCGGTCTTCAGCTCGCAGCGCAGCAGGTAGCGCTCGCGCGTGATGCTCGCGTCCCACGCGTCCGCGCGCTGCAGGAGCTCGCCGCGCGCGAGCGCCGAGCAGGCGTCGCTGAGGATCCGCACGGCCTCGGCGCGGTCGCCTGCCGGCGCGCCCGTCAGCGCTGCGAACGCGCGGGAGAAGAGCAGGTCACCGGCGGCGGTGGCCATCCCACGGCCGGCGCGCGCGACGACCGTCGGGCGCCCGCGGCGCAGGCTCGCGCTGTCGAGCACGTCGTCGTGGACCAGCGTCGCGCTGTGCACCAGCTCGACGGCCGCCGCCGAGCGCACGGCGGTCTCGGCTGCGTCCTCGTCGGCGAGCTCGCCCGCCGCGAGCAGCACGAGCAGCGGGCGCAGGCGCTTGCCGCCCGCGGCGATCGTCTCGCCGGCGTGCTCGGCCAGCGCCGGACCATGTCCCGCGGCGTCCGCGCGCAGGCGCTCCTCGACGCGCCCCATCAGGCCCGCCACGTGCGGGCCGCCGGCGCGCACGAGCTCGACGGTCTCCGGTGCGCCGCTCACGTCGCCGGCTTGCGGCCCGCGTGGATCGCGATGATCCCCCCGGCCGTCAGGATGTAGCGGATGTCGGCCAGCCCGGCGCTGTCGAGGCGCTGCGCCAGCTCGTGTGCGCCCGGGAAGCGCTTGACCGAGCTCGGCAGGTACTCGTATGCCGCCGAGTCAGCCGCGAGGCGGCCCAGCAGCGGCACGACCCGATCGAACCACAGGGCGAAGAACGTGGAGAGCGGCGGCCTGGTCGGCGCCGTGATCTCGAGCACCACGACGCGGCCGCCGGGGCGCGCGACGCGCGTCATCTCGCGCAGGCCGCGGTCGAGATCGGCGAAGTTCCGCGCGCCGAAGCCGACGGTCACCGCGTCGAAGCGGTCGCTGTCGTAGGGAAGCTCGAGCGCGTTGCCCCACTCCCAGCGGATCGCGGGCTCCTTCGTGCGCGCGCGGGCGAGCATCTCCTCGGAGAAGTCCGAGCCGATCACGTGCCCCTGCGGCCCGACGCGCCGCGCCAGCTCGATCGCCAGGTCGCCGGTGCCGCTGGCCACGTCGAGCGCGCTGTCGCCGGGCCGCAGGTCGGCCAGGTCCGCGGCCCGCCGGCGCCACTGGTGGTGCAGGCCCGCCGTCATGACCGAGTTCATGAGGTCGTATCCGCCCGCGATGCGGTCGAACATCGCGCGGACCTGCGGCTCCTCCAGCGTTCCGCTCGCTGGCCCGGCAGGCGGGGCTCCGGCGGCGAGCATGGGCGCGCCTACCGCAGCGACGACAGGTACGTCACCATCTCGTTGAACTGCTGCGGTGACGTGCGCTGCAGGCCGGCGAAGGACGGCATCGGGGCGGTCGGGTTGAGCAGGGTCCGCTGGATGGCCGCGGCCGGCAGGCGTGCGCCGATCTTCGTCAGCTCCGGGCCGGGCCCGGCGTTGCCGGCCTCGCCGAAGCGGTGGCAGGCCCCGCAGCCGGATTGGGAGACGACCTGCTGGCCGGCCTTGAACGTGGCGACGGCCGCGGCGCCCTGGGCCTGCACGTTCTTCGGCACGGCGATGTCGATGTTCGTCGGCGGGGCGGCCGACGCGCCGAGGTAGGTGAGGTAGCCCATCGCCGCGATCGTGAGGATGCCGGCCGTCGTGGCGACCGGCCGGCGCTCGGGCCGGCGCTCGGGGCTGCGGTCGTAGAACGGCAGCAGGAACAGCAGGATCATGCAGATCGTCGGGATGCCGATCGTCGCCAGCTGGACCAGCGCAGGCGGCTTGATGATCCGCAGGACCTCGAAGAGGAAGAAGAAGTACCACTCCGGCCGCGGCGTGTAGGTCGTCGTGGTCGGGTCGACCTTCGGCCCGAGCTCCGCGCCGAGGATGATCGACATCAGGATGATGGCGAGCATCACGACGCACGCCATCACGCTGTCCTTGGCGACGGCGTAGGGGAAGAACGGCTTGCCCTGCGACTTCAGGACGCCGTAGTCGCGGAGGTACTGCTCCTTCTCGCGCTTGTTCATGTGCTGACCGTCTCCTCGCGCAGCGCCTCCGCCGTCTTGGGCTTCATCCACGGCGGGGCCGTGGTGCCGAGCCGCGCAACGAGGTACAGGTGGAAGCCCATGAGCGCCGCGATCGCCCCTGGGACGAGCAGCATGTGGATCGCGTAGAAGCGTGACAGCGTGGTCGCGCCGAAGTACGGCCCGCCGCGCAGGAAGTCGCTCAGGTACGGGCCGATGATCGGGCCCGTGCCGTTGATGTTCACGCCCACGATCGACGCCCAGTAGGAGCGCTGGTCGAACGGCAGCAGGTAGCCGGTGAACGCCATCGTCATCGTGAGGATCAGCAGCACGACGCCGATCACCCAGTTGAGCTCGCGCGGGTACTTGTAGGCGCCGAAGAAGAACGTGCGGCCCATGTGCAGGAAGATCAGGACGACCATCACCGACGAGCCCCACTTGTGCATGCCGTGCACGAACTCGCCGAGGAAGACGTCGTTGTTGATGTGGCGGACGGAGTCGTACGCCTGGGTCGGCGAGGGCGTGTAGTACATCGCCAGGAACACGCCCGTGACCGCCTGCGAGAGGAACGCGAACATCGTCGCGGAGCCCAGCGTGTAGAACCAGTTGGTCCCCTTCGGGACCTTGCGGAACATCATCCAGCGCGCGGCGCCCGAGAGCGATGTGCGCTCGTCGATCCAGTTGACGGCGGACGCGCCGGCCTCCGCGCCCTGCTCGACCGGCGTCTGCGGGCCGTACTCCTTGCCCGGACGCTTGGGCTGCGGCTTGAGCTGGTCGGGGACCGGCGGGGCGGGGACCTTGATCTTCGGCATCAGTGCAGACGCAGGTCGGGGGTCGACGGGTAGAGGATCGGGCCGATGCCGTCCAGCGGCTCGCCGGGATCGCGCGGCGAGTAGCGCTTGAGCTCGCTGTTGACCGAGTAGCGCGCGCCGATCAGCACCTTCGTGCCGACCACGCGCGTGTAGAAGCGGTCGAGCGGGCGCACCGGCGGACCGCCCTGCACCTTGCCCAAGAAGTCGTACACCCCGCCGTGGCACGGGCAGATGAAGCGCTGCGCCGCGTTGACGTAGTGCACGGGACACCCGAGGTGCATGCACGACGTCGAGATCGCGATGTAGTTGTTGTACTGGTCGCGCTTCACCGTGTCGACGGAGGGGTTGTACTTGCGCACGTAGACCGTCGACTTGCCGGAGTCACCGATGCCCTCCACGAGGTTGATCGTGCGCGGGACGTACGTGTCGGGCCCGAAGTCGCCGACGTCGCCGACCACCTGCCAGGGCTGGTGGAAGTGCTCGAAGACCGGGCCGATGGCGAAGCCGAGCGCCGGCAGCAGGAACGCTGCCGCCGCGACGCCGCCCGCGACGTGCGCGGTCGAGGTCATGAACCGCCGGCGCGTGACCGTCTCGCCCTCGAAGGCACCGGGCATGCCGCGGTCGGCGGTGTAGCTGCTCTTCGTCTCTCTGCGGTCTGCCACGGAGGCTCCAACGTCGTGCGGCGGGTCCCCGCCGTCTGGCGGCGCGAACCTTAGCTGTCAGGAAGTCTACGTGCCGTCGCCCCGCTGCGCCGACCGGGTCAGCGGCCCGGCGCCGGGTCCCCGCCGAGCTGGCGCGCCGCAGCGCTCAGGGCCGCGGGGGCACCCGCGTCGCCGCGGCGCGCAGCGGCTTTGGCCGCCTCCAGCGCAGGGGTCGTCCCCCACCCGATCGCCGTCGCCCCGGCCCGCCAGGCCGCGCTCGCGAGCTCCGCATCACCCTCGGCGCGGGCCTGCGCGCACAGGCCGATCACGTCGGCGAGCTCGTGCACCGCGTCGACGTCGCCCAGCTCCGCCAGCCCCGCGAGCCCCAGCGCGTACAGGCGGTCGCCGGCCAGCAGCGCGAGATCCCGGTCGTCGGTGGCGAGGATCCGCGAGCGGCCCAGATGCAGGAGGTGGCCCTCGTAGGCGGCCTCCACGACAGCCGCGATCCGCGCCTCGACGCCGGCCGCGCGCGGTCCCGCGGCCGCCAGCGCGCCGAGCTGCGGGCCGTCGTCCGGCGGCCGCTGGCCGGGCGCCAGGAGCGCCTGCGCCAGCAAGCCCCCGTCGCCGGCGAGCGCCGCGGCGACCCGGTCTAGGGCCGCGGACACCTCAGGCGACCTCCGCGAACGCCGCGTGGGCGGCCTCGAGCGTGCGCTCGACGTGCTCGGCCGTATGCGCGAGCGATGGGAACCATGCCTCGAACTGCGACGGGGGCGGATAGACGCCTCGCGCCAGCAGCTGGCGGCACCATGCGCCGTAGCGATCGAGGTCGCAGCGGCGGGCGCCCTCGTAGTCGCGCACAGGCTCGTCGCTGAAGAAGACGGTGAGCAGCCCGGTGGCGAAGGAGACCTCGACCGGCACCGTCCCGGCGGCCTCGCGCAACCCGTCGGCGAGCGCCGCCGTCGTCGCGTGCAGGCGCAGGTAGGCCTGCTCGTCGAGCTGGGCGAGCGTCGCCAGGCCCGCGGCGACCGCCACCGGGTTCCCGCTCAGCGTGCCGCCGTGGTAGACGTCGCCGGCCGGGGCGATCAGCTCCATGAGCTCGCGCGAGCCGCCGAAGGCGGCGGCGGGCAGCCCGCCGCCGAGCACCTTGCCCAGGATGGTCAGATCCGGCAGGACGCCGGTCAGCTCCTGCACGCCGCCGCCGGCGACGCGAAAGCCGCTGATCACCTCGTCGAAGACGAGCAGCGCGCCGGTGGCGCTCGCCCGCTCGCGCAGCAGCTCGAGGAACCCCGCCTCCGGCGGGACGAGCCCCATGTTCGCGGGGAACGGCTCGGCGAGCAGCGCAGCGAACTCGTGCTCGCCGGTCGCGCGCACGAGCGCCTCGGCATCGTTCCACGGCACGACGACCGTGGCCGCGGTGGCAGCGGCCGGGACGCCGGGGCTCGACGGGATCGCCTGGGTCGCCAGCCCGCTCCCGGCCTGGGCGAGCAGCCCGTCCACGTGGCCGTGGTAGGCGCCGGCGAACTTCAGGAGCTTCTCGCGCCCGGTGGCCGCGCGGGCCAGGCGGATCGCGCTCATCGCCGCCTCCGTGCCGGAGCTCGTCATGCGCAGCATCTCGACGCCCGGGATCCGCCGCGAGACCTCCTCGGCGAGCTCGACCTCGCCGGCGGTGGGCGCGCCGAACGTCGTCCCCGCGCGGGCCGCCTCCTCGACGGCGTCCAGCACGCCAGGCTCGGCGTGCCCGAGGATCAGCGGGCCCCAGGAGCAGACCCAGTCGACGAACGTGTTGCCGTCGACGTCGATCAGCTCGGCGCCCTCGCCGCGCTCGACGAACAACGGGTTGCGCCGGCCGATCGCGCGCATCGCGCGCACCGGGGAGTTCACGCCGCCGGGCAGATACTGCAGGGCGCGCGCGTAGAGCTCCTGCGAGCGCGTGTCGCGGACGGAGATCATCGGCGTGACCCGCTCACGGCCGCAGCCAGCGGGCCGCGTCCTTGGCGTGGTAGGTGATGACGATGTCCGCCCCCGCGCGGCGGATCGAGGTGAGCGCCTCGAGCACCGCGGCGCGCTCGTCGAGCCAGCCCGCGGCGCACGCGGCCTTCAGCATCGCGTACTCCCCGCTGACGTTGTATGCCGCGACCGGCAGGTCGGTGGCGTCGGCCACGCGGCGCACGACGTCGAGGTAAGGGAGCGCCGGCTTGACCATGACCATGTCGGCGCCCTCCTGCACGTCGGCCAGCGCCTCGCGCACCGCCTCGCGCCCGTTGCCCGGATCCATCTGGTAGCTGCGCCGGTCGCCGAAGGCCGGCGTCGAGTCGGCCGCCTCGCGGAACGGGCCGTAGAAGGCCGAGGCGAACTTCGCGCTGTAGGCGAGGATCGGCACGTCCTCGAACCCCTCGGCGTCGAGCGCCGCGCGGATCGCTCTGACGCGCCCGTCCATCATGTCGCTCGGCGCGATCACGTCCGCGCCGGCGCGCGCCTGGCTGACGGCCGTGCGCGCAAGCAGCTCGAGCGTCGCGTCGTTGTCGACCGCCTCGCCGCGCAGCACGCCGCAGTGCCCGTGCGTCGTGTACTCGCACAGGCACAGGTCGGCGATCACGAGCAGGTCCGGGTGCGCGGCGCGGATGGCGCCGATGGCCTGCTGGACGACGCCGTCGTCGTCCCAGGCGCCCGAGCCCTCCTCGTCCTTCTCGGCGGGGATGCCGAAGAGCAGCACCGCCGGGATGCCCAGCGCGTGCACCTCGCCGGCCTCGGCGACCGCGCCGGCGACGGGCAGGCGCGAGATGCCCGGCATCGCCTCGATCGGGCTCGGAGCATCCGCGGCCTCCTCGACGAACAGCGGCATGACGAGGTCGCCGGCGCTCAGGCGCGTCTCACGCACGAGCTCGCGGAGCACCGGGGTGCGGCGCAGGCGGCGCATGCGGGTCGCAGGGAAGGCCATCGCCGGGGTCATGGTATGCCGTGCGGCGGGCGAGGGCCCGATCGGCGAGACTGCGCGCGTGAGCGAGCCCGTGAGCATCCTCTTCGTCGGCGATCTCGTGGGCGGCCTCGGCCGGCGCACGCTCCTGGGGCTGCTCCCGGGGATCCGCGAGCGCCACGCGCCGACGTTCGTGGTCGTCAACGGCGAAAACGTCGCCGGCGGCCTGGGGATCACCCCACGCATCGCCGACGAGCTGTTCGCCGCCGGCATCGACGTGATCACGCTGGGCAACCACACGTATCACCGGCGCGAGATCTGCGACTACCTCGACACCACCGAGCGGATCCTGCGCCCCGCGAACTTCCTACGCGCGCAGCCCGGCCACGGCACATGCGTCGTGGAGTCCGCCGGCGTGCGCCTCGGTGTGGTGAGCCTCTCGGGCAACGTCTTCCTGCGCGCCGGGCACCCGGCCTTTTCGACGGCGGATGCCGCTGTCGAGGAACTCACGCGCGAGGGCTGCGACCACATCCTGGTCGACATGCACGCCGAGGCGACCAGCGAGAAGGTCGCCCTCGGCTGGCACCTGGATGGGCGCGTCACCGCCGTAGTGGGGACGCACACCCATGTGCCGACGGCCGACGCCCGCGTGCTGCCGGGCGGCACCGCCTACATCACGGACGTCGGGATGACCGGGCCGCGCGACGGGGTGATCGGCGTCAAGAAGGAGCAGGCGATCGAATCGCTGGTGACGCACATGCACGTGCGCTTCGAGACCGCGGAGGGCGATCCGTGGCTCAACGCCGTCCTCATCCGGTGCTCGGCACCATTGCGGGCGCAGGCGATCGAGCAGCTGCTGGTGCCGTGGACGGCGCCTCCTGCGTGACCGGCGCGGGAACGGCGAGCCTGCCGATCAGCGCGATCAGCGCGACCGGCACGACCCAGACGAGGTAGAGGTAGAACCAGTAGGTCGTGGAGAGCTGGAAGGCGAGCAGGATCGCCCCGCTCAGCGCGGCCAGGCCGACGAGGTCATCGCGACGCGGGATGAACGCCACCCCGACGGCGAGCACGACGGCGAAGGCCTGGACGACGTGCTGGGCGACGTGCCAGCCGCCGCCGTAGAAGCCCCACACCGAGAAGGGCGCCGAGCGCGAGGCCTGGTAGGCGATCGTGTGGTCCCAGAACGTCCGTAGGTCGGACTTCGCGAGGACGAGCGCCATGCTCGCGGCGATGACGATTGCGGCCCCGGCGGAGAACGCCGCCACGCGGCGCGCGCGACCGCGACCCGGCGGCCCGAGGTCGTGCGCGGCAAACAGCGGCAGCAGCCCGAGCTGGGCGAACTTCGCCATGCCTGCGGCCGCGATGAGTGCGCCGCGGGCCAGCGGGCGGCGGTGCAGGAGGAGCGCCGCCAGCAGCAGCGCGGCCGGGAGCGCGTCGTTCGTGCCCGAGTTCGTCGCGAAGATCGTGAACGGGTAGGCGACCCACCCGTACGCGAAGACGACGCCCAGCGCGGTGTCGCGCATGCTTCGCCCGATGAGGAACAGCAGGCCGACGCAGGCCATGTCGAACGCCCCCGCGGCCGCGTGGGCCGCCGGCAGGTCGTCCCACGTGCCGTGCCACGGCCAGATCAGCTCGAACGGGATGTACGCGAGGTAGAGCAGCGGCCCGTAGGTGTCGCCGTGGTCGTTGTCGTGGGGGAACGCGCCGTACAGCGCCTGCCCGTGCATGATCTTGTCGGCGCCGATGACGCCCGCATAGCCGACGTCGATGACGTTGCCGTCGACGATGTTCAGCCCGATGCGAAAGCCGATGAGGAAGAGCGTCGCGACGGCGAGCCACTGCCACGGCACGAGCAGCTGCAGCGGCGGGGAGGCCGCAGGCCGGCGGCGCAGGCCCACCCACAGCAGCCGCGCGCAGAGGTACGCGAGCAGCGGGTAGGTCAGCGGAACCGACATGCCGAGGTTGGCGTGGTTGAAGAACGCCAGCGAGACGCTGAACCCGACGAGGGCCAGCAGGTCGAGGTGCAGCATCCGCAGCGGCCGGCGCACGTCCACGAACGGCAGGACGAACAGTGCGCACAGCGTCACCCACAGCCAGGCCGTGTTGACCGACTTGCCGAACGCCCCCGGGTAGCCCCGCGCCATCGTCCACGCCACCTGGAACCCCGTCCATGCCTCGAGCACCTTGCCGCCCGCGACGGCGACCTCAACCTGGCCGATCTCGCGCTGGGGATGGCCCTTCGTCGCCCGCGACCAGAGGTTGACCTCCCAGCGCGCGGCGTCCTTGCGCGTGGCGTCGAACGTCGAGCCGGGATAGCGCCGGTGCTCGGCGGCGATCTTCGGCACGGCCGCGGCGATGGCGGTCGCGCGTGTCTCGCTGATCGGGCCGACGGCATGTACCCGTGCGCCTGGGACGGGCGCGACCATGGCGGTGCGCGTGACGGGGACGGACGCGGCGCCGGCGGTGGCCGACGAGGGCACAGCGGCGGCGGCGCGTGCGCCCGGGGCGAGGGCAAGCAGGACGAGGGCGGCGGCGAGCGGCGCCGCGCCCCTCACCGTCCGAAGCTCCAGAGCTTGTTCGCCAGGAAGCTCAGCGGGGTGACCGCCACGATCGCGATCGCCTGCGCCGGCACCTCCTGCACGCCCGCCGCCTCGACGAGCAGTGTGAGCAGGCCGAGGCCTGCGAGGAAGGCGGCGACGCTCACCGTCAGGAACCGCGCGGCCTGATGGTGCACGGGGCGATGGTGCTCGTCGCGGCGGAAGGTCCAGCGCCGGTTCCACAGGAAGTTGTTCGACACCGCCACGAGGAAGGCGAGCGTCGCGGCGAGCGGATACGGCATCCCTGCGCCCTGGAGCGCGAGTGCGAAGACGGCGATGTTGACGACGTAGCCGCTGAGCCCGACCACGCCGAAGCGCAGCAGCTGCAGCCAGGACTCGCGCTGGCGCACGCCCGTGCGCAGCCGCAGGCGCAGCGGAGCGGGCGCAGCCCGGGGGGCTGGAGCGGCGACGCGGACGGCTGCGGCCTCGTCGGTCATCCTCGCTCAGGCTAGCGAGCGCTCACCGCAGACTGCGCAGTCCCTCGTACTTCTGGTCGCGTCTGCGCCGCCCGCCGACGAGCAGCCAGATGAAGAACACAAGCGCCAGCAGCGATACGGGCGGCGCGACGATCGAGAGCGCCGCGAGCATGATCGCCACCCCCTCCGCATAGACGGGCAGGTGCGAGCGGGCCTCGTCGTCCAGCCGCGCGGAGGCCCTGCCGAAGAGATCCCGCACCGCCGCACCCGCGACCCACGCGGCCGCCAGGCCGACGGGAATGCCCGGCCACCAGGTGTACCCGTCGCCGGCGAGCGTGGCGCAGAACAGCAGCGCGCCGATGCCCATGCCGATCCCCTGGAGCGCCGCCGCGAGCGGGGGCCGCGCGACGAGCTCGTTGCGCAGGATGAGCGAGACGAGCGCCAGGGCCGCCATTGCCAAGAGCCACCAGGGCGACTCCATGAAAGCGAAGCTCGTGCCGGAGAAGTCGACGAGGACGTTTGCGCGCGCGGCGGCCCCGGCGACGAGGGCAGGCAGGAACGGGCGGATGCCGGCGGCCTGAGCCAGGCCGAGGCCCTGCAGGATGTCGATGGCGAGGTTCACGTCCGCTACGGTGCGGCGGGCATGATGTCAGACAGCGACCCGCCCGCCCGCCGCTCCGCGCGCGCAGAGCCCCGGCGGGTCGACGCCGCCCGCGCAGGGTCGGCGGCTCGCGACCTCGAGCGCTACGCCGGCCTCTTCGCGCAGCGCACGCGCGTGATGACGTCCTCGGCGATGCGCGACCTCATGGCGATCACCGAGCGCCCGGAGGTCATCTCGCTCGCCGGCGGCCTGCCGGACACCTCGACGTTTCCGGCCGAAACGCTCGCCGCCGTGATGGCGCGCGTGGCCGCCGAGTCCTCGGCGCGGGCGCTGCAGTACGGCCCGACCGAGGGGATGGGCGCCACGCGCGAGACGATCACCGGCGTGATGGCGGCCGAGGGCGCGCGCGTGGACCCCGACGAGGTCCTCGTCACCACCGGCGGCCAGCAGGTGATCGACCTCCTCTGCAAGACGCTCGTCGACCCAGGCGACGTCATCGTCGCGGAGGGCCCGACGTACCCGGGCGCGGTCCCCACCTTCTCCTCCTACCAGGCCGACGTCGTGCAGATCGCGATGGACGCCGACGGAATGCGCGTCGACGAGCTCGAGGGGGCGCTCGAGCGCCTCGACCGCGAGGGCCGGCGCCCCAAGTTCATCTACACGATCCCGACCTTCCAGAACCCGGCGGGCGTCACGCTGTCGCTCGCCCGGCGCCGGCGGCTCGTCGAGGTCGCGCACGAGCGCGAGCTCATCGTCCTGGAGGACAACCCCTACGGAATGCTGCGCTTCGAGGGCGAGGCGCTGCCCACACTGCTCGAGCTCGACGGCGGCCACTTCGTCGTCTACGCGGGCACCTTCTCGAAGATCCTCTCGCCGGGCATGCGCCTGGGCTGGGCGGTCGCCCCGCGCCCGGTGCTCGCGAAGCTCAACCTGGCCGCGCAGGGGGCGACGCTCTGCCCCTCCTCGCTCGCCCAGCACGTCGTCAACGCGTACTTCGCGACCGGTCACTGGGAGCGCTACATCGCCGAGCTGCGCGAGCTCTACCGCCGCCGGCGCGACGCGATGCTCGACGCGCTCGCCGACCATCTGCCGCCCGAAGCGTCGTGGACGCGCCCCTCTGGGGGCCTCTTCGTCTGGGCGACGCTGCCCGAGTACCTCGACACGACGGACCTGCTCGCGCTGGCGATCTCCCACAACGTCGCGTTCGTCCCCGGGCGCGCTGCCTTCCTCGACGGCCGCGGCGCGTCGTCGCTGCGCCTGAACTTCTCCGGCTCTCACGAGGACGAGATCGCCGAGGGGGTGCGGCGCATCGGCGACCTCGTCCGCGAGCAGGTCGAGCTGTTCGCGACGCTGACGGGTCACCGGCCCGCCGCGCGCCCCGGCGAGCCCGAGCAACCGCAGGCGCGCAGCGATCTCGCGGACGTGCTCGCCCTGCCGCAGCGCCCGCACGACGGGCGTCGGCGCGACGCGCGATGAGCCCCCCGCGCACCATCGCCGTGCTCAAGGGCGGGCGCTCGCTCGAGCGCCAGGTCTCGCTCGCATCAGGCGGGCGCGTCGAGCACGCGCTCGAGCGCCTCGGCCACGCGGTCGCCGGGATCGACGTCGGGCCGGACCTCGTCACGCGGCTGCGCGACGCGCGGCCGGATGCGGTGTTCATCGCGCTCCACGGCCGCGACGGCGAGGACGGGACCGTGCAGGAGCTGCTGGAGGCGCTCGGCCTCCCCTACACCGGCCCGCGGCCGGCCGGCTGCGCCTTCGCGCGCGACAAGGTGCTCGCCAAGCATCTGATGCTCGGCGCCGGCATCCCGACGCCCGACTTCCTCGTGTTCAGCGACACGACGCTCAAGGAGATGGGCGCGGCCGACGCGCTCCCCGGCATCGGCGAGCGGCTCGACTTCCCCGTCGTCGTCAAGCCGGCGCGCAGCGGCAGCGCGCTCGGCGTGCGCTTCGCGGCCTCACCCGAGGAGGTCCCGGCCGCGCTGCTGGCGGCGCTCTCCTACGACGACAAGGTGCTCGTCGAGCGCTACGTGCACGGCCGCGAGCTCGCGGTGTCGGTGCTCGGCGGCGAAGCGCTGCCGGTCGTCGAGGCCGTTCCGCACGACGAGGACTTCTACGACTTCGAGGCCCGCTACACGATCGGGCGCACGAGCTTCCACTGCCCGGCCGAGCTGGGCGACGAGCAGACCGCGCGTGCGCTCGAGCTCGCCGTGCGCGTCGCGCAGCTGCTGGGCCTGACCGACGGCTCCCCGCGCGTCGACCTGCTGCTCGAGGAGGGCAGCGGCGCGCTGCACGTGCTCGAGGCGAACGCGATCCCAGGCATGACCGAGACGAGCCTGACCCCGCAGGCGGCGGAGGCGGCGGGCATCGGCTTCGACGAGCTCATCGCGCGCGTGCTCGAGCGCGCGCGCTGATCAGCTGTCCGAGGCGAAGTCCTCGGGCGAGACCTCGTCGAGAAACTCCTTGAAGCGGTCGACGACCTCCTCGGTGTCCTCGACCTCGTGCTCGAACTCGATCGCCGACTCGGCGATCACGTCCTCGGCCGCGAAGATCGGCGCGCCCGCGCGCACGGCGAGCGCGAGCGCGTCGCTCGGGCGCGAGTCGATCTCGATCTCGCGGTCGCCGGCGACCAGCGTCACGGTCGCGAAGAACGTGTTGTCGCGCAGCTCGGTGACGGCGACCTGGGTGCAGCGCGTCTCGAGCTCGCCGAGCACGTCGAGCATGAGGTCGTGCGTCATCGGGCGCGGCGTCGAGGCGCCCTGGAGCTTCATGAGGATCGCCGCGGCCTCGGGGTGTCCGATCCAGATCGGCAGGAACTTGTTGCTGTCGACCGTCTTGAGCAGCACGATCGGCTGCTTGCCGACCATGTCGAAGCTCACGCCGTAGATGACCATCTCCTGCACGAACCTGCTCCCGCAGCTCGGGTGGGCGGTACATGCCGGAGCATAGCCCCCGCCCCGGGCCGTATCGGCACCTCGCCCAGGCCGCGCCGCGGGTTCCCCCGGTGCCACGCCGTGTGGCTTGGCCGGCTGGGCGCTCGCGTGCCCGCGTACAAAGGCCCGGGCGACCGCGTTCCCGGCGCCGGCGAGGCGGTCAAGCTTGGCCGCTCGGCGGGCAGTGGGCTATCCAGGACTCGAACCTGGGACCTCTTCCTTATCAGCGAGCGCGAGGGACAGGACGAGCGTGCGCATGACGACACGAACGTGCACGAACCGCCTGCAAAGGGGCGAGATCCGCAGCTGAGGCTGTGGAGCGAGTAGGAGCGCCGATTCCGAGCTGATGTACCCGTTTGGTACCTCCCCGAGCGAGCCCCAACGGGACGTCCGGCGCGTCCATCAGCCTGATTCTCCGTGACCGGCGATGAGTCTCACCTGGCCGATGTGCGCGATCCCGAGGGCCGCCCGGTCGCGCTGCTCGCGCGCATCTGGAACGAGAAGATCGCGTGCGATCACCCCGAGCTCGCCGTGCACCTCGACGACGTGCTCCTGGCGGTGCAGCAGCCCGACCACATCGAGCCCGATCGGCGCGAAGCCCGCGCCCGCCACTACCGCCGTGCCGTCGGCCCGAGCCGCTGGCTGCTGGTCATCGTAAGCTACGAACAAGAGCCCGCGCGGATCGTCACGGCGCTCGCGACACGCAAGGATCCAAGACGATGGAAGCAGTAGACGTCCATATCGGCCCGCTGGTCTTCGACCATGCCGACTACGACCGCGACGGCGACGTCCTGTACCTGCACATCGGCCCGCCCCAGGCCGGTGAAGGTGAAGAGACGCCCGAAGGCCACGTCCTGCGCTTCGCGCCCGGCACACAGCGCATCGTCGGGCTGACGGTCATCAACGCACAGCACCTCCTCGATCGCGACGGGCGCCTCGTCGTCACCGTGCCCGAGACCGTCGAAGCGAGCGCCGCCGAACTGGCCGGGGCGCTTCGCGCCGCCTGACCGACGACGGGTCGCCTGATCTGCGCCCGGGCCCATTTCCGGCCCACGAGCGACGACCGGTCCTTCAGCGCAGACGCCCCTCCAACACAAAACCCCGCCGGAGCGAGTGGGCGATCCAGGATTCGAACCTGGGACCTCTTCCTTATCAGACGAGCCAGGGTGTACCCCCGAGTTCCCCCGAGGGGCAGATGTCCCTGTTTGACGAGGTCGAGGCGGACTGACGGGGACTCGCGGACCCCCACGGGGCGATCTCATCCGGCCCATTTCCGGCCCAGGAAGGTTGAGAAGAGGTCGGGCGCAGGACGCGAACTGGACGGCTTGCTGGGCCGGAACACCGGCGCCGGCTCACTGAGTCGGTGAAACGTCGACCGGGCGCTGCCGTGTTCCACGCCCAGCCACCTTCGCTGTCGCCTTTCGTCCGAAGGGACAGCGCGCACGGTCACAAGTGCGTGGGCTCGCGCATAGTTGTGGGTGGATGGCGACCGACGAGGAGCTGCTGTTGGCAGCGCGCGATGGTGATGGCGAGGCGTTCTCGCAGTTCTATCGGCGCCATGTTCCGGCCATCACGGCGTTCATGCGCAAGCGTGTTGCCTCACCGGAATTGGCGTTTGACCTGACTGCGGAGACGTTCGCTTCCGCGGTGAACGGGCTGTCGGGATTTCGTCCGGAGCGCGGGAGCGCTCGCGGCTGGCTGTTCACGATTGCCGCCAACGAGTTGCGCCAGGCGTGGCGCCATCAGCAGGTCGCGGACCGCGCCCGTCGTCGCCTGGCATTGGAACCCGTCGTCCTGGACGACAACGCGATCGAGCAGGTCGAAGCGCTGTGCGCTGAGGAGCCGTTGACGGAGGCGCTGGCTGCGCTGCCGGATGACGAGCGTCGTGCGGTCCTGGCGCGCGTCGTCGATGAGCGCGGCTACGACGACATCGCCGCGGAAATGCGCTGCTCTGAGGCTGTTGTGCGCAAGCGCGTCTCCCGCGGCCTGCAACGCCTGCGCTCCACAGCAGAGGAACCGACATGACACCGAACCCGTTCGACGACCTCGAACAGCAGCTGCGTGCCGCCGTCGAGCAACGCTCCAGGCGGCGCAAGCGCGTGTCCAGGCGCACGCTGCTGGCGGTCGCTGCCGCGCTCGCGCTGACCGGGGGCGTGGCCGCGGGTGCCACGCTGCTCAACCGCGACGCCGACACCGCCGCGGTCAATCGCGCCCTCGCGCGCGGTGAGACCGTGGCAATGACGCTTCCCGCGTGCTCGCGCGCGCTGCACTCGCGACCGGTCAAGGTCATCTCCGGCGCTCCGAGCGCGGCCGTGCTCGCCCAGCTCGGTGTCTTTCGCCGCGCCCAGATACCAGCTGATCGCAGGCTCCCGGCGCACTTCAGCACTGGGCTGCCGTTCTCCGGCGCAGTGTTCCTCAAGGACTCGGTTCGCATCGCGCACACCGACAACGGCGCGCGCGTCGCCCTCTACGTGACGCGCGGCGTTGGACGGTTCCCCGGCATGCCCGCGGACCCCGTCGCCTGCGCACAGGCAACCCAGGACGAGGCGGTGCAGGCGGCCGCGAAGGACAACGCGGAGGTCCGCGCTCGCGTGCAGCGCATCACCACGGGACGCCTTGACCACGCCAAGGCGGTCGCCGCTGGCGCGAGCGACGAAATCAACTTCATGCAGATCACCTCCAACGGGCACATCGGCGGCGGCAGCGCGACCTACGTCAGCAACGGCAAGATCCCCGCGCTGACCAATTACGGCCAAGGCAAGCTCCACGGCCATCGCACAGTCAACATCTCCGGCCTGGTCCCTGATGGCATCACGACCGTCCGCGCCGTCGACCTCAGCGGCCCGTCCGGCCAGCGCGCCGCGCCGATCACCGTCAAGGTCAGCGACAACGTCTATTCGCTCAGAGCACCGCGCCGCATGGGGCCGCGCATCATCCTCGACTGGCGCAACGCGGCCGGCACGGTCGTGCGGCGCGTGCATGTCACCTACTGAGACCGTCCGCAAGCGGAGCGGCGTGTCGCTTTTCGTCCAAGGCGACAGCGAACGTCTCGGCCCCCTGGCGCTGCTCGGCGTCGTCGTTGGCTCGATGCGAACCGCCCAGTCCTTCACGGCTCCGTGTAGTCGTATTCGTCCACGCTGAGCCCGGCGCCAAAGGCGGCAACGAGGTCGATCTGCTCGCGAGTCATCGTCCACCCCAGCGAGAGCGTTGGACCGAAATGGGAAATCACGACGTCGATGAAGACATCCGCGGCGTCCCCCAGCCTCCGAACGGCCTCGGTCCGAGAGCCCAACGCGGCGCTCAGGGCGTCCAGCTGGGGTGTCATCGCTGGCTCGATGTCCGCTGGGACCTCCCAGATCCACTGGTGGCGCTGAACAACCGGCCCGGCGACGCCTCCCGAGCGGATGGGATGGCCGATCTCACGGGACGTCGAAGGCGCCATCCCAACAACCTCAGTGACCTGATCTGGCCCGAGCGTGTGACTGAAGATGCACAGCGAGCACCGGACTTCCGTACGCCCAGTCCGACCACGCGGAGTACCCGTACCTGTCTCACGCCTTGGGGCGACCACCGCGCAATGCTCGCAGAGCAGATACACGGGAGCGTCGTTGCTCATGCCCGAGCGGCGCGTGTCGCTCTTCGTCCGTTGGGGCTGTCTTGGAAACTCAGGCGCGTCAGCCGCGCTGGTTCCTTCAATCACAGCGGCTGTCGCGCCCGCTGCAGCGGTGGTGAGGTGGCGACGCGGTTTTGGGCTTTGTAGTCCGCCAGGTCGGCGTTCAGCTCGTCGATCGCGTGAACGAGCGTCGGCAAGGGCTGGTTGGTGAGGTTGCGCCAGTTCGCCTGCTGGAGCGCGCTCATGCCGATGCTGGCGCCGCTCATCAGGCGTATCCGTGAGGGACCGTAGGACCGAGGCTCGAACTCGCGTATCTCAGTCCAGGACACCCGTACCGTTCGGAGAGTGTTGCGCACTACAACGCCCTCCGGCGCGGCGGTGACCGTAGCTGCGAAGTACCGGTACGTCAGAACGCTCAAGGGCACGAACATCCCGAGGCACAGAGCGAGGATCTCGAGACGGAGGTCAGATGGCGCACCCATGACCTGGGCTGCGCCGAGCGCGAGTATCCCCAACGAGACCCATATGCCCGTACGACGGGAGTGGGTACGAAAGACCTCGACCCCCTTGTCTCGCGGTGATTGCGCTCGGACAGTGCTCACGGTGTCCTGATCGGCGTCCTTCGCGCCTGGCATGAGATACGCCACTCGGACGAGCGCAGCCCCTTTCCATGCGTTGCGACACGGAGCGCTGTCGGAGGACGGCTGCTCGGGTTCCTATCGCTGGGGGTGGGTCGTGCAGGCAGCAGGAGTCGTCGATTGCGCTGGTAGGGGTCGTTCGCCGGTCACGTTGGCGGGCTACAACGCGGGGCGTGCGCCGCGCAACAAAGGACGCCGCTACCCGGCAGATCCGCCGACGGTCGAGGAGATCGTCGCCGTCATGCGCCAAGCGGGCAACGGTGCACATGGCGAGCGCCTGCGCGCGTTGATCGTGGTGCTCTGGCGCGCGGGGCTGCGGATCGGTGAGGCGCTCGCGCTCACCGAACTGGATCTCGACCCGGAGCGCGGATCGGTGCTCGTGCGCCGCGGCAAGGGCGGCAAGCGCCGCGAGGTCGGGATGGACGCGTGGGCCTGGGAGCAACTGCAGCCGTGGCTCCAGCCGCGCGTGCAGCTGCCTGTCGGGCCGCTGTTCTGCGTGATCAACGCACCCACCCAGGGGCGCCACTGCACTCCCGGTGCAGTGCGTGAGCAGCTACGACGCGTCGCGCGCCAAGCCGGGGTGCGTAGACGCTTCGCCCCGCATCAGCTACGCCACGCGCATGCTGTTGAGATGGCCCGCGAGGGCGTACCACTGAACGTCATCCAGCGCCAGCTGGGGCACACCAACCTCGGCGTCACCTCGATCTACCTGCAGGGCATCGACAACACCGAGATCATCGCCGCCATCAACGCCCGCCGCGCGCCCGTCCTCAGCGCCAGCTCGAAGCTGCGCCTCTGACCGTCCGGGGCGGGCAGCGCTGCTCCGTGTCGCAACGCATGGAAAGGGACAGCGAGACGAGACGGGTCAGTCAGGCAGCTGGTCGGCTCTCGGCCAGTCGGGCCGGTCGCCCATGTGAGGCACCGCGTTCCACTCGGAGTTGCTCACTGCGGCGTACGGGACTTCGAGGTTCTCAAGGGTCTCGCGCAGCGTGAACACCTCATCGCGGGCGCGCACAAGGATGTCGTGATCCTGAGGGTTGTCGCTCGCCCAAGCCGTCAACGCGGCAAGAAACCGCGCCTGCTGATCGAGGTGGCGGAGCAGCTGGCCCCGGTCGTCTGGAGACATCGGCCCAGCTTATGCCTGGCCCGCTCGGTGTCCGTTTGGACGCGGAGCGGGAGCGGGACTGCGCTACGTCAGGTGCTGCAAGCCCGCCCAGATGAGCCACAAGGCGGCAACGCCGTAGAACGTCCGCGCCAGCGCCCGCTTGAAGCGGAGCGAGTGGAGGAAGGGCGGATTGGTGAACCGGTTGCCGCGGCGTCGGAGCGCGCCTCGTCCATCTGAGGCCAACGGCTCTGGTCGCCGAATAGCAGGCGGCTCAGGCGTCCATTCGCGGCGAGAAGGCAGATCCCGAGCACCACTGCAGCAACGGCGATGACATTGGTGCTCATGGAACCTCACGGGCCGAACTCACCAGAACGTCATCGGCGTGCACGGCGCGGCGCTGAACGCCAGCCGTCCTCCTTCATAGAGACGAAAAGCAGCCGCCAGTCTGGTCAGATGACGACGAGCCTGGTCGGCGTCTGGATCCAGTAGCACTCGTACTGCTTGGTGTCAGCGAGGCACTTAAGCCTGTCGCCATTTGAGAAGCGCAGCACGAGCGTCGAGTCCTGCTCGACCGCCGCTGCCGCGATGGTCGTTCCCACCAGGCGCATCAGCTGCGATCCCTGCGGCGGCACGTCGATCCGTTCGGCGTCCACGCCATCTCGGTCGTGCGTGTACCGCCCGAGCAGCGTGATCGCATAGCCCTCGAACGCGACCACGACGGTATTGGCAGTGAACGAAACGAGTTCTACCTCGCGGCCCACAAGGTCCGAAGCGTCGAAGTCTGCTGGGAAGTCGTACACGTCGTTGTGCGCTTCGCTCCGACGTGGCTCACTCCTGCAGTGGGGCCATCATGGCGCTCACTGTCGCTTGGGACGACGAGCGACAGCGCCGCCGTCGGCTAGCGCCGGGCACTCCAGAAGGTTGCGAGGGTGACGAGGTAGCTGACGGCTAGGACGGTCAGCAGCCAGAAGGCGACGACTGCCGCAGACTCGCCGAGGATCAGGAGCACCGCTGGGATCGCTCCCAACAGCCAGGCGATCCTGTGGAGCGCAGTGTCCTGGTTGTCGCTGGTTCGCACCGGTGACCGTCGCGCATTGGCAGGCATCCGCGATGACATCACGCGCGGCAGGAGCATCAGCGTGGCGATGACCAGCCACAGCAACCCGAGGAGCGCCCAGGCGAAGACGGGCACGACTACTTGCTCGCGGTCGACATAGCCATCTCATCGGACTCATCGGGATTCACGAGTAGCGACTTGACCGACCACACGTCACTGTCGCTTGGGACGACAAGCGACACGGAGGATGATCGGTCCGGTGCTCTACTGCGGGCGCTGCTGGTAGAACCGGCGCGCTGATTCGGCGGCGATGCCGAGGCTCGAGCCGATGTCCTGCCAGCTGGCGCCGAGCTCGTACGCCGAGCGCGCCAGGCGCCCGGCGATGTCGTCGAGCTCCAGCAACGCGTCGCGCGTGTCGCTGAGCGCGGCGAGCGCCTGCTGTTCGGGGAGGGCGTCGAGTGCGACGAGCCGCGCCTTGGACTCCGGCCGGCGAGCGAGCTCGCGCTCGACGAGCTTGGCCAGGTAGTCGGAGACCGAGATCCCGCGCAGCAGCGCGAGCTGGCGGAAGGCCTGCCAGGTCTCGTCGTTGACGCCCACACGCGTGACCCTGCTGCCCGCCATCGTTACAACGCTACTCGCATTCAGGAAATGCAACTGTGTGCGCGGTTCTGGGCCTCGAATCTCGGTGGCGATCTGGAAAGCGCGAGCGGTGCGCTCTCGTGAGGGTGCAGAGGTGTGCCCGGTCCCCGACGTTCGGGGTACTCGGGCGGCATCTGCAGTTCGGGGTGTGCGGCGGGAACCTGGACAGCAGTTTCGGGCGGGGGGCGGTCGTGCCGCTCGCGCGACTATGAGATGTGACTGATTCTCTGCTCACGGTCGGCGACGTCGCCCAGCTGTGCCAGGTGCATTGCAAGACGGTCACGCGTGCCATCCAGGCGGGCCGGTTGCGCGCTGTGCGGCTGGGCCGGCGCGGCGCCTACCGCATCAGGCCGGAGGACCTCGACCAGTGGATCGCCGACAGCGCCATCGGCCCGCCTGCTCCCATGACCGCGACGCCCGACATCTCGCTGCGCCGGCCCGCCAGGGGTAGGCTCGTTCTCGATGGGCGAGAGGGACGGCTGATGTGATCCAGCGGCGCGAGCGACGTAGGCGCGACGGCGCCGAGTATGTCGTCTGGCGCGTGCGCTGGCACGAGCCCGATGGGGCCGAGCGCAGCCGCACGTTCGATCGCCGCGCCGACGCGGTCGCGTACGAGGCGCAGGTGCGCCTGGCGAAGCGCGCGGGCGACCTCGCTCCCCTTGATGCCGGCAGGGAGACGCTCGCCGACTTCGCGGAGGAGTGGTGGGAGCTGTACGCCAAGGCGAACCTTCAGACCGCGACGCTGAAGAACTATGCGGTCCTCTGGAACAAGCACGCGCTGCCGCGCCTGGGCCAGGTGCCGCTGCGTCAGCTGACGCCGCAGGTGATCACGCGGTTTCGCGCCGACCTCGAGCGTGACGGGGTGCGCCCGCCGACGGTGCGCAAGACGCTCGTGACGTTGCAGTCGATGCTGCGCGTCGCGGTCGAGTGGCAGCGCATCCCGTCCAACCCGGTCAAGGCGACGCGCAAGCCGACGGTGCGCCCCGAGCGCGCCGTCGCGCCGCCTGCGCCCGTGACTGTGGAGCGGATCCGCGCGTGGTTGCAGGAGCACGGCGAGCCGCGCGACGCGGTGCTCGTCAGCGTCCTGGCCTACGCCGGCCTGCGGCCGCAGGAGGCGCTCGCGCTGCGCTGGCGCAACGTCCGCGAGCGCACGCTGCTCGTCGAGGCCGCGGTCGCCCACGGCGAGCTCAAGGGCCAGAAGACGGGCCGCCCGCCGCGGACCGTCAAGTTGCTCGCCCCGCTGCGCCAGGACCTCGCCGAATGGCGCCTTGCGTGCGGCAGGCCTGACGGCGAGGCGTTCGTCTTCCCCGCGGCCGGCGGCGGCGTCTGGCAACTGCACGCCTGGCAGAACTGGCGCAGGCGCTCGTTCGGCGCTGCGATCACGGCGCTCGACGTCGGCGAGCTGGTGCCCTACGACCTGCGCCACGCGTTCGCCTCGCTGCTGCTGCACGAGGGCCGCCACTCGGTCATCGAGATCGCCCGCCAGCTCGGGCACAGCCCGACGATGACGCTCAACACCTACGGGCACGTGATGGACGAGCTCGACGGCGAGGCCGGCGTCTCGGCCGAGGAGGAGATCCGCCGCGCCCGCGCCCAGATCCGGCCCATTTCCGGCCCACGACAGGCGAACGGCACTCCAGCACAGGCGCCCCTCCACGAAGAAACCCCGCCGGAGCGGGGCCTTTGCGAGTGGGCGATCCAGGATTCGAACCTGGGACCTCTTCCTTATCAGGGAGCGCGAGCAACGAGACGAGCGTGCGCATGACGACACGAACGTGTACGAACCGCCTGCAGATCGGCCAGATCAGCAGCTGAGACTGTGGACCGAGTAGGAGCGCCGATTCCGGGCTGATGTACCCGTTTCGTACCTCGCGGTTGGGGACAATTCGCAACGGCGCGACGGTACGTCCTGGGTGCTGATTGCTCGCACAGACAGCCGACCGTCGCCGATAACTACCTGCTTGAGGCGCCGCAGTGTCTCGCGCCGCCACCCAAGCGACGCGTTGATAGCTTCACTGGGGTGATTTCCGGTCGCCTACACGCCGAAGCGTCCTAACCCGACCCGGTTGGCCAGATGCCCAAACCACGCTGACTGACCTCTTGGGGGCTCTCGCGCAGGCCCACACAACGCCGCCGCGACAGTGGACCTTGAGCGCCCGGGCGCGCCAGGCTCGGGGAGCGTCGCTGCTCACCATGGGCGTCGCGTTCCGGGCGCCGACCGCGAACCAGCAGGCGGGAGGGATTCAACCCGCGTTGGCACTAATTTAAGTCTGGCCTACGCGTGAGCAGCCAGCGAATAGCACGCCGCGCCCTCCAACGCCGAGTGCGCGGTAGCTGGTGAGCAGCTCGTCGCAGAGCATCGAGACTCGCCGGGGTTTCAATCATCGACAGGGCGCGGGCGGCCATGTCGCAGACACGGCGGTCGGAATCGTAGAGCGACTTCTCGAGCGCTGGGACTGAGGCCCGGTTGGGGACCCGGCCGAGCGCTCCGCACGCCTGCAGCCTGACGACCGCCGCCGAATGTTCTGTGAGCGCGACCAGGCCAGGGATGGCCTCGCGGTCTCCCATCTCGCCTAGCGTTCGTGCAGCTGCTGCCGCTACGCGTTGATCGGAGTCGCCTAGCACCATCCGAAGGTAACCAGCTGCATTTGGATCACCTGCCCGTTCGAGGCAGAAGGTCGCGTACAACCTCACAGTCGGATCGCTGTTCTTGAGTTCCATTGCGATCCGCTCGACGGCCTCGGGACTCGGATCGCTCGCGAGGCGCTTAAGGAGCGTCAGAGTGGTGTCAGAATCCACGAGTCGCCGTCAGGACTGATTGGTTCAAGCGGCAGCCGCGCTGCAGCAGCCGAGGCCTCCTGAGCCGGGCTGGGTTTCGCGGAGACCGGATTGATTGGTTTCCTCTCGATCATGAGAGGGAGAGATTGGAAGCTATCGGGTGGCCGAGAGTCTCGAACTCGGCGGGCGGGATGTCGCCGAGCGATTCGTGCAGGCGCTCGTGGTTGAACCAGCTGACGTACTCGACGATCGCCAGCTCGAGCTGCGAGCGGGTGCGCCAGACGCGGTCGCGGATGAGCTCGGTCTTGAGGCTGTCGACGAAGCTCTCGGCCAGGGCGTTGTCGTAGGCGTCGCCGATGGTTCCGACCGATCGCTCGATGCCAGCCTCGGCGAGGCGCTCGGTGTAGCGAATAGATACATACTGCGAGCCATGGTCGCTGTGGTGAACCAGGTCGCCGGTGAGCGGTCTGGCGTACAGGGCCTGCTCCAGGGCGTCGAGCACGAGGTCGGTGCGCATGGACCGGGACACTCGCCAGCCGACGATGGCCCGCGAGAACACGTCGATGATGAAGGCGACGTAGACGAAGCCCAACCAGGTGGCGACGTACGTGAAGTCCGCCACCCAGAGCTGGTTCGGCTTGCTCGCCACGA
>Ga0335070_10000841_pt1 | contig 35262 bp, 34 predicted proteins | sample Lox_Sample_13_FD_206722 | JGI IMG/M metagenome (GOLD analysis project Ga0335070, IMG submission 206722) | Soil microbial communities from Loxahatchee National Wildlife Refuge, Florida, United States - Lox_Sample_1.3 | ecosystem: Environmental > Terrestrial > Soil > Wetlands | place: USA... | reverse complement strand
CCCCGATGTCTGTCCCGATTGAGATTGTGCCGGAGGCGGGATGGAAGAGGGCATCCTTCATATCGAGGCTCTCATAGATCTCCTTCGTCGCCTTTGTTATGAGAAACCTCTTGCTCTTCTTATACATGGACAGGGCGATGGCCCTGATGGCTTCGGCAGTCTTGCCCTTTGCGAAGATTACCTCCGGAATTCCCTGTCTCAGATGCCTGTGATGATCGACCTTTGCAAAGGAGATGTCTTCATAGGGAAGGTCTTTCAGCTTTCCAAGGGCCTTTTCGGGAGACAACTCTCCCGATTTGACGGCGGAGAGGATTTCCCTTACCCGGGAGCTATCCATGAAACTCGGTCTTGAGAGTACGGTTCATCAGGTCGTTTGCGGCGAGGGCGGGCGACTTGTCTTTGTAAAGGACCATATAGATCTGTTCTACGATCGGCATCTGCACGTCGTATTTTTGAGAGAGTTCGTACGCCGATTCTGCGGTGGCCACTCCTTCGGCCACGCTCATCGTCTCAGCAAGGATATCGTTCAGCTTCATGCCCTGACCGAGTTTCTTGCCGACGGTATAATTCCGGGAAAGATGAGCGGTGCAAGTGAGGATAAGGTCCCCAAGTCCGCTGAGACCCGAGAATGTCTGCTCTTCGGCACCCATGCTTATGCCCAGGCGTTCGATTTCAGCCAGACCCCTTGTCAGGAGTGCGGCCCTTGCATTGTGTCCGAGTTCAAGACCGTCGCAGATGCCTGATGCAATCGCTATCACGTTCTTCAGAGCCCCGCCCAGTTCGACTCCCAGGACATCATCATGGGTATAAACCCTGAAATAGTGGGTATTAAAGATCTCCTGCAAGAGTAAGGCAGTAGACGCATCTTGGCAGGAGAGGGTGACAGCCGTCGGGAGTTTCCTTACAACCTCAAGGGCGAAACTTGGGCCTGAGAGCACGGCGACCTGATGACTCGTCACCTCTCTTATGATGGACGAGACGGTGAGAAGGGTTTTCTTTTCTATGCCCTTTGAGGCGTTGATTATGACTGCGCCGTCCGCGATGTATGGAACGGCACTCGTGATGATTTCTCTCGTGTATTGCGTCGGTACCACATTGAGTACATACCGGGCGTTCCTGAGGGCTGTGCTGAGATCATTCGTGATGGCAACGTCATCAGGAACGGTGACCCCTGGCAGATAGGTCCTGTTGACCCTCGTGATCTTCATCTCCTCACAGAGGTCCCTCTCATGTACCCAGAGCGAGATGTCATACCCTTTCTCTGCAAGGAGGCAGGAGAGGGTAGTCCCCCAGCTTCCGGCGCCTATGATAGATATGTAACTCATCGGACAGAATCCTCCATCTGAAAGAACGGTTGAATATAACAGATTCGTAGATAGGGATGCAATCGGAAAGGGCTTGTTTCCTTCTTTTTAAACGCTCGACACCTCATGGGAAGAAGTCTGATAACAATTATGAAAATATCGGTGGACAGAAACAGGGGATATTATTTTCAAAGTGAAAGAATGAAGCACAGTGATAGCTCATCATTAGTGATAAGAGAGTTAGAATTATTTTTTGAAACCGCCTCTCCCGGCGATATATTTGTTACGCATATTGAGGTAGCGGTTGGGTAAACTTCGTCTATTGTCCGGGAGAGAGGTCTGTGCGATTCTTGCCCGGCATGGCTTCACCGAGGTGAGAAGGAGAGGAAGCCACATCGTTATGCAGAAGACAGTACGATTACTATTCCAGTCCCTGGCACATCATGAGATCAGAATTGGCACCCTGCAGTCTATCATACGGCAGTCCGGCATCCACCGCTCTGAATTTGAATGATGAAATGCCGCCGCATAACGACTGCCATCCGCACGAGTGATTTGTTAGCAGCCTAATTTTTTGCCTCCACCAGTTTTCCAGTCACAAATTTATGAATTATACTGGAAACATATGTCTGATAAGGCAAGCCTTCGCTCACCGCCTTCTTTTGCAATTCAGTCAGGTCTCTTTCGGAAATTCTTATATTCAGCCTTTTATCTTTTTTAAGAGTATTCCGTGCATACTTCATCAGTTCGGCTTTTCTTTTTGAAAGGTTCTTAACCGGAATCCATTCGCCTTTCTCAAAACTGTCCAAAATTTCCTGTTCTTCTTTAGTTAATTTAGCTTTCATTTCTCTCCTCCGAAATAAATATCTGTTGCCTTTCTACTGGGGATAATGGTTTTCAGAAATATTTCTTCTGCATCCTCGACATATGGGACAAGATAAGCATAATTATTTATTCCGATTACCATTATCCGCTGTTCCGGATACCTTTTCCGATTCGGGTGTAGATAGTCATCTAAAATGTCGCCTTTTTCAATATAGAAAACAATATCCTCAAAACAAATGCCTCTTGATTCTTTAAGTTTCAGACTCTTTTCTGTATTCCAATTGATATGCTTCATCTATTGATAGAATAGCACATTGTGTGCCTTTTGGCAACGGACGATTTCATTAACGAGTTATTATAACTCGATAACTCCGGCATTCTTCATCCTTCGCAATCCACCATAGATGTCGTGTCGGGCGTAACTACTCGATGTCTCGTATAATCGCGGTCGGCTAATATAACTTTTGTAATGCTATCGAGTTTTCCGTCTAACATGAGTTCCCCCCAAAAAACATATTTTTTCTACTCTGACTATCCGACCGCTGTCAAGCAGAAACACTCTTTTGGAAAAAATGAATCCAGGCAGCAACATCATCTTCTCTGCTCATTAGCTATGATATACTGAAGAAAACCTTAAGCCGGCCATGATCACCACGGTGAGGAGAGAATGCCTGGGATAATAAGAGGTAATCAGGATAATAGGAGGTAATGATGCATAATCGGAAGTTGATGGGTGGCATCATCTTCTTGTTGCTTGTCTTTGCATTTTGTGCGTCGCTAGTCGGAGCATATGATAAGAGAGATCTTGAAAACTGGCTAAATGAGGCTGAGTCGACACTCGAAGGAACGGACAGCTATACTGCAATTTTTCATAAACGGGAGAGGATACAACAGAGACTGACTGACGAAGAAACTATCTTTCTTAAATTTAAAAAACCTTTCAAGGTCTATATGAAATGGATAAAAGAACCTTATAAAGGGCGCGAAGCGCTCTATGCCGAAGGATATAATGACAATCTCATAAAGGTTCGCGAATGCGGCATTGCAGGGATGATAACGCTAAATATCGATCCCAAAGGTACTTTAATTATGAAGGGCAGCCGACATCCTATTACGGATTCCGGGCTTGAAAACCTTGTCAAACTCATGAGAACGAACCTGAAGAAGAGCACAAACGCCCAAGAGGTTAATATTAAAGAGCACGGCGAGGAGAAAGTATACGGAAGGACTACGAGAAAGGTTGAGATCATCTTTCCCAAGGATAAGACAAAATATTATTACTGTTATCGGGCCTTGATGAATTTTGATGTGGAGACAAAAGTGCCGATCAGGGTGCACATCTATGATTGGGATGACTCCCTGCTGGAGAGTTACGGATATGAAGCTGTAAAGCTTCATGCGGGACTCACCGAAGCAGACTTTGATCCGAACAATTCAGAATATAGATTTTAGGCATGATAGGTTAAGCTGCGATTCTTGGAGCATTGTCTACTTCCTGAGCGGCCCTCTTGCGATAAAAGAATGTACCATGCGAAATATGGGTTTCGAAAGATTATCCGAAAGTGCTTGATTGTGTATAATATGAAACAACACAGATCAATCGTGACGTCTTAAGGAGAGGTGAATGACTCTTAATAGTTATGATGTACAGGCCTTACAAAGGATGAAAGGAATGGTCTTCCTGTTACTATCCTTTCTCCTTGTTCCAAGTCTTCTCCAGGCCGGCACAGAAGCCTATCCATATGGTAACGGCAGTACGGTTATCGGTTGGGTGAGAGATCACAGAGTGAGGGATGGGGAATCGTTGATCGAACTAGCGAGGGCATCAGGAATAGGTTATAACGAGATTGCTGATGCGAACCCCCTCCTTGACCCCTTTGTCCCGGGAACGGGCGCTCTGGTGACGGTACCTCACTCATGGATACTCCCTGATGAGGAATCCTATGACGGGATCGTTATCAATCTTTCTGAATTGCGACTCTACTATTTCTTCCGGCAGGGAGCGTCCCGACTCGTCATGACATTTCCCATCGGGATCGGCAGCGAGGGAAACGACACCCCTACCGGGGAGTTCAGGGTTGTAGAGAAGATCGTCCAGCCGGCCTGGCACGTTCCTGAATCTATCAAGAATGAAAAGCCGTGGCTGCCAGCCGTAGTCCCTCCGGGGCCTGATAATCCCCTTGGTTCTCACGCATTAAGGCTTTCATTGGGAACTATTCTCATTCACGGAACGAACAAGCCCTGGGGTGTCGGGAGAAGGGTCAGTCATGGATGTATAAGGCTCTATCCCGAGGATATCCCGAAGCTTTTTCAGGTTGCCCCCGTTGGTGTTAAAGTGACGATTGTTCGTCAGCCCGTAAAGGTGGGCCTCAGGAACCACAGGGTATATATCGAAGTTCATGATGATCATCAGGGAATGAATTATTTTCAGGAGGCCGTTCGTCTGCTGATAAAGAAGGGGTTTCTCGGACGTATTGATACCGGAAGACTCTATCTTGCGGCAGAAGAAAAGCGTGGTATACCTGTTGATATCTCGGGTGAAAGCATGGCCCCCCATGACGGAGCAAAGGACGTTCTTTCGGGAAGACGGAAATGAAAGGGGCCCGAAGGCCCCAATTCGCCGTTTGACTATAGCAGACAGTTCTATTTCTTCTGTTGCAGCTCAAAGGACTTTGCTGCCTTTGCGGCAGCTGCTTCAGCCCTGTTTGCAGCGGCTTCAGCTCTCTTTGCTGCATCCATAGCAGCGCCGGTGTCCCCTCTGTCACAGCATTTCTTAGCTTCCTCAGCCAGCGCTTTTGCTTCCATGGCCATCTTCTTCGCATCCTGCGCTTCGGCAGACGTCATGGGCATTGGCTCGCCTCCCTTTGCCATCCTGGCCTCAAGAGCCGAAACCCTCGCCTCAAGTTTGCTTATTCTGTCTACAAGAGGGTCAATCTGTTGTTTGACATAATCTTTTGAAGCGCATCCGAAGACGAGGGAAAACAGGACAAAACATGATACGAACAATGGTATCACCTTTCTCATGATATCACCTCCTTTCCGTTCCGTATTTACTCTCCGAGTACATTATATCACCAGAAGGCAACATTGCAAGAGGAAGAAGTCATGAGAAAAGAGGTCGCCTTTTCGAGACTTTTTGGTAAAATAATTTGGTAAAATAGCAGGTAAGGATTCCTGAAGATGAAGGAGGTATGGAATGGTTCCTATATGCAGCAAGTTTTCCGGAAGGGTTTTGGTGTCCGTCGCGCTTTTGATAGCAACGATATCTCCCATGACGGTCTCGGCGTCGGAAGATATGCGCGAGATTACGGAGGACCTCAATAGCAAGGACTGGAAGGTTCGTTTGGCAGGCGTCGAGAAGCTGGGCGCTTCCCGGGACGAAAGGTCGTTGCCCATGCTGATAGAAGTGGCCAACTTTGGAGGAGAGCATACCGAAGTCAGGGTCAGGGCAATTCAATTGCTCGGCGAGACCGGAGATCCAAAGGCACTGGAGAGTCTTCTTGACATCTTTAATGACAGTATGCTGAGCTGGGAATGTCCGGCCATAAAGTCTTACACTGCCACGGCCCTCGGCAACTTCAGGGATGACAAACGACTCGATGAAGCCCTCATCGGCGGCATCAATGACCGCGAACTTCTCACGAGAGAGGCGTCAATAAGGTCGCTTGGCAAGATCAGGAGTTCAAAGTCAGTTCCGTACTTGCTCAATGTGCTGGATGACGAACGTGTGAGCATAAAATTAAGCGCGATAAAAGCCCTGGAAGAGATCGGAAACCCTCAGGCAATTCCCTATCTGGAGCGTATAGCAGAGAAGGACAGTGATACGGTGGTGAGGAATCAGGCAAGGGCCGCATTGAGCGTCTTTCGTCATCATTCACAGCAGAATTAAGGACTGCCAGGTACATGGGCCGCTGGTGGCGACCCTGTTTTTGAAGGGATGTTCAGCTGCCAAAGGCCTCTGGAATTGGGGACGTTTTTCCCTGACGAATTTCTGGCTAACGGAGATGAGAAGTTAGGTATGGACCAGATCAAGGATATTCAGGAAATCGACGAGATCGAAGAGATAAAGGCTCGATTGGATGAGATTATGAAGATGCAGGAAACGATACTGAGCAGAATCGATGATATCGCCCGGCTGCTGGGTCGCCTTCTCAGTATGAAAGAACGGACAGAGGGAAAGAGTAAGGCCGGCAGGAAAGCAAGAAAATAAGTCGCAACGAAGAGAACGTCTGAGATCGGGCTCTCTCGTCCGGTCCGAACAGACATCTTTGTTCGATCAAAGGTATCGCAATACAAGGCTTCTCACCATACCCGCCTTCCCGAACATGTCAGTTTTATGCAAATGGAAAGTAACCTTACGGCTGCACTACGAGAATCTTTTGCACAATCTTAGGGTAGGTCGCGATGAACCGCAGTTCATCATCGGTCAGAGGTTTCTGGGTGTGGAGGTTAGCAAACTGGACGAGTTCGAGGATCTTTCGAGCCTCTTTGTCGTTGGGGAAGCTGATGCCGAGCTTGTCGTATACATGTCTGAAGCCCTTTATGCCGCCGTATTCCCCGGTCGTGATGATCCTTCCCGTCTCGATCAACTCAGGTTCGCCCCGCCCCACATCTTCTGGATCAAAGAGCTCATAGCTCCGCCTGTCCTTCAGGGCGCCATCTGCATGGATCCCTGATTCATGGGCAAAGGTATTGGCGCCGACACCGGGCTGGTTTATCGGTATGGGAATATTGAAGGCATAGGAAGCATATTTCGCGATTTTCCAGGCTGTTTTGAGGTTGATGTGTTCGTCTAAGGGTATCTTACCCTTTAATGCATGGGAAAACTTCAGCGCAAGGACCGTTGATACCAGGTCGCAGTTCCCAGCCCGCTCCCCGTAGCCATTAATTGTTGTGTTGATGTAGGAGGCAACATTGCTTTCTATCGCGCCCTGGGCGCCCGCCACAGAAACAGCCTCTGCCATGCCGAGGTCATTGTGGCAATGCATTTCGATGGGGAGTTTGGTAGCCGATGTGAGCGCCTTTATTCGCTCATAGAGGGTAATCGGATCATCGACCCCAAGGGTGTCACAGTATCTCATGCGGTCTGCACCGGCCTCTTTCCCTGCCAGCCCGAACTCAATGAGTTTGTCCAGGTCTGTCCGGGAGGCGTCTTCAGCATTCACCGCCACCGTTGCCGCTCCCATCTGCCTTGCCAGCCTTGTGGACTTGTACATCGATTCCACAACGTCCTTCCATGTCTTTCTGCCCTGGAACTTCCCCTGTATCATGAGAGGTGATGTGGATACGGAAAGATTGAGGTGGCGAAGATCCGGACAGTTCCTGAAGGAAAGTTCAACGTCATCAGGCAATGCCCTGCACCACCCCTGAAGATGGAGCCTTTTGATACCGCCTGCTCCTGCCAAATCGAGATTTGCGTTGATATAGTGTATCTCGTGCTTCAGCGTGGGGAATCCTATTTCGCTCTGATAAACCCCCATTTCGTCAAGGTAGATGTTCAGCATCGTTTTGGAGAGCTTCGGGAGCATAATTCTTGACGTCTGGACTCCGTCCCTGTTCGTCACATCGATGAGATAGACTTTGTTTTTCACGGAGCATTCGCAAGTGGTCATGTGCAACTGCCGCCGCATGAAGGTGCTCGTCAAACGGGGATCCCGCTCGTTCTGTTCCTCTCACCCCGAGTCTTACAGGAGGAGTTGAACGTCTCACGGATCTGCGTCGAGGTCCTTTCCGGCCCGACGAGAATTTCCACTTCGGGGCTTACAGGCTCGGTCGAGACCTGCTCCCACGAACCGGTCTGCAGGATCCTTCCGTGAGAGTACACAATAACCCTGTCCCCGAGAAATGCCGCTTCATTGCAGTCGTGGGTCACAAGAATGACGGGTATTTCGAACCGCTGTCTCACCTCCTTAAGAAAATGCCTCATCTCTGTGCGGAGGGGCTGGTCCAGGGCTGAGAAGGGTTCATCAAGCAATAAAAGGTCCGGATGACGGATGAGCGCCCGAGCAAAGGCAACCCTCTGCTTCTGGCCTCCCGATATCTCGGAGGGATAGCGGTCTTCAATGCCGGCAAGTTTGAAGGCCTCTATCATTTCCTGAGCCCTCAAGAGCCTTTCCTTTTTGAGCACCGCCGGCGCGCCGAAAAGAATGTTTCTCATGACGGTCATGTGGGGGAATAAGGCCAGATCCTGAGACACATAGCCGAAGGAGCGGGCCTGGGGCGGGGTGTCAATCCCCTCTTCGCTGTCAAAGTAAGTCTTACCGCCTGAGCGGATTCTGCCTTCGTCGGGTCTCAGCAGACCCGTGATTAGTTGAAGCGTCATTGATTTTCCTGAGCCCGAATAGCCGAAAAGCACCCCAAGCTCGTTGCCGATCTCCCACGCCACATCGAGTTTGAAACCGTTCACGTTCTTCTTGAGTCTGAGCGAGAGCCCCATTATATGCCTCTCTTTGAATATGTGTTCGCGAGATAGAGGAAGAAGCCGGACATGGCCGTGAGCAGGGCAACCATTGCGTGGGCCTTCGTCCACTCGCCGCTGCTTGCAAGGCCGTAGATGGCGAGCGGCATGGTGTCGGTCCTTCCCGGAATATTCCCGGCCATCATCAGGGTCGCTCCGAACTCCCCCATGGCCCGTGCAAAGGAAAGCACGGTGCCGGCAAGAATTCCTCTCTTTGCGAGAGGGATTATTACCTTGAATGCTGTGGAGGCCTCCCCGTGACCCAACGTGTAGGCGGCGTTGACGAGATTACGGTCCACCGATTCTATCGCAGCCCTCGCAGTTTTTATCATGAGCGGCAGGGCAACGACAAACGAGGCCAGTGCGGCCGCATACCACGTGAACATGATCGTAAAGCCCGTCAGCTCATAGACGGTCCTGCCGATCAGGCCATTCCTTCCGAAGATGACGATCAGGTAGTAGCCGGTCACCGTCGGGGGAAGCACGAGGGGCAACGTGAACAGCATATCGAGGAATTCCCGTCCCCTGAAGTCCCTCCGCGCCAGGAAGTAGGCAATGGCTGTTCCGGCAAGGACCACAAAGAACGTTGCGACCGCTGCCACCTGAAGCGAGAGTCTCATCGAAAAAAGCGTGCCGGTCTCCATGCTCACTTCATCCTTTCATGTCTATTGTTTCTTGAAACCGTACTTCTCAAGGATCTTCTGTCCTTCGGGTGACAGCACAAGGGCGATGAAGTCCTTCGCCGCCGCTTCGTTCCTCGTATCTTTCACGACCGCTATAGGATACACCACAGGCTTATGACTCTCCTCGGGAGCGGTCGCAACGATGCTGACCTCTTTCGGCCTGGTCATCGCATCAGTCGCATACACAACCCCTGCGTCAACTTCACCGCGAGCGACGTAGTCCAGGGCCTGGCGCACGTTCTCGGTGAGGATGAGTCGATCCTTTATCGTATCAAAAATTCTGTAATAGTGGAAAACCTCCTCGGCGTATCTCCCTGCGGGCACGGTTTTGGAGTTGCCGACGGCGATCTTCTTTATGCTGTCCGTCTTAAGATCCTCAAAGGATTTTATCGGCATTTTTGCAGTTGCGGGAGCCACAAGCACCACGGCATTAGCAGCAAAATCGGCCCTCGATCCTGAAAGGATAAGCCCCTTCTTTTCCGCCTCGTCCATATCTTTTTGCGCGGCCGATGCAAAGACATCAACAGGAGCGCCGCCTTCAATCTGTCTCATTAAGTCTCCAGAAGCTCCGAAGTTGAATGAAACTCTTAATCCTTTATGCTTCGATTCATAGAGCCTGCCGATCTCCTCAAAGGCTTTCTTGAGACTTATGGCTGCCGAGACGGTAATCTCCCGAGTCCTTTCGGCTACTGCAACGTGTTGCAGCATGAACGATACCGACATGAAAAAGAAAAGAACATAAAGATATTTGGCTTTCATAGGTCTCTCCTATCTTTTGATCTATCTGCAAAGTTATACGCACTCATAATGTTGTTTCCCCTCGGCTATCCCTTTGTAAATCACATCCCCGCATATTTTACACCCACCGTCCCTTTTAATCCTGAGTTTCCTGAATTCCATGTCAACAGTATTAAACAGAAGCACCTGGGAGGCAAGCGGTTTTCCAAAGCCGGTGAGCAGCTTTATCGCTTCCAGCGCCATGATGCAGCCTAACATTCCGGATACCGCCCCGAGAACGGGGAACCCTAGTTCTTCCCAATGAGGATCGTCTTCAGCATAAAGACAGTTCAGGCAGGGTGTCTCTCCGGGGATGACATTGAAGAGATACCCCTCCATGCCGTTCATTGCGGCCTCCACCATGGGAATATTTCTTCTCACACAGGCTGCGTTCAGAACGCGGCGTTCCGAAAAGTTTGGTCGTGCAGAGAGTGCAAGATGCACGCCTGAAAGAAGCTCCTCAACATTCTCCCCGGTTGTCCGTTCATTATAGATCTCGATGGCCACATCAGGATTTATTTCACGAATACTTCTCTTTGCCTGTATGACCCTGCTTTTCCCTATCCAGTCGTCTTTCATGAGTATCTGTCTGTTCATATTCGAAAGGGTGAGATTGCCATAATGGGCGAGCTTCATTTTCCCGATTCCCGCCACCGCAAGATAGACTGCGGCAGTCCCTCCCAGTCCACCGATGCCGGCAATGAGTACAGTGGAATCTTTCAGTCTCTCCTGGTGTTCATGGGTAAACCCACCGAGGATCAACTGTCTCCGGTACCGCTCAACTTCCCTTTCGCTCAGTTTTCTATCCATGACATCTGCCCCGTTGTTATGCTGGGTGCCTCAGGCAACCATTTCACAGTACTCCTCTCCAATTCTCGCGTTCAGGGCCTCCAGTTCCATGTCTCTATCCTCTCCCAGGACGCCGAAGGCATCAGCCCTGCATTGCCTGCAGTGGGTCATCTGGGGGATATATCTCGTGCACTCAGCACGCATCCTATCCACCATCCCACGGGAAGGCCCCTTAATATCCGCAAAATCGGCCTGGGGAATAAGAGGAAGTACATTCATGATTTCCGCTCCTCTCATCCCGGCGAGCCATGCAACGAGGGGTAGGTCAGCATTGTTGATCCCGGGGATAAAGACGCTATTGACCTTGACCATGAACCCCGCGTCAATCGCATTTCTCAGCCCCCGCGTCTGGTTGGCGACAAGACACGCAGCCGCCTCTTTACCAATATATTTTTTCCCCCGGTAAGATACCCATGAATATATTTTCTCTGCTGTCTCGGGAGTCACAGCATTCATGGTAATGGTGAGACTCTTCACGCCACATTTCATGAGTTCCGGCAGCCTGTCGGTGAGAAGAAGCCCGTTTGTGGATACACAGAGGGTAAGTTCAGGGAACTCCCGATTGATGGCGCCTAAGACTTCAAAGGTCGTATCGTTTGCGAGAGGATCTCCGGGGCCTGCGATGCCGATGACAGTGATCCGGTCGTTTCTTTCCATAAGGAGCAGCACCCGCTCCACCGCCTCACGCGGTGTCATGACTTTGCTGGTAATGCCAGGTCTTGATTCATTGGCACAGTCGTATTTTCGCACACAATACTTACACTGGATGTTGCATGCGGGGGCAACAGGCAGATGTATTCTTCCGAATGTGTGATGCGCTTCCTTTGAGAAGCACGGATGGGTCTTCCCAATATCCGGGTTCTTCTTGGTTTTTGTATTGCTGACCCCAATTGGTATCATGGTTCACCTCACTTTCGCGTTTCCTCCGACATGAGCAAGATGGATGCCTTCTCTTTAAGCCCTTGATTTTGCTCCACTACCAAACCGGAACATGATATACAGGGTGGACAGTTCTGTATTTAATGTAACAATTTTGTATGATCGCGATAGATGCATAACATAACCAAACTCCTGCCCGTTGTCCCGATTTATTCTCACATTGCATTTGTCCGCCCCCAGGCGTACAATGTGCGTATGGGAAGGGAAGTGCACAGAGATGGCATGGCAGTCTGTCATTCCGCGAAGGGCCGCCTCCGGATAAAAGTGCCCTTTATCCAGAGGCATGGAGAGAAGGCCGCCGACTTCAGCAAGAGGCTGGGAAGAGAGACTGGTGTGGTGCGGGCGGAAGCCAGGCCTCTCACAGGGAGTGTCATCATTTCCTACGACAGCGAGAAGACCACTCCGGTAGTCATTATCGAACTGCTGGAGAAGGTTCTCAAGGTCTCTGAGGAGAGCAGAAGAGATAACCCGGTCCGGGAATCTCGGCGGAAGATTCAACACGACCACGCTATTCACGGAAACCTGTTGCATTTTGGTGCTATAACCGGTTATTCGGTATATCTTCTGGTGAGAAGGCTTATCTTCAGGGCAACGGTGCCTCAGGGTCCGCTCAGTCTTACGGGCCTGGTGGCTGCCGCAGGTTCATTTCCCCTCATGCGACACGCCTGGAACGACGTTCGCGCTGGAGGAAAAGGCATCAGCCTCTTCCCGTTCCTTGCAGGTACCTGTCTCCTTGCCATTGTCATGGGTGAGGCTCTTACTGCCCTTGAGGTGATATGGATCAGCGGTTTGAGCATGCTCCTTGAGGACTACATAACCGACAGATCTCGAAGGGCAATACGGGATGCCCTCCAGGTCACCACAAGGAACGCCTTTATTCTCGTTGAAGGCAGAGAAAGGGAGATCCCGGCAGAACAAGTCCGACCTGGGGACACGGTCGTAATTCATACGAGCGAGAAGATCCCCGTGGACGGCGTCGTAGTGAAGGGAGAGGCCCTCGTGGATGAGGCATCCATAACGGGCCGCGCAGGACTCGAACTCCGCTCCATTGACCATAAGGTCTACGCCGGCACTATTGTGCACCATGGAGTAATTTACGTCCATGCAGAGAAGGTGGGCGAGGAAACCTATCTCAACAGAATACTGCGGCTCGTGCAGGAATCTTTGGCCAATCGGGCGCCTACCGAGAAAGCTGCGGATCTTCTCGCTGCCCGGCTGGTGCGCCTCGGTGCACTCGCCACAACAGCCACGGCCGTTCTCACAGGGAGTTTCATCAGGGCGTTCACAGTGTTGCTCGTCGTATCGTGTCCATGTGCGTCGGCCCTTGCAGCATCCACGGCGGTATCCGCCGCCCTCGCTAATGCCGCCCGCAGGCGAATACTCATCAAGGGAGGGCTTTATCTTGAAACCGCAGGAAAGACGGACTGCTTCTGTTTTGATAAGACAGGTACCCTTACCATCGGTCACCCCCAGGTGGTGAAGATACTTCCTAGAACACCAAGACAAAACCCTAACAGGCTCCTTGCCATGGCGGCTGCCGCCGAGGTACATAATATGCATCCTTTGGCTATTGCTATCGTGAAGGAGGCAGAGACCCGGGGCATCACCGTCCCTACACACGCGGTCTGTGAATTCGTTCTGGGCCGCGGAGTCAGGGCCAGGATGCAGAGAGAGACCATCCTCGTAGGTAACGCCCAATTCATGGAAGAGTCAGAAGTTGATATCACCTACTTCACCAGTGAGATGATGAGACTTGTGGATGCAGGTCATACGGTCGTCTATGTTGCACGAAACGGTGCGGTCCAGGGGATCATCGGGGTTGCAAATGCGATCCGGCCCGGCACCGTCGATGTGCTTAACTGGCTGAAGACAGATGGCGTCTCTCACCTCGTCCTCATTACCGGGGACACGGAGGCCGTGGCAAAGGCTCTGGCTCGGGACTTGGGGTTTGACGATTATAGGGCCGAGCTTCTGCCTGAGGAAAAGGCAATGTTTGTGGAAGGACTCGCGAGAGCCGGCCGCCGGATAACCATGGTGGGGGATGGAGTGAATGATGCTCTAGCCATTTCAAAGGCACATGTAGGGGTAGCCATGGGAGCCGGGGGCGCGGAGGTGGCGATAGAGGCGGCAGACATCGCGCTGCTGGACAGTAACATAGGGCGTTTGATCACCCTGAGACAGATGAGCATGCAGACACTCAGGGTCATAGAGCAGAACCACTGGCTCGCGGTCTCCACAAACATTGCGGGAGTCGCTCTGGGAGCGGCAGGTGTGATTACGCCGATCATGGGCGGCCTTTTGCACATCGTCCACACCGTGGGCATCATGCTCAATTCCAGCCGCCTCCTGAACTGGCAGCCCCCTGAGAAGATCGGGTCGCAAGGCGCCCTTTCGCCTGAGTAGAAGCGTCAGGAGAAATGGTCGATATTTTCCTCAGAGCACTCGAAAACGACGGAGAGTCCTGAGAAACTTTCTTTTGGCAACAGGCATGTTCTGCAGGTGAAAATGTGATCACCCCGGCCGCGCTCACAACTCAATATGGAGATGGCATCTTTTCGTGCAGACCCTGGAACATGCCTCACAACCGATGCAATTGCCCGGATAGGCAACGGACATTACCTTATTGCCCATATCGTCGCCATACTCATCTTCTCCTTCAAAGGGTTTTTCGATAAGTTCAAGGACCTCCCTGCTGCAGACCTTGTAGCAGCGGCCGCAACCGATGCATTTATTTGCATCGATTGATTCGATGAACCGCGGGGACCATGTCTGTCCCCCGCGCGTGTATCCTGTGATTGACATATCTTCCTCCTTCCAGATGAGCGCTTCATTCCCCTCCCTCGAAGGGCGGGGCATGGACGACCCACCCCTGCACCCCTCCAAGGAGGGGAATTACTAAGAAGTACATAGATAAGGGAGCATTGATATGAAATCTCCCCTCTTTTAAACTCCTTAGTGATACTCCATTATTCACTTCACGCTATTGCCTCTCCACCAGTCTCTCCGGTTCTCACCCTGAAGGCGCCTTCGATGGGTGAGACAAAGATCTTTCCGTCCCCCGCCTTTCCGGTCTGATTAACCTTGATGAGAGATTTGACAATCTTTGTAACAACATCATCGGGCACCACAATAGTGAGAAGCCTCTTGGGGACAAAGAGGGCCACCTTTGGCAGGGTGTGCTCGAGGGCGTAGGATGAGGGTGTCGGTGTCAGTTTGACTGCCGTACAGAAGCTGTCAGGCATTTCAGAGTCCATCTCTGCACACATGGCGCCCTTCTGCCTCCCTCTCCCCTCAACGCTCTGGATCGTTAATGACGGATATCCCAATTCCTCAATCACCTTCTTTGTCTCGGGAAGCTTGTCCCTTCGTATGATTGCCGTTATCTCTTTCATAGGGCAGCCTCGCCGGTCCTGACAGTATAGGCAGCCTCCACGGGGCTGACAAAGATCTTTCCGTCACCAATGAAGCCTGTCCTCGCCTTTTCCTTGATGATGGTAATCACTTTGTCGGCGTCGTCATTTGCCACGACAGTCATGATCATGATCTTTGGGAGCTCGTCATAGTGCACAGGTCCTACGGTCAGTCCTTTCTGTTTCCCCCGTCCGAAGACCGGTACCTTGGTGAGAGAGGGGAACCCTGCACCCTCAAGGGCAAGCACAACTTCCTGTTCCTTTTCAGGTCTGATAAAAGCTCTGATCATCTTCATCTTTTGTTCCTCCTTTGTTTGCTGTACGTACGCTTTTTTCCAAACAATCGCCGGCCTCTATTCCTGACCTTTACCTTGGAGTGCCTTCCTAAGCCACGGGGGCGGTGAGGTCTTGATCGTATCAAGGAGCTTCTTGAGCGATTCCTGAATTGAAACGATCTCCTTCACCTTGACGGGCATAATACCCTTTCTTATGAGACGAGATGCGGAGGGACCGCCGATTTCGGTGAGATAGATTATTTTGCAATCAGAGAGTTTATTGACTTTCTTCTCAACGATGTCATCGTGCGGTCTTCCCATGCCCTTTGTGTCCTCGACAGCGGTGTCCCTGCCGTCTGCGAATTTCCGCATTTCGAGGAAGCGAAAACCTTCAGCGGTGAGGTCGTAAACGGCAAAGGCGCCTGCCCTGCCGAAATGTTCATCTACCGCGACGCCATTTGTTGTCGCAAATGCCACTTTCATCGATGCACCTCCTTTGCGAACAGAGTGGCTGCTTCTTGAATTAGGGAGAGGGTCCCCTTGTATCCAATGGTTATTTTGTTCGTGTTACCGAAGATCTTGTATACCGGGAAGCCCGCCTGCAGGAGGGGCATCCCAAGTTTTTCCGCCGTATGGGTGGCATGGGAGTTCGATATAAGGAGATCGAATTCGCCCTGTATGGAAGAAAGGTCGCCCATAATGACGCGGTCTGCATGAATATGCGCCGAAGCCCTCGACGCAGTGGGAACCAAACTCAGCGGTATCGTGCCACCCATCTCCGTTATCCATCGTGACGTCTGGAGTGCATGGTCCGCTTCGAGAGCAATACAAACCCTTTTCTTCGCAAAGACACCATGGCAGTCGCCCATGGCGTCAACAAGGATACGCCTCTGCCTCTCGTAGCGTAATGGTACAGGTCTTCCACTGAGCAGGCCCAATGTCTCCAGAAAAATGTCGGTATCCTTTATACCCGAGATGCCTTCACACACCCTGTATTCAATGCCGAAGCGTTCTTTTAGTAGCTGCGCAGCGGGCTCCATGGACATGCCGATTCCAATGGTGAATTCTGACGAACCGACGGAAATTATATCCCATATTTCCGTGCCACCTGTCGCAAGAGGTGACATCTCAAGCCTGCTTCCGTCGAGTGAGGAGAGATCGGGCAAGATGATCGGCCTGAGACCAAAGGACTCTGTTACTTCCCTCAGCTCGATGCAATCAGCAGGGGTCAGGTGTGGTCCTGCAAGGACATTGATCTGCCCTCTTGTGACCTCCCTTGCATGGCGCGGTGCGTCGGCAATGCTCAGGAGCGATGAGACTGCCGCACAGTAACCTGCCTCAATCCCTCCCTCATAGTCAGGGGTGGATACAAAGACAACTCTCGTTCCCGAGGGGTTGGCATTGAGTTCTCTCACTGATGCCGCGACATCATCTCCTTTGATTTCGGTGAGGCCCGATGTCAGAATACCGATAACGTCGGGCCCGTCTTTCTCGACGAAGCCCTTGACGGCTTTTGACAAGTTCTCATCGCTCCCCATGACAACGTCCTCCGCAAAGAGCTTGGTGCTTGCAAGGGCTATCGGTTCCCTGAAATGCTTAGTGAGGAGCACCTTTGCCAGGAACGTGCAGCCCTGGGCTCCATGGATTATGGGAAGGGCATTATGGATCCCCTGAAATGCCATGGCAGCACCAATGGATGGAGAATGTTTCAAGGGGTTCATGACAACAGCTTCTTTATTGTGGTGAACATAAGTCGTATGAGACTTATGGGACTTATTTTTTTCGTAGAAATGTATGCTGTTGCTCATCTGCTCCGCGAGGTTGACCAGGCCATCATAGCCTGCATAGGCGATATGCCTTTCCTGGTTTACATCAACAAAAGGGTACCCTTCTTTTATGGCAAGGTACTGGTTCCTGCCCCCTGCGACCAGAATGTCCGCGTTCCTTTCCGTAAGGAGTCTCTTAAGGTTTTTCGGCGTTATGTTCTCCACGAGAGGGGCGTCCTGGCCGAGGATATCCCTCATCTTCTCCTCGTCCTCATGGGTGCTCTTTTTTGTACCCACAGCGACGAGCTCGATACCGAGGTCCAGGAGGGCTGAGATGAATGACCAGCTCTTTACCCCACCGGTGTAGAGTACTGCCTTCTTGCCTCTGAGATGCCGGTAAGGCAAAAGCTTCTTCTCAAGGGCGCGTTCCTTGGTCTTGATTACTTCTTCAATCGCTTCCCCTGTTCTTCCATCCCACACTCCATGTTCCATACCCTTTTCCGCAATTGCCCTGAGGGCCTTTGCCATTTCGGTTTTCCCGAAGAAGGATACCTCAACATAGGGTATGCCGTACTTCTTCTCCATTCCTTGTGCAACATTGATAAGGGCCCTGCTGCACACGACTGCATTCAGGCGCGCCTTATGTGCATAAGTTATTTCCTCAAACGTCGAGTCGCCCGTTATCCTTGAAAGTACCCTGAAGCCTGCTTCTTTGAGCACGGGCTCGATGAGCCAGAGGTCGCCTGCAATGTTATACTCTCCAATAAGGTTAATATCATGGTCCGACATATTCTTTGCCGTGCCTGTGCCGATCACGTGATCGAGGAGCACTTCCCCCGCGATCCTGTTGCCAAGGTTCTTGGGTCCCACAAAGCCCGGCGCATTCACCGGGATGACGGGTATCCTGAGTTTTTTTTCGGTCTGTCTGCAGACAGATTCCAGATCCTCTCCGATCAGGCCGCTTACGCAGGTCGCATAGACAAAGATAGCCTTGGGATGCACCTTATCGTGGGTCTGGAGTATGGCGTCATGGAGTTTTCGCTCACCGCCGTAAACGATGTCCATTTCTCCCATGTCCGTAGTGAAACCCATCCTGTACAGGCCCCCCTTTCTGGAGAGGGTTCCCCTCCCTTCCCAGGAGTTGCCGCAGCAGGCTATGGGTCCATGAACGATGTGGGCAGTGTCGGCGATAGGCTGGAGAACGATCATGGCACCGTCAAAGGCGCACGACTCTCCTCCCCGGGATCTGCATATCCGGCCTTTTTTCTCTGTGCCACATCCGCTTTCGGTCAGCCTGTCTAAATTAGTCATCATTCCCATATCTCTCTTTCATATTTTCCAGTTTTGCTGGCGCGCATCTGGTGGATACAGCCTTCTCGGTATCTATCTGATTACATCAAAGCTGGTCGTATTCATGGTCTTCCTGTCCATCTCGTCAAGGATGGTATTCACCACCCAGTTCACCAGATTGATCACGCCCTGGTAACCAATGATCGGATACCGGTGCAGCTGGTGCCGGTCAAAGAGCGGGAAGCCGATCCTGATGAGTGGCGTACCAGTATCCCTCCAGAGGAACTTGGCATAGGAGTTTCCGATCAGATAGTCAACAGGCTCCGTGAACATGAGGGACCTCAGGTGCCACATATCCTTGTTTATATAAACCTTGCCTTCAGCGCCAAAGGGACTTTCGTTGAGAAGGGTGATCGCTTCTTCCTCAAACTTCTTGTCCCCGTTCGTACAGACGATATGTACCGGCACCGCTCCCATCTCAAGGAGGAAACTGATCAGACCGAGAAGCTGGTCGAGGTCGCCCACCAGGGCAAACCTCTTGCCATGGACATAGGCATGGGAGTCGATCATCGCATCCACTGCGCGGCCCCGCTCTTCCTCGATCTCTTTGGGTATAGGCTTGCCCGTGATCTTACTCAGCTCTTCAAAAAAGTTGTCCGTGTTCTTCACACCTATCATGGGCAATACCTGAGCATTCTGTCCCCATTCCTTATGGATGTATTCCATCGTCTTCATGGTCGAGTATTTTTGGAGCGATATCGTCGCTCTTGCATTGATGGAATCAGCTGCATCAGCAAGGGGAGTCCCTCCCGGATACAGCTTGTACTCGCCGGTATTGGGCGAGTCAAAGGTGGCGCTTGCGTCGGAGAGAAGCGTAAAATCAACACCCATCGTCCTCATCAGCCTCTTGACCTCATGATAGTCTCCGGTATAGGTGTCAAAGCCCATGATGATGTTGATCTTCTCCTTTGGCTCATCTTTCTTGCCTGCTATAAGAGCGGTAAGGATGCCCTTCATCATGACATCGTATCCCGTGATGTGTGATCCCACAAAACTCGGTGTATGGGCAAAAGGTACGGGGAGATCCTTTGGGATAAGCTCCTTCTCCCGGGCAGTCCTTATGTATGCATTCAGGTCATCACCGATGACTTCAGCCATGCACGTGGTACAGACCGAAATCATCTTCGGTTTGTAGAGCGTATAGGCGTTCTCGATTCCTTCGAGCATGTTATTCAGTCCACCGAAGACCGCCGCGTCCTCAGTCATGGATGTGGAAACCGCCGTCATGGGTTCCTTGAAATGGCGATTGAGATGGCTCCTGAAGTATGCTACGCACCCCTGGGCGCCCTGCACGAAGGGCAGGGCGCCATCAAATCCCGACGAACAGAAGATGGCCCCCAGCGGCTGACAGGCCTTGGCAGGATTGATCTTGATGTTCTGACGCTTAAAGTTGAGTTCCTTATATTCCTCGGTCTTGGTCCATTCGGCCACCCGGTTAATCTCCTCTTCGGTCGGACCGTTCTCGAACTCTTTCTTGCCTTCAAACTGCTTGCAGTAAGCCTCTTCCTGGAACAATTCGTTGTGGTCTTTTATTTTCAGTTTCATCTCTTCCTCCGTATGAGACTCCATGTCGGACTGTTCACCGTCATGTCCATATCCCGCGCAAAAACCGGGAAGCCGTCAAACCCGTGATAGGGGCCTGAGTAGTCCCAGGAGTGCATCTGCCTGAAGGGCACGCCCATCTTGTGATAGGAGTACTTTTCCTTGATGCCTGAGCCAACCATGTCAGGCCTGAGCCTCCTCGTAAACTCTTCAAGCTCGTAGAGGGTCGCATCATCCATGATGACGGCGCCTTCCTTCATCTCTGGGTAGGTCCTCTTGTAGTCATCGTTGTGACCGAACTCATATCCCGATGCGACAACCTCCATGCCCAGGTCTTCATAGGCGCCGATCGTATGCCTCGGCCTCAACCCACCGACATAGAGCATCACCTTTTTCCCCTCGAGCCGTGGCCGGAATTCCGCGATGACCTCATCCATATGGGGCTTGTACTTCTCGATCATCTTCTCTGTCCTCTCCTTGATGGCGTCATCGAAATATGAGGCGATCTTCCGTAAGCTCTGGTATATCTTTGTCGGGCCGAAAAAGTTGAACTCAACCCAGGGAATGCCGTACTGTTCTTCCATGTGCCTGCAGATATAGTTCATGGAACGGTAGCAGTGGATGAGGTTCAGCTTTGCCTTGTGTGCGATTCCGAGTTCGTTTATCGATGCGTCCCCTGTCCACTGGGCAATGACCCGCAGCCCCATCTCCTCCAGCATCTTTCTCGAGGCCCAGGCATCTCCGCCGATGTTGTAATCACCGACGAGTGCAACATCATAGGGAGTCGTCTTTTCGAGAGTGCCCTTGCCCAGCACATAGTCCCTGATGGTGTCATTCGCAATGTGGTGGCCGAGGGACTGACTCACACCCCTGAACCCTTCACAGCGGACAGGAACAATGGGACATCCGAACTCCTTTCCCACCTTCTTGGAGACGGCCTCGATGTCGTCACCGATGAGCCCAACGGGGCATTCGGAGAGAATACCTATGCTTTTTGCGAGAGGGAAGAGCTCCTTCAGTTCGTGGAGCGCCGCATCGAGGTTTTTATCCCCGCCGTATACGATGTCTTTCTCCTGGAAGTCGGTGGTGATATGCATCGTGCCGAAGGTGTCGATGCCGGTCTGGCCGTTGTAGTAATTCCTTCTCGACCACCAGCTGTATTGGCCACACCCGATGGGACCATGACTGATCGTTATTTGATCCTTTACCGGCCCCCAAACCACTCCCTTTGCACCTGCGTATGCGCAGCCCCTCACGGTCATCACTCCCGGACGGGACTTTATGTTCGACTTTACCTGGCAGGCACTGCACTGGCCGCTGGGATCATTGGCTGCGAGGTGCTTTGCCCTGTCCTTCTTCGCCTTCTCAGGGTATGCATCGAGAACCTCCTCTATCATATTCTGCGTATCTTTTATTGCGCTGCTCACTGTCTCCTCCTATTCTTGATCAGCCTGTGCGTGAGAACGGTTCACTTCCCTGATCTTGTTATGCCGCCGCCGGTTCGTTGTCCAGGATGCCGAAGTCCATGAGAAGGGCTTCAAGTTCGTCCATGCTCAGAGGTGTAGGGATTACGAGATTCTTGTTCTCGGCCATCTTTTTTGCGAGGGCCCTGTACTCATCGGCCTGTGGATGGTCCGGCGAATACTCGATGACCGTCATCCTTCTCAACTCAGCCCTCTGGACCTGATTGTCCCTTGGCACAAAATGGATCATCTGGGTGTTCAGCCTCTTGGCAAGCTCTGAAATGAGTTCATATTCCTTATCTGTTTTTCTGCTGTTACAGATAAGGCCGCCGAGTCTCACCCCGCCGCTCTGGGCATACTTGAGAATTCCCCGCGAGATGTTGTTGGCCGCGTACATCGCCATCATCTCTCCTGACGTGACGATGTAGATCTCCTTTGCCTTGCCTTCCCGTATGGGCATGGCAAACCCACCGCATACAACATCACCCAGCACGTCATAGAAGACAAAGTCTGTTTCAGCATCATACGCGCCGTTTTCCTCAAGAAAGTTGATTGCGGTGATAACGCCGCGTCCTGCACAGCCAACACCGGGCTCAGGACCTCCCGACTCAGCGCACTTCACACCCTTGAAGCCATGGAGAAGCACTTCGTCGATTTCGAGATCCTCCACCGTGCCGCGCTCCCGGGCCATATCCATGACCGTTGACTGGGCCTTGCGGTTCAAAATGAGCCGTGTGGCATCCGCCTTGGGATCACATCCCACGATCATGCATCTATATCCTGCCTCTGCGAGCGCGGCTACCGTATTCTGTGTCGTCGTTGACTTGCCTATTCCGCCTTTTCCATAAATAGCTATCTGTCTCATCATCTCCTCCTCGAGAAATTTGTATTTCCATTTGAAAAGCATTTGGCATGCCAAGCAGAAAAACCAATAAAACGGGGACTTAAGAGAAGCGGCGGAAATTCACTGAGAACATAATTGTCTTGAAACGAACATTATTGTTTTAAAGTCACAGGAGATAACGGAAACTCTTCAGAGGAGGGGTGGAGGCCATGAAGTCTTGACTCCATGGCGAATGTGTTTTCTTATCCAAGTGTTTCCAAGGAGGTCACGCACTTTCTCGTGATCGCTGTAATGCGGTCAAAATTTCTGCTCATGTGCCAGGCTATCGTCTTTTTCGTCTTTCCATAGGAGAGGGCATAGAGTTGGGTCCCCATTCTTGCATAGTCCCCTGTCTTCATCATCCTCCAGTTTCGTCTCTCTTCAAAGAAAATACAGAGGATGCAGCAGAGGTCAGCCCCTTGCTGCATGATGAGAGGATCATCCTCCTCGAAACCGCGGAGGTAGTAGTCAGTCGCATAACAACTTTCGATCTTCCTCGAAAGGGCTTCGGTCAAGACATGTGATACATATAAACCGCATCGGAAGAGGTCGGCGTTCATGAGCTTATGTTCTATGATAAAAGAGCCGATCTTTGCCTTGAGGAAGTCCTCAAAACTTACGGCGAGACGGAAAATGCCATTCTCTTCACTACAAAGGGACTTCCTCTTGACCTCAACCACATCCTTCAGGATCTCTGTGAAATCACTTTCGAATGTCTGCCTTCTCTTTTCCTTTCTTACGAAAGGGATAACCTCACCCATGCTTCCTTCCTTCTCTTTGGCTTCATCTTCACTGAAGGTCTCCCCCTTTACTGGTATTCCATCTCTCTTATCGGATCTCTTAAGGATTTGATTAATTGACAAGTCCCTCTTCATCTGATATAAGGAAGGAAAAGAGGGCGAGGGAAGCTTACCGAGTGAGTCAAGGCCTTCAGTCTGTACTCTCGTGAGGTGTTATTTTTTTGTCTTTTTTCGATATATACCAGATGGCCGCCGCTCCTGCCACGGTAGCTGCACCGGCACCAAAGCCGATCTGCCACATCTTCCTCCTTTTTTGCATTCTCCGTTTCCGGACCTGAGAGTACCTCTCGGCCACGGTTTCACAATGCCCGACGTCATCTCCGGTGAAGGCGAAGATCTGGGTGAAAAGGTTTATCCTCTCTTCTATCTGGTATTGGAGAGCGGACCAGTAACGGACTTTGTCTGTAGCCCCCTTATGGTCCCTTATGCCCTTTTCTTCGATAATAGTCTTTATGAACCTGTCAAGGAGCGCCTTGTCGGCGCCCCGGTAGATGGAAAGATCGGGATCGGCAATTTCTTTCAGAACAGGCCACTGACATGTCTCTTCAAGTTTAAAAAGTTCGGGCCAAGCCCGTTTGCCGAGGTGTAACAGTATTACGGACTTCTTTATCGAGGAATAGAATTTTCGCAGCTCCTTTTCCCTGAAGGCCGTTTTCTTAAAGATGTTCAAAAAGTCGTTCATGCCGATCATAGTTCCTATCCTTTCAGAGTCTCATCTATTTTACCATGTCTACGCTACCCTGTCAGACCTTCCTGAAGGAAGAAAGAAATTGTAAGCTGCCCATCTTCCTTTGAGATCCAAAGCAGTTCAGAGAGAATGACGGATCATGGAAAAGGGGCTGCTCTCAGGAGCAGAAGAGAAGCGGAGTCACGCCTTCCGGGTGGGTCCTACAGTCTCCTCCTGAAGAGGACAAAGAATCTCTCCTTGATCTTTTCACGGAGAGGTCTCCCGGCCCAATCCTCTTCACGTATTTCCGTGGAGCGCGTAAGATCATCTTCAAAAACCGCATTCATCTTCCTTCCGAAACCTTCGTCGAGGATGCCGACATTTCCCTCGTCATTGCGACGGAGGGACAGGAAATCAAGATTTGCCGATCCAACAATGCTCCAGTAACCATCGAAGACCGAGGTCTTTGCGTGAAGGACTTCACCTTGGTAGGTAGAGATCTTCACACCCGCCCTGAGGAGACGTGAAAAGGAGGCCCTTCCTGCGTAGCGGGCGGCGGGGACATCACTGATCCCCGGGAGGAGCAATCTGACGTCCACTCCTCTCTGAACAGACTCTTCGAGGGTGTCGATCATTCTTCTGCTCGGAGTGAAATATGCCGTTGTCAGGCGTATGCTCGCTCTCGCATTCCTGAAGCTGTAATAGAGCAGTTTCCGCATCTTTCTCCTGCCCTTTGCCGAAGAGGCAAAAATCGGGATGACAGGCAGGTTATTATCAGGGGAGGGGGGGACTCCTTGAGAAGGAACGACATCAGGGAGTGGTATGTTACCTCCTCCCCACGTCTTCCATGTGGCCATGAATATTCTGAATAGTGCGGGAGCGATGGGGCCTCGAAGCATGATGCCCGTATCTCTCCATCCCTCTTTCATCCTCAGATGGAAACCACGGTATTCGTTGGCTATGTTGAGTCCACCCGTAAAGACCTTTCTTCCGTCTATGATAAGGAGCTTCCGGTGGTCGCGCTGTACGTAATGAAAGGGTGATGACCATTTAAAGGGCCTCGAGGCCCTAATGCTTATCCCGGCCTTTTCGAGGCCCTTCCAAAAGGAGGCGGGAGTCCCGAAAGAACCAAAATGGTCATAGAGCAGATAGACCCTTACTCCCGCCTTGGCTTTTTCCTTGAGAAGGTCGGCTACTTCGGTGCCGGTTTCGTCATTTCTGAAGATGTAGAACTGAAGACAGATAACATCCCTCGCCTCCCTGATGGCGTCAAAAATGGCGTTGAAAGAATCCCGGGTTTTATGGAGAAGCGTGACGCTGTTGCCCGGCACGAAGGTATTATCAGATATGCTTTCTATGGAGCGTCTGTCAAAGGCGAGCGTCACAGACTGAAATCCCACTTCCCCTTTCTCGTCGGGGTTTGTAGGGCATCAGTCAGCATTGCGAGAAATCTGCTCCGCAAGACCTGACGGGCCCCGAAGCTCGTGAGATGCCTTGTGGTCACCTGGCAGTCGATGAGCGTAAAGTTCCAGGCCTTCAATTGCCGCACAAGTCTTGTGAAGGCGACCTTTGAGGCGTCTGAGATCTTTGTAAACATGGATTCTCCGAAAAAGGCGCTGCCAAGGGAGACGCCGTAGAGACCTCCCGCCAGTTTGCCGTCATGCCAGCTTTCGATGGAATGGGCGTACCCCGCATGGTGGAGGGCTACATAGGCATCGGCCATGTCATCGGTAATCCAGGTCCCGTCGTCTTCCTTCCTGTGCACATCCGAGCAATTCCAGATCACCTCCTCAAAGGCCCGATCCATGGTCGCCGTGAAAAAGCCCTTCCGGATCGTCTGTTTCAGACTCCGTGACACTCTCAACTCCTCAGGGATCAGGATAAGACGGGGGTCTGGAGACCACCAGAGAATAGGCCAATTATCGGAGTACCACGGGAAGATGCCCTTTGAGTAGGCAAGGAGGAGGCGTTCGACTCTGAGATCGCCGCCAATGGCGAGGAGGCCGTCCCTTTCTGAGAATTCAGGCGGCGGGAAGATAAGCTCGTTGCACAATTGAAAGACAGTCATGTTTTCATGTTGCTACGTAATCCGTCGATTGAGTCGATGAAAGATTACGGGATTAAGAGAATGAGGCGCCTTCTTCCCCGGAGCCTCGTACCTCATTGACCCTCTTGCGTTATCTCCGGATAATCAAAGACGATTGTGCCGTCTGTGAGGTCGATCGAGACGGTGCCGCCGTTCTTCAACCTGCCGAAGAGGAGTTCATCCGTCAGGGGATCTTTCAATTCTGTCTGGATAAGCCGTCCGAGGGGTCTCGCCCCGTAAAGGGGATCATACCCCTTGACTGCAAGCCGGTCACGGAGGCTTTCCGACACGTGAAGCCGTACCTTACGGGAATTCAGCTGTTCTTCAAACTCCCTGATGAACTTGTCGACGACCTTCTTCATAATGTCCTTCGTGAGGTGTCCGAAGTTTATCGTGCCGTCGAGACGGTTTCTGAATTCAGGGTTGAAGAGCTTGCCGACAGCCTCAGCGCCCTTTGCATGGGTATCTTTTGTCCTATCGCCAAAGCCGATGACGTTCCTGTCCATATCCCTGGCTCCTGCATTGGAAGTCATGATAAGGATCACGTTTCTGAAATCTGCCCTCTTGCCCGTATTGTCCGTCAGGGTCGCATAGTCCATGACCTGGAGCAGGATGTTGAAGATATCAGGATGGGCCTTCTCGATCTCGTCGAGCAGAAGAACGCTGTACGGGTGCTTCCGGATCGTCTCGGTCAACAATCCCCCCTGGTCAAAGCCGACGTACCCCGGCGGCGCCCCGATGAGGCGGGCCACGGCGTGTTTCTCCATGTATTCGCTCATATCAAAACGGGAGAAGGAAACACCGAGGACGACGGCCATCTGCTTTGAGACCTCTGTCTTACCTACGCCCGTGGGCCCCGTGAAGAGAAAGGAGCCGATCGGCCTTTCGGCAGAGCCGAGGCCCGCGCGGGACCTCTTGATGGCCGAAACAAGAGCGTTGATGGCATCGTCTTGGCCGAAGACGACCTTTTTCAGTTCATCTGCCAGATTCTTCAGCCTGTCCGTATCTGAAGAGGATACATTTCTCGAAGGGATCCTGGCTATCTTTGCCACGACCTTCTCGATCTCGATATGGGCGACGGTCTTTTTCTTTCCATCCACCGCCGAAAGCTTCGTCATGGCGCCTGCCTCATCAATGACATCGATCGCCTTGTCCGGAAGATACTTGTCATTTATATATTTTGCCGAGAGTTCAACAGCAGACTTCAAGGCGCTCTGAGTGTATTTCACGCCATGAAATTCTTCGTAGTATGCCTTCAGGCCCTTGAGAATGAGGAGGGTCTCCGGAACCGTCGGTTCCTGGATCTCTATCTTCTGAAAACGGCGTGATAGAGCACGGTCCTTTTCGAAGTAATTCTTGTATTCTTCATAGGTTGTTGCGCCGATGCATCTCATCTTCCCCGTGATAAGGACAGGTTTCAGGATGTTCGATGCGTCCATGGACCCGCCGCTCGTCGCCCCGGCCCCGACAATCGTGTGGATCTCGTCAATAAAAAGAATCGCTCCAGGAATCTTTTCAACACCCTTGATCGTCGCCTTCAGGCGCGCTTCAAAGTCTCCGCGATATTTTGTTCCCGCAAGCATCCCGCCCATGTCGAGAAGGAAAATCTTCGCGCCCTTCAAGGCATCAGGCACCTCTCCCTGAAAGATCTTCAGGGCGAGTCCTTCGACAATGGCGGTCTTGCCGACTCCCGGTTCACCAACAAAGACGATGTTGTTTTTCCTCCTCCTGCTCAGCACCTGCATCGTCCGGGCGAGTTCCAGGTCGCGGCCGACAAGGGGATCGATATCACCCTTTGCCGCCCTTTCATTGAGGTTTACGGTGAAGAGCGAGAGAGGATCTTTCGCCTGATGGGAGTCGTTCTGAGGGACAGACAGCTCTCCTTCGTCATTCTTCTCCTCTCCCTGTGCGTGAGGCGTGCGCGGGATACCGTGAGATATGTAGTTCAGGACGTCGAGGCGGGAGATGCCTTCTGTGTGGAGGAAGTGAACGGCGTGGGAATCTTCCTCAAGGAGGAGTGCAGCAAGGATATCTCCTGCGTCGGCCTCACTCTTCTCCGCAGCCCGGACATGGTTCAAGGCCCTCTGGAGGACGCGCTGAAAACCGATCGCAGGTTGGGGATAGATCTCCGATTCCGCCTTGCTCTTGGGGACATTCTCCTCAAAGAATCGTTCGAGAGACGCCTTGATTCTTCCGATCATCCCGCCGCAATTAGCGATGATCTCGATGCCGCGGTCATCGTGGATGACAGCATAGAGAATATGTTCGACGGTGAGGTATTCATGGTGCCGTGCCTTTGCATCCCGTATCGTCGCTTCGATAACCATCTCGAGTTCCTTGCTGATCATTCCTTCTCCGTCCTGCATTTTAGAGGGAAATTCCTTTCCCGCGCGAGTTCATGGACCAGGGCAACTTTTGTCTCTGCGATTTCCCGGGTATAGACCCCGCACAGACCGGCGCCTTTCTTATGGACGTGGAGCATGATCTGCGTGGCCTCGGTTGTGGGCTTGCCAAAGACGCTCTCGAGGATGTACACGACAAAGTCCATCGTTGTGTAGTCATCGTTCAGGAGAAAGACCTTAAAGAGAGGGGGCTCCCGCGTCTCCTGCTCGGTCTTTTCAGCAGGCCTTTCCTTAACCCTTGTTCCGTTCTGCGCCATCGCCTACGCCTTCAATTAAGTCAACGCCATTCTCTTAAGGTTATTCTACCACAGGATCCTTTGACAGAGGAATCTACGTGCTATAACCCTGACTCCTGCCTGGGACGCAGATGTTGATCGCCGACATTATGAGCTATTGAGGCCAAGGCACATGAGAGAGTCGCGCAAAAAAAGAACCCCGCCCTATCGGCCGGGGTTTTCAAAAGGTCAGCCTTATGATTTCTTATCAAACGCCGGAAGCGGCCATCATCGTATGAGCCGACTCCTTAAGCCAGAGGAGTCTCGACCCGTCGATGACAGGGGCGTTCATCGATTCAATGATCTCATCAACCTTCACGTGAAGCCCATCAGTGCGTGTGAAGGGATTGAGGGAGACCTTCGGCTTCATCTTTGCGAATTTCTTCGCATTGTTCTCCCCTGCCTCCTTCACGTCTGCCCCCATGGCCTTTGCGATCTCAGCAAATATTGCCCTGTGCGGTTTGGCACCGCCTGCTGGCTCAACGGCTTTGACGACTCGCCGCATCCTTCCCAAATAATCGACGATGGAGCCATCCGCTTCGAGGTATGCTGCAGAGGGTAACACCACGTCCGCCTGCCTGGCGAGTTCTGTGAGATGGGAGCTCTGTACTACGAGAAGACCGACTGAAGGTTTCGTTTTCAGGGGCACTTCGCCTACTGTATAGAGGAGTTCCAATCCCCCAATGGCCATGTCCGAATAGGTCTTGCCGTCGCCCTTGACTCCCATGAGAAGGACACCCTTCGCATTGGCCTCGGCAGGAACGGAGACCACAGAACCCTTCAGGAGGGCCAGATTGGCTGCTGCTTTATACATCGCCGGAGATGTCAGGACGGACACACTCTTCGCCTCAGCATAGATCGAAGCCGCCTTGTCGACGGCTTCAGTAAGTGTTGCCTGGGAAACGGCCGATGCGAGATTTTTGTCTGCAGGTATACCCTTGTCGATAAGCGCTTTTGCGAGACTCCTCAATGTCTCGGCACAGTCTCCGGGAAGGTCGACTTCCGCAACGGAGGAAGTCTTTGTCTCAGAATCATGAATCGTGATGAGCTTTGCGCCCGCATTGATCCGTCTCCTTATGATCGCGTCAAGGGCGGGTAATACGCGTGTCCATTGATTCGGAGCGAGATCAACAAGGACAAGGAGATCCGCAGTATCGGGATCTACGTTATCCGAGAGCAGTGTCTCTGCGTTACCATAAAGGCTCACGGTGCTGTCGATGTTTTCGGTCTTCACCGCCTCAGAGGCAAGCGTTCTTAAGGTAAGGACATCCTCGTTGAGGATCCCTCCCGTCGTAAGGAACCCTGAATTGCTGCCCGCCTCTTTTAACGCCTTAGCAACAATATCCAGGGCATCTTCCCAGGACGTCTCCCTGAGTTCGCCGCCTACACGTTTGAGAGGGGCCGTCACCCTTGTGTCGGCCTCTATGGAGTCGAACCCGAATCTGCCATAGGCGCAGATATACTTTTCCGCGGAACCTTCCAGGGTTTTTGCACCGATTCTCATCACCCTGCCGTCCTTTGTGCTCACCCTAATATCACAGGCATTGCCGCAAAGAAGGCATGTCGACTCGATCTCGTCATAGTCCCAGTTCCTCCCCCTGCGCCACCGGTCTGCCTCGAGGATTGCGTTCACAGGACAGACGTCAACGCAACTGCCGCAGAAGGTACAGTCCGATTTATCGAGAGGTTTGTCTCCGGCTGTCGTAACTTTCGAGCCCACACCCCTTCCCATGAATTCGAGAACGTTCGTGCCCTGGTTCTTGCAGACCCTCACGCACCTTCCGCAGAGGACACAGTAATCAGGATCGAGTTTTATAAAGGGATTTGCGTTGTCCGGAGCAAAGCCGAACTTCTTTCTCGTGAAGCTCGACTCTTGTATCTCAAAATCATAGGCATAGTTCTGGAGGTTGCATACCCCGGCCTTCGTGCAGGTCATGCAATCGAGGGGATGCATGGAGAGGATGAGGTCAATGACGAATTTCCGCGTCTCCAACACCTGATCGGTCTTCGTCTTGACATGCATACCTTCCTTCACCTTTGTCGTGCAGGCGATCATCGGCGCCTTCAGTCCCTCAACCTCTACCATACAGAGCCTGCATGCGCCGATCCCCTTCATCCCTTTCAGGTAACAGAGATTCGGTATATGAATGCCGGCCACTTCAGCGGCATCGATGAGGTTCATGCCCTCTGACGCCTGAATCTCCTTGCCGTCTATTTTCAGTTTTACTGTCTTTGCCATAAAAGCCTCCTGAATACCGTTATTGATTTATGAGGGCGTTGCGATCGAGTCATCGGTATGCTCTCTTGATCCTCTATCCCTCAATGACCCGCTGAGGGAATATTTTTCTCTATACACCTGCTAGCTCCTTTTTCTTTGCGCCGGCAATGAGTATCGCTTCTGTAGGACAGACCTTCCGGCAGGCGTCGCACTTCATACATCGCTTCTGCCGTATCTCGAAGGGTACATAGCCGCTCAAAAAGGGCTTGCTCTTTTCGCCGAGGATTGCATGGTACGAGCAGGCGTCGAGGCAGAGACCGCATGACGTGCATCGTTCAGGTATGACACGGTATTCGATAAGGGCCGTGCAATCCTTCGCGGGACAAATCCCGTCGACATGTTCGCGGAACACATCGGTCTCCATCCAGTCGATGATAAACCTCGCGGTGTCCTTTCCCTTCTTGCACATCGACGACACGAGCATATCTTCGGCAACCCTCCGGAGGGTCCGGAGGTCTGCCTCCTCTCCCCGACCATTCGCAATCTTCTCGAGCCTCATCCGCGCCTCATAGCTGCCAAAGGAGCAGGGGAAGCACCTGCTGCACATAGGCCCTGACAGAAACTCGGTGATATAATAGAGGGCCTTCTGGACGGGACAGCCCTTCTCCTCGGCCAGTGCCTTGATCTCCTCAACCTTCAGCTCTTTCATTTCTGTGATGCTCTCACCGGTCATAGTCACCTCTGCTCTAATAGATATCTTCTGCCATGTAAATCACTTCAGGCAGCAGATATGATACGAGGTCCCTGTATGAGACCATGCCGATTATCTTCCCGCCTTCAAGGACGGGCAGATGTCTGATCTTCTTCTCAGACATGACCGTAACAGCCACGCTGATGTCCGTCGAGGCATCGAGGATCACAGGATCACGACTCATGACCTTCTCCATTGTCTCTTCCTTAAATGAGACGTTCTTCGCAAAACAGTGCATGATATCTCTCTCGGTAAAGATGCCTGCGAGCTTCTTGTTCTCATCATAGACGAGTATGGAACCGACGTTGTTCCCGTCCATGATCGTCACCGCGTCGGCCACGATACACGATGTGTTGCACGTCACGATCTTCATCGGCTTGGCCGCAATAAGGTCTCGTAATGTCATCTTTGCTCTCCTTTCAAGAATCTCAATCTTATCTATCGGTACCCGGAACTGCTCCTCAAGCCGGACTATGCTCTGTTTCCGTATCTTTACGGCACCGATCGGGCAGGCGGCGTAACACGCCTTGCACTTCGCGCAGGCATCCTGATCTATGAAATACCTGCTCCTTGTCTCCTTGACGGCCCCATAGGCGCAAGCGGCCTTGCAGAGTCCGCAGCTGAAGCACTCGGCAGAATTGATCGTAAAGACCCCCATGCCGCCGCAGACGTTAGCCCTGCAGTATTTGCCATAGATGTGCTCCTCGTATTCGTCCCTGAAATACTTAATGGTGCTGAGCACGGGATTCGGAGCACTCTGTCCCAGACCGCAGAGCGATCCCCTCTGGATCTGTTTCCCCATGTTATAGAGCCTTTGGAGGTCGCCGTCCTGACCCTTCCCCTGAGTGATCCTTTCGAGGATCTGGAACATCTGATAGGTCCCGAGCCTGCAGGGAGGACACTTCCCGCAGGACTCCGACAGGGAAAAGGAGAGAAAGTATTTTGCCACATCAACCATGCAGGTCTCCTCGTCCATCACTACCATGCCGCCCGATCCCATCATCGATCCTGCCTTTGTGAGCGAATCAAAGTCTGCCGGCAGGTCAAGCAAATGTGCCGGTATGCAACCGCCCGATGGTCCGCCTGTCTGGACGGCCTTGATCGCCTTATCATGCAGTATTCCACCGCCGATGTCGAAGATGATTTCCCTCAGGGTCATGCCCATGGGGACCTCCACGAGTCCCGTATTCTTCACCTTCCCGGTGAGCGCAAAGACCTTGGTGCCGGGCGAAGTCTTCGTGCCGATGCTCCTGAACCATTCGGCGCCTTTTTCGATGATCGGCGCCACACAGGCGTAAGTTTCTATGTTGTTCAGATTACTCGGATACCCCCAGACGCCACCCCCCGGTTCCGAGAGCCTCGGCGGACGGGGCCTCGGAAAACCCCTTTCGCCCTCAATAGAAGCTACGAGAGACGTTGACTCACCGCAGACAAAGGCTCCTGCACCCTCCCTAACGTCCAGATGGAAACTGAAGTCCGTTCCGAGGATATTTTTGCCGAGGAGGCCGAGCTCCTCTGCCTGTTTTATCGCGTGCTTGAGGTTCTTCACCGCGAGGGGATATTCGTGCCTCACGTACACGAAACCATATTGAGCCCCTATTGCGTAAGCGCACAGGAGCATCCCTTCAAAGAGACTGTGGGGATCGCCTTCCATGATCGATCTGTCCATGAATGCACCGGGATCTCCCTCATCGCCGTTGGCAATGACGAATTTGATCTTGCCCGGTGCGCTCTTTGTGTGATGCCACTTCTTTCCGGCCGGGAACCCTGCGCCTCCTCTTCCTCTCAGGATCGCATGGTCAACTTCGTGGAGCACATCATCAGGAGTCATGGAGGACAGGGCCTTCTCGATGCCGGCATATCCTCCGACCGCTATGTAATGGTAAATATTCGTGGGGTCAATCTTGACATTATTCCTCAAGGCGATCCTCACCTGTTTCTTATAAAAGGGGAGGTCAAGCATCTCCGTCGTCGGCTCACTCAAGATATCTTCACGGTATAGAGCCTGCCGGTAAGGCGTTCCGCTCAAAAAGGTATGGTCTATGAGAGGGGGAACCTGCTCTGGCCTTACCCTCTCGTAGAAGATTTCATGGGGCTCGACTTTCATGATAGGGCCCCTCTGGCACATGCCCTGGCAGCCCGTCTTTATAATTTCGACATCGACTCCCCTCTTCCTTGCTTCGCCCACCAGCGCATCAATGACCCTTGCGGAGCCGGATGCGGTGCAGGCGGTACCGCAGCAGACCCTCGCCCTGTCTTTGCCCTGCGGAAAGACCTCTGACGAGAGTTTAACCCTCAACGTTCTCAGATCGTCTATATTTTTCAATCTCACCATGACAAGCTCCCTGTTATTTTTTTACCGTCGACATAATCTCATCGACCTTCTTTGTGCCGACATCACCGAAAACCTCTTCATTTACCGTGACGACGGGTGCGAGACCGCAGCATCCGACACAGCCGACAGTTTCGAGAGTCACGGACATGTCAGGAGTCGTCTCTCCAGCCTTCACCTTGAAATCCTCTTCGAGTCTATTAAGCACCTTCGAAGCGCCCCTTACGTGACATGCCGTGCCCATGCAGACGCTCACGATCTTTTTGCCCCGGGGCTTGAAGTAAAAATGCTTGTAGAATGATGCCGTGCTGTAAACCTCAGCCAGAGGTATTTCGAGCTTAAGTGACAGTTCCCTGAGTTTTTCCTCTGGAAGATAATTGTATTCCTTTTGCATCTCCTGGAAGGCGTGGATAAGAAGGCCTCTCTTCTTCTGTCCTTCTCTAAGGATATCTCCAATCTCTCTATAATGTCCATCAATACTTACCTCGTCAAGCTTCATGGAACCTCCTCAGCGTATAGTTTACCGTTACTTTATTTCGCACCTTCCTGAGTTACAAAAGGTAACCGCATTACGAAAAGTTAAAGTCATAACTGCGTGAGCGAAATCGGCAGTTGTGAAAAATAGCATAACTGCAAACCTTTTTGCTATTTTTTTATTTTATAGCTTAATAAATAGGCTTTACTTTTCTCCACAAGAAAGCAGGATGATCTTTACTGACGCTCAAGCTTCTGAAGCCTTGGATTGAGAGATGGGATTCTAAAGGGTCGCGGCGGCATCAAGAAGACTGATTGTGGGATACTGCTCCAACGTCGTCATCTTCGGACATACTCACAGCTGTCGTCCTAAAAAGCTGCACCATTCCGATGACTGTGACTGCATGCATATTGCGGCAAATTTGCGAAACATGGTTTGATTGCGATTGACGGGAGAGGCCCTCCATCGTCATTGAACCTGAAGAGACTGAAGATAAGCATCACGTAAAGCTGAATACCTGAGACAGGAAAGACTTCAGGCCGGCAGGGTTGAGGCAGAAAGAATTTGTGGACCTCTTCTAATGTTTTATCACGGTGTTGATATCCGTCCCAAAATCCGCGATTGATTTATACAGCCCATGTGAATACGTCTGATGAGCAGCTTTTTGAAGGGACTCTTCGCTGGAACAAGGTGATATAGTTGCACGAAGAGCTCAAAAAGATGATTTTTCATC